>Ga0207868_1001069_pt1 | contig 22075 bp, 22 predicted proteins | sample Passage237B_FD_187370 | JGI IMG/M metagenome (GOLD analysis project Ga0207868, IMG submission 187370) | Cellulose adapted compost microbial communities from Newby Island Compost Facility, Milpitas, CA, USA - Passage2 37B (SPAdes) (version 3) ... | reverse complement strand
CCTGTGGAAGTGCTTTAAGCCGAGCCAATGCGGCATCGAAACGCTGTTTGGCGGCTTGCGGATCCTGGTAGTTGGGGCCAGCCAAAGCCATCGCAGTTTCGGGATTATCGGCAGTTTTACCCTGTCCATACATATCCACCGCAAAGGCCACATACCCTAGGTCGGCCAGTTCGCGTGTTCGGCGTTTGGTATAATCGTCAAGTCCCCACCATTCGTGTACGACCAGCACGCCGGGCTTTTTCTCGGTGTCTTCACAAAATGCAACATAGCCGACCATGGTATCGCCCAGTGCTTGGTAGCTTACTGATTTTGCCGCCACCGAGTCGGTGAGATTCAATTTTTGTGCCGTTGATGTACGATTGTTTGATGCACCATCACATCCGATAGCTAGCAGCGCTGCGGAAATTGAGGTTATTATTGTTGTTTTCATCGCTTTTGGTATACAGGTTTTATCGATTGGATTTTCAATGCTTTGAAGGTAAACAATTTTACGAGGATAATGTTTTAAGTCGGTGATGGAATTAAGCTATAAATAGCTGAAATTCTTTATCTTTGAATAAGAGGTATTGAAGGAAACCTCAAACACATATCCGACCATACGGATGAACAAATTATGAAGAAAATACTTGCCTTTAGTTTTGCCGCCATTGGATGGTTTGCCATCGTCGCACAGTATGTGCTGATGCTGGGGAATCGCGTAACTTCCGTAGGAGAAGCCACGATCCGGTTTTTTAGTTTTTTTACCGTATTGACCAATATATGGGTTGCGCTTTATTTCAGTTTTCAAGTTTTTGGAACGAAGCATCGGAAATCATCCATCCACAGTGGGGGAACATTGACGGCCTTGACGGTTTATATCACCGTGGTGGGACTCGGTTATCAGATTTTGCTAAGGCACCTTTGGAATCCAACCGGCCTGCAATGGCTTGTTGACGAATTGCTCCATTCTGTCATCCCGATTTTGGTAATCTTATACTGGTATGGGTATGAGCGTACAACCGACATTCATTTTAGGCAGATAACCGGGTGGCTGTTGTATCCTTTTGTTTATTTGATATATGTATTGATAAGAGGCAGTTATTCAGGTTTTTACCCTTATCCATTTGTGAATGTTATTCATCTTGGACTTATTCAGGTATTAATCAATTCGTTTTTGTTTGCATTGGTTTTTGTTGTGATCTCCTGTGCGTTTGTCGGTTTAGGCAGGAAAATCGGACGATAAATGGGGTCAGTCAAAAACGTCTTTTACGAATGTTGGGGCTCGCGGCCAAATGCTTTTCGCAGTTCATCCTTTGCTTGCTCCAATATATCCTTCTGTTGTTTGTCGAGATTTTTTCCGGCGCGATTGATGTAAAATGTCAGCATAGACATGGCCGAACGGAACGGTGCCGATTTCTTACGGTCGCTTCGTTCGGCAGACTGCTTCAGCGATTGGGCGATTTTTTTTGGATCTTTTGTTTCAAAAATATGCGCTTCCAGATCCAGTGCGTCGCTCTTTTCGGTCACCTTGGCAGACCATTTTCTGCCGGTTCCGGTTTTCTTCTTTTGTGCCATGTCGTTACACTTTTGGTTCCCGGTGTATGCATGCCGGGGCTTTTAAAGAGCAAACCATTTAACACGGTCGATGTTTGGAGTTATTGCAAATAACCTGTGTGATTCTTCTCAATCCAATTCGATCCAAACCGGCGCATGGTCACTGGTTTTTTCCCATCCCCGTACCTGGCGGTCTACACCGGCAGCACGAAGCCTAGGCACTACGGCGGGGCTGAGCAGGAAATGATCGATGCGCATACCGGCGTTGCGGCCAAATGCATTACGGAAATAGTCCCAAAAGGTGTAAATGGTTTCATCGGGATACAATTTCCTCAACGCATCGGTCCATCCCTGGGCAACCAGTTTGCGGAAGGATTCCCGGGTTTCGGTGCGGAAAAGTGCATCGTCCACCCAACGTTCGGGTTTATACACGTCAAATTCAGTGGGGATAACGTTGAAGTCACCTGTCAATATCACGGGCGGGCCCTGTTCGAGCAGGGACTGACCATGGGCAATGAGACGATCTAACCAGCGGAGTTTATAGTCAAACTTTGGCCCGGGCGCCGGATTGCCGTTGGGAAGATACAGGCAACCAATCACTACTTCATTAATCTTTGCTTCGATGTAGCGACTATGTGTGTCTTCGGGGTCTCCGGGTAGCGCGCGGCAAATTTCTTCAGGTTGCCCGATCCGCGAAAGAATGGCCACTCCATTCCAGCTCTTTTGGCCATGCCAGATGGAGGTATAACCGGCGTTCTCCAACGCTTCTGCCGGAAAATTTTCCTGGACAGCTTTTAATTCTTGGAGGCATACAACGTCGGGCTGGCATTCGTCCAGCCAGCGTAATACAACCGGGAGCCGCGCATTGATGCTGTTTACGTTATAGGTGGCAAGTTTCATTTGAAATAAAATAATTGTTTTTACGGCCTCATGAAACCTGCGCTTTCGGCCCCTTTTTTATGGGGTGCTGACGTGGCAGGTTTCATTTGAGAGTTATTGTTCTTTATGGTTTCAAGCGCTAAATATGGCAAAATTATTTGATTGGTTGTTCAATTCAGGTTGTCATAATCTATTTTTACACCTGTCTTTTCATCGACTTCAGCAATGAGCTGCCCCACAACCCTGCAATATCCAAGTCCGTTCGTCTGACAGAATCGTGTCGCCTCTTCCCAGGTCGATGCATCAATATGTGGCCCGCCGTAGGTTTTTAACTGACCGCTTACGGGATCAATAGCCAGAATTTCGGTTACCCACTTTTTCATCTTTCGTGACACTTGTTAATTGGTTCACAAAGAATGATTGATATTGTTTGGAAAAGCCTACAACGGATGTGTGGTTTGGGGTTAACAAATTTGGGGTTAACAAATAAAGCGAAAAGCCCGGTATTTTGGGATAACCGGACTCTTCAAATCAACCTAAACCTATCAAAGCAACAACACCGGAGCCGAATTGTTTTCGATGTCAGAATTTTTTTACTACGATCTTTCACAGGGTGTCAGATGACTGTAACGAAAAAAAGAAATACCTATCTTTGCATATCGCACCAGATCCAACGTAAAAATGGGGCATATCAGGGTATATTACGAACGTGTAGCGGATTTAAGCCAATCCGATTGGCAATATATTGCTGCATTATTTGAGTGCGTAAGGTTTTCGAAGGGTGAAACCGTTACGGAGCAAGGTGACGTTGAGCAATTCCTTTATTTCATCGAAAGCGGTATCATTCGGTATTATGTCTGTGATGATACCACGGAAACTACTTTTGACTTCTGTTTCGAGAAGGCATTTGCCAGCGCATATGACTCGCTGGTTAATCAAACTCCATCGTCATATCGGCTCAGCACGCTGTCTGACACAATTGCCTGGCGGATATCCTATGATAACCTTCAAAAGATGTATCAAAAAACCCAAGTGGGAAATGTTGTCGGCCGTGTCCTTGCAGAAAAGTTATATAGCGCCAAAAACCAGCGGGAATTGGCACTGCTAAGGCTTACGGCCAAAGAACGTTACCTCAGTCTTTTTTCAGAACGTCCCGAAATTATCAGGCAGATTCCACTGAAACACATTGCATCTTACATAGGCATTACACCGCAGGCACTTAGCAGAATACGCAGGGAAATTTGTTAACATAGATTCATTGTGCCTCGCTGCATTTCTTCGGACCTTTGTTCCAAAGATTGACTGGACAATGATTTTACCCATACTATCCTACGGACATGCCATTTTAAGGCAGAAATGCCAACCCGTTACCGTAGATTATCCGGAATTGAATGCCCTGATAGACAACATGTGGCATACCATGTATCGTGCGAATGGATGCGGATTGGCTGCTTCGCAGATCGGAAAACCGATTACCTTATTTGTCGTGGATAGCAAACCGACTTTTGAAAATTACACGGCCGAAGAACGCTCGCGTTATTTTCCGCAGGGAGACGAAGGAATCACGGAAACGTTCATCAATGCCCGGATAACCCAGCGGTTTGAAGAAACCTGGGAAGACGAAGAAGGCTGTTTAAGCATTCCTTCCCTGCACCGAAAAGTGGAAAGACCGTGGAGCATTGAGGTCGAATACACAGATCGTCATTTTGTCAAGCAGCACAGAACGTTCAGTGGCATCACCGCCCGCATGATACAGCACGAATACGACCATACGCAGGGGATTTTGTATCTCGATTACCTGCAGCCGCTTACCCGGAAAATGCTGGAAAGCAAACTCAGAAAAATCTCAAAAGGACACATATCGGTCAATTACCCCATGCGGTTCAGGAAATGATTGCTCCGTTTTCCAAAGCGGCTAATTGAGAAATCCCATTTAAACCTATTTCCATGAAATAATATTTTTCTATATTTGCACCAGAATCAAAAAACACCAACGATTACAGCAGACTCCGTAGCTCAGTTGGTAGAGCAACTGACTCTTAATCAGTGGGTCGAGAGTTCGAGCCTCTCCGGGGTCACAGAAAAAGCCTTCTACCATTCGTAGAGGGCTTTTTTGTCTACATCAGGTTAGAATTTTTACGTCATAAAATGTACTGCTTTGCTGTCCATATTTACTGCTAACTGTTAAGGTTACTAACTCAGTTGTATTTACTGCGTTCATAGTTCCACCGTAATCGCCGATCCACCCAGGTTTTTCAACGCCTGCTGTACGGAGTCTATCATTGGCTCCGGGCCGCAGATATAGAAATTTTGGTTGAAATCATGGATCTTATCCTTTAAATAGGCCTCGTCAATACGGCCATGGTCATAACCGGCGGTATTGTCATCCGTGATTGTGTTGATGAAATTTCTACCCAACATGTCAGTGAACTCGTCCTTCAATATAATATCCGCTTCGGTTTTGTTCGAACAAAGTAATTTATTCGCACCGATCATTCCGTCCTGATACAGCTGCCGGAAAATAGCGATGAATGGCGTAACTCCAGCCCCGCCGGCAATAAAAGTTCCTTCCCCTTTGTATTGGATGGCGCCCCACACGTCATGCAGAATCAGCTCATCCCCCGGTTTCAATAATCCCAGCTGATGCGTGACTTCTTTATGCTCATCATATATCTTGATCGTAAATTCGAGGAAATCCCACGCATTGAGCGAGGTGAAGGTAAACGGGTTCCGCTTGTCCAGCCAGCCTTCCTTATTGATGGTTACCTCGGTAGCCTGTCCGGGAATAAAGGTGTAACCAACGGGTTTTTCCACCCGGAACCGCTTTACATTGTGGGTGTCGGGTTCAACCGACAAGATTTTGACAATATGTTTTTCTTCCATGTCTTTATCGTAAAATTATACCTCTTGATTAAATATTCTTTCATATTTCCGCGGCGCAAATGGCTCAACAGATCTGTCATCAAGCTCTTCCAGGCGCTGTAAAAACCAAAAATCGCCAGATAGCTGGAACCACCCCCCGAAACCCATGGAGGCATATACGAAAGCAATGATCAGAAAAAAGGCAGTTCCCAATGTTGCATAACAAGCAGTGACGATCGTAAACAAATATACACTTTCTGAAGAAAAAGATTTCTGCTGATAGCCTGTATATCCTCATACTAACGGCCATAACAACGGTGTCACGGGACGAATACATGCCGGTGTTTTCGCAGCACATAAACCGTCGTTTTCCAATTATTTGTGTAGTTTTAAGCAATGGTTGAGATAACCATGCTTTTTCGGATAGAATAAGCAATTAGCACATGAGACAAATCCTCGCCATCAATGGAAGTGCAAGTCAAAATTCTTCCAATCGGAAGCTCATCGACATTTTTGTCAGCCTGACAAATGGTTTTTTCGACGTTACCGTTTTTGATAACCTGAAAGCGCTTCCCCATTTTGAACCGGAACGGGCACTTGACGATACGCCCAAAGCGGTTTTGGACTTCAGGGAATTGATTGAAAAGGCGGAAGGCATTCTGATTTGCACCCCGGAATACGTGTTCAGCATTCCCAGCGGACTGAAAAATGCCATGGAATGGTGCGTCTCCACCACCGTATTTTCAGGCAAGCCAACCGGGCTGATTACCGCTTCGGCAAATGGGGAAAAAGGACATGCGGAGCTGCAGTTGATCATGCAGACGCTGATGGCGGTATTTATACGGGAAACAACGCTGCTTATCAAAGGGATCAAAGAAAAAATAAATGATCAAAATACGATCGTAGACCGCAAAATAGAAGATAGTTTGACGGTGTTTATCGATGCATTCCGGAACCTGACGGTATCGAGAAGTAGCGAACATCGCAAACAGGTTGATGTAAGTGGGGGGAGAGATAAATACCTATGTTAGGCTATAGATAAATTCTTCTATTTCTACTCGTCTTGCATTTGCAACCCCTTTGTCGAAGCCGATCCTGACAAATCCACATTTTTCTAAAACCTTTTGTGAACCATAATTGTCGAATGCAACCCGTCCGAAAATGGGTCGGATAGTTTCAATAGAAAGAAAGTCTCTTAGTGCCGTTGTGGCGATACCCTTTCCCCAATATGTTTTGTCAATCCAATAAGTAATTTCAGCTTCGCCGTTCCTTTCAAATTTTGCAATGCTGCCTACAGTGTTTTCGTCAGCCAGAATGGTCTGTTGATTGACCGTCGGGTCACTGAGTAGTTTAGTGAATTTTTCAAAATAAACTTGCTTATCGGTAGGATCTTCTGAGGTGAAAGCAGCTAAATAGTTTGCGTCATCGTCAAGTTGAAAGAGGAAGAGATCTTCTAAATCTGTAATTTCCGTCGGTCGCAGCGTTATTTCATTGCCTTTTATCATTGTTTTGTTTATTTCCTTAAAATTTTTTCCATCGCCCTGCCTTTCGCCAATTCGTCGATCAACTTGTCTAAATAACGAATTTCCCGCATCAATTTGTCTTCAATATCTTCCACGCGATAACCGCAAATGACACCCGTAATTTTCGAAGCATTTGGATTGATTTGTGGAGCCTTTCCGAAAAAATCTTCAAAATTAGTTTTATTATCAAGATGGTGCTGCAGCGTTTGTTTGTTATATCCTGTGAGCCAAAATATAATTTCGTCAACTTCGGCTTTGGTTCGGCCTTTCTTTTCTGCTTTTGCGATATAGTCTGGATAGACACCTGCAAAAGACATTTTACGCACTCTTTCGTAATTTTTACTATTCATTTCAATGATTTTTGATTTTCAGAATTATCTTTCTGCTTTTTCTACACAATAAGAAATAACAATGCCGTTCAGCATTTTCTGTCTTACCGTTACTGCAAAATTAAAATCTGAAAAAGAGAATCTGTTCATACTTTAGTACCAAAATAATTTTTTTGCCGTATTTCCGCCGGAACTATCTGTACCCGATGGTAAAATGATCGAAACAGACAAATTTGATGATTCAATTTTGTTGTTTAGAATTATCTAAAAACATTGCCTTTTTCGCTGGGGCGTTTTTTCAATAAAAGCAACAGGTCCTTATGGTCCGCCAAACGGCTGACATCGGATTGCTATGTCTCGGAGACCACACGCAAAGAAAATGACGGTAATAGTTACCCGATTATTATCACTTGTATAAATGCGCGAGTATGGCAAACGGACGTAAGTTTTAATCCACAGTCCCGCATTCTTAAAAAAAATCAACAAAAATTTTTTGCAACCAAATGGTTGTGCTTATATTTGTACAGCCATTTGGCTGTATTATGATAGAAAGGCGAGACGTTTATCAAGCTATTGCAGATCCTACTAGGAGAATGATCATTCAGAAGTTGTCGGGTGGGCCCTTAAATATTGGTCAAATCGTAGAAGATTCGGGAATCACGAGACAGGGAATTGCTAAGCATCTCAAAGTTCTATATGAATGCGGAATGATTTCTTTTACTCAAAAAGGCCGGGAACAATTTTGTGAGGCTCGGCTGGAACAACTAGATGAAGTAGTTGATTGGGTGAACGCATCCCGTAAGCTATGGGGCCAGCGTTTTAAGAAATTGGACAATTTTTTGGCTGAAACAAAAAAGCAATAAATATGAGATCACAAGACAAAGAACTTTTAATCACCTACTTGTTTGATGCCCCGATCGGGGTAGTTTTTGAAGCGTGGACTGACCCTGAAAAGCTCAAGCGTTGGTATGCTCCGGATGGATGCACCATCGAATACAAATTTATTGAAGTCAAAAAAGGGGGGCACTTAAAAAGCTGGTTTTCACCTCTCAGCTTTCGAACGAAAGTGGTGATGTGACAGACGCATTAACAGCAGGAAAGTCGGCAGAATGGCCTGTCGAAATCCTTACCACGGTGACTTTTGAATCAATAGGAAATCAAACAGAAGCAACGATTCATCAAACTGTTTCCGAAGAGGAAGCGAAGAAAACAGGTGCTTATCAAAGCTGGATTAAGATGTTTAACAAACTCAATCAACAGTTAACTGCCGAGATATGAAAAAGGGGGGTACAGCGGACAGTTTCCTTATGGCATGCCTGAAACCCGGCGGGTTAAACGATCTGGCTGATGGTACGGGCAATCTGTTCGATGGTATGCCAAACAATTACTTCGGGCGATCCGGTCGAAAAGATCCGCTTTTCGTGCAACACCCCCCTGTAAAAAACGACATAAAACATAGTGCCGACAGGTTTTTCCGGTGTTTCACTGCCTCCCGGTTTGGTCAGGCCGGTCACCGAGACGAAAAGATCCGCCCGGATGACATTTGCGAGCTGCAAGGCCATCTCCCGCGTAACTTCTATGGATTCCGGTGTGAATTTGTCGATCAATTCAGCGGGGACAGCGAGTATGTCCTCTTTCAGGCAGGCGTCATAGCAGATGAGTCCCCCTTTTAAAACGGTTCCCGCATATTCAGTCTGCGAAAATGCATACGCAAGTTGTCCCGCCGTGGCACTTTCGGCAAAGCAGATCGTCAGCTGTTTCTCAGCCAATCGCCGTGCACACTCTTCAACAGCTAGCTTTGGATATGGCATTCGTTGTGCTTTTGAGTACGGGCTGTTACAAACCTAAGCGGCCCCGATACGTGGGGACGCTTAGGTGATTGTGCATTATTTGTTGGATCATTTATGCTGCTTGTCCGGTATTGGATTCCTTCATGGCAATATCCGTGAGTAGGTTATCCGTCTCCTTTTCCTCAGCAAGTGTTGCGCCGAGCAGTTCTGCAGCTTCCCGGTGCTCCATGAGTTTAGCATAAGTAACCAGGCAACCATAACTGGCAATCTCGTAGTGTTCCACTTTTTGGGCCGCGGCAATCAGCGCGGCATCCAGGAGATTCGTTTGGTCTTCAAAGCTGTCGATGATTTCTTCTGCTTCTTCTAGCAAGCCTTCCATCGCCTTGCATTTTTTTCCACGGGCAGACAGCCCGATGGATTGAAAGACCTGTTTTAGCCGTTCGATCTGACCTTCGGTTTGCGCATAGTGGTTTTCAAAAGCTTGGGTCAGCGAGTCACTGATGGCGGCGGAAGCCATTTTTTTCAAGCCCTTCAATAATTGGCGCTCTGCTCCGAGAATGTCACGCAGCTCATCCACAAACAATTCATGCAGGTGTCCGTTGGGCATGTTTTGCGATTTTTCCGTTTTGTTTGCCATAGTTTTTTCAATTAAAAAGTAAACAGTTCATGCCGGATATTTTGTTCCGGGTGTCGAGATGACCAACAACGGCAGGTGAAGAATGTTTGTGACATATTTTTTTTAATAGTTGTTTTTTTCCACCGGTAGTTCCAGGGAAAAGGTAGTCCCTTCACCGGATGTACTTTTAAAACGGAGTGTTCCTCCCAGCGCTTCGGCTAAGCCTCTGCACAGCAGTAACCCCAATCCCACGCCCTTTTCATTCCGTGTGCCGGTTTTAGGATCGGTATGGAGGGTAAATATCGTGGCTTGCACTTCTTCGGGTATACCCAGGCCGTTATCTGCCACGGCGACAACAATAGCATTCGCTGTTGCCGCTGCCGTCACACGGACGAAACCATTGGGCGCGGTAAACTTCAGGGCGTTGTTTACCAAATTACGGATAATAATCTGGAGTACGTATCGATCGGTACTGACCACCACATCTTCGCCTGGCAACTCCAGTTTCACTCCTTTGGTTTGGGCAGTTTCAAACTCAATTTCCAGGGCATCGCGGATACAGGTGCGTATATTCACCGGTTCGGATTTTACGGTGATCCCCTTAATCTGCTGCTGGGCCCACGTCAACAGGTTGGTCAGCATTGCCGATGTCCCCGCCAACTGCTTTTTCAATTCCTGCTCGATATATTGACGTTTATCCGGTTCCAGCGCCGTCTCGAACAACAGGTTCATATAGTTGTACACATTTCCCACCGGAACACGTAAATCGTGTGCGATAATGGAAAACAGCCGGTCTTTTTCTGCATTCAGGCGTTCAAGCTCTTCTTTCTGCACGCTGATTTCGAGGTTTTGCTGGCGTATCGATTCCGAGCGGTCCGCAGCCGACTTTCGCTCAAATTCATAATTGGTGATGATATAGGAAGTGCCGTAGTACAATACCGAAGCTAGGATAATGTATTGGAACCAATGATCCCATAGGCGGTCCGTCAGTTTTTCATATTCAAACGATACCCAGTTTGGATGCCGGTATTGTACATACAACAGCCCGCCCATTAGGCAGATATTGATCGCACACCACATCATTTTGGACCGTTTGCTGGATGAAATGACGATCATCAGGAATAGCGCGATCAAAAAACTGAGCAAATTGGGGCCGTTTATTCCTCCAGCGAATAAGAAAATAAGTGCAAAAAAAATATTGATAGCCACACCGAACATCCCAATTGCCAATTCTACCCGCTTCGCGACACGGGATAACACAAAGAAAATTATGAGTAAGGCGATGGCAACGAACAAGATGTAAAGAGCTTCGTACTGGTGAAGGGAATAATTGATAGGGGCGGAAATCAACAACCCTATCATCCCAAAAATGCAAATCGAATGGAATATCCTGCCCTGCAATGAGAATTCATTCGGGGATCCCTTGAGTTTCGCCCACAGGTAGGACGGTCTGTAATGCCTAGCCATTAGGGATGGTAGAATATGCTTAAATTTCCGGTTAAGATAGCCTTTTATCGAATGAGTTGCAACACCTCGAACACATTGCCTTATATAAGCAGGTATCGGTCAACTGATGGGGGGATAAACGTTCGTTTTCGCGATGGATTTTTTGTAATTTAGCTATCGACGGATGTGAGACGTCAGGGTAAACCTGGTAAAGTACGGGCAGTCAGTATATCCCCGTTATTGGACGCAATCCGGAACCCTATAGAAGTATGAATGAAGAAATATTGCGGAATATAGCCGCTATCCAGGAACGTATAAATAATGCCTGTATAACGAACAACAGGGATCCCAACGAAGTGAAATTGCTGTTGGCCACCAAAACCGTTCCAGCCGAGCGCATTAAGCTTGCACTACAGGCGGGGCAAACCTTGATTGCGGAAAACAAAGTGCAGGAGCTCAGAGAAAAATACGAGGCATTGAAAGAGGTTCCACATACCAATCATTTCATAGGGCATTTGCAAACCAACAAAGTCAAGGACATTCTGAAATACAATGTAGCCTGTATTCAGTCACTCGACCGGCTGGAGCTGGCGGAAAAATTACACCAACGATTACAGTTTGAAAATAAAACAATGGAAGTCTTGATACAGGTAAATACGTCGTATGAAGAAAGTAAATTCGGAGTGAATCCCGATCGTGCTAGTGAATTGGTAGCACAGGTGTCGCAGTTAAATACATTGAAAATAAAAGGGTTAATGACGATTGGCCTGTTTAGTGCCGAGGCGGAAAAAGTCCGTAGATGTTTCCGGTTGCTCAAAACAACCCAGCAACAAATCATTGCACAGAAAATCCCCGATGTAGCGATGGAAGAGTTGTCAATGGGCATGAGCGGCGATTTGGAAACCGCCATAGCGGAGGGGGCCACTATCGTCAGGGTAGGTACCGCTATCTTCGGACAACGCATTTATCCGGATAGTTATTATTGGAATGAAACCCATTCACGGTAAAAGTTTAAATTGCAAAAAATATTCTTTATATGATAACACGAAAACTCGCACTTCTTCTTATCGTTGCTTTTATCTCTTGCAAAAAAGATGAACCCCGGCCCGTATTCAGGATCGATGGGTTGACCACAGAAAACTATCCGAAGGTAGATGGATCCACATCTACACAACCGCTGCATTATTTAGTGGCAGCAGAATTATTGGGAGGGCGATACACCTGGCAGCAACAACTTTATTTAGATGGCACATGGGCCATCCTTCCGAATTTTGACGATATTCCAAGAGAGTTTTTCGTTGAGCGCATAAAAACCTCCCAAACCCACAACTCCATCATTAACTTGATCGATAAAGAGGCGGATCTTATCTTTTCTGCCCGGAAGATGTCCGACGATGAAAAGGCCCATGCTGCTGAGGCCGGAGTTACCATTATTGAAACGCCTATTGCGCTTGATGCGTTTATCTTTATTGCCAATCCCCAAAATCCGATCAGCTCGTTGACAACCAAACAGATCCAGGACATCTACATGGGGAATGTCACAAACTGGCAGGAGGTAGGTGGAGAAAATGAGGCTATTATACCGTTCGTAAGGAATCAGAATTCGGGCAGCCAGGAGCTGATGGAATCACTGGTGATGAATGGGCTGGACATGCCTAAATGGGAGGAGGAAATGCTGGGCTCCATGATGTTGGTATTCAATAGGGTCCGGTTTGAACCGAACAGCTTATGTTATACGGTGTATTACTATAAAGAGCAAATTGTCCGTGACCGCACGCTCGTAAAGACTTTAGCAGTAGACGGTGTAACTCCAACTGAAAAAACGATCTCCAACGGCAGTTATCCGCTCGTGGCTGAAGTGTATGCGTGTATCCGGAGCGATCTGGATCCGAATGCCATGGCACACAAACTTTATAAATACCTGCAAACGGAGGAGGGGAAAAAGTTAATTGCATTGAGTGGCTATATTCCCATCTGATTCTTGAACCGTGCAACCCGATTGCAAAGTTGATTTGGACGGACCATTTTTGCGATATCTTTCGGTTGCTTTTGAATGGATTGACTACTTTTGCACCATTGTGAAAACGATACGGTTCATATTAGGCTCTGTATTACTGGTATTAGCCATGCTGCCCTGTGCGGATAGCTATGCTAAAACCGCGGTTCATACCCATGAATCGAACGGTTCACATGCACACGAAAACCAACGTGCGACCGGAGACCTTTGCAGCCCCTTCTGCACATGCGGTTGCTGCAGCACCCCCGTTGTTATCAAGTTTTCATGGCATTACGGTGCGATCGGTCCGGCTCCATTGTCCGAGTGGCAGTACCCTATTTACCGTTTTACCTTTACCCCTTCATTTATCCATAACATCTGGCAACCGCCCAAGATTAATGCATAACAACTGATTTTCCAGATCCGGGGAGTCCTGCTCTGTATCTTCAATACGGGTGCAGGTAAGCTGCCTGTGATCGGCTTTTCCCGTTGCAGATGGGAAACGAACAGATTAAGTGGTTTGCATTAATCAAAACAAACGTGTTAGATTCAATTATAAAATTCAGCATAAAAAATAAGGCCATTGTTGGCCTGATGACCCTGTTACTTATTGTATGGGGTGTTTGGAGTGCCTCGAAACTACCCATTGACGCGGTACCGGACATCACCAACAATCAGGTACAGATCATCACGGTCTGCCCGACCTTGGCGGGGCAGGAAGTGGAGCAATTGGTAACATTCCCCATTGAGCTCGCCATCGCCAATGTGCCGGGTATCGAAGAGACGCGGAGTATCTCCCGTTTCGGGCTTTCCGTGATCACCGCTATATTCAATGAAGGCGTGGACATTTATTTTGCTCGGCAGCTCATCAACGAACGGCTGCAGGGGGCTGCAGAGCAGATCCCTGCCGGGATCGGAACGCCTGAACTCGCTCCGGTAAGTACCGGCTTGGGTGAAGTTTACCAGTATATCCTTCACCCCAAACGGGGCAGCGAGGGTAAGTACGACGCCAAGGAACTGCGCACGATGCAGGACTGGATTGTGCGCCGGCAGCTCAGCGGCACACCGGGAGTGGCTGAGATTAACAGCTTCGGTGGCGAACTCAAACAGTATGAAGTGGCCATCAATCCCAACCGCTTGCGGGCGATGGGTGTATCGGTCACCGATCTCTTTAATGCCCTTGAGGCGAACAACCAGAATACCGGCGGGGCCTATATCGACAAGAAGCCCAATGCCTATTTCATCCGGGGTATCGGCTTGGTGACCTCGCTGGATGATGTCAGGAAAATCGCGGTGAGGAACATTCCGGCGAGTGTTCCTGTATTCGTCCGGGATGTGGCGGAGGTACGCTTCGGCAGTGCGGTACGCTACGGCGCACTGACCTACAACGGCGAAGTGGATGCGGTGGGCGGTGTGGTGATGATGCTCAAGGGCGAAAACAGCAATGAGGTGGTCAAGCGGGTGAAGGAAAAAATCCCTATCATCCAGCAATCCCTGCCCGATGATGTGGTGATCGAACCCTATTTGGACCGCACCGAACTGGTGAGCAGGGCCATCCGTACGGTGGAAAAAAACCTGATCGAAGGCGCACTGATCGTGATCTTTGTGCTGGTGCTTTTCCTGGGTAACCTGCGGGCGGGCCTTATTGTGGCGTCCGCCATCCCGTTGTCCATGCTTTTCGCACTTGGCATGATGCGGGTATTCGGGGTGAGCGCGAACCTGATGAGCCTCGGGGCGATCGACTTCGGGCTGATCGTGGACGGGGCGGTCATCGTTGTAGAGGCGACGCTGCATCATCTGGGCCTACGCAAATCGACCAAAAGGCTTACGCAAGCGGAGATGGATGAGGAGGTCCATGTATCGGCCTCCAAGATCCGGACCAGTGCGGCATTTGGGGAGATCATCATCCTGATCGTGTATATCCCGATCCTCACGCTGGTCGGCGTGGAAGGCAAGATGTTCACCCCGATGGCCCAAACCGTGAGTTTTGCCATCTTCGGGGCGCTCATCCTTTCGATGACCTACATCCCGATGATGTCGGCCCTATTCCTTTCCAAAAAACCGATGAACAAAGCATCCTTTTCTAATCGGGTGATGGCGTGGCTGCAACGTAAGTACCAGCCGCTGCTGCAGAAGGCTATCCGATTGAAATATAGCGTAATCACTATCACCGTGGTTCTGTTTGCCATCAGCCTATGGGTGTTCCGTGGCATGGGCGGAGAGTTCATCCCGCAGTTGCAGGAGGGCGACTTTGCTTTTCACTGCATCCTGCCGCAGGGAAGCTCCCTGGAGCAGAGCATCGAAACCTCCATGCAGGCCTCCCGTATCTTACGGTCGTTTGACGAGGTGAAAATGGTGGTGGGCAAGACTGGCGCCGCTGAGGTGCCTACTGACCCCATGCCCCCCGAGGCGACCGACATGATGGTGATCCTGAAGCCGAAGGATGAATGGAAGACGAAACGCTCGTACGATGAACTGGGCGATGCCATGATGGAGGCACTGGAAGTGATTCCGGGTGTGTTTTTCGAAAAAAACCAACCGATCCAGATGCGGTTTAACGAATTGATGACAGGCATCCGTCAGGATGTAGCCGTCAAGATATTCGGCGAAAATATGGATACCCTCACTGCATATGCCGAGCGGGTAGGCCGGGTCATACAGACGGTCAACGGTGCCACCGCTCCCTCGGTAGAACGGGTAGGCGGACTGCCGCAGATCAATGTGGAATATGACCGTACGAGGCTGGCTGGCTATGGCCTGGACGTGGAAACGGTCAACGACGTGCTAAGCACCGCCTTTGCAGGCAAGGCCGCGGGTCTGGTTTTTGAAGATGAACGGCGTTTTGACCTGGTGGTGCGGCTGGACAGCGCACACCGTGCGGATATCGACGATGTGAATAACCTGATGGTGTCGACTCCTTCGGGAACGCAGATTCCGCTTTCGCAATTGGCCGATATCCGCTATGAACTCGGCCCGGCCCAAATCAGCCGCGAGCAGGGCCAGCGCCGAATTGTGGTGGGTTTCAACGTATCGGGCAGGGATGTAGAGAGCGTCGTGGAAGAAATCCAATCCAAGCTTGACCAACAAGTCAAGCTGCCTTCCGGCTATTACTTTACCTATGGGGGGCAGTTCGAGAACCTGCGTGAGGCCAGCGGGCGACTGATGGTAGCCGTGCCGGCATCTTTGCTATTGATCTTTATGTTACTCTATTTTACATTCGGATCCTTCAAGCAGGCGATCCTGATCTTCACGGCCATCCCGATGAGCGCGATTGGAGGGGTGTTTGCCCTAGTGCTGCGGGATATGCCCTTCAGTATCAGCGCCGGGATCGGTTTTATTGCGCTGTTCGGCGTGGCAGTGCTCAACGGCATCGTCCTGATCGGCACGTTCAACCAATTGGCGAAGGAAGGGGGCACAGATGTTGTACAGCGGGTGATGGAAGGCACCCAAACCCGCCTGCGGCCGGTGCTGATGACCGCCACGGTAGCCAGCCTGGGTTTCCTGCCAATGGCGATCGGTACCGGTGCGGGAGCCGAGGTGCAGAAACCCCTGGCAACGGTCGTCATTGGTGGCCTGGTAACAGCCACTTTCCTGACACTGTTTGTATTGCCTTTGCTCTATTTGTTATTCAACAGTAAAATACGTATGCACATGAAACCATCCACTGCGATACTTGCTGTTTTTGTCCTGTTTGGACTGGGCGGCACGGCACAGGCGCAGGAACGCATCAACGTAACAGCGGCTGTGGATACCGCCCTGAAAAACAACAGGGGCCTAGCGGTGAACCGCTCGGAGATCGATCAGGCGGGATTTGCCGTCAGGACCGCGGCCGATATCCCCAAGACGGGCATCTTTGCCGAGAACGAAGATTTCAGGCCGTCCGATCAGGTCGGTATCCTCAAGGTGGGCGTATCACAGGACCTTCCCTGGCCGGGGCTGTACGCGGCACGCAGGGCGTATTTCCGCGAGCAATTCAAATACCACGAGCTGAATACGGCTGTGCTCAACGCGGCGATCACCCGTGATGTCCGTTCGGCCTATTATGAACTTTGGTACCTGCAGGAAAAGCTGGCACTGCTTGATCGCCTTGACAGTATCTACACGGCCACGTATGAGGCAACCTGCCTCCGGGTGGAAACCGGCGATGCGCCGGGCCTCGATAGGATTGCCGCGGAAGCAAAAATGAAGGAACTCCAGGCAATGAAGGAACAGAATGCCAAGGATATGCAGGTGCAACAGCAGCAGCTAATGATGCTTTTGGATGTCAACAGGTGGTTGCTTCCCGTGGCCGAACAGTTGGAGAAGCTACCGGTATCGGCAAAGGGCAAGGATGCTTCCCATCCACTGATAGCGCTCCAGGAACAGAACGTCAACATTGCTTCGGCAGATGTCAGGGTGCAGAAACAGCGCATGATGCCCGACTTTTCAGGCCGGTTTTTCTCCCAGCGGCTATGGGGAGTCAAGGATCCCTTTACCGGTTTTTCGGTGACGGCAGCCTTTCCCATTTTCGGCGCAGGTGCCTACCGGAACAGGATACGCGAAGCCGATGCGGGGATGAAAGCCGCGGAAGCACAGCTTTCCTATGAGGTCCAACAGCTGGAAACCCAACGGAACACTGTGGTAGCCGAAATCCAGCGAAGCGAGTCCATGGTCCGATTTTACGAAACGACCGGCCTTGCGCAGGCGGATGAAATTATCGCTGCCGCCACCCTGAGCTACAATGCGGGGGAAATCGGCTTCGCCGAACTCAGCCAGTTTATCAGCCAGGCGGTGGGCATCCGCAACAGTTACCTGGATGCACTTAACCAGTATAACCAATCGGTTATCCGGTACAACTATTTGAATAACAATTAATATAAAGATAAGAGGATAATGAAACGGATTATTTTAGCAGGAGTAGCCTTGGCAGGCTTGCTGTTTTTTCTTGCCTGCGGGGGTGGTCATTCAGCGGATGATGGGGATGGCCACGGTGCATCCGGGGAACATGGCGAAGAGGGCCACGAGGAAGGTGGGGCAACGATCGCGGTGCTCAATGCGGAGCAGCTCAAGGCAGTCGGCGTACAGATCGGAGCGATCGAGCGCCGGAAGATCGATGCTTCCATCACAGTGGTAGGGAGGCTCGAAGTACCCAATTTCAGCAAAGCCAACGCCACCTCGCTCTATGGGGGGGGCATCCAGCGCCTGTTGGTACAGGTGGGCAGTGTGGTCAAAAAGGGGCAGGTGATCGCAACAATCGCCGACCCGAAGTTCGTCCAGCTTCAGGAAGAATACCTGACCCTGGAAAGCCGGATCACCTTTGCCTCGCAGGAGCAGAAACGGCAGCAGGAACTGAACGCGGGAAATGCAGGAGCACTACGGAATCTTCAGAATGCCGAGGCGGAGCTCAATGCATTACAGACCCGACGGGCATCCCTGAAACAGCAACTGCAACTGATGGGACTCGATCCCGCCGGTCTGAACAAGGGCAACCTGCAGGCATCTCTTCCGGTAAAAAGCCCCATAGGAGGCACGGTAAGCAACGTGTTTGCCAAGGTGGGCAGTTATGTGGATGTTTCCTCGCCCGTAGCGGAGATCGTTAACAATGCCGATATCCATGCGGATTTGAATGTGTTTGAAAAAGACCTGCCATCCATCAGGGCCGGACAAACCGTGAATTTCTCATTGACCAATAATCCCGGACGCCTGTACGAAGCGGAGGTGTTCAGCATCGGAGCCGCTTTCGAGGGTGAGGGCAAATCCGTACCGGTGCATTGTACCATCAAAGGCGACAAGACTGGTTTGATTGACGGTATGGACATCAATGGCCAGATCCGTCATGAAGATGTGGCGACCTTGGCCGTACCGAATGACGCCATTGTGGAGGCAGACGGTAACTATTACATCTTCGTCGTTACGGATAAAGAACCGGAAGAAGATGGGAATGTGCGCAGCCACGGGGATGAAGAGGAAGGCAGCATAAATTTCGAAAGGATAGCGGTGGCCAAAGGGGGAACCAGCCTAGGTTATACGGCCATCACACCGGTCACGGAATTACCCGCTGGGACAAAAATTGCAGTGAAGGGAGCCTTTTTCATCAATGCCAAACTGAACAATACGGACGGACATAATCATTAAAGATCGGGCTGCATCCAGAATCATGTGCAGGGGTTTGCCGGAATCAGTTTTTGCAAAGTACCTTTTTTTACCGTTATTAGCATACAGCTATGACTAATATATGCTCAGACGACATCATTACGAACTTCCGGCAGGGAGCTGATGGGGCGTTGAAGCAACTGCTCAGACTGTACCGGAAAGAAATCCGTTATTTTGTTTGGAGCATCCTTAGGGATGGGCAGACGGCCGACGAAATTGTGAATGACGCATTCCTGAAGATATGGAATGCCCGAACACGATTCAACTCATTGCCTGAAATACGCGCTTACCTATATACCGTTTCGCGCAACGATTGCCTGAACTTCCTGAAATCTCCGCGTGGTAGGCGCTTGGACAACATTGACGATATCGGTTACCTGTTGAGTAGTGACGAAAGTATCGAAACCAGGATGATGCATAGCGAACTATTGAATCTGGTATACGAAGAGGTAAACAAGCTGCCCCAAAAGCAGCGTCGCGTTTTCCAGCTTGCTTTTTTTGAAGGGCTGTCTACCGACGAGATTGCCGAGCAGTTAGGTATCTCGTACAATGCTGTTTTTATCAATAAGTCGGTTGCATTGAAGACGATCCGTGGTGTGTTTGGCGGCGATATCATGCTGTTGTACGCGATATTATTGTTTGTCCGGCAGGCGTTTTTGGATACCAGCATACTCCCATCCTAGCACATCTAGTTGTTTTTTTAAAATTGTTTAACAGATTTAGCACAACAATCTTGTTCTAATACCAAATGACGGAAAACGACTATATAAAAAGCCTATTGCGTAAATACCTGCTAGAAGATCTGCAAGCCGATGAGCGTGCGGCATTGGAAGCATGGGCAGCACATCATCCTGCTAACCGCGAACTGCTAGACCGTTATCTTTCCGGCAGATTTGTGGATGATCTTATGGATTTTCACCAAGGCGCCGGCTTGGTAGAGGAGACTTACGACTATGTGATGGCGAATAGCTTGGCACCGACTGCCAAACGCAAACCACTGCTTTTATATAAATGGTTACCCTATGCTGCAGCTGTGCTTCTGGTGGCAGCCACAGCCTCGTGGTTTTTCCTTGGTAATCGAACCAACCCGGAGCCAACCGTTGCAGACATCGAATTGGAAGATATTGCTCCCGCCGGTAACCGGGCCACACTCGCCTTGGCGGATGGCCGGACCATTGTACTGAACGAAGCGCAGACCGGCATTGTCGTGGGAGATGGAATTACGTATGCGGACGGATCTGCTGTCTTACATCTGGATGGTGGAGAATCTGAGAGGTCAGCAGACGGCTCACAGACCGAACTTACGACGGACAACTTACAACTAACGACGCCAAAGGGTGGTACCTATCACGTAACGTTATCCGACGGTACGCAGGTGTGGCTTAATGCTGGGTCCACATTGCGTTATCCCCGCCAATTTGGCAAAACTGAACGCGTGGTCGAACTGGAAGGCGAAGGTTATTTTTCGGTTGCCAGAGCGGAAGACAAGCCTTTTAAAGTCATCAGCAGTGGGCAACGGATCGAAGTGTTGGGTACCGAGTTTAACCTTTCGGCGTATGGAGACGAACCATTGGTTAAAACCACCTTGGTAAAAGGGAGTGTCCGTGTAGCCACCATAGGTAATCCGACGTCGCTGGTATTGACTCCGGGCGAGCAGTCGAGTGTATCCAGTAGTGGTAGCCTGACAAAAGCGGATGTAAATTTCAAAAAGGAGTTAGCGTGGAGGATGGGCCTGTTTTATTTTGAAGAAACCACCTTTGAGGAGCTGCTGCGGCAAGTAGGCCGTTGGTACGACGTAACGATCCAATATGAAGGGCATGTGCCGCAAGAATCCTTTAGTGGTATCATGAGCCGGAATGTGCCCCTAAAAACATTGCTGAATTATTTGCGTGAATCGGCTGTTGAATTTACGTTGGAAGACCAAATATTATTTGTAAAGACCAAATTATAAGCATTTTTCATTTAGGACAAACCTTTAAATTAATAAACCTTTAAATCAATGAATATGGAAGAAATACAGACTTAACTCAGAACATGACAAACAAACAGGGAAGTGTCGGAACCACCCCCCTGTTACGTTTGGATAAGCCAATGTTTTAACCGGATTTAACAGTTGAATTGTAAACCTATCCGCACACAAACTTAAGAAAAAGTTCTTGATTTGTGTCAGCGGTATAAAAAGAAGTTGATGCTAAAATTAGCCATGCCTCTTTCGTGTACCAAAGCGAACGAACAGGTAAGCCTATTATTCTTGGTTATGAAAATAACTACCGCTTTGTTGCTCTTCAGTGCACTGCATGTCAGTGCACACTCCTTGTCCCAAACCATCACGCTAAAAGTCAAGGACCAACCGATCAAGCAAATTTTTGAAGCTATTTATGACCAGACCCAGTTTGGTGTTATTTACAACGACAAGCGAATCGACCCGAATCAGAAAGTTACAGTAGAGGCGAATCAGATGCCACTTGACGTGTTCTTAGAGCAGGTCTTATTATCACGTAACCTTTCCTATCGGATTGAAGACCAAACAATTTTCGTTAAGAGGAGACAAGATAGGGCCGGATACGGGAGTACCGTGAATTCAGATGCACCTATACAAAACGTAATCAGCGGGCGAGTAACGGATAACACGGGAAATCCACTACAGGGTGTTACAGTCTCGTTGAAGGGAAAGCTGTTGAAAACTAATACAGATGCAAATGGGGACTACCGCATGGTGGTGCCTGATCATTCGAACGTGTTGATTTTTTCAAGCATTGGATACGAGAGCCAAGAGATATCCATCGGTGGTCGTGATGTCATCAACGCGATATTGCAAGTGTCGACCAGTGATCTGGACGAAGTGGTGGTAATCGGCTACGGTACCCAGAAACGGAAGGATATAACGGGATCCGTTGCTAGTATTGGTGCAAACGATATAGCGAAGGCAAACACAACTACGTTTCAAGAAGCCATTCAAGGGAAATTGG
>Ga0207868_1001068_pt1 | contig 22082 bp, 19 predicted proteins | sample Passage237B_FD_187370 | JGI IMG/M metagenome (GOLD analysis project Ga0207868, IMG submission 187370) | Cellulose adapted compost microbial communities from Newby Island Compost Facility, Milpitas, CA, USA - Passage2 37B (SPAdes) (version 3) ... | reverse complement strand
CCGTGCCGCCGCCATAGTCCTTGCCGTCCGGCCGGCCGCGCACGGTGAGCGAGGCCCCGCCCTCGGTGCAATCGATGCCGTTGGCCGCAAGCCCGGCGGCGACAGCCGCCAGCCGGTCGCTCTCCTTGACGCGCAACTCCTCCAGCCCCTCCATCAGGGTCTGCCCTTCCGCGAAGGCGGCGGCGATCGACAGCACCGGATATTCGTCGATCATCGAAGGCGCACGCTCGGCGGGCACGGTGACGCCCCTGAGCTCGGAGTGGCGCACGCGCAGGTCCGCCACCTCCTCGCCGCCGGCATCGCGGCGGTTCATGAGCTCGATGGACGCGCCCATTTCCTGCAGCGTGAGGATGAGGCCGGTGCGGGTCGGGTTCATCAGCACGTTCTCGACCGTGACGTCGGAGCCCGGCACGATGAGGGCGGCCACGATCGGGAAGGCGGCCGAGGAGGGGTCGCCCGGGACGACGATGTCGCGGCCCGTCAGCCGGCCCTGGCCTGCCAAGCGGATACGGCGCGCGCCGTCGCGGCCCGTTTCGACCTCGAGCTCGGCGCCAAAACCCTTCAGCATCTTCTCGGTGTGGTCACGCGTCATTACCGGCTCGACGACGGTGGTGATGCCGGGCGCGTTCAGCCCGGCGAGCAGCACGGCCGATTTCACCTGCGCCGAAGGCATGGGCACGGTGTAGGTGATAGGGGCGGCGACCCTCGGCCCGTGCAAGGTGATCGGCATGCGGTCGCCGGGGGCGGCTTCGAGCACCTGCACGCCCATCAGCCGCAGCGGGTCGAGCACGCGGCCCATCGGTCGCCTGGACAGCGAGGCGTCTCCGGTAAACGTCGTCTTCATGTCATAGGTGCCGACCAGGCCCATGGTGAGCCGCGAACCGGTGCCGGCGTTGCCGAAATCGAAGGGCGCTTCCGGCTCGAGCAGCGCGCCGTTGCCGGTGCCGCGGATGAGCCAGGTGCCGTCCTTCTTCTCGATGCGAGCGCCCATGGCGCGCATGGCGTCGGCCGTGCGCAGCACGTCCTCGCCCTCGAGCAGGCCGGTGACGCGGGTTTTGCCCGAGGCGAGGCCTCCCAGCATGAGGGAGCGGTGCGAGATCGACTTGTCGCCCGGCACCTTCGCCGTGCCCTTCAGCGGGCCGGAACGGCGGGCGGTGGCGGCCTGGGGGGCGACGTGCTGGTTCATGGCGGCGCAGGCTCCGGAACGGGCAGACACGGCCGCGCGCGCGGCGCGGCCCTTCCAATCGGCGGCGTCTCGTATCACGAGCGGACCGGCCGGTCACCCCGATTTCCGGCTGCCGACCGCCCACGAAAAGTTGCCATATCCGGCCTGTCATAAGGCTTTGACAGCGGCTGGACTTGTGGTTATGGGGACCGAAAATGTCAGGCGCAGCGGGGCCGGCGCGCTGGAGCGCGCGAAACCCGTACAGCAGCACAGCATTACGAGAGGCACCCCCGTGGCGAAACCCGAACTCGGCACCAAACGGATCGACCCCGAAACCGGCCGCAAATTCTACGATCTGAACAAGGATCCGATCGTCTCACCCTATACGGGCAAGAGCTATCCCCGCTCCTATTTCGAGTCGGGTGAGACGGCGCTCTCCGACGACGACGAGATCGAGGAGAAGGAGCTGGACGGCGAGGAGGATATCGAGACCGTCACGCTGGAGGAGGCCGACGAAGAGGTGGCCGGCACGGCGGACGACGACATCGACCTGGACGACGACGACGTCGACCTCGGCGATGACGACGAGACCTTCCTCGAGGACGAGGAGGAGAACGACGACGTCAGCGACATGATCGATGTCGGCGGCGACGACGACGAGACCTGACGGCTCGCCGGCAGGGCGACTTGCCGGCACGGCGGCCGCTGCCCATATGCGGTTTCGCGAGGCTTGATATTCGGCTGACGCCGGTTTAGAAGCCGCCAGCACGACAGGCCGGTCCGCCGGCCAGACCTCTTCGCCGGAAACGGCGCCGGCCACTTGACCCTCAGGGGGGCCGGAGCGTGGGGCCATAGCTCAGTTGGGAGAGCGCTTGAATGGCATTCAAGAGGTCAGGGGTTCGACTCCCCTTGGCTCCACCAGTTCCTCGATAATCTTCAGCAGTCAGTCGCCCTTCGCCCGCCAGACCAACCTGTTGCCAGCCGCGGCCACGGGCGCCCGCCGCGCCTCACCTCACCACGAGCACCGGAATGGTCGTGTGGGTGACCACTTCGGCGGTCTGGCTGCCGAGAACGAGGCGCCTGAGGCCCCTGCGGCCGTGCGACGACATGACGATGAGGTCGCACCTCAGCCTTTCGGCCAGGCGAACGATGGCTTCGGCGGGGTGCTCGTCGATCTCGTGGGTCAGTTCAACCTTTACGCCCTTGTCCGAGGCCTGCCGTTCCAGCGCGGCAAAGCGCTGCTTCATTTCTTCGGCAACCGTCCGATCGTAGCTACCGACGGGATCTTCCACGCCGCCTTCAAGTGCGGCCTGAACCGCGCTCGGGTCCAGCGGCGTCGTGACGGAGACGATCGTCACGCGCGAACCAAGCCTGGAGGCGAGATCGAGGCCATGCTCGACGCCCTTCCTGGCGAGTTCCGAACCGTCGGTCGCAATCAGAATGTGGTCGTACAATTTTCGTCTCCCTCGTCCGCGTTTCAGTAACTGCGAAGTCGATCCTGCGCCGACAGGGCAGACTTCGCAACCAGGGGCGGGGACTTGCGCTGTCGGCGACAAGAAGACGAAGTCCCCGGCCCGGGGGGAACCTGTTCGCATCGCTGTACCGGCGCATTGCGCACGATCAATCGGCCGATGTGCGCAAAGCAGGCGGGGCAACAGCCATGTTTCACGGCGACTCCAAACGTGAGCGCCGGACGGCTTGCGCGGTCGCCTGTGTGCCCGATTCTTTCCCATAGGTGCGGCCTTGACCAACCTCCTGAGGGGTACCAATGAGCCGCACGCTTTCGGGGATCGCGATCTCCGCTCTGGTCGCGACCGCAATGATCGGCGCGACACCTGCATTCTCCAAACCGCAATGCGGCAGCGCATCCTGGTATTCGCTGCCGCGCAACAAGACGGCCAGTGGCGAGCGCATGAACCCGTCCGCGATGACGGCCGCGCACCGCACACTGCCGTTCGGCACCGTGATCAAGGTCACGAACCAGCGAAACGGCAAGGCGGTGACGGTCCGCATCAACGATCGCGGGCCCTTCATCAAGGGCCGGGTGCTCGACCTTTCCAAGGCGGCGGCCAGGGCACTCGGGTTCGTAAGCGCCGGCCACACCAAAATCTGCATGGAACGGCACTGACGCCGGGCGCGCGCCGAGTCAGACCTTGAGGCGCGGTTCGTGGCGGCCGCGGACGGCCAGCTCGATCAGGAACGTCTTGCCGCCGTCCGGATCGGCGGCGCGCTCGTCCGGGCTCATGTCCTGGAGAGCGGAGGTGACTGCAAGCCGGTCGGCGTTCGGTCCGACGAAGGCCGGGCATGAGGTCTGCCTTGCCGGCACGGGGATGCTGCGCAGATGCGTCCCGTCCGGGGCGTAGGCGTCGATGCGGCCCGCGCCCCAGCGCGCGTTCCAGATGACGCCGTCGGCATCGCAGACCGACCCGTCTATGCCGCCCGACTGGCCGCGATGGTCGAGCAGCAGCGCGGGTTCCCCGGTCGGCAGCCCCGTCGCCGGGTCGCACGCGACGCGGTAGAGCAGGTTGCGCCCGGTGTCGGCCCAGTAGGCGACGTCGCCTGCAGGCGAAAAGCAGATCGAATTGGGGATGTCCACTTCAGCGAAGAGCCGCGTCGCCTTGCCCTTCGCATAGTGATAGATCGCGCCCGCGCGCTTCTGTGCCTGCTTGCCCATCGTGCCTATCCAGAATGCGCCGGACGGGTGGACGCGCGCGTCGTTCGAGCGCGTCGATGGGTCGTCCGCCTCGATCGGTGTCACCAGTTCGACCTTGCCGCTCACAGGGTCGCGCCGCTCCACGCCGCGTTCCGTCGCCAGCACCTGCGAGCCGTCTTCCGTGAACGCCATGGCACTCGCCATCACCGGCAGGGCGTGGACGATCGTCGGCCCTTCCGCCAAACGCTTTTCAAGCAGCTTCCTGCCGACGATGTCGAACCACCACAGCGTATCGGTCGCCGGGTCGTAGCTCGGCCCCTCGCCGAGCTCGCATGCGATATCCGACAGAATCGTGACCTTAGTGTCCAAGCGAGCCTCCCCAAGCAGGGCAAATGCATGGCGAGATTAGCCGATGGGTCGCGGCAGTCACCCCCCGTGATGCGGCCGGGCTAGGCGCTTCGCACGCGCAGCGCCCCTCTCATGCTGTCTCGAAGGTAGCCGAGCGTGGCTTCAGCGTTGACCGGCTTGCCGAAGAAGTAGCCCTGGCCACCGCTGCAGCCGAACTGCACGAGCCGGTGCGCCTGCCGTTCGTCCTCGATGCCCTCGGCGACGACATCCATGCCGAGGCCCTCGCACATGGCGAGAATGGCACGGATGATGTGCTCCGACGGCTTGTCGTCGAGGATGGAGGAGACGAAGGCGCGGTCGATCTTCAGCTTGTCGAAGTTGAACTCGCGCAGCCGCCCGAGCGACGATTGACCGGTGCCGAAATCGTCGAGCGAAACGCGGATGCCGACCCGCTTCAGATCCTCGACGATCTTCTCGGCGGAGGCCGGATCGGTCATCAGGCCGGTTTCGGTGATCTCGATCTCCAGGCGGCGCGGGTCGAAGCCGGTCTTGTTGAGGATCGACAGGATCTGCAGGCCGGTGTTCTGGTCGACAAGTTGGGAAGGCGACAGGTTGAACGACAGGAACAGGTCGTCCGGCCAATTCCTCGCGGCCTCCGTCGCCTTGCGCAGGACGAGCTGGGCAAGCGGTCCGATGATGCCGCGCTCCTCGGCGATCGGGATGAAGGTCGCAGGCGAGACGAAACCGAGGTCGCGGTCGCTCCAGCGCGCCAGCGCCTCGAAGCCGATGGTGCGTCGGGTCTTGAGGTCGACGATCGGCTGGAAATGCGGCTCGACATCGCCGGCGGACACGGCGCGGCGCAGCGCCTGCTCGATGCGCGTCACGCGCTTGGCCGTCTCCTCCATCTCGCGGGTGTAGACGACCACGCGGCCGCGGCCGGAGCGCTTGGCGTGGTAGAGGGCGGTTTCCGCCTTGTTGACCAGGTGCTCGGTGGTCTCCTCGCCGGAGAAGAACAGCGAGCAGCCGACAGAGGCCGACAGGCGGGCCGTGCGCTCGCCCACATCGTAGGGAGCGGACAGGATTTCGATCAGCATGCGGGACTTGGCCGCGACCGCATCCTCGCTGAAGACCATCGGGTAGAGGAAGGCGAACTCGTCGGCCCCCACGCGAGTCACCGTCGCGGTGGCTTCCATGGCGGCCGAGAGCCTCAGCGCCACCTGCTGCAGGATGTAGTCCCCAGCCTTGCGGCCAAACAGATCGTTGATCGGCTTGAAACCGTCCAGGTCGAGCAGCCCGATGGCGAACGGCGCTGGGTCTTCCGCCCGATCACGGATAAGCCGATCTATCTTGTCGAAGAAGCGCCGCTGGTTGCCGAGGCCTGTCAGCGGATCGGTGAGTGCGAGATCCGACTGATCGCTTGCGCTGGTCCCGGTGGCGATGAGGTTATGCATACGGCATTCTCGCCTTGTTGTTATTGCCCCGGTGGCAACGTTCCACGAAATGGTTGAAGAAAAGTGTCACTTGCGCGCCTTCTAATACATCGACCGGCGGACGACCTGCGGCTGCTGCGGATACACCTCGCAGTTCATCATCTCGCAACCCGATAGACGATCATGTTGCTGTCGCTCGTCTGCCCGACGGGCGCCAGCCACGCCGGCGTTTCACCGGCCAGCAGCCGCGCCAGCAACCCGTGCGGCGCGCGTTCGGCCAGCATCTCTGTTTCCGGATTGCCCGGGCAGACGGCGACATAGTCAGCCTTGGCGTGCCGCACGACATCGAGCGCGGCCTCGGGCGTGCCGATCATCGCGTTGAGCGCCGCCTCGTTGCCGGCGATGTTGCGATGATACGGGCCCGAAAGCGCGCGATGATCGGTGAAGGCCAGGATCGCCGCGCCGACATTGGAGATGGCGAGTACGGTTCCAGGAGGCAGCGCGGCCAGGGATGCGAAATCGGCGGCCGCTTCGCACTCGTTGCTGGCCGATGACTGCGGTTTGGCCTGCACGAGGGCGGCCGCCTGCCCCACGGCGAGGGCCCAGACGACGTTGAAGGACACGAGCCACGCGCCAATCAATCGCAGGCTGCCTGCGTTGGACGGCCGCCCCATGTGTTCGGCACGCACCGTTCCCACCCATGCGGCCAGCGGCAGCACCGCCAGCGCGGTGGAAAAGATCGCGCCACGGACCTGCCAGACCGAAACCACGAAGGCGGCGGCCAGCAACGGCAGGAGCAGAATTTCCCCGCGCCCGGCTCGATTGCGCGCCACCCTGGCGACCATCAGTGCAAGCGCGATCAACGGGGTCACGTAGTAGAGCGCGGCCGACCCCGGATCGTTGACGGCGAGGCTCGCCAGCGATTGCGCCTCGCTGACGCGATCGAGCCAGAACCGGCGCAGCGCGGGAGGCAGAGCTCCATAAGGCTCGGCCAGACACTGGGGATAGACCAGCAGCACGTAGCCGATGCTGACGATGCCCAATACCAGCAGCGCTCCCAGGCGCCGCACGCGTGCCGATTGGCCGAAGATGTGCGCCAGCGCCGCGAGGCCCAGACCAGCAAGAATCGCCGAGCCGGCCTGTCCGCCCGAATAGGCGTCGCAGGCGGCCTCAGACCATTGCGACGGGCGCACGGTGAAAAGCAGGAGGACGGAGGCGCCGAGCGCCATGCCGAATCCGAAGCCGGCGGTCGCGGGGAGTTCGTCCTCGCCGCGGAGCCAGAACAGCAGAGCCGCGACCGCGCCGGCTGCCGCTACATAAGGCATGGTTTCCATGCCGATGGCGATGCTTGCGGCCGCCGCCACGCCCGCCGCGAGGCCCGGTACCACACCGCCGGACAGCAGCCCGGCCGCCATGGCGAGCACCAGCGCCAGTTGCAGGTTGTGGTGGTCGAGCGAGCCTGGCTCGAAGATGTAAAGAAAATGCAGCGCGGCGGCGCCGAGAACCAGGGCGGGGAAGCGAGCCGCCTCTCCCCCGAAGTGGCGGGCGGCGCGCAACAGCAGCCAGATCGACAGCCCCATGAGCAGCGCCGGCCAGGCGAATTGGGCAGCCAGTTCCGCCCGTGCCGGACCGACAAACGGTCGCAGCAGCACCATGATCGCTGCGATCGGCGCATCGACCAGCCGCGACCAGTGCATGAGGAAGCCACCATCGAGGCCCATCCGATACTGGTGCAGGTCGAGCCAGCCCTGCCCGGCGATCAGGTCCCTGACCTGGACAAGCCGCATCACACTGTCGTTGTCGGTGCCGGGCTGCGCGAGCTTGAGGAAGCCCTGGGCCGCCGAGATCAGCAGCGAAACGGCCACCGCGGCGACGGCGAGCAAAGCGTCGCCCCGTCGGCCGGTCGTCCACCGCCCGTCGCCGACGCGCCCGATCATGCCGATGTCTCCGGCGACCGCCATGCTGGTCAGCCCACGGCCTCGCCCGCTCGTGGCGGAAACACCCAGAACAGCGAAAGAACCAGGCTGACGCCGCTCGCGACCACTGTCGCACAGGCCGACGCGAACATAGCCGCGAAGCCGAGATATGCGGCAACGTGCGCGGCTCCGCCGGAAGCGAGTGCGGCGAGCACCTGCGCGGCGACATAGCGAGGCAGCGCGTGACGATGGGTATGCCGACCGCGGAAGGACCAGTCGCGTTGCGCAAGATAAGCCGCGGCGAAGGCGACGCCGTAGCCGGCGGCGCCGGCCACGAAGGCCGGCAGGCCGATCGCGGCAAACAGCCAGGTGACAACGAACAGGAGGAACGCCGCGCCGACTCCGACGCCGGCGAAGCGGGCCAGCGTGGCGGGGTCGTGCATCGCTGCGGGCTTCATCGTGGTCCGGCCGTCTGCGGGCGGCTTCGCGCCAGCGGAATCTCGAGTATGCCGAGCATGAATGCCGAGAAGAACAGTTGCAGCCCGATGACGATCAGCGTCAGGCCAAGCGTGACGATGCGCGGTATGCCGGGGTCCGCAAGCGGGCCGAAGCCGAGACTTGCCCAGGCAGCAACCGCATAACCGAACAGCGCCAGCCCGCAGAGCGCGACAGCGCCGGCAGCCAGCGCCAGCCGATCGGTCGATATGTTGCGCGCCAGCCAGTCGGCACCTGGCGTGGCCGGCAGCATGCCGGTCAGCGCCGCGTAATGGCGCGACAGCGCGCCGAAAGTCGCGAGCTGGATGCCGCCGACCAGCATGAAGCAGGCGGCGACGAAACTGTTGAAGTCGAGCGTGAGATCGCCCGTGAGGTGCAGCGGTCCGAGAAAGAGCGCGGTGGCGAAAAGCACGCCCAGGCCGCCAAGGACCGCGCCGGGGATGAAGAACAGCCAGCGCGGGTTGTACATCAGCAGGAACTTGAGATGCCGCCAGCCATCACGCCAGGTCTTGAGGTGCGGCGGCCTGCTACGCCCGTCCGGCTTCAGCGTGGTCGGCACCTCCTCGATCCTGAGCCCGGTCAGCGCGGAGCGTACGACCATCTCGGAGGCGAATTCCATGCCGGTCGTCTGCAGCGACAACGCCCGGATGGAATCAGCGCGGAAGCCGCGCAGTCCGCAGTGGAAATCACGCGTACCGGTCCTGAAGAACAGCCGGCCGATGAAGGAAAGCACAGGATTGCCGAGCCAGCGGTGCAGGAACGGCATTGCGCCCTTCTCGATGCCGCCGGCGAAGCGGTTGCCCATGACCAGGTCCGCGCCTCCGCGCAGCTTCTCGACGAAGCCGTCGAGCGCGGAGAAATCATAGGAGTCGTCGGCGTCGCCCATGATGATGTAGCGGCCGTGCGCCGCGGCGATACCGCCGCGCAGGGCAGCCCCGTAGCCGCGCTCGGTGACAGCAACGACGCGCGCACCCAGGCCTTCAGCGATCGTCTGCGATCCATCGGTGGAGCCGTTGTCGGCGACCAGCACCTCACCGGCGATTCCCGCCTTCGCCAGGTAGCGCTTCGCCTTCCAAACACAGGTGCCGATGGTCTCCGCCTCGTTGAGGCATGGCATCAGGATGGTCAGCTCCAGCTCGGCCGGGCGGGCTTGCGCGGCAACGCGCTTCGGTTTCGTGGCGGCGTTCATGTCGCAGGGACGTCCGGATTGGAGGCGCCTCACGGGCACGTTACCGGCACCCTACCCGTCAATGCTTGGTGCATGGTTAATACCGACAGTGGATTGCCGCCGAAGCGCCGGCAAATTCGTGCCTCGACGGGAATCCGGCGATGCGCTAACTCCGCAATGCCTGGCAAAACAGGGGTGCTCTCATGCCGCTCAAAGTCGCCGTCCAGATGGACCACATCTCCACCGTCAACATCACGGGCGACACGACGTTCGCGCTGTCGCTGGAGGCGCAGCGACGTGGGCACGAGCTTTACCACTACACGCCGGACCGGCTGACGCAGGAGGGCAACCGCGTCTTTGCGAGCGTTGAGGAGATGACGGTGCGCGACCAGAAGGGCAACCACTTCTCGCTCGGCGAGCCGGTACGCACCGAGCTGTCGGAGATGGATGTCGTCCTGCTCAGGCAGGACCCACCCTTCGACATGAACTACATCACCACGACCCACATGCTCGACCGCATCCACCCGAAGACGCTGGTGGTGAACGATCCAAGCTGGGTCCGGAACAGCCCCGAAAAGATCTTCGTGATGGAATTCCCGGAGCTGATGCCGCCGACGATGATCACCCGCGACGCGGCGGAGGTCGCCGCGTTCCGCCGCGAGCACGGCGACATCATCATCAAGCCGCTCTACGGCAATGGCGGCGCCGGCATCTTCCATCTGCGCCAGGACGACCGCAACCTTGCCTCGCTGCTCGAAATGTTCATCCAGATGTTCCGCGAGCCTTTCATCGTGCAGCGCTACCTGCCGGAGGTCCGCAAGGGCGACAAGCGCATCATCCTGATCGACGGCGAGCCGGTAGGGGCCATCAACCGCGTGCCGGCCGAGCACGATTCGCGCTCCAACATGCATGTCGGGGGCCGCGCCGAGCCGGCCGAACTGACCAGGCGCGAGCAGGAAATCTGCGAGGCGATCGGGGCTTCGCTGCGCGAGCGGGGGTTCTTGCTGGTCGGCATCGACGTGATCGGCGACTGGCTCACCGAGATCAACGTCACCTCTCCGACCGGAATTCGCGAGATCAAGCGCTTCGGAGGCGACGACATCGCCGCGCTCTTCTGGGACGCGGTCGAAAAGAAAAAGGCCGGCTGAGCCCGAGCCGGCCTTTTTCCGCCCCTGCGTCAACGCCGATCCCTCGCGGATGGGCGGCCTGAAACCCACGCAGCCGAGCCGCAATGCGGCCCTGCTACGGGACAGGGCGCGGCGCCGGGTCGACCAGGCCCCCCCGAGGCCGACATCTTCGCTGCTGCCGCTGCGCCGCGGGCGTGCCAGCCCCGGCCGGCCTTCGTGAAAATCGCTGAAATGCAAGGCCGGCGGTCGAACGCCTCCATCCGCATCATGCGGAGGCCGCACAGCGCAATCCGCGTGCGGCGGGCCAAGCAGGACAAAGGGTACGCCTTCGGCGGCGGACCGTCCATCGGCCCGGAAAATTCATCGATTCATTGGTTGGCGCATCGCTAAGACGAAGCGACGCAATGTACCATTTGGCGTTCATGAAATGTTCTTGATACGGCCCGCCAAGTATGCTTAGCTGCCCGTGCTGATGTTCTTCGGGGGCGTGCCGCTGGCTTGCGGTGCGAAAGGAACACGGGATGGTTTCGCGGGTAAGAACGGTGGCGTTTCAGGGCATCGAGGCGGTGCCCGTCGACGTCCAGGTGATGATCGCGCCGGGCAAGAAGAACATCCACATCGTCGGCCTTCCCGACAAGGCCGTGGCGGAGAGCCGCGAGCGGGTGCAGGCGGCACTGCATGCGTCCGGCCTGTCGCTGCCGGCCAAGAAGGTGACGGTGAACCTCGCCCCGGCCGACCTGCCCAAGGAAGGCAGCCATTACGACCTGCCGATCGCGCTCGGGCTGATGGCCGCACTCGGCGCCATTCCCGGCGACCAGTTGGCCGATTACGTGGTGCTCGGCGAGCTGTCGCTCGACGGTACGATCGCGCCCGTGGCCGGTGCGCTGCCGGCCGCGATCGGCGCCAATGCCGACGGCAAAGGGCTGATCTGCCCGCATGACTGCGGGCCGGAGGCGGCGTGGGCCGGTGCCGATATCGACATACTCGCGCCGCGCAGCCTGATCGCGATCGCCAATCACTTTCGCGGCACGCAGGTCCTGTCGCGGCCGGAGCCGGCGATCCGGCAGATCGCGGGAGCGTTGCCCGACATGGCGGAAATCAAGGGCCAGGAGAGCGCAAAGCGAGCGCTGGAAGTCGCGGCAGCCGGCGGCCACAACCTCCTGATGGTCGGGCCGCCCGGCTCCGGCAAGTCGATGCTGGCGCAGAGGCTGCCCTCGATTCTGCCGCCGCTGGAGCCGCGCGAGCTGCTCGAGGTGTCGATGGTCGCCTCGATCGCCGGCGAGCTCGCCGAGGGCAAGCTGTCGGACCGGCGACCGTTCCGTGCGCCGCACCACTCGGCATCGATGGCTGCGATGGTCGGCGGCGGCCTGCGGGTAAGGCCGGGCGAAGTGTCGCTCGCCCATTGCGGCGTGCTCTTCCTCGACGAGTTTCCGGAGTTCCAGCCGGCCGTGCTCGACTCGCTGCGCCAGCCGATCGAGACCGGCGAGGCAGCGATCGCGCGCGCCAACCATCGGGTGACCTACCCGGCGCGTTTCCAGCTCGTCGCGGCAATGAACCCGTGCCGCTGCGGCATGGCCGGCGAGCCGGGCCACCGCTGCCTGCGGGGACCGCGCTGTGTCTCCGACTACCAGGCGCGCATTTCCGGCCCGCTGCTCGACCGCATCGACCTGCGCGTCGAGGTTCCGGCCGTGACGGCCAGCGACCTGATCCGGCCGGGCCGAGCCGAGCCGAGCGCGGCGATTGCCGCCCGCGTCGCGCGGGCGCGCGTAATCCAGCGCGAGCGGCATGCGGCACTCGGCCTGCCCCCGACGCTGACCAATGCGCATCTGTCGAACTCGGTTGTCGAGGAGGTCGCAGTCCCCGATGCGGCGGGAGTCGCACTGCTCGCCGACGCCAGCGAGAAGCTCGGCTTCTCTGCGCGCGCTTATCATAGGGTGCTCAAGGTCGCGCGGACGCTGGCCGACCTCGACGGGGCGGAGGCCGTCGGCCGCATCCATCTGGCCGAGGCGATTTCCTATCGCATGGCGGGAGAGAGGCTGGCGCAGGCGGCCTAAGGGGCAGAGCCGCGCCGGCAGTTGCGGGCTGGGTCAGACAGGCTGTTCGGCTGGCCATGGAAGCATTCGGCCAAGCCTTGCGTTCAGCCAAAGCGAGAAGGCTGCCCCCGTCGATGGCGAAGCAAAGCCGTTCGATGTTGTTGGCGCCGATCGGCGCCATCAATGGCCGCTCCCGCGTCGGCTGGCCGAGAACGGGGGACGCTTCTCGACTCGACGGTCAGTCGAGCGAACCGACCAAGGGGGTGTTGTCCTCGATGAGGCTGACCCAGCGACCGGTGTTGTAGCTCGCCTGCCGCTTCAGGTACTTGTAGCCCGTTTCGCGCCAGGGTTTCACCTCGTCCGAGAGATTGTCGAGGACGTAGTCGCCCTTGTCGGTGCGCACGGTCAGCACTGCGTGACCCTCGCCGTCGGGCTTGCGGACAACCGTGATCAGCAGGTCGGCGAGCGAGATGCCGCCCTTGCTGAGCTGTCGGCGCTTTTCGAGCGCGTAGTCCTCGCAATCGCCGCGGCCGCTGTCCGGATAGGTCCAGACCTCGTCCAGGCCGTAATTGTCGATATCGGACTGCGGCGCGACGGCCTCGTTGACCCTGAGATTGACCTCGTTGATCAGCGTCCACAGTTCACCGGTGAGGCGGAGCGCGCCATCGTCGCGCGGGCGGATGGTGCATTCGCGCGGGTTGGCCTTGCAGAATTCGTAATGTCCGATCGGCTGAGAGGTCTGGCGCCCCACGATCATCGAATCGGCAAATGCGGTGTTCGCGCTGGTGGCTGCAAACAAGCCCAAAATCAGGCCCACACCCAATCCGGCGCGCGAATCCCCTTTCGTTCCTCTCATTTGCGCCCGCCCCATCCGCAGTCTTGCATTCGTTAAGCAAACGTTAATTGGCGAATGTCGGCGAAGTCAATTCGCGGGCGCGAATGAACGGCAGCCATGGTTACCCGCCAGGCGGCTGTGTGGCTCATTGCACACAGTTTGTAGCGGGAAACCCGCTCAGGCCTTGCGCGAATCAGCGCTCCGGGGCTTGGCGGCGCGCGGCGCGGCCTTGCCATTGGTGCGGATGAAGTCGGTGATTCGCGGCGCGATCTCGGCACGAAAGCGTGATCCGTTGAACACGCCGTAGTGCCCGACCTTCGGCTGAAGATGATGTGCACGTCTAGATGGCGGAATATTGACGCACAGGTCGTGGGCCGCCTCGGTCTGGCCGACGCCGGAGATGTCGTCGTTCTCGCCCTCGATGGTGAGCAGCGCAACATTGCGGATGGCGGAAGGATCGACGCGTTCGCCACGATGCGTCATCTCGCCCCTGGGCAGGGCGTGCTCGACGAAGACGGTCTCGACCGTCTGCAGGTAGAACCCGGCGGTGAGGTCCATCACCGCGAGATACTCGTCGTAGAATTCGCGGTGCTTTTCGGCCGAGTCGCCGTCGTCGCCGACCAGATGCAGGAAGAAGTCCTTGTGGGCTATGATGTGGCGGTCGAGGTTCATGCCCATGAAGCCAGACAGCTGGAGGAAGCCTGGATAGACCTCCCGGCCGAAGCCCGCGTGCGGCCACGGCACCTGCATGATGACGTTGTCACGGAACCAGTCGATGCCCTTCTGTTCGGCCAGCCGGTTGACCGCCGTGGGATTGCGGCGCGTGTCGATCGGCCCGCCCATCAGCGTCATGGTCGCCGGCGCGAGCGGATCGCCGCGCCGCTCCATCACCGCGACGGCGGCAAGAACGGGAACGGAGGGCTGGCAGACCGCCACCACATGCGTGTCGGGGCCGAGCACGTGCAGCATCTCGATGACGTAGTCGATGTAGTCGTCGAGGTCGAACCGACCTTCCGACAGCGGGACGGTACGCGCATCCGCCCAGTCGGTGATGTACACCTCGGCAGTCGGCAGGAAGGCCTCGACCGTGCCGCGCAGCAATGTCGCGTAGTGGCCCGACATCGGCGCGACCAGCAGCATCTTCGGATCCGGCCGGCGGCCGGCGGGCAGATCCCGCTCGAAATGGATGAGGCGGCAGAAAGGCCGCGACCAGACGACCTTTTCGTGAACCGGGACGGATGCGCCATCGACCGTCGTCGCCGACAGCCCGAAGGACGGCTTGCCATAGCGCCGCGTGGTGCGCTCGAAGAGCTCGGCCGCGCCGGCCATCGAGCGACCCCAGGCCGTCTTCGCCAGAGGATTGAGCGGATGGCTGTAGAACAGCCTCATCGCATCTGCGACCACGCGGTAAGGCTGCAGTGCGGCATGGTTCAATTCATAGAACTGGTAGAACATTCGCATTCGCCCCGTCGCCTCGGCCGGCCGCGCACGGGCCAGACCGGTCGGGGCCGATATTGTCATGCAGCAAAACTAGCGCGCTTTTGCTGCAATGCAATATGCACTGCCACAAAACGGACATATGGCACGCAGTTCCCCAGGAGGACGTCAGGCAAGGTCAGACCTGCGCCACATGAGGACCCGTCTTGCCGGATCGACGCCCTCCGGCACTTCGCGATGGAAGGCGGCCCGCAATTCGCCGGCGGCCGCTTCCAGCGCAAGTTCCCCGAAGCCGAGACGGGCGTAGAAGGGTGCGTTGAAGGGCACGTCGCGAAACGTCGTCAGCGTGACGCCGGGGTACAAGCCTCGCGCGGCGACGTCGATCACATGCCCGACCAGCGCGGTGCCAATGCCCCGCCTGCCATGGGCCGGATCGACGGAAAGCTCCCTCAGGTGAAGAAAGCCCGCCAGCGGCCCGGCAACAGCATAGCCGACGAGCTCGCCGGAATTCAGAACAGCCACCCATGCTTCGTGGCCCGCGAGCATGGCGCGGAAATCCGCGACAGTTGCGAACGGCGCGTCTGCAACCGACGCATAGCCATGCTCCCGGAAGAGCCCGGCCGCCCGGTTCTCGATCCGCAGCAGCGCGTCGTCGTCTTCCGACCGTCGCGGCCGGATCGAAAAATGCGGCGCGGCCGGCTTGGCGGCCAAGGCCTACGCGCCCTCGACGATCACCATCTCGGCGTCCGCGACGGTCTGGCGGATGGCCTTGGCGGCCTGGTATTCCGGCGAATTGTAGCAGTCGAGCGCGGCCTGCATCGATTCGAACTCGATCACCACGTTGCGCGGGCGCCCCTGGCCTTCCATCGCCTGATAGGCGCCGCCGCGGGCGAGAAACTTCGCGCCGTAGCGCTCGAAGGCAGGCTTCGCCGTGGCCACATAGTCCTTGTAGCGCTCCGCATCGCGGACCGTCACATGTGCGATCCAATATGCCTTCGCCATCCTGTTCCTCCTTCTTTGGTTGGGCGAGACCGGTCAGGCGGCAGCCGCCATCTCGGCAAGAATCGAGCGTGCGGCCACGAGCCGGTCGGGCGCACCGAGGATCGGCCGCGCCACGACAAGGTGGCTGGCGCCGGCGGCGAGTGCGTCGGCTGGCGTCATGACCCGCTTCTGGTCGCCGTGCGCGGCACCCGCCGGCCGGATGCCCGGCGTGACGACGGCCAGATCGGGGCCGACGATGGCGCGTACGGCCGAAGCCTCGGCCGCAGAACAGACGATGCCGCCCATGCCGGCGGCCGCCGCCTGCTCGGCACGGCGCAGCACCAGCGTGTGCGGATCGTATTCATAACCGGCGTCGATCACGTCCTGCTCGTCCATCGAAGTCAGCACGGTGACCGCGAGCAGGCAAAGGGACGAACCGCGCGCGGCTTCCACGGCCGCACGCATCGCCTTCGGATAGGCGTGGATCGTCAGCATGGTCACGCCCATGCGCACGATGTTCTCGACGCCTTTCGCCACCGTGTTGTCGATGTCGAGCAGCTTCATGTCGAGAAAGATCTTCTTTCCGCCGGCAGCCAGCTCGCGTGCGAAGTCGAGGCCACCGGCGAAGGCAAGCTGGTAGCCGATCTTGTAGAACGACACGGCATCGCCCAGCGCCGCGACAGCCTTCTCCGCCTCCGCGATCGTCGGCAGGTCGAGCCCGACGATCAGCCTGTCGCGCGCCGCAACCTGCCCGCTCACAGCTCAACCCTCGTCGAAAACAGCCGAGCGTGTTCTATCAGGGACGCGCAGACACGGGCCATCGACTTGCGTAGCCGCTCCTCCCGGAAATTGCCGTCGTCATCGAACGCATCCGCCCCATTGGGTACGGAGCACTGCGGCGAGACAACCTCCATATGGATGTGCGTCAGCACCGCGCGCAGGTGCGCTGCGCTGCGGATCCCGGCGAAATGACCGTCCGAGGACGAGCAGATCGCCACCGGCTTGCCGTTGAGCGGGCGGATCGGCATGCCGCCGTCGCGGTTCACTCGGCTGATCCAGTCGATCGTGTTCTTCACCAGCGGCGGCATCGAGCCATTGTATTCTGGCGTGGCGATCAGGATTCCGTCATGGTCGTGGAACAGGCGCGCGAGCCTGGTGGCGTTGTCCGGCACGCCGCGCTCCGATTCGAGATCCTCGTCCATGATCGGCAACGGATAGTCGGCGAGTGAAATGCGGGTGACTTCGGCTCCCTGCAGGGCGAGTTCCCGCTGCGCGACGTTTGCCGTCTTGCCGGAATAGGCGCCGGTGCGATTCGAACCGGCGAAGACGAGTATTCTTGGCGTCATGATCTGCCGGACCCCCTTTTTCGCTGCCCAGCCTATAGGCCAAGCAGCCGCCGATCGGAATAGTCCAGACAGACCCCTTCGCCCTTCGGTTCGAGCGACTCCTTCCCCTCACGCGTCGGCCGGGCGCGTGTAGAGCCACAGCGTCGTCGGGGGGATGTTGCGGATGACGAAGTCGAGACGGCTTGCCTTGTAGTTGCCCAGCCCCGGCGGCACGGGCGAGCGCGGGCCGTAAGTGATTTGCACGACCGGCCGGCCCGGCGGAATGCGGGCAAGCAGGTCCTCGACATAGGCCACGCGGCGCGCGACCGGAAAGTTGAGCAGCGGCACGGCCGAGACAATGCTGTCGAAGACGAGATGCCGGTTCTCACCGAGGGTTTCATCCAGGTCGAAAGCGTCGCCGTGGATGAAGTTGACGTCCGGATAGCTGCGGACGAGGAAGCGGAAGAAATCCTCGGAATACTCGATCGAATAGAGGTTCCGAGGCTGCACCCCGCGCTGAAGGATCGCCTTCGTGATCACGCCGGTGCCGGGACCAAGCTCGAGCACGGGCAGACCGGACTGCGGATTGACGACCGAGGCCATGCGACGCGCCGTCACCGAACTCGTCGGCAGGATCGCGCCCACTGCCTTCGGCTTGTCCAGCCAGCCCTTGAGGAAGCGCAATTCCTCGCCGAAATGGTTGGCGAATACCTTGCGCAGGTTGGGGTGGACGTGCATTCGGCGCTCCTTCCCTGGCTACCGACTCGGATGGCCGCGCTCAGTACTGACGTGCAAGCGCAGCGGAAACAAGGCGCGGCCCGATCGACCGCACAGCTATTCACCGAAGGATTCGAAGAAGTCCTTCATCCGGCTGAAGAAGCCCGCCGATTGCGGGCTGTTCTCCTTCGACGAGAGCCGCTCGAACTCTTCCAGCAACTCGCGCTGCCGCTTCGACAGGTTCTGCGGCGTCTCCACCGCCACCTGGATGTAGAGGTCGCCCATCTGCGGCTGGCGCAGCACCGGCATGCCCTTGCCGCGCAGTCGGAACTGGCGGCCGTTCTGCGTACCTTCGGGAACCTTGACGCGTGTCTGCGTGCCGTCGAGCGTGGTGACCTCGAACTGGCCGCCGAGTGCGGCGGTGGTCATCGAGATCGGCACCTTGCAGTAGAGGTCGGCCCCGTCGCGCTGGAACAGCTCGTGCGGCTTGACCGACAGGAAGATGTATAGATCGCCCGGCGGGCCGCCGCGCAGTCCTGCCTCGCCCTCGCCGGCCAGCCTGATGCGGGTGCCGTCCTCGATGCCTGCAGGGATGTTGACCGAAAGCGCCCGCTCTTCGGTGACACGGCCCTGGCCGGCACATTTCGGGCACGGATCCTTGATCGTCTGGCCGCGGCCGCCGCATTGGGGACAGGTGCGCTCGATCGAGAAGAAGCCCTGGCTTGCGCGCACCCGGCCGGAACCCGAGCACATCGTGCAGGTGACCGGCTGGGTGCCGGGCCTGGCACCGGAGCCGGTGCATTCCGAGCAGGTTACGGAGGTTGGCACCCTGATCTGCGCCGTGCGGCCGGTATAGGCCTCCTCCAGGGTGATTTCCATGTTGTAGCGCAGGTCGGCGCCGCGCTCCCGCCCTCCCGACGAGCGGCGGCGCCCTCCGCCCATGATGTCGCCGAAGATGTCCTCGAAGATGTCGGCGAAACCGCCAGCGCCGAATCCGGCATGGGCGCCTGCGCCCATGCCCATCCCCTGCTCGAAGGCGGCGTGGCCATAGCGGTCGTAGGCAGCCCGCTTCTGCGGGTCCTTCAGCACCTCGTAGGCGAGATTGATTTCCTTGAAGCGGAGTTCAGCCTCCGCGTCCCCCGGGTTACGGTCGGGGTGGTATTGCATGGCGAGCTTGCGAAAGGCAGCCTTGAGCTCCTTTTCGTCGGCGCCCTTCGATACGCCCAGCGTTTCGTAGAGATCAGCCTTCATCGTTCCCCTGGCCCACGCTCCGCTCGCGGATCCCGCATCAGTTGGGCCGGCGCCGGTCCCGATTGTCAATGTCGGCCGCGGCAGCCCAGGACCGATTTGCCTGCAAGAAAGCCCGGATCGCTCCGGGCTTCCTCATCCTGCGGCTTTGGCCGCTCGTCAGGCCGACTTCTTCTTGTCGTCCTCGTCGATTTCCTCGAAATCGGCGTCGACCACATCCTCGCCGGCCTTCCCGGCATCGGCCTGGGCGTCGGTCTGCGCGGTGTCCGTCTGGCTGGCCTCGTACATGGCCTGGCCGAGCTTCATGGAGGCCTCGGCAAGCGCCTCGGTCTTGGCCTTGATGGTGGCCGAGTCGTTGCCTTCGATCGCCGATTTCAGATCGGCTATCGCATCCTCGATCGCCTTGCGGTCGTCAGCCGAAACCTTGTCACCATAGTCCTTGAGCGACTTCTCCGACGAGTGGATCAGCGCTTCGGCGTGGTTGCGCGCTTCGGCAGCCTCGCGGCGCTTCTTGTCCTCGCTCGCATGCTGCTCGGCGTCCTTCACCATCTTCTCGATGTCGGCATCGGAGAGGCCGCCGGAAGCCTGGATGCGGATCTGCTGCTCCTTGCCCGTGCCCTTGTCCCTGGCCGAGACGTTGACGATGCCGTTTGCGTCGATGTCGAACGTGACCTCGATCTGCGGCACGCCGCGCGGCGCGGGCGGGATGCCCACCAGGTCGAACTGGCCGAGCAGCTTGTTGTCGGCCGCCATCTCGCGCTCGCCCTGGAAGACGCGGATCGTCACCGCGTTCTGGTTATCCTCGGCAGTCGAGAAGACCTGGCCCTTCTTGGTCGGGATCGTGGTGTTGCGGTCGATCAGCCGGGTGAAGACGCCGCCCAGCGTCTCGATGCCCAGCGACAGCGGGGTCACATCGAGCAGCAGCACGTCCTTCACGTCACCCTGCAGCACGCCGGCCTGGATCGCAGCGCCGATCGCCACGACCTCGTCGGGGTTGACGCCCTTGTGCGGCTCCTTGCCGAAGAACTGCTTCACGACTTCCTGAACCTTCGGCATGCGGGTCATGCCGCCGACCAGCACCACCTCGTCGATCTCGCCGGCCTTGACGCCGGCATCCTTGAGCGCGGCCTTGCACGGCTCGATGGTGCGCTGGATCAGGTCGTCGACCAGGCTCTCGAACTTGGCGCGCGACAGCTTCATCGTCAGGTGCTTCGGCCCGGAGGCGTCGGCGGTGATGAAGGGCAGGTTGATCTCGGTCTGTGTCGAGGACGACAGCTCGATCTTGGCCTTCTCCGCGGCCTCCTTGAGGCGCTGGAGGGCGAGCTTGTCGTTGCGCAGGTCGATGCCCTGCTCCTTCTTGAACTCGTCGGCGAGATAGCCGACCAGGCGCATGTCGAAGTCCTCGCCGCCGAGGAACGTGTCGCCGTTGGTCGACTTGACCTCGAACACGCCGTCGCCGATTTCGAGCACGGAGATGTCGAACGTACCGCCGCCCAGGTCGTAGACCGCGATCGTTCCGGCCGTCTTCTTGTCGAGGCCGTAGGCGAGCGCGGCGGCGGTCGGCTCGTTGATGATGCGCAGCACCTCCAGGCCGGCGATCTTGCCGGCGTCCTTGGTGGCCTGCCGCTGGGCGTCGTTGAAATAGGCCGGAACGGTGATGACGGCCTTCTCGACCTTCTCGCCGAGATAGCTCTCGGCCGTTTCCTTCATCTTCTGAAGGATCATCGCGGAGATCTGCGACGGCGAATAGGATTTGCCCTGGGCTTCGACCCAGGCGTCGCCGTTGCTGTTCTTCACGATCTTGTAGGGAACGAGTTTCTTGTCCTTCTCGACCATCGGGTCGTCGTAGCGCCGGCCGATCAGACGCTTGATCGCGAAGAAGGTGTTCTCAGGGTTGGTGACCGCCTGTCGCTTGGCAGGCTGGCCGACGAGGCGCTCGTCAGAATCGGTAAAAGCCACGATCGACGGCGTGGTGCGGGCGCCTTCCGAGTTCTCGATCACCCGGCCATCCTTGCCGTCCATCACAGCGACGCAGGAATTGGTCGTACCGAGGTCGATGCCGATTACTTTTGCCATGTTCTTCTCTCCGCTAAGCAGGCTTTCAAGGACCCGATCCCGGCGTTCCGGCGAAAGCCCCCGTTTGCACGAAATTTCGCATCGGCGCGCCGCGCGCCCCGACATGCGTTGGTCGCGGCGTATATAAGAAGCACGAATTTTGGGTGCAAGTCGCCCGCGAGCCCACTTCGCCTTCCAGCACGGGCCATTCAGTATGGCCATTGCGACCCGGCGCCGTGCCACCGCCACCCTGCGAAGGGACACATTGGTCTGGCATCCGGCAAACGGCGTGCTAGCGTCGCGGCGAGGTGGCAAAGGCGGATACCGGATTTGAGACGCATCAGGGTCAGGACGCCCGCGGTCGGATTGGCGCTTGTCCTGTTCACCGTCATTTTCGCCGTCGCCGGCCTGTTCGTCTGGCAGGGTTATCGCGATGCCCTGGTCCGCGGCGAACAGCGGGCCGCGATCGCCGCGCACACGATCGCAGCGCATTTCCAGTGGATCATCGAGGCAAGCCGGCAGGCGCTTCGGCGGACGGACGACACGCTCGGATTTCGTCCGCAGATCTGGAATCACGACGGTACCGGCGATATCAGCGACGCGGTGGCCGGGCTGCCGGAAACGGTGGACGTGCGCGTGTTCGACGCCGCCGGCGAGGAGGTGTTGACGACCCGCCCACAGGCCGGCGAACTCAGCGTCGGCGACCGCCCCTATTTCCAGGAGCTGAAGTCAGGCAGGAGGCTCATCGTCTCCCGCCTGCTGGTCGACCGCGTCACCGGTGACGCAAGCTTCGTCGTCGCCCAGCGTCTTGAGCGCGAAGGCGGCTTCGCCGGCATAGCCGCGATCGTCATCCCATCCAGCCTGATTTCGGAGTTCTGGGCTTCGCTCGAGCTCGGGACCGATTCGACGGCCAGCATCATCCGCGATGACGGCTGGCTTGTGACGCGCCACCCCCCGGTTCCCGACGCTATCAACCTGAGCGACGGACCGCTCCTGCAACGATATGTCCCGAAAGCCCCCGAGGGCTCCTTCGTCTCGACCGGGTCCGTTGCCGACACGATCACGCGGCTGGTGGGGTACTACCGGGTGCCCAACGCGCCGCTGATCGCGGTCGCGTCGGTGTCCAGGGCGACGGCGCTCGCCGAGTTC
>Ga0207868_1001067_pt1 | contig 22112 bp, 22 predicted proteins | sample Passage237B_FD_187370 | JGI IMG/M metagenome (GOLD analysis project Ga0207868, IMG submission 187370) | Cellulose adapted compost microbial communities from Newby Island Compost Facility, Milpitas, CA, USA - Passage2 37B (SPAdes) (version 3) ... | reverse complement strand
CCCGGCGGCCGGGCGCGGCCGCCGCTGAACACGGTTGTCATTTGCGAAGAACCCTGACGATCCGCGGAAAAGCGCCCCTCTTTTCCGTGTCGTCGGGCCGTCGATTTGCGATGATTGTGATCGATCGTCGTGGTGCTGGCAAGCCCCGAGCGCCGGGCCTGGATGTCGCGGGAACGGTGTCCGCGACACGGAATATTCCAGGCGGCTCTTGCCGGCGCGGGCGCGATGCGGGATAGAGCGTGTGCGCCTGTACACCCCTGTCCGTTGCCATCATGCCCGATCACCAGTTCGTCTTGACCTTGTCCTGCCCCGACCGGCCCGGCCTCGTCGCGGCGGTCTCCGCCTTTCTGTTCGACAACGGCCAGAACATTCTCGACGCGCAGCAGTACAACGACGTCGAGACCGGGCGCTTCTTCATGCGCGTGGTGTTCGAGGCGGTCGCGACGCCGATGGCGCTGGCGGCGCTCAGCGACGGCTTTTCCGGCATCGCCAAACATTTCCGGATCGACTGGCAGATGCGCGAGCGCGCCGCGCGCCGCCGCGTCATGCTGCTGGTGTCGAAGTTCGATCACTGCCTTGCCGACGTGCTCTATCGCTGGCGCATCGGAGAATTGGCGATGATGCCGACGGCGATCGTCGCCAACCATCCGCGCCACGTCTACAACGGCGTCGATTTCGGCGACATCCCGTTCCACTACCTGCCGGTGACGCGCGAGACCAAGCGCGAGCAGGAAGCGGAATTGCTGCGGATGATTACCGACAGCGGCACCGATCTCGTCGTGCTCGCGCGCTATATGCAGGTGTTGTCAGATGATCTTGCGCGCGCGCTGGCCGGGCGCTGCATCAACATCCACCACTCGTTCCTGCCGGGCTTCAAGGGCGCAAAGCCCTACCATCAGGCCCATGCCCGCGGCGTCAAGCTGATCGGCGCGACCGCGCATTATGTCACCAGCGCCCTCGACGAGGGGCCGATCATCGATCAGGACGTCGAGCGCATCAGCCATCGCGACACCCCCGACGATCTCATCCGCAAGGGCCGCGACATCGAACGCCGCGTGCTGGCGCGGGCGATCCGCTACCACCTCGAGGATCGCGTCATCCTCAACGGCGGCAAGACGGTGGTGTTTACCGACTAGACCTCGCCGGCAGGCGCGCGATCAGCTCGTCGAGCCGCGCCCGCGGCAGCGTGATTGCCGACAGCCGCCAGCCGTGGCCGTCGAGATGCAGGCGGATGGCGGCATCTGCATCGCGCGCGCCGCTGCCGATGCGGATCGACATTTCGACCGGCGTGATGAGGTGCAGCCGGCCGAACAGCGCGCCGGCGTCCGCGAGGTCGAGGTCGGACAGCCGCGGCAGGCCGGTCAGGGCCGGGGTCTCCGGCAGCGCCTCGATGTGGCCGTCGTCGAGCAGCCGCGACAGGCCATCGGCCGTGAGCAACTGCGCGGCCAGGAGGTCAGCGAGCGTGCCGCCGACCGCGCCGGCGACGAGGCGTTCGGTCATGCCGGGATCGCGCCCCTTGCCGAGCCGGTCGAAATAGGCGCCGACCACCTGACGGGCGATCGACCCGGTGACCCGCGCGACGTCGGTGCGCGCCAGCAGCCGTGCGCCGTCGGCCCGCCGTGCGGCGCCGACAAGATCGTTCAGGGCGGCATAGGCCGAGCCGAAATAGACGGCAGCGATAACGATCAGGGCGGCAGCCGTGCCCGCAAGCCAGCGCATGGGATCATGACCTAGCGAATGGATGACAATGGTGCGGCACCACGGTCGGTTCCGATGCCCGCCGCGCCCGGCCGGCCACCATGGCAACGGCGTGGGCGCTGGTACGGCAATTGTCAACGGCGCGTCCGCGCGCCGGGCGCAATTTTGCCGCCGGCTGTACCGCGCTCACCTGAAATCGCTATAAAGTCGTCTTGACGGCGGGCCGCCGCGCAGGTCCATGATCAAGCCTACGATCCGGCCGCACCGCGGTGAGGGTCGACGGAATTTCAGATCGGGATCGTATTGCCGCCGGCGGCCTTGAGAAGGCCGGCGCGAAGGGAGAGACGCCAATGTCAGTTGAAAGACGGGTTTTGTTGCGGGCGGCGGTCTGCGCCGTCGCGGTCGGCGCGTTCGCCGGGGTGGCTTCGGCGCAGGAGACCGTCAAGATCGGCCTGATCGTGCCGATGACCGGCGGGCAGGCCTCGACCGGCAAGCAGATCGACAACGCGGTCAAGCTTTACATGCAGCAGCACGGCGATACCGTCGCCGGCAAGAAGATCGAGGTCATCCTCAAGGACGATGCGGCGCTGCCCGACAACACCAAGCGGCTGGCGCAGGAACTGATCGTCAACGACAAGGTCAGCGTGATCGCCGGCTTCGGCGTGACGCCGGCGGCGTTCGCCGCCGCCCCGCTGGCGACGCAGGCCAAGGTGCTGCAGATCGTGATGGCGGCCGGCACCTCGATCATCACCGAGCGCTCGCCCTACATCACCCGCACCAGTTTCACGCTGGGGCAGTCCTCGATCATCATCGGCGACTGGGCGGTGAAGAACGGCATCAAGAAGGTGGCGACGCTGACCTCCGACTACGCGCCGGGCCATGACGCGCTAAAATTCTTTAAGGATCGTTTCGTCGCGGGCGGCGGCCAGATTGTCGAGGAGGTCAAGGTGCCGCTCGCCAACCCGGACTTCGCGCCGTTCCTGCAGCGCATGAAGGATTCCAAGCCTGACGCCATGTTCGTGTTCGTGCCGGCCGGGCAGGGCGGCAACTTCATGAAGCAATATGCCGAGCGCGGCCTCGACAAGAGCGGCATCAAGGTGATCGGACCGGGCGACGTGATGGACGACGACCTGTTGAACGGCATGGGCGATTCGGCGCTCGGCGCGGTGACCGCGCACATGTATTCGGCGGCGCACCCCTCGCAGGTCAACAAGGATTTTGTCGCCGCCTACAAGAAAGCCTATGGCCAGCGCCCCGGCTTCATGGCGGTCGGCGGCTATGACGGCATCCACCTGCTTTACGAGGCGCTGAAGAAGACCGGCGGCAAGGCCGACGGCGATTCGCTGATCGCGGCGGTGAAGGGGATGGCATGGGAGAGCCCGCGCGGCCCGATCTCGATCGATCCCGAGACGCGCGACATCGTGCAGAACATCTACATCCGCGAGGTCAAGAAGGTGGACGGCGAACTGTATAACGTCGAGTTCGCGACCTTCGAGGCGGTCAAGGACCCCGGCAAGACCAAGAAGTGAGTTTGCCGGATTCGGACGGATGACTGAACTTCAAGATGGTCATGCCCGGCCTTATGCCGGGCATCCACGTCTTTCTTTATTTACACGTCTTCCTTTGTCTATCTGCGACAAGAAAGACGTGGATGGCCGGGCCTGCGCCGCGCCGAAGCGGCTTCGGCCGCGCAGGCGGGACAAGCCCGGCCATGACAAGCCTGTACCCTGTCCGCGACCCGGTAGCTGGATGGGCCTCCCATGACCAACTTCCTCACCATCCTGTTCGATGGCGTGGCCTACGGCATGCTGCTGTTCGTGCTGGCGAGCGGGCTCGCCGTGACGCTCGGGCTGATGAACTTCGTCAACCTCGCCCATGGCGCGTTCGCGGCGTTCGGCGGCTATGTCTGCGCCGTGCTGGTCAACCGCTCCGGGGTGCCGTTCTTCGTCGCGCTGCCGCTGGCCTTCGCCGCCGCGGCGCTCGCCGGCGTCGTCGCCGAGCGCACGCTGTTCCGCCACCTCTATCGGCGCAGCGAACTGGAGCAGGTGCTGTTCACCATCGGCTTCGTGTTCATGGCGGTGGCGGCGACCGACTACGTGATGGGCTCCTCGCAGGTGTTCATCAACCTGCCGGACGTGCTGCAGGGCCAGATCGACCTGTTCGGCGTCGGCATCGGCCGTTACCGGCTGATGATCATCGTCATCTGCGGCCTCCTGACGCTGGCGATCCAGGGCACGCTGGCGCGCACCCGGTTCGGCGCGCGGCTGCGGGCGGCGGTCGACGATCCGCGGGTGGCGAGCGGGCTCGGCATCAACGTGCCGCAGGTGTTTGCCTTTACCTTTGCGTTCGGCTGCGGCCTGGCCGGGCTCGGCGGCGCGCTCGGCGCCGAAATCCTCGGACTCGATCCGTACTTTCCGCTGAAATTCTTGATCTACTTTTTGATCGTCGTCACCGTCGGCGGCTCGTCCACCATCACCGGGCCGTTCATGGCGGCGCTCGTCCTCGGCATCGCTGACGTCGCCGGCAAATATTATGTGCCGAAGCTCGGCGCCTTCGTCATCTACGCGCTGATGATCGTGATCCTGATCTGGCGCCCGCATGGCCTGTTCGGCCGGACCATGGCACGATGAGCGACATGACCACCTTGTCCCCCGTGGCCGCGAGCACGGCGCGCATCGGGCGCTGGCGCTGGCAGGAGACCGCGTTCTGGCTTCTGGTGGTGGCAAGCTACTTTCTGTTCTCCGACCGCTACCTGATCCTCACCGAGATTGCGTGGCTGGCGCTGTTCGCGCTGTCGCTCGACCTCATCCTCGGCTATGCCGGCATCGTCTCGCTGGGGCACGCGGCGTTCTTCGGTGTCGGCGCCTATGGCGTCGGGTTGCTCGCCAAGCACGGGATCATCGAGGAGCCGGTGCTGGCGCTGCTGGCCGCCGGCTTGATGGCGATGGTGCTCGGCTTCGTCACCAGCTTCCTCGTCATCCGCGGCACCGACCTGTCGCGGCTGATGGTGACGCTCGGCATCGCGCTGCTTCTGCGCGAACTCGCCAACCGCTTTTCCGACATCACCGGCGGCTTCGACGGCTTGCAGGGCTTTACCATCGCGCCGGTGCTCGGCCTGTTCGAGTTCGATATTTTCGGCCGCACCGGCTTCGTCTATTGCACGGTGGTGCTGTTCGTTTTGTTCCTCGCCGCGCGGCGGCTGGTCAACTCGCCGTTCGGCCTGTCGCTGCGCGCCGTCCACAACAACCGCCTGCGCGCGGAAGCGATCGGCATCCCGGTCGACCGCCGGCTGATCGCCGTCTACACCGTTTCGGCGTTCTATGCCGGCGTTGCCGGCGCGCTGTTCACCCAGACGACGGCGCTCGCTTCCCTCGACGTGTTCTCTTTCGAGCGCTCCGCCGACCTTCTTCTGATCCTCGTGATCGGCGGCGGCGGCTATCTCTACGGCGGCATCATCGGCGCGGTGGTGTTCAAGATTTTGCAGGAAATCTTTTCCTCGATCACCCCGCAATACTGGCTGTTCTGGATCGGGCTCGTGTTCGTCGTCATCGTGCTGGTCGGGCGCGAGCGCATGCGGCGCTGGGCGCGGGCGGCGCCGGAGGTTTTGCTGCGCCGGCTCGGCCTGGCGCGCGGCGCGGGCGGAGGCACGAGCAGGGGCGCGGAGCTATGACGCTGGCGCTGGAAACGATCGGCCTCGACAAGCGTTTCGGTGGCCTGCACGTCACCTGCGACCTCGCGCTCAAGGTCGAGGCCGGCGCGCGCCACGCCTTGATCGGCCCCAACGGCGCCGGCAAAACCACGGTGATCAACCTGTTGACCGGCGTATTGACCCCCGACGCCGGCCGTATCCTGCTCGAGGGCCGCGACATCACCGCGCTGCCGGTCCATCGCCGGGTGCGGGCGGGGCTCGCGCGCACCTTCCAGATCAACCAGCTCTACCCCGAGCTGACGCCCTTGGAGACCATCGGCCTCGCCGTCTCCGAGCGGCTGGGGCATGGCGCCGACTGGTGGCGGCGGCGCGGCACGCGTGCGGAAGTCAACGAGGAGATCGCCAGCCATCTTGCGCATTTCCGCCTCACCGACGTTTGCGACGAGCGCACCGTGACGCTGCCTTACGGCAAGCAGCGGCTGTTGGAGATCGCGGTCGCCATCGCCTGCGGCCCGCGCGTCCTGCTGCTCGACGAGCCGGCCGCCGGCGTGCCGGAGAGCGAGCGCCACGACATCCTCGCCGCCGTGGCCTCGCTGCCGCGCGATGTCACGGTGCTGTTGATCGAGCACGACATGGACCTGGTGTTCTCTTTCGCCGATCGCATTTCCGTGCTGGTCAACGGTGCGCTGCTGGTCGAGGATACGCCCGAGCGCATCGCGCGCGATCCGCAGGTCCGGGCGGTCTATCTCGGCGAGGCGCACGATGCGTGAGCTGCTCGTCATCGAGGACTTGCGTGCCGGCTACGGCGAGGCCGTGGTGCTGCCGCGTTTCTCGCTGACCGTCACGCAGGGCGAGGTGCTGGCGCTACTCGGGCGCAACGGCACCGGCAAGACCACGCTGATCAATTCCATCGTCGGGGCGACGCGGCGCTTTGCCGGCCGCCTCGCGCTCGACGGCCGCGACATCACCCGCCTGCGCCCGGACCAGCGCGCCCGTGCCGGCATCGGCTGGGTGCCGCAGGAGCGCAACATCTTTCGCTCGCTCACCGTCGAGGAAAACATGAGCGCGGTGGCGCAGCCGGGCGAATGGGACATCGCAAAAGTCTACGAACTGTTTCCGCGCCTTGAGGAACGCCGCCGCAATTTCGGCAACCAGCTTTCGGGCGGCGAGCAACAGATGCTGGCGATCGGCCGCGCGCTGGTGCTCAACCCAAAGGTGCTGTTGCTCGACGAGCCGACCGAGGGGCTGGCGCCGATCATCGTCGACGAACTGCTGGCCGCGCTGCGCCGCGTGACGCGGGTCGGCGCCACCTGCGCCATCGTCGTCGAGCAGAACGCACGAAAGATTCTCGGCCTCGCCGACCGCGTTGTGATATTGGAGCGGGGCGGCATCGTGCACGAGGCGCCGAGCGCGACGCTCAAGGCCGACCCGTCCGTGCTGGAACGTTTTCTCGGCGTCTCGGGCGGGGCCGGCGCGCCGCGCGATCCGGCCTGACGCCGCATCAGGGAGAACAAGAAAATGCAACGAACCAGGCCGCCCTTCCGCGCCGACCATGTCGGCAGCCTGCTGCGCCCGTTCCGCGTCAAGGACGCGCGCACCAAGCGCGCCAAGGGCGAGATCTCGGCGGACGACCTGCGCCGTATCGAGGATTCCGAGATCGAGAAGGCCATTCACAAGCAGCGCGAGGTGGGCCTCAGGCTCGCGACCGACGGCGAGTTCCGCCGCTCGTGGTGGCATTTCGATTTTCTCGCCCATCTCACCGGCTGCGAACTGTACGAGACCGAGGGCATCAAGTTCGCCGGCGTGGTGACGCGCGGCGAGAACATCCGCACCAACGGCCGCATCGACTTTCCCGACGACCATCCGATGCTGGCGCATTTCAAGTTTCTCAAGGACAAGTGCGCCGGCACCGGCCTGACGCCGAAGATGACGATCCCCTCGCCGGCGGTGCTGCATTTCCGCGGCGGACGCCAGGCGATCTCCACCGACGTCTACCCGGAGCTGGGGCCGTTCTTCGAGGATCTCGGCCGTGCCTACCGCAAGGCGGTCAGGGCGTTCTACGATGCCGGCTGCCGCTACCTGCAGTTCGACGACACGGTATGGGCGTATCTGTGCTCCGAGGAGGAACTGAACAAGGTGCGCGCGCGGGGCGAAAACGTGGACGGTCTGCAGCAGACCTACGCCCGCGTCATCAACTACGCGATCGCCGAGCGCCCCGCCGACATGGCGATCACCACCCATGTCTGCCGCGGCAACTTCCGCTCGACCTGGATTTCGTCGGGCGGCTACGAGCCGGTGGCCGAGACGCTGCTCGGGCGCACCAACTACGACGGCTATTTCCTCGAATACGATTCCGACCGTGCCGGCGGTTTCGAGCCGCTGCGCTTTCTGCCGAAGGGCGACAAGGTGGTGGTGGTCGGTGCCGTCACCTCCAAGTCGGGCCAGCTTGAAAGCAAGGACGATATCAAGCAGCGGCTCGAGGAGGCGTCGAAGTTCGTGGCGCTTGAGCAACTGGCGCTGTCGCCGCAATGTGGTTTTGCCTCGACCGAGGAGGGCAACCTGCTGACCGAGGACGAACAGTGGGCCAAGCTGCGCTTTGTCGCCGAGGTCGCCGACGAGGTGTGGGGGCGGTAGAGGCTGCTTCCGCTATACCCGCTGTCACGCGCCGGAGGGATGGGCGCGCGCCTGAATTCGGCGTACCCGCTCGCGGTGGGCGATATAGAGGCCGCTGGCGATGATGATTGCGGTGCCGATCAGGGTCCAGCCGTCGGGAAAGTCGCCGAACATGACAAGGCCGAGGATCGTGACCCATATCAGTTGCGAATAGGCGAGCGGCGCCAGCACCGAGGCGTCGGCGTAGCGGTAGGCGACGACGATGATCCAGTGCCCGGCGGTGGAGGCGGCGCCGATCACGACCGCGATCAGCAGTTGTTGCTGGGTCGGCGCGACCCAGACGAACGGCACCAGGGCCGTGAGCACCACGAAGCCGACCAGCGCGGAATAGGTCATCGTCGTGGCGGGGCGATCGACGCCGCTGATCTGCCGCGTCAGCACCAGCGCGAACGACCAGCCCAGCGCCGACACGATGGGAAAAATCGCCGCCGGCTGGAAGGCGCTGGTGCCCGGCCGGATCACGATGAGCACGCCGAAGAGCCCGACGATGGTGGCGAGCCAGCGCCGGATGCCGACCTTTTCCGCCAGCATGACGATCGACAGGCAGGTGACGAACATCGGCGCGACGAAAGCGGTCGCCGAGGTTTCGGCGATCGGCAGGTAGCGCAGGCCCCAGATGAAGAACAAGGTCGAGCAGGTCAGCCCGAGGCCGCGCAGGATCTGCAATCCGGGCCTAAGCGTGCGCAGCACGTTGTTGTCGCGGCCGAACGGCCACAGCGTCGTCGGCAGCATGATCAGCGCGAAGACGGCGAAGCGAATCCAGGCGATCTCGATCGGCGGCAGCTCGCGCGTCAGGTATTTTGCCAGCGCGTCCGAGCACGCCAGAAACACCGTCGAGGCGATGATCAGGACGATGCCGCGGAACGGACTGTCGGTGCGCTGCGGGATGCGGCCGGGTGGGCGGGCCGCAGCGGGAAGGGGGGCCGGATCGGGCGCACGCAACCGGGACAACATCGATTCTTATAAAGACTCAGCGGAAAACGCCACTCAACGCGAATCGGATGACGCGGGCAAGGTACGGGCGCGCAACGGCGATCACGCCCGAGCGCATGACCGGCGTTCCGGCGTTCCGACGTGGGCGTCCGGCGGGCTGGGGTAAGAGGGCGTTTGCGGGTATCACCCTGTCCGCGGTTGACTTTGTCACTGCCGTTTGCTCAAACGCGCCAACCGGAAGCCCCGCGACTTTCGGAAGGTGGGAAGGCACCCGGTCACAACCGGGGGAGTGTCCCGAGTGGCAAAGGGAGCTGACTGTAAATCAGCCGCCGTATGGCTTCGGAGGTTCGAGTCCTCCCTCCCCCACCAGATTGATTTTCCAGCATAATTTGACTTTGTTCTACCGTTCTTCCGGCCCGGTTCATTCGACATCGTTCGACACGTGTTGTTCGTGCCGGATGTTCTCCCGATTTCCGCGGCATGGTGGCGATACGCAGCGGTGGCGAATTGCCAAACGGGGGCGCCTCGTGACACAAGCGCGCCATGATGGATCGCCCGCCGCGCAAGCGTTTTCCGCCCGCCCGCAAGGGGCCGCCGCGCCCGCCCGGCGGCCGCCCGCCGCGCCACCAGTCCGGCGTCGCGCGCGACGGCGTCATCCTTTACGGCTGGCACACTGTTTCGGCGGCGCTCGCCAATCCGGCGCGGAAGATCCGCAAACTCATGCTCACCGAGAACGCCGCGCGGCGGCTGGCGGAGGCCGGCATCGTCTCCTCCGTTGCGCCGGAGATGGTGCGGCCGGCGGAGATCGACAGGCTGCTCGGCCCCGATGCCGTGCATCAGGGTTTTTTCGCCGAGGCGGAGCCGCTTGCCGCCCCAAACCTCGATGCGCTGCCGCGCGAGGGACTGATCCTGGTGCTCGACCAGATCACCGATCCGCACAATGTCGGCGCCATTCTGCGCTCGGCGGCGGCGTTCGCGGTCAAGGCGGTGGTGACGACAGCGCGCCACAGCCCGGAGGCGACCGGCGTGCTCGCCAAGTCGGCCTCCGGTGCGCTGGAGCTGGTGCCGCTCGTCACCGTGCAGAACCTCGCCCGCGCGCTCGCGGCGATGAACGAGCAGGGCATTTTGACCGTCGGCCTCGACAGCGCGGGCGACACCGATCTGGCCAGCCTGCCGTTGACCGCGCCGCTGGCGCTGGTGCTGGGTGCGGAAGGCAAGGGCTTGCGGCAGCTCACCCGCGAGACCTGCGCGAGCGTGGCGCGGCTCGACCTGCCGGGCGACATCAAGAGTCTCAATGTGTCGAATGCCGCGGCGCTGGCGCTCTATATCAGCGCCTCGCGGCTCGGGCTTATGGGATAGAGCATGATCCCGAAAAAGCCTGCCCTCGGGCTTGACCCGAGGGTGGGAACCGGTTTTCGGAAAAGATCATGCTCAAACAAAGAGATAATCGCTAGAGTCAGATTCAACCAAGTTAGATCAGACTCTAGCGTCGGCGCGCCGCACCCGCTCGGCGGTGATGGCGGCGAGGTCGCGGCAGCCGGTCAGCACCATGGTCGCCTCGAGCTCCGCCTGCAGGATGCGCAGCACATGGGCGACACCGACGGCACCGGCGGCGCAAAGCCCGTGGACGAAGGCGCGACCAACCAGTACAGCGTTGGCGCCGAGCGCCAGCGCCTTGAACACGTCGCTGCCGCGCCGGATACCGCCATCCATGAGCAGCGGCAGACGCCCGCCGAGCGCGTCTGCGATCTCCGGCAGCACCTCGATGGTGGCGGGCTGCCCGTCGAGCACGCGTCCGCCGTGGTTGGAGACGATGAGGCCGTCGGCGCCGGCGCCGAGCGCGCGGGCGGCGTCATCGGCGGTCATGATGCCCTTGAGTACGAGCGGTAGCTTGGTCTCGCCGCGCAGCCAGTCGATATCGCGCCAGGTCGCGGCAGTGGAGATCAATGGGCTGTCGAACAGCGTGTTGGAGGCCGGTGGCGGCAGCGGCGGCAGGCCGCGCAGGTTGACCGCCTCGATGCCGGGCGGAAAGGTGAAGCCCGCGCGCTGCTCGCGGTTGCGCAGGCCGCTGATCGGCGCATCGACGCTGACCACCAGCGCGCGAGTGCCGGCGGCCTCGGCGCGGCGCACCAGATCGCGCGTGAATGCGCGCTCGTGCTGGATGTAGAGCTGAAACCACAGCGGCGTTTCGGCCGCGCTTGCGATTTCCTCGAGCGTGACGCTCGCCTGCGTGCTGACGACCATCGCCGCCTGCATCGCGGAGGCGCCGAGCACGGTCGCGAGTTCGCCGTCGGGGTGGGCGAGCTTCTGGTAGGCGACCGGCGCCAGCAGGATCGGATGGCTGAGCCGCGTGCCGAACAGTTCGCACGCGGTGTGGCCGCCGGCGAGATCTGACAGCACCTGTGTGCGCAGCTTGAGCCGGGCCAACGCGGCGCGGTTGTCGGCTGCGGTCGTCTCGTCCGCCGCGCCGCCGTCGAGATAGGCCCAGGCGCCGGGGCTGACGCGCTCGCGCGCCAGCGCCTCGTAGTCGGCGACCGCGGCGACGTGCGGCGGAATCTGCGCGAGCTTGGCGAGCGGCGCGGTCATCGGATCAGGTGTCGCACCATTCGCGCAGCAGGTTGTGATAGAGCCCGGTCAGGCGGCCGACCGCCGGCTGCCCGGGATCGTTCTGCGCAAGCCCCTGAATGGTGTTGTCGAGTTCGAACAGCAGCGCGCGGCGTGAATGTTCGCGCACCAGGCTCTGGGTCCAGAAGAACGCGCCGAGCCGCGTGCCGCGCGTCACCGGCGTGACCTGATGGAACGAGCCCGACGGATACAGGATCATCTGCCCGGCCGGCAGCTTGAAGTGGTGCCGCTCGATCTCGCCCTGAACGATCAGTTCGCCGCCCTCGTAGTCGTCGGGATCGCTGAGGAACAGCGTCGATGACAGATCGCCGCGAATGCGCGTCCCGCTGGCCGGCACGGTGAAGATCGCGTTATCGATGTGGTCGCCGTAGTTGCCGCCGCCGGTATAGCGGTTGAAGCGCGGCGGCAGCACCTTGAGCGGCAGCGCGGCGGCGACGAAGTGGCTGATCTGGCCGAGGCGGTCGAGCAGGAATTCGGAGAGCTGCTGCGCCAGCGGATCGTCCTGCGATAACTGCTCGTTGGCCTTGGCGCGGATCGCGACATGGCCGGCGGTGGCGCGGCCGTCCTGCCACTGTGCCTGCCCGAGCAGTTCGCGGAAGCGTTTCACTTCTTCCGGGCTCAGCACGTCGGATATGATCTGGATCATCGTCGGTGTCCTCTTCTCGACCGTCTCTCTACCATCGTGTCGGGCTTTGCCATAGCGCAAGTGGGGGCGGCGGCGATTTAGAGCCCATCGCAACTTGAGCGGGACGGGCTTTGCGCCCGCGCAGATGAAAATGCCCCGGCGGCGCCCTTCTTGACGATGCGGACCGCGTTCTGCCGTAACGCTGCGCATCGCGAGGATCATGCCGGCGAGGGCGTGCGGCGCGTGCGCGGAGCGCGACGGATAACGCGAGGGCCGCTGGCGTGGCCCGCCGCGTCGGGCCAAGCCCCGGGGCGATTGATCGCATCGGAAAACGGCGATAGCGTCTTTGATCGTACATTGTCGGCCGAGCCAGGCCCGCAACGCGGGTTAGGGAGTAAGGCGATGGTCTCCGTCGAGTTCCTGTTCGATGTGGGCAGCCCCAATGCCTATTTCGCCCATCGTGTGATCCCGGACATCGAGCGGCGGACCGGCGTCACGTTCGCTTACGTGCCGGTGCTGCTTGGCGGCATCTTCAAGCTGACCGGCAACCGTTCGCCGGTCGAGACTTTTGGCCACATCAAGAACAAGCGCGCGTTCATGGAGCTGGAGATGCAGCGCTTCATGCGCCGCCACCGCGTCCCCTTCCGGTTCAACCCGCATTTCCCGGTCAATACGCTGCACCTGATGCGCGCCGCCACGGCTGCGCAGATGGATGGTGGCCTTGCGCCCTATGTCGAGGCGGTGTTCCACCACATGTGGGAGGAGCCGAAGAAGATGGACGATCCGGCGGTGGCGCGGGCGGCGCTGATGGCGTCCGGCATCGATGCGGACCGGTTGTTCGCCCGCGCGCAGGAGGCCGACGTCAAGGCGCGGCTGATGGAGGCGACGCAGGATGCGGTCGATCGCGGCGCGTTCGGCTCGCCGACTTTCTTCGTCGGGCGCGAGATGTTTTTCGGCAAGGACCAGTTGCGCGACGTCGAGGACGAGATTATCGCGCAAAAAGCCTGACGGCGTTCGACCCTCGCGAGGGAGGCGGCAGTGAATGAACGGGCAGCGACCGCGGCGGTGATCGGCGCCGGCGATTACATCGGCGCGGAGATCGCAAAAAAGTTCGCCGCCGAGGGCTTTGCCGTGTTTGCCGGCCGGCGCAACGGCGACAAGCTCGCACCGCTGGTGGCGTCGATCGAGGCAGCCGGCGGGCGCGCGCTCGGGCGCTCGCTCGATGCCCGCAAGGAAGACGAGATCGCCGCGTTCCTGCGCGAGGCCGATGCCCATGCGCCGCTCGAGGTGTGCATCTTCAACGTCGGCGCCAACGTCAACTTTCCCGTGCTCGACACCACCGAGCGGGTCTTCCGCAAGGTGTGGGAGATGGCCTGCTATGCCGGCTTCCTGGCCGGGCGCGAGGCGGCGCGGCTGATGCTGCCGCGCGGGCAGGGCCATATTTTCTTCACCGGCGCGACCGCGAGCCTGCGCGGCGGCGCGGGCTTTGCGGCGTTCGCCGCCGCGAAGGCGGGCCTGCGCATGACGGCGCAGGCGATGGCGCGCGAACTGTGGCCGCACAATATCCACGTCGCCCATCTCATCATCGATGCCGGGGTCGATACCGCCTGGGTGCGCGAGCGTATCCGTCAGCGCGAAGGCGAGGCGGCGCTGACGAGGCTCGATCCCGAGCGGCTGATGCCGCCTGCCGCGGTGGCGGACGCCTACTGGCAGCTTTATCGCCAGCCGCGCAGCGCCTGGACGTTCGAGCAGGAAATCCGCCCGTTCGGCGAGCCATGGTGAGGCGACGGAAGTGGAGCGGGTGGCGGGAATCGAACCCGCGTATTCAGCTTGGAAGGCTGCTGCTCTGCCACTGAGCTACACCCGCGCCGTGGCGATGCCCAGCCTCTAGCATATCGCGGCCGCCGCCTTCAACATGCCGCGGCCGGAACGGCGTCGTCAGGCCCGCGGGCGGGCGGCACGGCGCGCCGGCGCGGTGGCCGTCGTGCGGACGGCGAGCGTCTGCACCACGGTGGTCGTGATGCGGGCGACGATGCCGGCCACATCGTCGAGGTCGCAGGCGCCGCCGGACAGCCGCTGCAACCGCTCGGCGCCGTTGATGGTCTCGTGCGTCATCGCCAGCGCGAAGTGCAGCGCCCAGTAGATGTCGGCCTCGGGCGCTTGCGGAAGCGTATGACGCAGCGCGGCGGCGAAGCGGCGCAGGTGGCCGATCTCGCGCGTCCTGATGCGGCGGATCACCGGCACCGATTCCGCCGAGGCGCGCACCATGAAGCGCGCCGCCGCCGAGCGCTGCCGATCCGGGCCGAGGCAGCCGCGCAGCGGCGGGCCAACCAGCGCCGCGATCACGTCGCCGACGGCGGCCCGGCCGCCGCCGGCATCCTCCGCAACCTTCAGCTCAGTGAGCCGCTCGCGGTTCAGCGCGACGCTGCGGCTGACGTAAAGCTCGGCGATCAGTTCGTCCTTGGAACCGAAGTGATAGTTGACGGCCGCGAGGTTGACCTCCGCCTCGGCCACGATGTCGCGCAGCGTCACCTCGCCAAAACCGCGGTCGGCATAGAGCCGTTCGGCGGCGGCGAGAATGGCAAGCCGGGTCTGGTCGGTGGACATGGGCGTCCGGGCTTAAGAGTTTCGGGGGAACCGCGATCCGGGGATTGCAATTCAAACAACTGTATGAAACTATCGTTTGAAGGTCGAGGCTGTCAATGCCGCAGCGCTTATAACCAGTCCCGGCGCGCCCGTTGAAACCCTTTGCGCGGCCGCGATGGCCCGTGCAAAGCGTGTGCGGGCAGCGTTCCGTGTTTCAGCAACCGAGGATCGTCCGATGGATTTCTCCCTGTCCAGCCGCCAGCAGGAATGGCTCGATCGCGTCACCGCTTTCATGCAGACCCATGTGCGGCCCGCCGTGCCGATCTACAATCAGCAGGATGCCGAGGGCGAGCGCTGGAAAGTGATCCCGATCATCGAGGATCTGAAGAAGAAGGCGAAGGCCGAGGGTCTGTGGAACATGTTCCTGCCGCCGTCCGCGCACGATGACGAGGAATTTCACGGCGCCGGCCTGACCAATCTCGAATATGCGCTGTTGTCCGAGCAGATGGGCCATATTTCCTGGGCCTCGGAGGTGTTCAACTGCTCGGCGCCGGACACCGGCAACATGGAGGTGCTGATCCGCTACGGCAGCAAGGAGCAGAAGCGGCAGTGGCTGCGCCCGTTGCTGGACGGGGAGATCCGCTCCGCCTTCCTGATGACCGAGCCGGCGGTTGCCTCGTCCGATGCCACCAACATCGAGACCAGTGTTCGCCGCGAGGGCGACGAGTACGTCATCAATGGCCGCAAGTGGTGGTCGTCCGGCGTCGGCGATCCGCGCTGCAAGATCGCCATCGTGATGGGCAAGACCGATCCGACGGCCGCCCGCCACCAGCAGCAGTCGCAGATTCTGGTGCCGCTCGATGCCAAGGGCATCACCATCGAGAAGATGCTGCCGGTGTTCGGCTTCGACGATGCGCCGCACGGCCACGGCCAGGTGCTGCTCGATAACGTGCGCGTGCCGGCGAGCAACCTGTTGCTCGGTGAGGGGCGCGGCTTCGAGATCGCGCAAGGCCGTCTCGGTCCCGGCCGCATCCATCACTGCATGCGCACCATCGGCGCCGCCGAGGAGGCGCTGGAGAAGATGGTGAGGCGGCTTGCCTCACGCACAGCGTTCGGCAAGAAGATCATCGAGCATTCGGTATGGGAGCAGCGCATCGCGCAGGCCCGCACCGACATCGAGATGACGCGCCTTCTGTGTCTCAAGGCCGCCGACATGATGGACAAGGTCGGCAACAAGACGGCGCAACTGGAAATCGCGATGATCAAGGTGGCCGCGCCCAACGTGGCGCTGCGCATCATCGACGACGCCATTCAGGCGTTCGGTGGCGGCGGCGTGTCCGACGAGGCCGGGCTTGCCAAGTCCTATGCCCATATCCGCACGCTGCGGCTTGCGGACGGCCCCGACGAAGTTCACAATCGCGCCATTGCGCGGCTGGAGCTGCGCCGCTACGCCAACACGGCGGAGCAGAAGTAAGCGGAGACGAGCGTGGTCGGTTATCGACGGGACGAGGACTATGCCGGCACCAAACCTGTCGAGGAGCGCCATCGCATCGATGAGGCGCGCCTCGACGCGTGGATGCGCGAGCATGTCGAGGGCTATCAGGGGCCGCTGACCGTTCTGCAATTCAAGGGTGGCCAGTCGAACCCGACCTACCGGCTGAACACGCCGTCGCGGTCCTACGTGCTGCGGCGAAAACCGTTCGGCAAGCTGTTGCCGTCGGCGCACGCCGTGGACCGCGAGTTCCGGGTGATCTCGGCGCTCGGCAAACAGGGCTTTCCGGTGGCGAAAGCCTATGCGCTATGCACGGACGACGCGGTGATCGGCGCGGCCTTTTACATCATGTCGATGGAAGAGGGGCGCGTGTTCTGGGACCCGACGCTGCCGTCGCTGCCGCGCGAGGCGCGTCGCCCGATCTTCGAGGACAAGATCAGGACGCTGGCGCGGCTGCACCAGTACGATCCGCAGGCGATCGGGCTTGGCGACTACGGCCGGCCCGGCAATTACTTCGCCCGCCAGGTCGATCGCTGGACCAAGCAGTATCGCGCCTCCGAGACGCAGACGATCCCGGAGATGGACCGGCTGATCGAGTGGCTGCCGCGCACCGTGCCGGAGCAGGAGCGGGTGTCGGTGGTGCATGGCGACTTCCGCCTCGACAACATGATCTTCCATGCCACCGAGCCGCGCGTCATCGCCGTGCTCGATTGGGAATTGTCCACGCTCGGCGACCCGCTCGCCGATTTTACCTATCTTCTGATGCAGTGGATCATGCCGGGGCTCGACGGCGCCGACTTCGCAGCGCTCGGCCTGCCGACCATGGATGAGGCGGCGGCGCTTTATTGCGAGGCCACCGGCCGCGCCGGCATCAGCAATCTCGACTGGTATTTTTCTTACAATCTGTTCCGGCTCGCCGGCATTTTGCAGGGCATTGCCGGACGCATCCGCGACGGCACCGCGGCGAGCGACAAGGCGAAGGAATCGGCCGCGCGCACCGTGCCGCTGGCGCAGGAGGCGTGGTCCTATGCGCAGAAAGCGGGGGCAGTGTGAAATTGAAACGCCGTGCTGCGCTCGGATCGCTCTAAGATCGTATGGCGCGGGCATGACGGCGGAGAGGGCCGTAGCCTATCCGTTTCAATTTGCGCCGAACCGGTGCTCAGATCGGCTTGCCGGCATAGGGCATCGAGGCGGTCAGGCCACCGTCCACCGGGAACGCCTGGCCGTTGACGTAGGAGGCTTCGTCGCTGAGGAGAAACAGCGCCATCGCCGCGATCTCGTGCGGCTGGCCGGCGCGCTTGAGCGGGTTGAGCTGGCCGATCTTACCTTCCGTGCCGCGCTCCTGGGCACGCTCGAACAGGGGCCGCGTCATGCCGGTCTCGATCAGCCCGGGGCACACGGCATTGATGCGCACGCCGGTGCCGGACAGCGAGTAGGCGGTGGTCTGCACCAGGCTGATGACGCCGGCCTTGCTCGCGGCATAGGGATGGCCGCTGGCGCCGGCTTTCAGGCCGGCGACGGAAGCCGTGCAGACGATGGCGCCGTGGCCTTGGCCGGTCATCAGGGGAATGGAATGCTTCACCGCCAGGAACGGCCCGATCAGATTGATACGCAGCACCTCCTGCCAGTGCTCGGGCGTCTGCTCGGCGAGCGGCACCAGCCCGCCGCTGATGCCGGCATTGGCCCAGATCGCATCGAGCCTGCCATAGGCCGTCACCGCGCGCGCGATAAAACCCTGCACGTCATTCTCGTTGCCGGCGTCGGCAATGAAGGCTTCGGCGATGCCGCCGGTGTTCGTCACGTCCGCCACGGTCTCGATCACGCTCTCGCTTTGATCGACCGCGATCAGCGTTGCGCCCTCGCGGGCGAACATCAGCGCGGCGGCGCGGCCGATGCCGCTGCCGGCGCCGGTGATCACCACCGATTTGCCTTCGAGGCGACCCATCCGCATTCTCCCGTCTGTCATGACGCTGTGCGACAATTGCCGCCGCGTGGACTATCCGTCGTGCGCCTGCGCGCAGTCCGTGCGCCGCGCCATCTTCCGCTACAGTAGTGAAGGCTCCCCCGATGTCCAATCGCAAAGTGCAGATCGCAACCGGCGTTCCGCCGCAGCCGGCCGGCGTCGAGATCACGCGCTGGTGGTGGGTGCGGCATGCGCCAGTGCGCGTCGATCAGGGCCGCATCTACGGCCAGACCGACCTGCCGTGCGATTGCAGCGACAGCGTGGTGTTCGGCGCGGTGGCGCGCATCCTGCCGCGGCGGGCGACGTGGTATGCCAGCCAGCTTCAGCGCACGCACCAGACCGCGCAGGCGCTGTTCGCCGCCGGCGCCGCCTCCGCCACGTTGACGCAGGATGAAGCCTTCGCCGAGCAGCATCTCGGCGCGTGGCAGGGCCGCAACCGCGCCGAATTCTTTGCCAGCCGCGCGCCGGAGATCGGCAGCTACTGGTTCGCGCCGGCCGAGGAGCGCGCGCCCGGCGGCGAGAGTTTTATCGACGTGTTCGAGCGGGTTCGTGCGGCGATCCGGCGTCTCAACGCCCTCCATCGCGGCGGTGACATCGTGGTGGTGTCGCATGGCGGGCCGATCAAGGCGGCGATTGCGCACGCGCTCGGGCTTGAAGCCAAGGCGGGGCTCGCCTTCGCCATCGACAACTGCTCGGTGACGCGGCTCGACCACCTCGCGGGCGCCGGCGAGATCGGCTGGCGCGTACCGATGATCAACCAGCAGCCGTGGATCGCCGACCCCTCGCATGCACGGATGCACCAGCCCGCGGGGCCGGAGATCGCCACCCCGACCAAGCTTGCCTGACACACCGACACGCACGCCATTCACAACGGGAGACAGCCATGACCTTGTTCGACATGACCGGGAAAGTCGCGCTCATCACCGGCTCCTCGCGCGGCATCGGCCGTGCCATCGCCGAGCGCATGGCCGAGCATGGCGCGAACGTGGTGATCTCCTCGCGCAAGCAGGACGTCTGCGACCGGGTCGCGGGCGAGATCGATGCGAAATACGGCAAGGGTCGGGCGGTCGCCATCGCCGCCAACATCTCGAGCAAGGAGAACCTGCAGCACCTCGTCGATGAGACTAACGCCGCATTCGGCCGGATCGACGTGCTGGTCTGCAACGCCGCGTCGAACCCGTATTACGGGCCGCTTGCCGATATCTCCGACGACCAGTTCCGAAAAATTCTCGACAACAACATCGTCGCCAACAACTGGCTCATCGGCATGGTGGTGCCGCAGATGATCGCGCGCAACGACGGCGCCATCACCATCATCTCCTCGATCGGGGGTCTCAAGGGTTCGACCATCATCGGCGCCTACTGCATCTCCAAGGCGGCCGACATGCAGCTCGCCCGCAACCTCGCCTGCGAGTACGGGCCGCACAACATCCGCGTCAACTGCATCGCGCCGGGCCTGATCAAGACCGATTTCGCCAAGGCGCTGTGGGACGATCCCGAGAACTTGAAAGCCTCGACCTCGCGCGCGCCGCTCGGGCGCATCGGCATCCCGGACGAGATCGCGGGCGCCGCCGTGTTCCTGTCGTCGGCCGCCGGCAATTTCATGACCGGCCAGACCATGGTGATCGACGGCGGCGTCACCGCGAGCTAAACGGCATTGAAAGTCGGAAGGGTGTCGTGAGCTTCGCGCTTCTCGTCTCAGCGGCTCTGGCCGGGGCGGCCTATACGCTCATTCCCGGCCCGGCGTTTCTGGCCCTGCTCGGCATCGGTGCCAGCCGCGGCCGCGGGCCGGCGACGGGCTTTCTGGTCGGGCACTTTGCCGGCGATATTGTGTGGGCGACCTTGTCGCTGGTCGCGATCGTCGGGGCGCACGTCATTGGCCGGGGGTTCTTCGATGCGCTCGGCCTCCTGTGCGGGCTTTATCTGTGCTGGCTCGGCATTGCCGCCCTGCGCGCCAGACGCGGCGGCGACGGTGAGCTGTCCGCCGCGCCGCGGCGGCCGGTGTTGCGCGGCCTCGCCTTCGGGCTGACCAATCCAAAAGCCTATCCCGTGTCGATTGCCATGTTCACCGCGCTGCTGTCGGGATCGGCCGAGACGCTCGGCTGGTCGGCGCTGCCGGCGTTGTTGCTAGCGGCGTGCGTCGGTTTCGTCGTGGCCGATGCAATCCTGATCGTTGTCGCCGGCGCGCCATGGGTCCGCCGCATCTATCGTCGCTACGACATCTGGATCACACGGGCCTCGGGGCTGATCTTCATCGGGTTCGGCGTGCATGCCCTGAGCGAGTCGGTTGCCGGGCTGTTTCCTCGCAAAGCCTGAGCCCGAGCGGCGCGAGCGCTTGGCTACCTACTCCAGCGCCGCATAGATCAGGCTGCGCACCAGTGTGCGGAAGTACTCGCGCTGCCCGGGGCCTTGCGTCAGCAACAGTGCGAACAGGTCTTCCCGCGGGTCGATCCAGAAGAACGTGCCGGCGATCCCGCTCCAGTAGAACTGGCCGACGGAACCTGCGATGGGCGCCAGCCCTTCATGCGTGCGCACGCAGAAGCCGAGGCCGAAGCCGTGGCCGGGCGCGAGCAGCGTGCCGTTGATGGCGACCGTCGGGTCGAGGTGATTGGAAGCCATGAAGGCCAGCGTCTTGCGACCGATGATCCGTTCGCCGTCGAGCGTGCCGCCGTTCAACAGCATCTGGCAGAAGCGGGCATAGTCCATCGCGGTGGAGACGAGGCCGCCGCCGCCGGATTCCATCGCCGGCTTTTCGGTCATGTCGAACAGCCGGACCGCTTCCCCGCTCCACGGATCGGTGGGGAAGGGTTCTGCCGTGCGAGCCTTATTGGCGGCGGCGGTGTGGAAGCCGGTTTCGGTCATCCGCAGCGGCGCGAGAATGCGCTCGGTGAGAAGCGCGCCGAGGGTGCGGCCCGACACCACCTCGAGGACGCGGCCGAGAATGTCGGTGGAGCGGCTATAGTTCCATGCCGTCCCGGGCTGGCATACCAGCGGCAGGCTGGCGACGATCCGTGCGTGTTCGGCATTGTCGATCTTGCGGCTATTCACCCGCGTTTGCCGATACAGTTTCTGCACCGGTCCGTCGCCGGCGTATTCGTAGGTGATACCGGAGGTGTGGCGCAGCAGGTCCTGAATGGTGATCGGCCGGGCAAGCGGCACCAGTTCGAGCTTGTCGCCGTCCTCGACCCCGACTTTCTGCGCGGCGAACTCCGGAATGTATTTTGCGAGCGGATCGGTCAGCAGCAGGCGACCGTCCTCTACCAGCTGCATGATGGCGATGGACACGATCGGCTTGGTCATCGAGAAGATGCGGAACAGCGAGTCCTTCGCCATCGCCGTGCCGGTCGCCGGGTTCTGCACGCCGAGCGCTTCGAAGTAGCCGATCTTGCCGCGCCGCGCCGCCATGGCAACGACGCCGGGAATGGTGCCGTTGTCGACGTCGCGGCGGAAGGCGTCGGTGATGCGCGAGAGCCGCGCCGCGGAGAAGCCGAGCGCCTGCGGGCGGCCCTGCGGCAGCGGCGGCGTTGTCGGCGCGGCTGCGGCTTTGGTCGATGGGCTGCGGCTGGGTTTGGCGGCGGCTTTGGCAGGCATGATCGCTTCCCTTGCGCTTCCGTTCTTGTTGTCGTGGCATGACGCTGGCGAAGGCGCCGGCCGCGCCGATCGGGCCGGACCTTGCACCAGATTTTGGGCCTTGAACAGAGCCGCTATCCGCAGTAACCACCGCCGGTTTATGGCCGCACGGATGGGCCGGCGGGCGAGAGTGGATCGAGCATGGCAAAAGAGAAATTTGAGCGCACGAAGCCCCACTGCAACATCGGGACGATCGGGCATGTTGACCATGGCAAGACGTCGCTGACTGCGGCGATCA
>Ga0207868_1001065_pt1 | contig 22168 bp, 19 predicted proteins | sample Passage237B_FD_187370 | JGI IMG/M metagenome (GOLD analysis project Ga0207868, IMG submission 187370) | Cellulose adapted compost microbial communities from Newby Island Compost Facility, Milpitas, CA, USA - Passage2 37B (SPAdes) (version 3) ... | reverse complement strand
TATTCGGCGGCCGGCTTCGATCATGAGGCTTGCCTCGCCCATGTGCGCTCGCCCGCCGGCGCGGCCTGCCTGGCGGCCGGCTGCCTCGCGCGCAATGCCTGCCCGCGGGGCGCGGGTTTCCGCTATCCGGCCGTGGCACAGGCGTTTCATCAGCGTCATTTCGCCGACCTTGGCGGCTGAGGCCGAAAAATTTCACCTGCTCCCCCAAGGATTGCCGAATCCGGCTCGTCAAACGCACAATGATGGCGATGACCATGGCCGATGACGATGCCGTGCCGGATGGCCTTTTGGCCAGCCGCGCGCGCGATGGCGACAGGGCGGCGTTTGCCGCGCTGGTCGAACGCCATTACGATTTCATCTTCCGCGTCGCGTTCCGGCTGACGGGCCGGCGCGAGGCGGCGGAGGACGTGGCGCAGGACGTCTGCGTGCGGCTGGGGCGCGCGATCGCCGGCTATCGCGGCGGAGCGGCCTTCACCACATGGCTCTACGCGGTCGTGCTGAATGCCGCGCGCGACGCGTTGCGCCGCTCCGGGCGGGACGTGGCGCGGATGCAGGCGTTCGGGGCGCACGCCGCCCTGCTTGCCGAAGGCGACGCGGCCGAGCCCGAAGATTGCGCCGCGGCGCTGTGGGAAGCCGTGCGCGAGCTGCCGCACAAGCAGCGCGAGGCCGTGACGCTGGTCTACGGCGAAGGGCTGACGCATGCGCAGGCGGCAGAGGCCATGGCGATTTCCGAACCGACCGTCTCCTGGCATGTCCACGAGGCGAAGAAACGGCTGAAGGCGCTGCTGCGCCCGGCCGGGGACGAAGGACGATGAGCGAGAACGATCCGTTCGACCGGCTGCGCGGCGGCGCCGTGCCTCCCGCGCGCCCCGAGGCGCGGCAGCGCGCGCTGAAGGCCGCGTTGCGCAGCTATGACGAAAATTTTTCCGCAGCTCCCCAAGGATCGGCGACCCGGCAGCGTCAGACAGGCCGGATCACGGAATTCTGGAGAGGTCTGATGCAGAAGAAATTTGCGGCAACCCCGGCGATCGCCGGTCTGGTGGCACTGCCGATCGCGGGCTTCGCCGCCTGGCACCTGATGGGCGAGGGGTCTCCCTTCGGCCCGGCTCTGGAAGGCGAAGGCGCTCCGCCGCCGCTCGCCGACACGCAGGCGCCGGCGCGCCACAAGGAAGAGGCGGCCCCGGCTGCCGCAGGGGATGCCGCGCAGGAGCGCGGGATCGACCTGTCGTCCGGGGTCTCCGTACAGCCCGAAATGGACCAGCTTGCCGCACAGCCGAATGCGGTCGCGCCGGCGGCCGGCGGTGTGCCGGCGCCGGCACCCGACCGCATGTTCCGATCTCCGGCCGGCAGAGAGGCCTCGAAGATGGTGCTGGCGCCGCTTGCCGAGCCGGGCCTGCTGCCGCCGGCCTCGCAGGACCGCGTCCAGGGCTTCGACACCAGCCCGGTCCGCTCGGCGCTGGAGACCCCCGTCTCGACCTTCTCGATCGACGTCGACACCGCCTCCTATTCCTATGTGCGGCGCGTTCTCAAGGAAGGCGTGATGCCGGCGGCCGACAGCGTGCGCGTCGAGGAGATGGTCAACTACTTCCCCTATGACTGGAAGGGGCCGGAGAGCGCGGCGGCGCCGTTCAACACGACGGTGACGGTGATGCCGACGCCATGGAACGAGCACACGCGGCTGATGCATGTGGCGATCAAGGGCTATGACGTGCAGCCGGCACAGATGCCGGCGGCCAATCTGGTCTTCCTCATCGACACCTCCGGCTCGATGAACGCACCGGACAAGCTGCCGCTGCTGAAATCCGCCTTCCGCATGCTGGTCAACCAGCTTTCGGATGCCGATACCGTATCGATCGTCACCTATGCCGGCTCGGCCGGCGTGGCGCTGGAGCCGACGAAGGGGTCCGACAGGCAGAAGATCCTTGCCGCGCTCGACGCGCTCGGCGCTGCCGGCTCGACGGCGGGCGAGGCGGGCCTGCGCGAAGCCTACCGGCTGGCCGAAGGCTCCTTCGTCAAGGGCGGCGTCAACCGCGTCATGCTGGCGACCGACGGCGACTTCAACGTCGGCCCGTCGAGCGACGAGGAGCTGAAGACGCTGATCGAGCAGAAGCGCAAGAGCGGCGTCTTCCTGTCGGTGTTCGGTTTCGGCCGCGGCAACCTGAACGACCGGATGATGCAGACGATCGCCCAGAACGGCAACGGAACGGCAGCCTATATCGACACGCTGGCGGAGGCCGAGAAGGTTCTGGTGCAGGAGGCGCGCACGACGCTGTTTCCCATCGCCAAGGATGTGAAGATCCAGGTCGAGTTCAACCCCGCGGTCGTCTCCGAATACCGGCTGATCGGCTACGAGACGCGGGCGCTCAATCGCGAGGACTTCAACAACGACCGGGTGGACGCCGGCGAGATCGGCTCCGGCCATTCGGTCACGGCGATCTACGAGATCACGCCGAAGGGCAGCCCCGCCGAGATGATCGACGCGCTGCGCTACGGCGGGGCCGGCACCGACGCCGGCGCCGGGGCGGATGCCGGCGACGAATATGCCTTCGTCAAGATCCGCTACAAGCTGCCGGACGAGGACAGATCGAAACTGATCGAGACGCCGGTGACGAAGGCGAACGAGATCGCCGCCTTCGGCGCGGCGAGCGTCGACCAGCGCTTCTCGGTCGCCGTCGCCGCCTTCGGCCAGAAGCTGCGCGATACCGACGCGACCGCCGGTTTCGCCTATGACAGGATCATGGAGATTGCCACTGCCGCGCGTGGCTCCGACCCCTTCGGCTACCGGGCGGAGTTCCTCTCTCTCGTGCGCCTCGCCTCGGCGCTCGACGGCAAGCGGTAGGGGCAATGAAGGGAGCGCGCGCCGCCAAGGGTCCTGGCGCGCCGCCCCCATGGGCGGGTGAGGCAGGCCGGCGGAGGGTTTTCCTCCGCCGGCCTTTTTTCTTCGTGGCACCTCTTGAAAAGATATAACGTTGAAAAGATATATCGCTCATAGAGATGCAATCGAAGGAGATCGTTTTCATGTTTCACGACCACGACAGACACGAGCGCGCATTCGGCCCCCGCTGGCATATGAAGGGCAGGGGCGGCGAGCATTTCGGCCACGGGCCGGGCGGGCCGCTGGGCGGCCATCGCGGCGGCCCGTTCGGCGGCGGCAGGGGCCGGCGCATGTTCGACGCCGGCGCGCTGCGGCTCGTCGTCCTCGGCCTGATCGCCGCGGAACCGCGACACGGCTACGACATCATCAAGGCGCTGGAAGCGAAGTTCCAGGGTGCCTACAGCCCGAGCCCCGGCGCCATCTATCCGATGCTGCAGATGCTGGAGGAAGCCGATCTCGTCGTCTCGGAAGCCGACGGCAACAAGCGGCTCTACCGGATCACGGAAGCGGGGAACGCCTATCTGGAGGAAAACCGCGCGGATCTGGAGCGGATCAACGAGCGCATGCGGCACATGTCCGGCCGCATGGGCGGCGCCGCGATCGGCGAGGAGCTCAAGGCGCTGCACTGGGCGATCCGCTCGAAACTGCGCGGCGGCGGCTGGAGCGCGGAACAGGCCGAGAAGGCCCGCGCCATCCTCAAGGCCGCGCGGCGCGAGCTGGAGGATCTGTAACGGTGGCAGGGCGGGCGGCTACGCCCCGTTTACGGGAAGAACGTGGCACGAGGTGCCGGATTGGGCGTGGAACCCGCCTTGCCCGGTTTGCGCCGCCCGTCACCCATGTGCCGTCTCCTCTCCCCGCTGGCGGGGAGAGGAGAAGCAGACGAATTGAAGTTACGAGGAGACCTCGCCGCTACCCTCTCGCCCTGCGCCGCTCGCGCCGACTGCCATCGCCGCCGCTCTGGTCGGCGGTCTTGTTCCTCAACGGTCCGATGCGGGCGACGACCTCGTCGACGGTCGGCCGGGCCGCCGGGCTGTGTGTATCGAGCGCCGCGCGCATCGCCTTCAAATGCTCGAACGAGGTGCCGCAGCAGCCGCCGACGATGCGCGCGCCGGCATCTATGGCAAGGCGCGTGTAGTCGGCCATCAGCTCGGGCGTTCCGGAATAATGGATCTCGGAGCCGCGGAATTCGGGAATGCCGCAATTGCCCTTGACGATCAGGTTCGCCCCGGCATGGCCCGCGCTCATGTCGAGCAGGGAGGCTAGGATGTCGGGCGCGCCGACGCCGCAATTGGCGCCGACGGCGACCGGGGCGGTGCCGAGGCTTTCCGTGACGCCGTGGATGCTGCCGGGCGCAAGGCCCATCATCGTGCGGCCCGCCGTGTCGAAGGAGGCGGTGAAGGTATAGGGCAGGCCGGCACGGATCGCGGCCTCGGCCGCCGCCCGGATCTCGTCGGGCGACGACATGGTCTCGATCCAGGCGACGTCGGCGCCGCCCGCCTTCAGGCCCTCCATCTGCTCGGCGAAGGCCTCCACCGCCTCGTCATAGGCAAGCGCGCCGAGCGGGATCAGCAATTCGCCGGTCGGGCCGACCGAGCCGGCGACGATCACCTCGCGGCCAGCCTTGTCGGCAACCGCCCGGGCCAGTTCCGCCGCGCGCTTGTTGATCGCGAAGACGCGGTCCTGCGCCTCGTGCAGCTTGAGGCGATGGTGCGTGCCGCCGAAGGAGTTGGTGAGGATGATGTCGGCGCCGGCGTCGACGAAGCCCTGGTGAAGCGCCGTCACCTTCTCGGGGGCGGTTTCGTTCCACAATTCGGGCGCCTCGCCGGAGGCGAGCCCCATCGCAAACAGGTTGGTGCCGGTCGCGCCGTCGGCGAGGAGCACGCCCTTGCGTTCGAGCAAGGCTTCCAGTCTGTTCTGCATGGCCGATGTCCAGAGGTTTTATGGATAACGATATAAAGAAGTCTTTATATCGCGTCAACCAAAGCGCCACATGCCGCGCCGCTCAGCCCTCCGCGGCCGTGGAGAGCGCGCGTGCGTGCGCGGCCGCCTCGTGCGCGTTGACGGTCGCGGCGCGGATCAGGTTGGCGAAATGGCGCGTCAGCTTCTGCACGGGCTCGGTGGCGTTGAGCACGAGATACATGTCGCCGACATAGATCGCGGCGCGGATCGAGCCGAAGATCGTATAGGGGATCGAGAACCGCAGCCGGCCGTCGTAGAGATAGAGCCGGAAGGTCGGGTAGAGGTCGTCCAGAAGCTGCGCCATGTGGTCGAGCTGGCGGCGCCGGGCGGCGGCCGGCAGCCCCGCCCAGATGCCGCGCCCCTCGGCGAAGATGGCCAGCGTGTGCGCCGGCATGCACACCTCCATGTCGGTTTCGGGCCGCCGGTTGTATTCGATGCGGTACAGCGTCTCGTCGATCTGCGCCTCGGCGCTGCGGTTGGTGATGCCGGCCTCATAGTCGATCAGCTCGTCGGTGCGCAGCAGGTCGGGGATGCCGGCCGGCACGTAACGGATCTTGGTGCCGGCGGCCTCGGCGTGCCAGCGGGCCAGCAGCGTCCGGTCGAAGCCGCCCGGGCCTTCCTCGATCTCGAAGCTCTCGTGGATCTCGCCGGCCAGCCCCTCGTCCTGGCTCAGGCCGAGCAGCCAGTCGAGCGAGACGTTGTGCGCGGCGGCGATGTTGAGCAGCGTCTCGGCACGCGGCAGCCGCGTGGTCGAGCCGGACAGGAGCTGGGATAGCGCCGACCGGTCGATACCGATGCCGGCCGCAAATGCGGCCTGGCTGACGCCGGAGCGCGCCAGCAACAACCGCAGCCGGTCCCTGACCAGCGTCGAGAGGTCTCGCTTGTCCATCTCTGGCTCCTTGAGTCGCGTTTGTTTTGTTCAGTAAACATTCATCTTGCATGGGATGCAATCTCAACGCTTTGTGCGCATTGTCGCGTTGCGGAAAACGGCGGCTGCTGACACCGTCCTGTCAGGATCAGGCAAGTCCCGGTTTGCGACTGGGCTTCCGGACGGCAGGTGAGATGAGCAGGCAAACGGGTTCCCGGCGCGGCGGCGTGCTGCGCGTCGAATGGCCGACGATGGCGTTGATCGGGCTGTGCTACGGGCTGTGGGCCGTGGCGGCGGGGCCGCTGTGGACGCTGGTTCCGCTCGCCGCCTTCGCGCTTCTGGTGCTGGCGGTCGCGCTGCAATCGTCGCTGATGCACGAGGCTTCGCACGGCCACCCGACCCGCAATGCGCTCGCCAACGAGATTCTGGTCGGCCTGCCCGTCGGGCTGGTCTACCCGTTCCGCAGGTTCAAGGCGCTGCATCTGCGCCACCATGCCGACGAGCGGCTGACCGATCCGTTCGACGATCCGGAAAGCTATTACCGGGCATTGTGGAGATACGAAGAGCTTCCGGGCTGGCTGAAGGGGCTGCTCGGCTTCAACAACACGATGGTCGGCCGCTTCCTGATCGGCCCCGCGATCGCCAATATCGGCTTCGTGCTGACCGAGGCGAGGCTGATGGCGGAAGGCGACAGGGCCGTGCGCAGGGCATGGCTGCACCATGCGGCTGGCCTCGCCCTCGTCCTGCCGCTCGTCCTGTTCGTCTTCGCCGTGCCGGTCTGGGCCTATCTGGCGGCGGCCTATCTCGGCCAGTCGCTGATCTCGATCCGCACCTTCGCCGAGCACCAGTGGTCGGAGCGGCCGGACGGGCGCACGATCATCGTCGAGCGTTCGCCGCTTGCCCTGCTGTTTTTGAACAACAACCTGCATCTCGTGCATCACAAGATGCCGACGGTGGCGTGGTACAGGCTGCCGGCGCTGTTTCGCGCGCGGCGCGCGGAGTGGGTGAAGCTCAACGACAATTATGTCTATCCGAGCTATCTTGCGTTGTTCCGCGATTTCGCGTTCCGGCGCAAGGAGCCGGTGGTGCATCCGGTGCTGCGGCGGTCGCGCGAAGCGGGAACGGCATTCAAGCCGCGCGTGCGCCAGCGCAGCGTCGCGGGGCTCGGCACCGCCCCGGTGCCGGCCGAACCGCCGAAGGAATGACCGGCCATCGCATATGGACCGTGCGCCTGCGCGCGCGTCGCCATGATTCTCGCGACGGGCCCGAGGATGGCGACCCGGCTATGATGCGGTTCCGCAACGTCATGTGCGGTTGCCCTGACGGAATGAGCAGGGCGTCTTGCGTCCGGCCTTGCCGGCGCGCTGTTATGGGCGGATGAACGCGCTCGTCGCCGCTTTTCCCATGTATGACTGGCCCGAGGCGCGGGCGCAGACCGATGCGCTGTGGGCGGCGATCCGCGACCGGCTGCGCGGGCAGGGGATCGCCGCGCCGGACGGGCTGGTGCGCCGCAATGCCGATCTGCCTGCCGTGCCCGGTGGTATCCGTGACGGGAGCGGCCGCGCGATCGCGCCCGATCCGGCCACCCTGCCGCCGGACGGGCTCGACCTCGGCGTCTTGTGGCGGCATCCGAAGCTGCTCGTCGCCCAGACATGCTGGGGGCCGATGGAGCGAGGACTGGACGCCCATGTGCAGGTCGTCGGCCAGCCGGACTATTCGGCGTTCGAGGGCGGTGACGGCGAGCTCTATGCGTCGGCGATCCTGATACGGCGGTCCCTGGCCTCCTCCTTGCCGGGTGGGGCGAGCCGCGAAACGGATCGGGGCGGCGGGCGACAAACGGGCATCCCCGCGCCGGAGCTGGGGTCCGCCCCTGCCGGCAAGGGGGAGGGTGAGGCGCCGGCCCCCGCCGATGGCCACGCAATCCTCCCGCTCGGCCTGCTGCGCGGGGCGCGGCTCGCCTATAACGGCCCGGACTCCATGTCCGGCATGCTGGCGTTGACGCGCGACCTCGATGCGGCCGGGGAAAGCCTCAGCCTTTTTACGGAATGCATCGAGACGGGCGGGCACCGCGCCTCGATCGTCGCGGTCGCGCAGGGCAGGGCGGACGTCTGCGCCGTCGATTGCCGAAGCTGGGCGATGGCCCGCCGGCTGGAGCCCGCGGCCCGCGCCCTGCAACCGGTCGGCTGGACGGCGCGGCGCAAGGGCCTGCCCTTCGTCACGGCCGGGACGGCTCCGCCGGAAACGGTGGCGGCGCTGCGCGAGGCTGCTGTCGAAGCCGGAATGCTGGCCGGCTGAGATCCCGCAGGCGGCCTCCGCCTACCCCCGCATCTTCTCGCCGGCGGGGTCGAAGGGCGGTGCGGCAACGATCCGGGCGGGGCGGCGCTCGCCGAGGATCTCGATCTCGAACAGGTCGGCGCTTTCGTCTTGCGCCAGCGCGGCCGGCACGTAGCCCTGCGCCATCGACAGCCCCACATGATGGGCGTAGCCGCCGGACGTGACCCAGCCGACCACGCGCCAGTCGCCATCGACGATGCCCCGCACGGATGAGGCGCCTTCGTCGGCGGCCGAGACGCGCGTCTCACGGCCCTTGTCGTCGAAGCGCGGGGCGCCGAAGCCGTGCGGCTTTTCCACGGTGCCGTAGTCGGCCGCCACCTTCGCCCAGATCGGCTCGTCGCCCATCACGTCGGCGTCCCTGGCCTCGATCGCGAAGGAGACGCGGCGCAGCTTCGGGCCGTCGGCTTCTTCCCGCGCCGCGGCCGCGCGGCCGACGAAGTCGTTCTTCTCCAGCTTGACGAAGCGGTCCATCGCGCCTTCGAACGGCCCGTAGATGGGCCGCAGCTCGCGGAACCATGTCGGGAAGTTCTTCTCGAGCCGCATGGAAAGCAGCGCGCGCATGCCGAAATCCACGATGCCGAGCCCGGCGCCGGCCTCCTTGATCGCCGCGTAGACGAGCCGTTGATAGGCGGGCTCCATCCAGATCTCGTAGCCGAGGTCGCCGGTGTAGGTGATGCGGTTGACGAGCGCCGGCGCGCCGGCCACCGCCATCTCGCGGAAATCCATGAAGCGGAAGGCCGCGGACGACACGTCCTCGTCGGTCAGCTTCTGCAATAGCTCGCGGCTTTTCGGCCCGGCGATGGAGAGGCCGACCAGCGTCTGGTCGTAACGGTGGATGCGCACCGAACCGTCGTCCGGCAGATGCTTTTCGAACCAGCGCATATGGTATTTCTGCGCAGCGGACGAGCCCCAGACCAGAAAACGGTCCTCGCCTGCCCTGGGGCCGCGATTGGCGATGGTGAAGTCGCCGATCAGCCTGCCGCGCTCGTTCAGCATGGGGGTGAGCGCGATGCGGCCGGGCCTGGGCATGCGGTTGGTCATCAACCGATTCAGGAAATCGGCCGAACCCGTTCCGCTGACCTCGTATTTGGCGAAATTGGCGATCTCGGTGACGCCGACGCCGCTGCGCACCGCGCGCACCTCGTTGCCGACGTGCTCGAAATCGTTGGAGCGGCGGAAGGAAACCTTGTCCTTCGGCTCCGTTCCCTTCGGCGCGAACCACAGCGGCGTCTCCAGGCCCCACGAATCGCCCATCACCGCATTGTTGTCGCGCACCATGACGTCATAGAGCGGGGTCGTCTGCGCCGGCCGCGCGGCCGGCAGCTCCTCGTTGGGGAAACGGATCGAGAAGCGGCGCGAATAGTTCTCACGCACCTTGGCGCTGGTGTAGCGGAGCGTCGCCCACTCGCCGAAACGGGCGACGTCCATGCCCCAGACGTCGAAGCCCGGATCGCCGTCCACCATCCAGTTGGACAGCGCCAGCCCGACGCCGCCGCCCTGGCTGAAGCCCGCCATGACCGCACATGCGACCCAGAAATTCGTCAGGCCCTGCACCGGGCCGACGAGCGGGTTGCCGTCGGGCGCGAAGGTGAAGGGGCCGTTGATGACCTGCTTGATCCCGGCATTGGCGATGCCCGGGAAGTGGCGGAAGCCGACCTCCAGCGAGGGGGCGATGCGGTCGAGATCGGGCGCCAGCAGCTCGTGGCCGAAATCCCACGGCGTGGCGACCGGCGACCACGGCTTGCAGGCCTTCTCGTAGGTGCCGAGCAGGACGCCGTTGCGCTCCTGCCGCGTGTAGATCTCGCCCTTGAAGTCGAGTACGCCGACCATCTCGCGGCCCGTGCTGGCGTTGAACGCCTCGACCTCCGGCATCGGTTCGGTGAGCAGATACATGTGCTCCATGGCAAGCAGCGGCAGCTCCAGCCCGACCATGCGGCCGACCTCGCGCGCCCACAGGCCGCCGCAATTGACGACGTGCTCGGCCCTGACGGTGCCCTGCTCGGTGACCACGTTCCAGGTGCCGTCCGCCGCCTGGGTCAGTTCCGTCACGCGGTTGCGCAGCACGATCTCGGCGCCGAGCTTGCGTGCTGCCTTGGCATAGGCGTGCGTCGTGCCGGAGGGGTCGAGATGCCCCTCGACGGGATCCCACATGGCGCCGACGAAGTGCCTCTCGTCCATCAGCGGAAACATGGCCCTGGCTTCCGACGGGGTGATCAGCTCGGTATCCATGCCGAGATAGCGGCCCTTGGCGTGGGCGAGCCGCAGGAAATCCATACGCTCCGGGCTATCGGCCAGCATCACCCCGCCGGTCAGGTGCAGGGAGCAGGACTGGCCGGACAACGCCTCGATCTCGTCATAGAGCTGGACGGTGTAGGCCTGGAGCCTGGCGACGTTGGGGTCGCCGTTCAGCGTGTGGAAGCCGCCGGCCGCGTGCCAGGACGAGCCGGATGTCAGCTCGGAGCGCTCGATCAGCATCACGTCCGTCCAGCCGGCACGGGCGAGATGATAGAGCACGGAGCAGCCGACCACGCCGCCGCCGATCACAACTGCTTTTGCATGAGATTTCATGGGGTTGGTCTCGTGCGTTCAGGGAATGAATCGAAATGCCGTGCGAAGACGAAACGGAGGTCGGGAGCTACCACGTCTTTGGCGAGCTGGCCGTCGAGCGCGGCGAGGATGGTTTTGCAAACCGCGCGGCGCCACCTCTCTCTTCGTTCCGGGTGGAGATGACGGGCGTCCAGCTCGGCATCCGTCCTCTCCCTCACGAAGTGGGGGAGAGGTGTCGAGGCGAAGCCGAGACGGAGAGGGGGCGGTTCTCATCATCGCAGGATTGATCAAAAATCCGTCGGGGCGCCGCCCTCGGCCGTGCGGCGGGCGACGAAATCGTTCAGCTCCTCCTCGATCGCCGGGTCGATCGGCGGCTTCTCCCATGCTGCCAGCCGCTGCTTCCAGACCTGGTTGGCCTTCTCCATCGCGGTCGGCGATCCGGCCTGCGCCCAAGTCTCGTAATTGCGCCAGTCCGACAGGATCGGTGCATAGAAGGCGGTCTTGTAGCGCGCCTGCGTGTGCGCGGTGCCGAAGAAATGGCCGCCGGGTCCGACGTCGCGGATGGCATCGACCGCGAGCGCGTCCTCGGTCAGCTCCAGCGGCGACAGGAACTCGGCCACCATCTGCAGGAGGTCGATGTCCAGGATGGTCTTTTCGTAGGAGCAGCGCAGGCCGCCTTCCAGCCATCCGGCGCCGTGGAGCATGAAATTGCCGCCGCCCTGGATCGCGCCCCACAAGGAGAACACGCTTTCGTAAGCCGCCTGCGCGTCGACCGTGTTGGCCGCGCAGGTGTTCGAGGTGCGGTAGGGTATGCCGTAGCGGCGGGCGAGTTGGCCGCCGACGAGCTGCGCCTTCATGTATTCGGGCGTGCCGAAGGCCGGCGCTCCCGACTTCATGTCGACATTGGAGGTGAAGCCGCCATAGCCGACGGGCGCGCCCTTCCTCACCATCTGGGTGAAGGCGATGCCGGCCAGCGCCTCGGCATTCTGCAGGACCAGGGCGCCGGCCACCGTCACCGGCGCCATCGCGCCGGCCAGCGTAAACGGCGTGACGATGACGATCTGGCCTACGGACGACATCTGGATGATGCCTTCCAGCATCGGCACGTCGAGCTTCAGCGGCGAGTTGGTGTTGATGATCGTGTAGCAGGACGGCTCCGCGAGAAGCTGCTCGCGGCTCAGCCCGCGCGCGATGCGGGCGATCTCGATGCCGTCCAGATTGCGCTCGCGGCCGAGCGAATAGATGTGGAAGGCCTTGTCGGTCAGGGTCGCCAGGTCGCGGATGCATTCGAGATGGCGGACCGAGGGGTGGATGTCGGTCGGCTCGACCGGATAGCCGCCGGTGCAGTTGATGATGTTGTGGACCTGCGCGAGCTTCACGAAATTGCGGAAGTCGGCCTGGTTGCCGGGCCGGCGGCCACGATCCGCGTCGGAGCAGTTGGGGGCGGAGCCCATCTGGGCGAAGATGATGTTGTTGCCGCCGAAGGTGAGGTTGTGGGCCGGATTGCGGGCGAAGAGCGTGAATTCGGACGGTGCGTGCGAGACGAGCTCGAGCACCATGTCGCCGTCGAAACGCACGCGCTCGGAGCCCTCGCGCACGTCGGCGCCGTGCTGCTTCATCAGCCGGCGGGCGTCGGGATGCAGCACCTCGACGCCGATCTCCCGCAGCACCTTCAGCGACGCGTTGTGGATCGATTCCAGCTCGTCCTCGGAGATCAGCGCCGTCGGTTGGAAGGGGATCCTGAGCTGGCGAAAGGGCGGCTGCTCGAAGGCGGCCGATGCGCCGGCGCGCTTTCCCGCGCGGCCGCCGCGCCGCGACCGTTCGACGGCCGGCCCGGCTTCGGAAGAAATGGCGTTCATCGTGGTTCCCGGAAGGCGGACATGGCCGCCATTGTGGCCCGCCCGGCCGTCGCCGACCAAGGAGGCCGCGACCAGAAGAGCCAGAGAAGCGACATGCGGGGGAAGGAAGCCGGCGCAAGAAGGCGGTGCCCGCAGATGGCAAAAACCGCGTGCTCCGGGCGGGGAGAACGCGGCTTTGCCAAATCAACGCATGGCTCTTCGCGACTTCGATACGCTGCGAAGACTACGGCTCCGGTACGCGAGACCTGATCCGGAGCGGCGGCGGCCGTTGATGTCCGCCTCGGGAACGGGTTGTACCGTCACATCGTTACCGCCCGGTTATCGAGACCTTAAGCAAAGCTAAATTTGGCGCTTTTCGTCGGCATGACGGCCGAAAAGATCTCCCGGCGGCGGCAGCCGCCCAGCCGATCCCGAAATCCGGTCGCCTGCGCGTCGCCGACAACAGACAAGAATGACGACCCGGTTATGTTGGTGCCTTGCGATGTCATGCGCGATTGCGCTGGGGTCAGCGCCCGCGCAGGAAGTTGATGATGCCGGAGAAGTCGACGTCGGCGTTGCCCATCGCGTTGAACAGCGCGTAGAGCTGCGTCGCTTCCGCGCCGAGCGGGGTGACGGCGCCGGCCGCCTGCGCCGCCTCTTGCGAAAGCTTGAGGTCCTTCAGCATCAGGGCGGCCGCGAAGCCCGGCTTGTAGCCCTTGTTGGCGGGCGAATTCGGCACCGGGCCTGGAACCGGGCAATAGCTGGTGATCGACCAGCACTGGCCGGAGGAGGTCGAGGCCACGTCGAACAGCGCCTGGTGCGACAGGCCGAGCTTCTCGGCCAGGACGAAGGCCTCGCCGACGCCGATCATCGAAATGCCGAGGATCATGTTGTTGCAGATCTTGGCGGCCTGTCCGGCGCCGGCATCGCCGCAATGGACGATGCGGCCGGCCATCGGTTGCAGGATCGGCTCGGCCTTCGCAAACGCCTCCTGCGCGCCGCCGGCCATGAAGGTCAGCGTGCCGGCCACGGCCCCGCCGGTGCCGCCGGAGACCGGCGCGTCGACCGACAGCAGGCCGTTTTCGGCGGCGATTGCATGGGCCTTGCGGGCCGATTCGACGTCGATCGTCGAGGAATCGATGAACAGCGCGCCCGTCTTCGCCTTGCCGGCAATGTCGGCATAGACGGCAAGCACGTGCCTGCCTGCCGGCAGCATGGTGATGACCACATCGGCGTCCTTCACCGCCCCGGCGGCATCCTGCGCGATCGACACGCCGTTGCCGCGCGCGATCTCGAGGTTGGCCGCCACGAGGTCGAAGCCGCGGACGGCGTGCCCGGCCTTGACGAGATTGGCGGCCATCGGGTTGCCCATATTGCCGAGGCCGATGAAGGCGATGGTGGTCATGTGGGAGATCTCCGGAAGTGGAAGCCGTGAACGGTGAATGGTGAGCGGTGGGCCGGTGGAGACGGCCCGGCCGCGCAGCCTGCCGGTCGTTCACCGTTCACTGTTCACCGCCCGATCAAATGTCGCGCGACGATGACGCGCATGATCTCGTTGGTGCCTTCGAGAATCTGGTGGACGCGCAGGTCGCGGACCAGCTTCTCGACGCCGTAATCGTGCAGGTAGCCGTAGCCGCCGAAAAGCTGCAGGGCGTCGTTGGCGACCGCAAAGCCGGTGTCGGTGACGAGCCGCTTGGCCATAGCCGACCATTTCGAGGCGTCCGGCGCGCGCGCGTCCAGCTTGGCTGCGGCCGCATAGAGGAACAGGCGCGCGGCCTGCAATTCCGTCTCCATGTCGGCCAGCTTGAACTGCAGGGCCTGGAACCGGTTGATCGCCTGGCCGAACGCCTTGCGCTCGGCCGTGTAGGCCAGCGCCTTGTCGAGCGCGGCCTGCGCGCCGCCAAGCGAGCAGGCGGCGATGTTCAGGCGGCCGCCGTCGAGCCCGGCCATGGCGATGCGGAAGCCGAGCCCTTCGCCCGAAAGCAGGTTCTCGGCAGGGACCTTGCAATCCTCGAAGATCACCTGGCGGGTGGGCTGCATATGCCACCCCATCTTGCTTTCCAGCGCGCCGAAGGACAGGCCGGGCGCATCCTTCGGCACGACAAGGGTTGAAATACCCCCTGGGCCGTCCTCGCCGGTGCGCGCCATGACCACATAGATGTCGGAGGCGCCGGCGCCGGAGATGAACTGCTTGGCGCCGTTGAGGACATAGTCGGCGCCATTGCCGCCGGCCCTGACGGCTCTTGTCTTGAGCGCGGCCGCGTCGGAGCCGGAGCCCGGCTCGGTGAGGCAGTAGCTGGCGAGCTGCTGCATTGAGGTCAGCGAAGGCAGCAACCGCTGCCGTTGGGCGTCGTCGCCGAAGCGATCGATCATCCAGGCGGCCATGTTGTGGATGGAGATGAAGGAGGCGAAGGCGGGACAGGCGCTCGACAGCGCCTCGAAGATGAGCACGGCATCGAGGCGCCCGAGGCCGGAACCGCCGACATCGTCCTTCACATAGATGCCGCCGAAGCCGAGCTCGCCGGTGGCGCGGATGACGTCATCGGGGAAATGCCGCGCCTTGTCCCATTCCAGCGCGAAGGGCGCCACACGTTCGGCGGCGAATGCGCGCGTCATGTCCTGGATCGCGCGCTGATCCTCGTTCAGCTCGAACTGCCCGCCTGCTGTGGCGGCCGCGGCGTCCATCCTCGCCTCCCTCGACGATCTCCTCGCGTTGCCGGGCGAGTTTAGACCTTTGATGCGTGCGCGCAATGCAGAGCAAGGCACGGCGGCTGTGCGTCAAGTCGACAACGGCCCTGCGGGTCAAGATGGAAGCCACGAAAACGAAACGGCCCGCGCGGAGGCGCGGGCCGAGCGAAACGCAGGCGCGGCTCAGGCGCCCTTCAGCAAGCAGCCGACCACCAATACCACGAAGGCCAGCGTCATCACCCAGAACGCGGCGATGGGAATGAACGCGATCACGTTGAAGAACATCAGCAGCGCGATGACCGCGATGACCAGCGAGATAATGAAGACGATCTGCGTAGGCGCACTCAGGTTCATGGATAACCCTCCCCGTGATTCGGTCAGCCCGCAAATCTGCGGCGCGCGAAGATTACCACAAAAGCGGCAACTGCCTAAGGGGATTGGTGGGGTCGAGCAGAAGCCGGACCGCCATCGCCACGCAGACGACCACGAGCAGCGGCCGGATCAGCCTTACGCCGACCTTCATGGCAAGCGCTGCGCCGACGCGCGCGCCGAGGAATTGCGCGGCGCCCATGGCCAGCCCGATCTTCCAGTTGATGGCGCCGACCGCAGCGAAGGCGGCGAGGCCGCCGAAATTCGAGGCGAAGTTGAGCAGCTTGGTGTGCGCGGTGGCCTTGAGCATGCCGAAGCCTGCGAGCGCCACGAAGGCAAGCATGAAGAAGGAGCCGGTGCCCGGGCCGAACAGCCCGTCGTAGAAGCCGATCGCCGGCACGATCGTCAGGCCGAATATGCGCGGCGCGATCCTTTGCGTCCGGTCGACGTCGCCGAGGCTCGGCTTGAGCAGGAAATAAAGCGCGATCGCGATCAGCAGCAGCGGCAGCAGCGCGCGCATGAAATCGCCCGGCAGGTAAGCAGCCAGGAGCGCGCCCGCGACTGCGCCGAGGCAGGAGAGCACGGCCCACGGGAACTGGCCGCGCAGGTCGACATGGCCCCTGGCGGCATAGGCGAGCGTCGCGGAGCCGGAACCGAACAATCCTTGCAGCTTGTTGGTCCCCAGCGCCTCGACGGGGCCGAGGCCGGCAAGCAGCAGCGCCGGCACGGTGATCAGCCCGCCGCCGCCGGCGATGGAATCGACGAAGCCCGCGGCGAAGGCGACGAGCGCGAGAAGCGCGAGGAGCTCCACAGTAAGGTCAACCATCGGGGGCCGGGGCGGGAAGGACGATGGCTTCGACCACAAGCGGGCCGTTTCCGCAAGCCGGAAAACCGGCTAATCTCCGGAGCCGTCGAGGTGGAGCCTCAATCATGCTTCAAGGATTGCTGGCCAGATTGCGGGAACTGTTCGAGGGAAACCCGGCCGTGCGCAAAGTTGCCGACGATCCTGCCCTGATGGCGGAGCTGCTGCTGCTCCTGCGCATGGCGCTGGCCGACGGGCGCATGGCAGAGCCGGAACTGGCGACGCTGCGGCGCATCGCGGCAGACGCATTCGGGATCGGGGCCGCCGATATGGAGCCCGTGCTGCAGCACCTGGAGGATTTCGGCTTCGAAACCTCGGTGCCGCAGGCGATCGCGGTGTTCCGCGAGCTGGAGCGGCCGCGCCGGCTTTCGCTTGCGCGCCATCTTGCCGCCATCGCGAAGGCCGATGCCGAGCTCAACCGGCACGAGGTGCGGCTGCTGGCGCGCGTCGTCGACATGCTCGACCTGACGCCGGCCGAGGTCGCAGCCCCCGATGGCGGCGGGACTGGCGGCAGCGAGACGGGTGGCGGCGGAGGTGGCGGCGCGGCGCTCAGCCCGCCCCGGCAAGGCGCTGAGCGATCGCCCGGCTGAGGTCGGGCGCGGCGGCGACCAGAGCCCTGGCCGCGTCGGATGCCGGCCTGTCGAGCACCGCCGCCGTTTCGCCTTCCTCGACGAAGCGGCCTTCATGCATGACGATGACCTGGTCGGTGATGGCGCGCGCCACCGTCAGATCGTGCGTAATGAACAGATAGGCGATGCCGAGGCGCTGGTTGAGGTCGGCAAACAGGTCGAGGATCTGGGCGCGGATCGACACGTCGAGGGCCGAGACGGGCTCGTCGGCCACGATCAGCCGCGGCCTGGTGATGATGGCGCGCGCGATCGACAGGCGCTGGCGCTGGCCGCCGGAGAATTCGTGCGGATACTTGTCCATGTCGCGCGGGCTCAGGCCGACCTCGTGCAGCGCGGCCGCGACCAGCTCGCGCTGCTCGGCCGCGCCCGGCCGCTTCTGCGCCAGATAAAGCGGCTCGGCCACCAGCCGCTCGACACGGTGGCGGGGATCGAAGGAGCCGTAGGGATCCTGGAAGACCACCTGCATCTTGCGGCGCGCCCCCCGCATCTCGTCGGCGCTCAGGCCGGCGAGATCCTTTCCTTCGAGCCTGATCTCGCCCGCCGTCGGCGCGTCGAGCGCGAGGATCATGCGGGCGAGCGTGGACTTGCCGCAGCCCGAGCGGCCGACCAGCGCCTTGGACTGGCCCGCCGCCAGCGTGAACGACACGCCGTCGACGGCGCGGAAGCTGGAGCGCGCGCCGAACAGCGAGGTCCGCCGGACAGGATAGTCCCGGGTGACCGCGCGCAGCTCAAGGAGCGGCGACGCGTCCCCGCGTCCCTGTGCTGCGGCGGCGCGCTGCGGCACATGCACGGAGGCCGTCGCGAGCTGGCGCGTGTAGGGATGGCGCTGCTCGGAGAGCGTGCGCGCCGTCTCGCCGGTGTCGACCACCTCGCCATGGCGCATGATGGCGATGCGGTCGGCCATCTCGGCCACGACGGCGAGATCGTGCGAGATCAGCAGCAGCCCCATGCGGTCTTCCTGCACGAGGCCCTGCAGCAGTTCGAGGATCTGCTTTTGCAGGACGACGTCGAGCGCCGTCGTCGGCTCGTCGGCGATCAGCAGCTTCGGCCTGAGCGCGCAGGCGATCGCGATGACCACGCGCTGGCGCTGGCCGCCCGAAAGCTCGTGCGGAAAGCGGGCCAGGGGAAACCGGGCGGCCGGCAGGCCGACGCGCTCCAGCATGCGGCGGGCCTCGCGCTCGGCGTCGGCACGGTTGGCGCCGCGGTGCCAGCGGATGCCTTCGGCGACCTGCTCGCCGATCGTCTTGACAGGGTTCAGCGCCGTCATCGGCTCCTGGAAGACCATGCCGATATCGTCGCCGCGCAGCCGGTTCATCGCGGCTTCCGGCGCCGACAGGATGTCGATCCCGTCGAAGGCGACGCGGCCGGTCGCGCGCGCTGCGTGCGGCAGGAGCTGCATCACGGTCAATGCCGTCATCGACTTGCCGGAACCCGATTCGCCGACGAGGCCGAGCACCTCGCCCGCGCCGACCTCGAGGTCGACGCCCTTCAGGATCGGCAGCGCGCCGATCGACAGCGACAGCTTCTCGATCTCCAGGAGGCTCATCGCTCGCGCCTCAACCTGGGGTCGAGCACGTCGCGCATGCCGTCGCCGAGCAGGTTCAGGCCGAGCACGGTGACGACGATGGCAAGGCCGGGGAAGATGGCCAGATGCGGTGCGACCATCATACGAGTCTGCGCGTCGAACAGCATGCGGCCCCAGGACGGCACGGGCGGCTGTGCGCCAAGGCCGAGATAGGACAGGCCCGCCTCGGCCAGGATGCCGAGCGCGAACTGGATGGTGCCCTGCACCAGCAGCATCGAGGCGATGTTGGGAACGATGTGCTCGACGGTGATGCGGGTCTTGCCCTTGCCGGCGGCGCGTGCGGCGAGGATGAACTCGCGCGGCCACAGGGCCAGGGCGCCGGCGCGGCCGACCCGGGCAAAGACCGGCACATTGAAGATGCCGATGGCGATGATCGCGTTGATGGCGCCGGGGCCGAAGATCGCGGTGATCATGATCGCCGAGAGCAGGGCGGGGAAGGCGAAGATAACGTCGTTGAAGCGCATCAGCGCCTCGTCGACGATGCCGCCGCGGGCGGCCGCCCAGCAGCCGAGCGGCACGCCGACGCCGATGCCGATGACGACGGCGACGATGGCGACGGCGATCGAGTTGCGCGAGCCGATCATGATCATCGACAGGATGTCGCGGCCGAAATGGTCGGTGCCCAGGAGATGGTCGGCCGAGAGGCCCTTCATGCGGTCGGCGACGACGAGGTGGGTGATGTCGTAGGGCGTCCAGAAGAAGGACACCAGCGCCATCAGCGCGATCGCGAGCGTGATGAGAAGGCCCGTCAGGAAGGAGCGGTTGGCGAAGGCGAGCCGCAGCCAGTGGGCCGGACGCTCGGTCGGCGGGGCGGCCTCGATCGTCATGCCCGGCCCCTGAGGCGCGGGTCGACGAGCGCGTAGGTCATGTCGACGAGGATGTTGACGGCGACCACGGCGGCGACCAGCAGCATCACTACGCCTTCGACCACGATCAGGTCGCGCTGGGTGATGGCCTGGAAGACGAGGCGGCCCAGCCCCGGCAGGTAGAACACGTTCTCGATGATGATCGTGCCGGCGAGCAGGAAGGAGAATTGCAGCCCCATGATGGTCAGCACCGGGATCATCGCGTTGCGCAGGGCGTGCCGCCACAGCACGTAGCGGCGGGGCATGCCCTTGGCGCGCGCGGTGCGGATGTAGTCCTCTCCCAGCACTTCCAGCATCGCGGAGCGGGTGACGCGGGCGAGGATCGCCGCCTGCGGCAGGGCCAGCGCCACCGCCGGGAGCAGCAGCGACCGGATGCCCGGCCAGATGCCGTTGCCCCAGCCGGCGAAGCCGCCGGCCGGCACCAGGCGAAGCCAGACGGCGAAGACATAGATCAAAAGCAACGCGAACCAGAAATTCGGTATGGCAACCCCGAGCTGGGTGATGCCCATCACCGCCGTATCGGCGGCGCGGCCGCGGCGGGCGGCGGAAAAGATGCCGACGGGGATCGCGATCGCGGTCGAGAGGAAAAGCGACAGGAGCGCGAGCGGCAGCGAGACGACGATGCGCTCGCCGATCAACTGGATCACCGGCGAGGAATAGGTGAAGGAGCGGCCGAAATCGCCGGTCAGCAGGCCGGCGACCCAGGCGAGGTATCGCGCGACCACCGGCTGGTCGAGCCCCATCTGCTCGCGCAGCGCGGCCAGCGCTTCCGGCGTCGCGTTCATGCCCAGCATCATCTGCGCCGGGTCGCCGGGCACGATCTCGATGACGGCGAAGACCACCATGGAGGCCAGCGCCAGCGTGGCGAGGCCGATCAGCAGCCGCTTGAGAAGATAGGCGATCATGGACGTGCCGGAGACTGAAGATGCCCCGGCAGCGGCGGCTGCCGGGGCATTTCGAGGGGTGCCGGGACTAGTCCGCCCAACGCACCGCTGTCAGGTCGTTCGCCTGGATCGGGGCGTTGTGCCACATACCCTGGAGGTTCTTGTCCCACACGCCGACCTTCGGCAGCTCGAACAGGAAGCCGTTGACGGCATCCCTGGCGAGGATCTCCTGCGCCTGCCTGTAGAGCTCGCCGCGCTTGGCGTCGTCGGAGGTGACGTCGAGCTCCTCGATCAGCTTGTTGAACTCGGGGTTCTCGTACTGGAAGTAGTAGCCGGGCCGCGAATAGATATCGATGTCGTTCGGCTCGGTGTGCGAGATGATCGTCAGGTCGAAATCCTTCTGCTTGAAGACACCGTCCAGCCAGTCCGACCATTCGACGGGGATGATCCTCAGATTGATGCCGACCTGGCGCAACTGCGAGGCGATGATCTCGCCGCCCTGCCGCGCATAGGGCGTCGGCGGCAGCTTCAGCGTCGCCTCGAAGCCGTTCGGGAAGCCCGCCTCCGCCAGCAGCGCCTTGGCCTTCTCAGGATCGTAGGGATAGGTCCCCGTCAGGTCCACATAGGCCGCGTTGCCGGGAGAAAAGTGCGAGCCGATCGGCGTGCCGAGGCCGTTCGAGGCGCCCTGGATGATCTCCTCGCGATTCAGCGCATGGGAGATGGCCTGACGAACCTTCAGATTGTCGAAGGGAGCCTTCTTGTTGTTGATCGACAACAGCGTCTCGCCCTCGGTGGCGCCGATGACGACCTCGAAGCGCGGATCGTCGCGCACCTGGTCGACGGCATCGGCGGGGAACATCGGGAAGGCCTGCACGTCGCCCGACAGCAGCGCCGGCACGGCCGCGGCCGCGTCCGGGACGATGCGGAACTCGGCCTTTTCGAGCGCCACCGGCTCGCCCCAGTAGTCGGGATTCCTGACGATGGTGATCGACGAGCCCCTGGCCCAGTTCTCGAACCTGAAGGGGCCGGTGCCGACCGGCTTCTCCTTGTTGCCTTCCGCGCTCTCGGGCGCCACGATGACGGCGTCGCCCCAGCCCATATTGTAGAGGAACGAGCCCTGCGGCTGCTTCAGGGTCACCTTGACGGTTGCCGGGTCGACGACCTCGACACTGTCGATCTGTGCGAACAGCCCCTTCTGGGCGTTGGTGGACTTCTCGTCGCGGGCACGGTCGAGCGAGAACTTGACGTCCCCCGCGTCGAAGTCGGTGCCGTCATGGAACTTCACGCCGGTGTGGAGGTGGAAGGTGTAGACCTTGCCGTCCTCGGAGATGTCCCATTTCTGCGCCAGCGCCGGCAGTACCTCGCCGCCGCTGCCGATGCGGGTCAGGCCCTCGAACACGTTGGCATAGAGCACCTCGTCGATCGCCGCGGCCTCGCCGGCCGTCGGGTCCAGATGCGGCGGCTCCAGCACCACGCCGACGACGAGATCGGTGCGGGCCGCCTGCGCGGCGCCGGCCAGCAAGGTCAGCGCGGTTGCCGCCATCAACGCTTGGAACAGTTTCATCGAGTCACTCCGGCTATATCCATTGGTCCGATCGCATCAAAGCGCCAATTCGGGCGCGAGTAAATCTGCATTGTTGGGGCTTACCGTCCGCCGCCGCGCAGCAGCGCATCGAGCGCCAGTGCCATGATCTTGGCCGATTCCACCATGTCGGCGATGCCGACCCATTCGTCCGGCTGGTGGGCGAGGTCCAGGATGCCAGGTCCATAGGCCACGCAGTCGTGCAGATGGCCGATGCGCGAGATATGCTTCTGGTCGTAGGTGCCGGGCGAACACACATATTGCGGCTCGGTGCCGAGCACG
>Ga0207868_1001064_pt1 | contig 22211 bp, 22 predicted proteins | sample Passage237B_FD_187370 | JGI IMG/M metagenome (GOLD analysis project Ga0207868, IMG submission 187370) | Cellulose adapted compost microbial communities from Newby Island Compost Facility, Milpitas, CA, USA - Passage2 37B (SPAdes) (version 3) ... | reverse complement strand
CAACGAGATCCGCCGAATCGACGACATCGCCGCCAGCATCGAGACCTTCGGCCGTCTGACCGGCCGCCCCGCCGCGCCACAGGCCGCCCGCGCGCTACGCGAGCGCGCGGCGGCGATCCGCGCACGCCGGCGCGGCGACGCGCCATTGACGGTGTTCTACCAGATCTGGGACCGGCCGCTGATGACGATCAACGGCGCGCACCTGATCTCCGAGGCGCTGACGCTGTGCGGCGGCCAGAACGTCTTCGCGCGGCTGCCCGCGCTGGCGCCGGTGATCGGAATCGAGGGGGTGCTGGCCGCGGACCCGCAGGTCATCCTCGCGGCCGGGTCGAGCGCGCAGAACGCGGAATGGCTGGACGGGTGGCGACGCTGGCCGGCCCTGTCGGCCGTGCGCGACGGCAATCTCTACGTGCTGGAGGCGGACCTGATGCAGCGGGCGTCGCCGCGCTTCCTCGACGGGGTGGAGGCGCTGTGCGCCGTGCTGGACACGGCGCGTTCGCGCTCAGGCCAGTGAGCCGCGCCGACGACGGGCGCTGAGATAGACCTCGCGCCACTCTCCGCGCGTGGCGGCCCACCAGGCACGGTCCAAGGCCCAGGCCAGGCGCGGCACGAGCGCGCCGAGGTGGCGCTCGGCCACCGAATCCTCGATCAGCGCGCCCAACGCCGGCACCTCGCGCAGCGCCTCCAGCCGCTCGACGAGCGTCGGATGCAGGCCGTCGCCCTCGACGTCGTCGGGCACCCATTCGCCGCGATCGGCCGACGGCAGGAAGCCCGCGACCATGCCCAGTCCCATGTCGCGGTACGGTCGGACGGTAGGACGCGGCCGCTGCGTGCACTGCGCCATCACCTTGACCCAGTAGTCGCAGCGCAGGAACTGCTCGCGCGCGGCCACCTCGACCAGTGTCTGCGCCAGCAGCGGCGCGCCGACGGTGCGCGCGGCCATTCGGTCCGCCTCGAACTCCTCGATGCGCGACAGCGTCTGCGCCTCGCAGACATCGGCGCGGGTCACGCGGTCGAGCAGCGCTCCGAGCAGCGGGCAGCGCACGATGCAGTTGTCGGTGACGCGGAACCACCACGCGCGCAGGTGACAGCCCCAGGCCGCGAGCGCGCGGCGCTGGCAGGCGAGGTGGCCGAATTCGTGGGCGAGGATGGCGCCGAGCTGACGTTCGGAGACGCTGTGGGCCAGCGGCAGGCCGATCAGCAGGTGGGTTTCCATGCGGCCCAGCAGACCGCGACGGGGCCGCTGCAGCACGGCGGCGTTGATGTCGCCGGTGATCCAGATGGTGTCGACGCGGACGTCGTCGAAGTCGGCGCCGACCTGGTCGACCAGCGCGTACAGCGAGGGCGCCAGCTCACGCGTCAGCGGCACCCCCACCGGCGGCGGATTGGCCGCGAACAGGCAGCCGCCGAGACGCCACGCCAGCGCCACGCACAGCGCGGCCACGCCGCTCCACGTCAGCGCCGGAAGCCAGTGACCGGCGGTCACGGTGTCGTGCGCGAACCACAGTGCGCCGGCCGCACCCGCCACCAGGGCCGCGAACCACGCCAGCAGCACGACCAGACCCCACGCGGCACGCCACGTCAGGCGCCGGGCCAGGGCTTCGCGCTGCGATGATTGCGTGTGTCCGTCCACACTCCGACCCCCCGGGGCAACGACGGGCGGAATATAGGCTCATCCCCCCGGGGGGTGTGTATACATCCGGCCAGGCCGGCAATATTTCACACTTTGCCCCAAGCGGCGGAGCGCGGCCGATCTCAGGCACCACGCAGCCGGTACCACAGGCCGTAGGCCCAGCACGCGACGCAGAAGCCGGTCAGCAGATCGATGAACGAGAACACCAGCAGCGCCGCCGCCGGCACCTGCCCCACCGGGGAACCGGCGATCCAGGCGACCAGCATCACGGCACCGGCCAGCGCGACGATCTTGTCCGCGAACATCTTGGCGCCGGCATTGATCATTTTCGTCCGGCCCAGCCGTCGCGTGATCGCGGCGAAGACCCGGTACGACGGGCACGCGTGCGGCGACACGAAGCCGCGCAGCAGTCCGCCGAATGCCAGCACCACGGCCAGCCAGCCGAGCGGCGTGAACAGGTAGAGCGCGCTGACGGCGAAGGTCAGCGCCGCCTGGATGCGGTAGGCGTTGGCGTCCACGTTGGGGATGTCGAATCGCAGCATGGTCGTCTCCGAGGCAACGATTACTTTTTAAGTATATTAACTTTTACTGATTTGTAAAGCCTCGGGACGACCGCCAGCGATGTGTCCGCGCGCAAAATTATTCTTTTGTCATTGATGACAAACGGGTATATTCGGACGGCCAATCCGGCAACAACAGGAGACGCACCATGAAGAAGCTGTTTGGTATCCTGGCCCTGGCACTGCTGCTGTTCGCTCCGGCGGGCTTCGCGGCCGTCGACATCAACACGGCCGACGCGGCCACGCTGGAGCAGGTCAAGGGCATCGGCCCGGTCAAGGCCGCGGCCATCGTCGATTACCGCAAGGCCAACGGACCGTTCAAGTCGGTCGATGAACTGGCGAAGGTGCCGGGTATCGGCGAGAAATCGGTCGAGCAGCTGCGCGACCAGCTCACGGTCAGCCCGCAGGGCAAGACCGGCCAGTGACCCTCCGGGGCGGGGCTCAGCCCCGCCCCGCGTCCCGATGCACGCCGGCACAGCCGGCGTGCGGTGCCTCCCGCACGCCCTCTCCCGAGGGCCGGAACCACTCCAGGCGCGGATACAGTCCCACGACCCCGCCGATCACGGTCAGCGCCGGCGGACGGATGCCGGCCTCGCGCACGCGGGCGGCCAGCTCGCCGAGCGTCGCCACGCACACGCGCTGCGCGTCGGTCGTACCGCGCTCGATGACGCCGGCCGGCGTTTCCGCCGGCAGGCCGTGCGCGACGAGCTGCGCGCAGATGTCGGCCAGACGGGAGATCGCCATGTACAGCACCAGCGTCTGGTTCGGACGCGCGAGCATGGGCCAGTCGAGGTCGAGCGCGCCGTCCTTCAGGAAGCCGGTCGCGAACACCACCGACTGCGCGTGCTCGCGATGCGTGAGCGGGATGCCCGCATAGGCCGCCACGCCGGCCGCGGCGGTGACGCCAGGCACGACCTCGACCGTGACGCCGGCCTCGACCAGCGCCTCCATCTCCTCGCCGCCGCGCCCGAAGATGAACGGGTCGCCCCCCTTGAGCCGCACGACGCGCCGTCCGGCGCGCGCGTGGCGCACCAGCAACGCGTTGATCTCGTCCTGCGGCAGCACGTGGTCGGCAGCCTTCTTGCCGACGTAGACGCGCTCGGACGTCGCCGGCGCGAGCTCGAGGATGCGCGGGCTGACAAGATTGTCGTACAGCACGACGTCGGCCCCGGCCACCAGCGAGGCGCCGCGCAGCGTCAGCAGCTCGGGGTCGCCCGGCCCCGCGCCGACCAGATAGACGCAGCCCGGTTGCGGGCCGGGGCGGGCGTTGCGGATCAGGGGCAGCGACATCAATGACTCCGGAATGCAATGGCGCGGGAGCATCCCGCAAACGGGGCGACGCTTCAAGTATGGACCGCTGCGCCGCGCCTGCATGCTATGTTCGCGGCCAGCCATGATGCACCGCCTTATTTCCACGCTCGCCCTGCTGCTGTTGCCCGCCTTCGCCTCGCAGGCGCAGCCGGTGCGCATCTCCGACGACCACGGCCGCGACATCGTCCTGCCCGGCCCGGCGCAGCGCATCGTCAGCCTCGCGCCCCACGTGACCGAACTGCTGTTCGCCGCCGGCGCCGGCCGGCAGGTGGTCGGCGCGGTGGACTACAGCGACCACCCGCCGACAGCCGGCGCGCTGCCACGCGTGGGTGGCTATCACCGCATCGACATCGAGACCGTGCTCTCGCTGCGTCCGGATGTGGTCATCGGCTGGGGCGAAGGCAACCGTCCGGCCGAACTGGAGCAGCTACGCGCCGCCGGCCTGGCGGTGTTCGTCAATGATCCGCACACGCTGGACGACATCGCCCGCAGTCTGGAGCACTTCGGCACCCTGGCCGGCACCGCAGACAGGGCGCAGGCAGCCGCACGCGCCTTCCGCCAGCGCCGCGACGCACTGGCCGCCCGCTACGCGCGAGGCACGCCAGTGCGCGTGTTCTATCAGCTATGGAACACGCCGCTGATGACGGCCGGGGGCGCGCACCTGATCTCGTCGGTGATCGAGCTGTGCGGCGGGCGCAACGTGTTTGCGGCGCTAGCGGCGCAGACGCCGAGCGTGGGCGTGGAAAGCGTGCTGGCCGCCGACCCGCAGGTGATCATCGCCAGCGGCATGGACACCGCGCGCCCGGAGTGGCTGGACGACTGGCGCCGCTGGCCGACGCTGCAGGCGGTGCGCGCAGGCCATCTGTTCCACATTCCGCCCGAACTCATCCAGCGCCACAGCCCGCGCGTGCTCGACGGCGCGCAGCTGCTGTGCGAACAGCTCGATGGCACGCGCTAACGCGGCACGAACACCCGCCGTCCGCCGTGGTCGATGCAGTCCATGGGCTGCGAGAAGGCCTCACCCAGCACCTCTGCGCGCAGCACCTCGTCCTGCGAACCGGCCAGCACGCGGCCGCGCCCGTCGAACAGCACCACATGGTCGGCCACCCGCGCGGCCAGGTTGATGTCGTGCAGCACCAGTACCACCGCGCAGCCGCTGCCCGCGCGTTCACGCAGCAGCTCCAGGGTCGTGATCTGGTGATGCAGGTCGAGGTGGTTGGTCGGCTCGTCGAGCAGTAGCAGACGGGCCTGCTGCGCCAGCACCGCAGCAATCGCCACACGCTGGCGCTCGCCGCCGGACAGGGTCTGCACGTCGCGGCTTGCGAAGTCCTGCATGCCGGTCTCGCGCAGCGCTTGGCGCGCAATCGCCTCGTCACGGCCGCCTTCCCAACCCCAGCGTCCGAGATGCGGATGGCGCCCGACCAGCACCGTTTCGAGCACACTCGACGGAAACAGGTCGGGCTGCTGCTGCGGCAGATAGGCGCGCAGGCGGGCAAGCTCGCGCATCGGCCAGTCGGAAAGCGGCCGCCCGGCCACGCGCACCTGCCCCGCCGCCGGCGCGGCGAGCCCGGCCAGCGTGCGCAGCAGCGTGGACTTACCGGCGCCGTTGGGGCCCAGCAGCACCAGCACCTCGCCGGCCCGAAGCTGCTGGCTGAAGGCGCAGCACAGCCAGCGCTCACCCACGCGCAGCGCCACCTCGTCAATTTCCAGCAGGATTTCGCCGGTCGCCATCAGCGCAGCTTCCGCGACAGCAGGAACAGGAACAGCGGCACCCCGATCAGCGCCGTGAGCACGCCGACCGGCAACTGGATCGGCGCCAGCACCGTGCGCGCGGCGGTGTCCGCCACCACCAGCAGCGTGCCGCCGGCCAGCGCGCAGGCGGGCAGCAGCACACGCTGGTCGTTGCCGATGACGAGCCGCAGCAGATGCGGCACGATCAGCCCGACGAAGCCCACCGAGCCGATCAGCGTGACCGACACCGCGGTGAGCAGCGACGCCAGCGCGTACAGCACATGACGCAGCCGGCGCACATCCACCCCCAGCGCACGCGCGCCCTCCTCGCCACGCACCAGCACGTTGAGGTCGCGCGCCAGCGGCGCCACCGCCAGCAGGGCCAGCCCCAGCACCGCCAGCGCCGGCCACGGCCGGGTGGCGCTGCTGGCGTCGCCCATCAGCCAGAACAGCATGGAGTACACCCGCGCGTCGGTGGCCAGCGACAGCATCAGCGACACCAGCGCGCCGCAGCCGGCCGCCACCACCACGCCGGTGAGCAGCAGCCGCGTCTGCGTCCATGAGCCGTCGCCGTGCGCGAGCCCGAACACCAGCAGCATCGTGCCCAGCGCACCGGCGAAGGCCGCGCCGTCGACCAGCCAGGCGGACAGCCCGAACATCATCGCCAGCAGCGCACCCACCGCCGCCCCGCCCGAGACCCCGAGGATGTAGGGATCGGCCAGCGGATTACGCAGCAACACCTGCATCAGCGCACCGGCCAGCGCCAGCAGGCCGCCGCAGGCGAATACCGCCACGGCGCGCGGCAGGCGCAGGTTCAGGACGATGTCGGCGCCGATGCCGGTGGCCTGCCCGAACAGCGCGGACAGTGCAGTGAGCGGCGCAATGACGAACTCGCCGGCCACCAGCGCCCACAGCAGCGCAGCGGCCGCGCACAGTGACAGCAGCAGGAGTATGAGAATCAGGCGGGCAGGACCTTGCATCAGCGCTCTGCCCGCCCGCGATCAGAACGAGACCCTGGCACCGATGCGCCAGGTGCGCGTGAAGTCCACCGGATACACCGCGCTGTCGTTGATCCACAGCCCGTTCTTGCGATCGAACAGGTTGGCGACCGAGGCGAACACTTCGACGTCGGGCGCGACGCGATGGCGGTAGGACAGGTCGGTGGAGTGATAGGCACGCTGCTTTTCGGCAAGATTGTTGGCGAAATCCTCGGCCGCATAGGCCTTGCTGCGCCAGGTGTGGGAGAGGTTGAGGCTGCCATTGTCGCCGACCTTGACGTTGAGCGCGGCGACCAGCGAATGGCGCGACACGCCGGGCAGGTCCTTGCCATCGTAGGCGCCGCCGCCACGATCCTCACGGTCGATGATGGCGCGCGTCCAGGCGTAGTTGAGCGACGCCGTGTAGCGCTTGCCGATCAGCCACGCGTTCTGGATCTCGACGCCGTACTTGTGCGAGCGGTCGATGTTGGTGTTGTCCCAGGTCAGCAGGTCGAGATAGATCTCGTCGCGCACGCGGGCGTGGAACAGCGTGAGCTTGAGGCGGTGCTGATCGGTGACGCGATTGACGCCGAGGTTGAGCGTGCGCGCGCGGGCCGGCTCGATGAAGCCGTTGAAGCCGCCGCCGAACAGGAAGAAACGGTCGATGTCCGGCGCCTGGAAGGCCGAGTTGTAGTTGGCGAAGGCCGACCACGCATCGCTGAAGCGGTAGTTCAGGCCGATGTCCCAGGCGCTGAGCTTTTCGTCCTGCGCCAGCTTCGCACCCACATCCGGGCGATAGGCGTACTGCACCCGCTCCTTGCGCCAGCCGGCCGAGACGATGAAGCGGTCGAAGGCGTATTGCCCCTGCACGAACCAGGCGGAATTGTCCTTGTCGGTCCGGTTGTCGGTGGCCGTGCGGCGACCGTTGGAGGCCTGATATCCGCCCAGCAGGGTCAGGCCGCCGCGACGGTACTGCAGGCTCAGGTCGGTGCCGTCGTAATCGTAGTCGTAGCGGTAGTTCGCACCGCCGGAAAACTCCGAAGTCTTGTCCTCCGCGTAATGCGTCAGCGCCAGCGTGAGCTCTTCCGACAGATCCAGCTCCGCGCCGGCCTGCCAGTAATCGGACTCCGATTCGAGCAGCGTGTGCACGCCGCCCGACCAGTGTGCGGTGTTGATCTGGCGCGGATCATCACGGAACTGTGCCGGCGTGAGCGGCGCCGGATAACGCGTGTCGATGCGCGAGCTGCCGGCGTCCAGCGACAGCCGCAGCCGTTCGGCCGGCTTGCCGTTGAGGCTGACCTGCCAGTTGTCGGTCTTGGAATCGTCGCGATCACCGTTCGGATCCTTCCTGCTGAAGCCGTCATGGGAGGTACGCTCGGCGCTCGCCGAAATAGCGAAACGACCCAGATCGACACCGGCCGAAGCGCTCAACCCCTGCGCGCCGTGGCTACCGACGTAGCCCTCCAGCTCGACCCCCGTGCGCTGACGCGTGACGATCTGGATGGTGCCGGCCATGGCACCGTCACCATGGCGCACCGAACCGCTGCCCTTGGTGATCTCGATGCGCTCGATGTCGGTCAGCGGAATCGCGCCGATCAACTGCGGCACCATGTCGATGTTGTTCAGACGCCGGCCATTCACGACCACCACCAGGTTCTGGTAGCCATCGCCGATGCCGTAGCCGCGCATGTCCAGCGCAGGCGAGAAGCGGTTGCCGAAGTTGGGCAGCACGGTCACCGAGGTGTGGCGCGCGAGGTAATCGTAGAGCGTGGCCGCGCCCGCGCGGTCGATCTCGGTGCGCGTATGCACCTCGGACGCGTAGGGCGCATCGACATCGATCATCTCGAAGCCGGAGGCGGTCACCACCACTGGCGCCAGCGCCGCTTCGCCGGACTGGGCCGACACCTGGAAGGAAACAAGGGATGCCACCGCGAGCGCGGCGGATTTCAGCTTGAACTGCATGGACAGACTCCCTGACGGCCGGCCGCGCGTCCCCGCACGGCAAGGCCAATGCAAATCCGAAGCACCAGGGAGTGAAAAACCGGAACCAACAGGTCGCCCGCCACCCCGCGGAACTTCGCCGATGCGTTCCGAGGCCGGTATCCGGGCTCGTGGGCTGGACGACACTGCTGCGTCCGACGCACCGCCTTCCCGGACTGACGTCCAGTGGCATTCCGATGCGTCCTGCTTCCACTTACCGTTGCGGGGGCAGCACAGGCATTGCGACGGGTGTTTTCGTCGCGCACCTGTTTCCCGTTTACCCTTCGGGCGTGAACCGCCGTCAGGCACCTGAAACACGTTCGCCCCTCGCGGGGCGAGCGCGCATGATAACCTGAAACGCCCGCGACCACCCGATTGCGAATGAGTTCCCACCTGATCCTCGGCGGCGCCCGCTCGGGCAAGAGCCGCCATGCCGAAAGCATCGCGCAGGCACGCGGCGCGCCGGTCAGCGTCATCGTCACCGCCGAGGCGCTGGACGAGGAAATGGCCGCGCGCATCGCACGCCACCGCGCCGAGCGCCCGGCCGACTGGCACGTGATCGAAGCGCCGATCGCACTGGCCGAAGCCCTCACGGCTGCGGCCGCGCCGCATCAAACGGTGATCGTCGACTGCCTCACGCTGTGGCTGGCCAACCTGCTCGGCGACGCCTCGCCCGAACGCGACGCGCTGCTGGCGCGCGAGCGCGAGGCGCTGCTGCAGGCCCTGCCCGCACTGCCCGGCACGGTGCTGCTGGTGGCCAACGAGACCGGCCTCGGGCTGGTACCGGAAACGCCGCTCGGCCGGCGCTTCCGCGACGAAGCCGGCTGGCTCAACCAGGCCGTGGCCGAGCGTTGCGACCGGGTCAGCCTCATCGCCGCCGGCCTGCCGCTGGTACTCAAGGACACCACCGCCCGCGGCTGAGCGGCTACCATCGCCGGCCAGCCATCCGCGCCCACGCCATGCACTTCGACATCCCGCCCCTGCACACCGACCTGCGGCCCGCGCTGCAACAGGCCATCGACGCCAAGACCAAGCCGCTCGGCGCGCTCGGCCGCATCGAGCGGCTGGCCCTGCAGCTCGGCCTGATCCAGAACACGCTCACGCCGCAGATCCGCCAGCCGCACATGCTGGTCTTTGCCGGCGATCATGGTGCGGCGCGCGCCGGCATCTCGGCCTATCCGCAGGACGTGACCTGGCAGATGGTCGAGAACTTCCTCGCCGGCGGCGCGGCCATCAGCGTCTTTTCGCGGCTCGCCGGGCTCACGCTGCAGGTGGTCGATGCCGGCGTGGCGCACGACTTCGGCCCGCGCGCGGGGTTGATCGACGCCAAGCTCGCGCATGGCACGGCCAATTACCTCGAAGCACCGGCACTCACCGCCCGGCAGGTCGAACAGGCCATCGCACGCGGCCGCGCGCTCGCCCACCAACTGGCCGACGCGGGCTGCAACGCCCTCGGGCTGGGCGAAATGGGCATCGGCAACACCGCCTCGGCCTCGCTCATCACACATTGCATCACCGGCCTGCCGCTGGAAGCCGTCACCGGCCGCGGCACCGGCCTGGACGACGCCGGCCTGGCGCGCAAGCGCGCCCTGCTGCAACAGGCACTGGCGCGCGGCGGGCGCTCCACGGCCGCGCTGGAAGTGCTGGCGCAATACGGCGGCTGCGAGATCGCCATGCTCACCGGCGCCATGGTCGGCGCGGCCGAGCGGCGCATGACGGTAGTGATCGACGGCTTCATCGTCACCGCCGCCCTGCTCGCCGCCCACGCACTGGCGCCGCGCGTGCTCGACTACTGCGTGTTCGGCCATCGCTCGGACGAAGCCGGCCACGCCCTGCAACTGGCGCATCTGGATGCCGAACCGCTGCTGGCGCTGGACATGCGGCTGGGCGAAGGCTCCGGCGCGGCGCTGGCCTTTCCGCTGCTGCAGGCGGCCGCCGCCTTCCTGTGCGACATGGCGAGCTTCGACTCGGCCGGCGTCACCGGGCGCGAGGCATGAACATGCCGCCACGCCTGCGCGAACAGCTCGAACTGTTCTTCACCGCGCTCGGCTTCTTCACCCGCATCCCGGTGCCGGCGTGGGTGCCGTGGTCGCCCGAGCGGCTCAACCATTCAGCGCGCTACTTCGCGCTGGTCGGCTGGGTGGTGGGCGCGGCGGGTGCGCTGGCCGCGGCGCTGGCGCTGAGCGTGTTGCCCGCCACGGTGGCGGTGGTGTTGTCGATGGCGCTCACCATCCGTCTCACCGGCGCCTTCCACGAGGACGGCTGGGCCGACGCCTGCGACGGACTCGGCGGCGGCTGGGACAAGGCCCAGGTGCTCACCATCATGAAGGACTCGCGCATCGGCACCTACGGCACGGTCGGGCTGGTGCTGATGCTGCTGGCCAAGGCCGCCGCGCTGGTGGAGCTGGCCGCGCACGGCGCATGGGCGCTGGCCGCCGCGCTGATCGCCGCCCACGCGTTTTCGCGGCTGGCCTCGACCAGCCTGATCCACACGCTTGAATACGTGCGCGAGGACGAGCTGTCCAAGGCCAAGCCGCTGGCACGCCAGCTCACGCGCAATGAACTGGCCATCGCCACCGTCACCGGCGCGGCGCCGCTGCTGCTGCTCGGCTGGCCCGCCGCGCTCCTGACGACGGGGCTGGTGGCGCTGGTCACGCTGTACTGCGCGCGCCTGTTCCGGCGCCGGCTCGGCGGTTACACCGGCGACTGTCTGGGCGCCACACAACAACTGGCCGAACTGGCCTGCTATCTCGCCATCGTCATCGCATGGAACTGCACCTGATCCGCCACCCGCGTCCGGACGTGGCGCCCGGCACCTGTTACGGCTCCAGCGACGTGGCGCTGGTCGAACCGGCCGAGGTGGCCGCCGCGCGCCTCGCCCCGCTGCTGCCGGACGACTTCGAGCTGCACGCCAGCCCCCTGCAGCGCGCGCGCCTGCTGGCCGAGGCGCTCGGCACGCCGCGCATCGACGCCCGGCTGGCCGAAATGCACTTTGGCGCGTGGGAGTTGCAGCGCTACGAAGCGCTGGGCTCGGCCATCGACGCCTGGGCCGACGACCCGCTGGGCTTTCGCGCACCGGGCGGAGAATCCTCGGCCGAGATGGCCACGCGCGTGCTGGCCTGGCTGGACGAATTGCAGACGGCTGCGCCTGCCGCGCCGGTGGTGGTGGTGGCCCACGGCGGGCCGCTGCGCGTGATCGCCGGCCAGCTGCTGGGTCTGCCGCGCGAACGCTGGCTGGGGCTGGATTTCGCCTTCGCGCACAGCACGCGCATCGATGTCGAACACTGGGGCGCGACCTTGCGCTGGTTCAACCGCTGAGCCCATGCGCGGTGCTAGACTGGCCCTGCCCCATCGCCGGTCCGCCGCCATGCAATTTCGCATCGAAGCCCCCGACCCCTCGCTGCACGACACCCTCACTGCCCGCCTCAACGAGGTGCCACCCGGCCGCGTCAGCGCGCTCGCCCTGCAGCTCGGGCTGGTGCAGCAAACCCTGCAGCCGACGGTGCGTCATCCGCTGATCGCGGTCTTCGCGGGCGATCACGGCGCCATCGCGGCAGGCGCCTCGTCGCTGCCGCAGAAACTCACCTGGCAAGGCGTGGAGCGGCTGCTGGCAGGCGGCTCGCTGCTCAACGCGGCCTGCCGCGAGATGGCGCTGGCGCTGTCCGTGATCGACGCCGGCGTCAGCCACGACTTCCCCTCCCGCCCCGGCCTGGTGGCCGCCAAGATCGAACACGGCTCGGCCAACTACGCGCTGGAACCGGCAATGTGGCGCTCGCAGCTCGAGCGCGCGCTGGACTATGGACGCGCGTACGCGCACGCGTTCGCCGCGCGCGACGGCAACGTGCTCGGCCTGACCGCGCTCGGGGTGGCTGCCGAAGCCTCGGCGGCGCTGCTGGCGCACTGCATGTGCGGACTGGACCTCGCCCTGCTCGCCGGCGCGGCGCCGGACGATGCCTCGGAGGCGGTGGCGCGGCGCGAGGCGCTGCTTGCCCGGGCCCTGTCGCGCACGGGACGCATCGACGATCCGCTGGAGGCATTGCGAGAATTCGCCGGCTTCGAGATCGTGATGCTGGTCGGCACGCTGCTCGGCGCGGCCGAGAAACGCGTGCTGACCGTCCTCGACGGTTTCGTCGCCACCGCCGCGCTCGCCGTGGCGCGACGCATCGCGCCCGAGGTCACGCACTACTGCGTACACGCGGCACAGGGCGCGCGTGAGGGCCATCGCGCGCTGGCCGGGACCTTCGGCGCCCAGCCGCTGTTCGCGCACGATCTCGCGCCGCAGGCCGGTCTGGGCGCGGCGCTGGCGATGCCCGTCCTGCGCACGGCGGCGGCCTGCCTGCAAGAGCGCGCCGGCATCGCGCCGGCGGGCCGGGGAAGCGGCCGGGGCTGAACGGCGGGATTCGGCCGTCCGTTATAATGGACGGCTTTCCCCACCCCGGTCATCACGACGGAAGCTTCCCGTGCACGACGCCGTCCTCGCCCTGCTGTTCCTGATCCTCGGCATCGGTGCCGGGGTCGCCGTCGAGCGCCTGCGCAGCGCGCGCCGGGACGCCCGGTCCGCGCACCGCGACGATCCGCGCGTCGAGGCACTGCAGGCCCGCCTGCACGAGCGCACCCGCGACGTGCAGGAACTGCGCGCGCGGCTCGCCCACATGGAGCGCCAGTTCCGCGAGCAGACGCTCAGCGACCCCCTCACCGGCGTCGCCAACCGCATGCTGCTGACCGAGCGCATCGAGCACGCGATCACGCGCGGCCGTCGCCACAACACGCGCGTGGGCGTGCTGATGCTGTCGGTGCCGCAGCTGCACGCGTTGCGTCCCCGGATCGGCGACACCGCCACCGACGCCCTGCTGCAGAGACTGGCCGGCCGGCTGCGCGAGGCCGTGCGCGCCGAGGACACGGTGTCGCACCTGCAGGAAGGACTGTTCGCCGTGGCGCTGGAGGGGGTGTTCGCGCACGATGACCTCGAACGCGCCAGGGAAGCCGTGCTGCGCGCGTTCGCAGAGCCGTTCACGGTGGACGGCTCGGCCGTCACGCTGGAAGCGCGGGTCGCCTGCGCGCTGCACCCGGCCGACGGCGAGAACGCCGACACCCTGCTGCGCGCGGCCGAGCACGGGCTGGCGCGCGAGCGCACGACGGCCTGAGGCCACGCGCCGCGCGGCGTGCACTTCGGCCGGCCGCGAACATGAAATAATCCGGCTTTGCCCATCACACAGGCACGCGTCGCCCCATGACCGCACCGCTTCCCGATTTCCGTTCCGGCCACGTCGTCGTCGTGGGCGACGTCATGCTCGACCGCTACTGGCACGGCTCGACCAACCGCATCTCGCCCGAGGCGCCGGTGCCCATCGTCCGCGTCGAACAGGACGAATTCCGCGCCGGCGGCGCCGGCAACGTCGCGCTCAACATCGCCTCGCTGGGCGGGCGCGCGACGCTGGTCGGGCTGGTCGGCCGCGACGAGGCCGGCCGCCTGCTGCGCGAGCGCCTGCGCGAAGCCGGCGTGGACTGCCGCTTCGTCGAGGCGCCGGAGCATCCGACGATCACCAAGCTGCGCATCATCAGCCGGCACCAGCAGCTGATCCGCCTCGACTTCGAAGAGAACTTCGCCGTGCTCGACTCGGCGGGCGTCGAGGGCGGCTTCGACGCCGCGCGGGCGGGCGCCGGCGCGGTCGTGCTGTCGGACTACGGCAAGGGCACGCTGTCGCAGGTCGGCGCACTGATCGCGAAGGCGCGGGAACAAGGCGTGCCGGTGGTCGTCGACCCCAAGGGGACGGACTTCGGCCGCTACACGGGCGCGACCGTCATCACGCCGAACCTGGCCGAGTTCGAGGCCGTCGTGGGCCCTTGCCCCGACGAGGCCACGCTGCTCGCGCGCGGCGAGGCGCTGCGCGCGGCGCTGGATCTGGAGGCGGTGCTGATCACGCGCTCGGAACGCGGCATGACGCTGATCCCGCGCGGCGGCGAGGCGCTGACGCTGGCCGCGCAGGCGCGCGACGTGTTCGACGTGACCGGCGCCGGCGACACCGTGGTCGCGCTGCTGGGGCTGGGTCTGGCCTGCGGGCTGACGCTGCCCGGCGCGATGCGGCTCGCCAACGTCGCAGCCGGCATCGTCGTCGGCAAGCTCGGCACCGCCAGCGTCAGCCCCGACGAGCTCGCGCGCGGGCTGGACAACGCATCTTCTGGAGAATCCGCATGATCATCGTCACCGGCGGCGCCGGCTTCATCGGCAGCAACATCGTGCAGGGGCTCAACGCCCGCGGCATCGACGACATCCTCGTCGTCGACGACCTGACCGACGGCCGCAAGTGCCTGAACCTGAACGACGCGGACATCGCCGACTTCATGGACAAGGACGAGTTCATCCGGCGCATCCGCGACGGACAGGACTTCGGCAAGGTCGAGGCCGTGTTCCACGAGGGCGCCTGCTCGTCCACGACCGAATGGGACGGCCGCTTCGTGATGGGCGTGAACTACGACTACAGCAAATCGCTGCTCGAATGGTGCGCGCCCGCGCGCGTGCCCTTCATCTACGCCTCGTCGGCGTCGGTCTACGGCATGGGCCCGACCTTCCGCGAGGCGCGGGAGTTCGAGCGCCCGCTGAACATGTACGCGTACTCGAAGTTCCAGTTCGACTGCCACCTGCGCCGCGTGCTGCATACGCTCGAGGGACAGGTCGTGGGCCTGCGCTACTTCAACGTCTACGGCCCGCGCGAGCAGCACAAGGGCTCGATGGCGAGCGTGGCCTGGCACTTCTACAACCAGCTGCGCGAATCGGGCGCCGTGCGCCTGTTCGAGGGCTCGGACGGCTACGGTCCGGGCGAGCAGCGCCGCGACTTCATCCACGTCGACGACGTCGTGGCCGTGAACCTGTGGTTCCTGGACCACCCGGACGTGTCGGGCATCTTCAACCTCGGCACGGGCCGCGCGCAGAGCTTCAACGACGTGGCCCGCGCGGCCATCGCCTGGCACGGTTCGGGCCACATCGACTACATCCCCTTCCCCGACCACCTGAGGGGCCGCTACCAGAGCTTCACCGAGGCCGACATGGGCGCGCTGCGCGCGGCCGGCTGCGCGCACCGCTTCACGCCGGTCGAGGAAGGCGTGCCGCGCTACCTGGACTGGCTCAGGGCGCGCGGCCTGTGACGGATTCGTACCGGGCTGGACGACGATGAACCACGCGGACGATTACGACGACGAACTCGACGGGGTGCCTCCCGCCCGACCGGTGCGCGGCATCCTGGTCGTCGGCCCGTCGTGGGTCGGCGACATGGTCATGGCGCAGAGCCTGTTCAAGGTACTCAAGGCCGCCGAACCGGACTGCGTCATCGACGTGCTCGCGCCCGGCTGGTCGCTGCCCATCCTCGAACGCATGCCCGAGGTGCGCCGCGGCATCGTGATGCCGGTGGGCCACGGCAAGCTGGAACTGGGCACGCGCTGGGCGCTCGGCCAGCAGCTCGGCCGCGTCGGCTACAGCCAGGCCATCGTGCTGCCGAACTCGCTCAAGTCCGCGCTGGTACCGGCCTTTGCCGGCATCCCGACGCGCACGGGCTTCCGCGGCGAGATGCGCTACTGGCTCATCAACGACATGCGCATGCTCTCCAAGCGCCGTCTGCCGCTGACCGTGCAACGCTTCGTCGCGCTCGGCCGCGCGTGGAACCAGCCGCTGCCCGACCCGCTGCCGCGCCCGCGCCTGGTCGCCGACGCGGCCAACCAGGCCCGGCTGCGCGAGACGCTGGAACTGGCCGGCGACCGCCGCGCCGTGGCCTTCATGCCGGGAGCCGAGTACGGCCCGGCCAAGCAGTGGCCGCTGGAGCACTTCGCCGCCGTCGCGCGCGAGCTGACCGCGCGCGGCATCGCCGTGTGGATCCTCGGCTCGGCCAAGGATGCGGAGGCTGGCGAGGCCATCGCCCGCGGCCTGCCCGGCGTGCGCAACCTCGCCGGACGGACCTCGCTCGGCGACGCCGTCGACCTGCTCGCGCTGTGCGAGGGCGCGGTCACGAACGACTCCGGCCTGATGCACGTAGCGGCCGCGCTCGACGTGCCGCTGGTCGCCATCTTCGGTTCGTCCTCTCCCGGCCACACCCCGCCGCTGGCCGAGCCGGACCGCGTCGCGATCCGCTACCTGGGACTGGAATGCTCGCCCTGCTTCAAGCGCACCTGTCCGCTCGGACACCTGCGCTGCCTGACCGAGATCACGCCCGCCAGCGTGCTCGACGCGCTCGCCGGGCTGGGCGTGGCGCAGCCGGGGCACTGATGCGGGTCCTGATCTTCAAGACCTCCTCGCTCGGTGACGTCATCCACACGCTGCCCGCGCTCACCGACGCCGCGCGGGCGGTCCCCGGCGTGCGCTTCGACTGGGTCGTCGAGGAAGCCTTCGCCGAGATCCCGGCCTGGCACCCGGCCGTCGACCGCGTGATCCCGGTCGCGCTGCGGCGCTGGCGCCGCGCGCCGCTGCAGGCCTGGCGCAGCGGCGAATGGCGCGCGATGAAGACCGCCATCGCAGCCAGCGGCGCCGATCTGGCGATCGACGCCCAGGGCCTGATCAAGAGCGCGCTGCTGACGCGCTACACCGCCGCGCCCGTGCACGGACTGGACCGCGCCTCGGTGCGCGAGCCGCTCGCGGCGCGCTTCTACGACGTGCCGCATCCGGTCGCGCGCGGCCGCCATGCCGTCGAGCGCGTGCGCGAGCTGTTCGCCCGCGCACTCGGTTACGCCGTGCCCGGCACGCCGTGCGACTACGGACTGGACCGCGCCCGCGTGCTCGCCGGCGCCACACCGCCCGGGACGCCGACGCTGGTGTTCCTGCATGGCACGACCTGGCCGACCAAGCACTGGCCGGAGGCTTATTGGCGCGAACTGGCCGAGCGCGCGACCGCCGCCGGCTGGCGGCTGCGCCTGCCCTGGGGCTCCGAGGCGGAGCGCGCGCGCGCCGAACGCATCGCTGCCGGCCTCGCCGGCGCCGAGGTGCTGCCGCGGCTGCCGCTCGCCGGCATCGCGTCGGTGCTGGCCGGCGCCTCGGCCTGCATCGCCGTCGACACCGGGCTGGGGCATCTGGCGGCGGCGCTCGACGTGCCGACCGTATCGCTGTTCGGCCCGACGAACCCCGGCCTGACCGGCGCCTGGGGGCCGCGCCAGCGCCACCTCGCATCGGACTTCCCGTGCGCGCCGTGCCTGTCGCAGCGCTGCGGCCACCGCCCGAGCGCGGACGAGTCGGCGCGCTTCGACCTCGCGCGCGAGCAGCCGCTGTGCTTCACGCGCCTCGGGCCGCAGCGCGTGCTCGACGCGCTCGGGACGCTGGTCGCCGAGGCCGGACGGCCCCGGCCGGGAGGCGCGTGATGCGGCTCGCGTTCTGCCTCTACAAGTACTTCCCGTTCGGCGGGCTGCAGCGCGACTTCCTGCGCATCGCGCAGGCCTGCGTCGCACGCGGCCACACGGTGCGCGTCTATGCGCTGGAATGGCAGGGCGAGCGCCCGGACGGGCTGGAGATCGTCCTCGTGCCGGCGCGCGGGCTCACGAACCCGGCGCGCTACCGCCGCTTCACCGGCCTGGTGCGCCTCGACCTCGCGGCGCGGCCCGTCGACCGCGTCGTCGGCTTCAACAAGATGCCCGGCCTCGACGTCTATTACGCCGCCGACCCGTGCTACGCCGAGAAGGCGACCGCGCGGCGCGGCTGGCTGTACCGGCTGTCGGGCCGCTATCGCCACTTCATGGCGTATGAGCGCGCCGTGTTCGCGCCGGAGTCGCGCACCGAGATCCTGATGATCTCGACCGTGCAGCAGCCGTTGTTCGAAAAGCACTACGGCACGCCGCGCGCGCGCTTCCACCTGCTGCCGCCGGGCATCGCGCCGGACCGCCGCGCGCCGCCCGATGCCGCCGCGATCCGCGCCGCGTTCCGCCGCGAGTTCGGGCTCGCCGACGACGAGCGGCTGATGCTGCAGGTCGGCTCGGGCTTCCGCACCAAGGGCCTGGACCGCAGCCTCGCCGCGCTGGCCGCGCTCCCCGAGGCGTTGCGTGCACGCACGCGCTTCATCGTCATCGGCCAGGACGATCCGCGCCCGTTCCGCGTGCTCGCGAAGGCCGCGCGGATCGAGGACCGCGTCACGATCCTGCCGGGCCGCGACGACATCCCGCGCTTCCTGCTCGGCGCCGACCTGCTCATCCACCCGGCCTACGCCGAGAACACCGGCACCGTACTGCTCGAGGCCGTCGTCGCCGGCCTGCCGGTACTGACGACGGCCGTGTGCGGCTACGCGCATTACGTCGCGGAAGCCGGCGCCGGCCGCGTGCTGGACGAGCCGTTCCGCCAGCCGGCGCTCGACGCCGCGCTCGCGGAGCTGCTCGCCGACGACGCCACGCGCGCCGCGATGGCACGACGGGGGCTGGACTGGGCCGGACGGGCGGACATCTACTCGCTTCCCGAGCGCGCGGCCGACGTCATCACCGGAGAGGGCCGATGAACGAGGTCTGGCTCGCGCCGCCGTTCGACCGCCTGTGGGCCGGCCGCGACCCGTTCGAAGCCGTCGAGGCGCTCCGGGGCGAAGTCTTCCGCGAGCTCGAGGCGCGCCGCACGCTGCGCTTCGAGCGCGAGGGTCGCGCCTACTTCGCCAAGATCCACCGCGGCGTGGGCTGGTTCGAGATCGTCGAGAACCTCGTGCGCGGCCGCATCCCGGTGCTCGGCGCCGCGAACGAGTTCACCGCCATCCGGCGGCTGCAGGCGCTCGGCGTCGACACGATGCGCCCGGTGGCCTTCGGCCAGCGCGGCGCGAATCCGGCGACGCGACGCTCGTTCATCGTCACCGAGGCGCTCGCGCCGACCGTCGCGCTCGACGAGCACTGCCGCCGCTGGCGCGAAGACCCGCCCGCTCCGCGCTGGCGCCGCGCCGTGATCGCGCGCGTGGCCGAGATGACGCGGCGCATGCACGCCGGCGGCATGAACCACCGCGACTGCTACCTCGTGCATTTCCTGCTGCATCTGGATCCGGCGCCGACGCCGGAGGCCTTCCGCATCTCGCTGATCGACCTGCACCGTGCCCAGCTGCGGGCGGCCACTCCGCGACGCTGGCGGGACAAGGATCTGGCCGCGCTGTACTTCGCCTCGCTCGAGGCCGGCCTCACCGACCGCGACCGGCTGCGCTTCCTGCGCGCCTACTTCGGCCGCCGGCTGCGCGACGTCTTCCGCGACGAGGCCGCGTCGCTGGCCTTTCTGCGCCGCGAGGGCGCACGGCTGATGGAACGCTGGGAGCGCAAGTTCGCCCCGGGAGCCGGCCGGTGAGGACCTGGACGCTGACCCCCGCCTATGCCGACGGCCCCGCCGCCAGCGCCTTTCCGGACCTGGACGCGGTGTTCGCCCTCCGGGGCGAATACGTCGCCTCCGATCCGCTGTCGGACGTGGTACGCGTCGAGGTGGCTGGCACCCGCTACTACGTCAAGCGCTACACCGGCGCCGGCAAGAACCCGCTGCGGCGCTTCGCGTCGCGCCCGCGCGTACGGCTGGAATGGAAGAACCTGCGCACCTTCGCGGCCTGGGGCATCCCGACCGCGCGGCTGGTCGGCTACGGCCTGGAACGGCGTCTCGGCGCCTTCGTGCGCGGCGCGCTGATCACCGAGGAGATCCCGCACACGACGGACATGGCGCGCATGGCGCGCGATGGCGACGCGCGGCTGCGCGATCCGCGCTGGGTGGACGCGGTGTCACGCCAGATCGCCCGCATCACGCGCACGCTGCATGAGCACCGTTTCGCCCACAACGACCTGAAGTGGCGCAACCTGCTCGTGACGGCCGGTGACCAACCGACCGTGTATCTGATCGACTGCCCCAGCGGCATGCGCTGGATCGAACCGTTCCTGTCGTACCGCATCGTCAAGGACCTGGCGTGCCTGGACAAGGTCGCCAAGTACCAGCTCAGCCGCACGCAGCGCCTGCGCTTTTATCATCAGTACACCGGCCGCGAGCGCCTCGACGCGGCCGACCGCAGGCGCATCGCGCACATCCTGCGTTTCTTCGAGGGCCGGGAATGACGACCACGTCACCACTCGACACCGCCGCGCTGCGCGCCGCCGGGCGCGAACCACCGATGCCGTGTCGCGTCGCGCTGGCCGACGGTCGCATGCTGGAGGCGCTGCGCGTGCTGCGCGTGCTGCCGGGCAAGCGCATCGTCGCCGAGGCGCGGCTGGACGGCGAGCCGGTACTCGCCAAGCTGTTCGTCGCCGACGGCGCCGCCCGCCACCTGCGCCGCGAGCGCGAAGGCATCGAGGCCCTGCTGGCGGCCGGACTGGACACGCCGGGCATCATCGCCGAGGCGCCGATCGCCGGCGGCGGACGGCTGCTCGCGACGCGCTGGCTGTCCGATGCCACGAGCCTCGCCGAGCGCTGGGCCGCGGCACCGCGCCCGCCCGGCGACGCCGGCGCGATCGCCCTGCTCGCGCCGGCCCTGCGCCTGCTCGCGCGCATGCACGCGGCCGGCCTCACGCAGACGGACCTGCATCTCGGCAACTTCCTGCTCGACGGCGAGCGCATCCGGATCGTCGACGGCGACGCCGTCGAACGTCACGGCGAACCGCTGTCGCCCAGGCAGGCCACGGACAACCTCGCGATCCTGCTCGCGCAGCTGCCCCCTGCCTGGGATGCGCACGCGGACGCGCTGTACGCGATCTACCGCGAGGCCGGCGGCCGGTGCGAGGACGACGGACTGCAGGCGGCCATCGACGCGGTGCGCCACTGGCGCCTCGCCGACCTGCTCGACAAGAGCCTGCGCGACTGCAGCCTGTTCGCCGTACGCAAGCGCTTCAGGCGCTTCGAGTCCGTCGTGCGCCAAGAGGCCGACACGCTCGCGCCGCTGCTCGCCGACCTCGACGGCGCGATGGCGCACGGCAGCCTGCTCAAGGACGGCCGCACCGTGACCGTCGTCAAGCTGCAATGGGGCGAGCGCACGCTGGTCATCAAGCGCTACAACATCAAGGGCATCGGGCACGGCCTGTCGCGCCTGTGGCGCCCGAGCCGGGCCTGGCAATCGTGGCTGGCCGCCCACCGGCTACGCTTCCTCGGCATCGACACGCCGCGCCCGCTGGCCCTCGTCGAGGAGCGCCTCGGTCCACTGCGCCGCCGCGCCTGGCTCGTCAGCGAATGGTGCGACGGCACGCCGCTCCGGCGCATGCTCGACGCCGACACGGAGCCGCCGCAGCCGGTCGGCGCGGCACTGTGCGCGATCTTCGACACGCTGGTGCGCGAACGCATCCAGCACGGCGACCTGAAAGCCACCAACCTGCTGTGGGAAGCCGGGCGGGTCTGGCTGATCGACCTCGACGCCACGACCGCGCACGACGACGCCCGGGCCTTCGCCCGCGGCTGGTCGCGCGACCGAGCGCGCCTGCTGCGCAACTGGCCTCCCGACAGCGTCCTCGCACGCTGGCTCGACCGCCATCTGCCCCGCTAGGACCATGGACCCGCTGCTCTGGCTGCCGCTCACGTGCCTGCTGCTCAGCCTGGTGCTGACGGGCGCCGTGCGCCGCTACGCGCTCGCGCGCGGCGTGATCGACCACCCCGGCGCGCGGAGCTCGCACACCGCGCCGACCCCCCGCGGGGCCGGCGTGGCCGTCGCGGCCAGCTTCCTGCTGACGCTCACGGCGCTCGGCGCGCTGGATCTCGTCGACGCCGGCCTGCAGACGGCCCTGACCGGTGCCTGCCTGATCGCGTGCGCGATCGGCTTCGTCGACGACCACCGTCACGTCGCGGCCCGCTGGCGGCTGCTCGCGCACGGCACGGCGGCGGCCTGGGCCCTGTGGGCGCTCGGCGGCGCCCCGGATCTGTCGCTGTTCGGGCTGGACCTGCCGTCCGGCCCCGTCGCGACGCTGCTCTGCGTCATCGGACTGACGTGGCTGCTCAACCTCTACAACTTCATGGACGGCATCGACGCGCTGGCCGGGATCGAGGCCGTGACCGTGACGCTGGGCGGCGCCCTGCTGCTGTGGGCGGCCGGCCACGCCGACCAGACGGTGCCCGCGCTGCTGCTCGGCGCCGCG
>Ga0207868_1001063_pt1 | contig 22224 bp, 16 predicted proteins | sample Passage237B_FD_187370 | JGI IMG/M metagenome (GOLD analysis project Ga0207868, IMG submission 187370) | Cellulose adapted compost microbial communities from Newby Island Compost Facility, Milpitas, CA, USA - Passage2 37B (SPAdes) (version 3) ... | reverse complement strand
GATCAGCACCTCTCCGGCCTTCGGACCTTCGAGGTCGACTTCCATGATCTCCAGCGGCTTGCCTGCGGCAACGGCGACTGCGGCGCGTGTCTTCATGTCGTGCATCTCTCCTTGCTTTCGATGGCACGTTTCCAGCTTTTGGCGAACGGATCAAGCCGGGAGCGTTTTGCTGCCCCTCGGGCTTAAAATGGTTCTTTCGGGCCGGGAGTGGGGAGAAGCGGGCGGGCGAAGTGGACGCAGCCGTTTCCATGAGCAAAATGGGGGGCGAGATTCTCGAATGAAGCAGCAGTGATGGCAGGCGACAAGATCAGAGATCCGATCCTGCGCGAGGCGGCGGGGCGGGATGCGACCGGCGCGGGATCGGCGCGCCCGTTCATCCACCTGCGGGTGCATTCGGCCTATTCGCTGCTGGAAGGCGCGCTGCCGCTCAAGAAGATCGTCGCGCATGCCGTCCGCGACGGGATGCCGGCGATCGCGGTCACCGACACCAACAATCTGTTCGGCGCGCTGGAGTTCGCGCAATATGCGTCGAAGGACGGCGTGCAGCCCGTCATCGGCTGCCAGCTCGACGTCAGTTTCGGCGATGCGTCCGACGAGGGCGGGCGCGGGCCGCGCAGGGCGGGAGCGGCGACGCAGCCGCTCGTGCTTCTGGCCGCGACGGAGGCCGGATACGCCAATCTCGTGCGCCTCGTCAGCCGTGCCTATCTGGAAGTGGCGGCCGGCGAGCCGACGCATGTCCGGGCGGACTGGCTGGCTGCCCACGCATCCGGCATCATCTGCCTGACCGGCGGGCCGCGCGGCCCGGTCGGGACCGCGCTCAAGGCGGACCATCAGGCGCTCGCCGAAAGCCGGCTCGAACTCCTGCAGACGGTTTTCGAGGATCGGCTCTATGTCGAGCTGGAGCGGCCCGAAGGTTACGACCGCGCGCTGGAAGCGGCCACCATCGCGCTGGCCTACAGGCGCGGCCTCCCGCTGGTGGCCACGAACGAGGCGTTTTTCCAGCAGGCGGACGATTTCGAGGCGCACGACGCGCTGATGGCGATCGCCGAAGGCACGGTGATCGCGGAGGACAAGCGCCGCCGGCTCTCGCCCGACAACCATCTCAAGGGCCAGCGCGAGATGGCCGCGCTGTTTTCAGACCTGCCCGAGGCGATCGACAACACGGTCGAGATCGCGCTGCGCTGCTCCTACTATCCGAAGAACCGCAAGCCGATCCTGCCGCGCTTCACCGGCGCCACCGACCATCCGGCGGCGGCAGAGAAGGCCGAGGCGGAAGAGCTGCGGCGGCAGGCGCATGAGGGGCTGGCGCGCCGCATCGAGCGGCTGGGAATGACGCCCGGCTACACGCGCGCGCAATATGAGGAGCGGCTGGACTACGAGCTCGGCGTCATCGAGCGGATGAAGTTCCCCGGCTACTTCCTGATCGTGTCGGACTTCATCAAGTGGGCGAAGGCGCACGACATCCCGGTCGGGCCGGGGCGCGGCTCGGGCGCCGGCTCGCTCGTCGCCTACGCGCTCACCATCACCGACGTCGACCCGCTGCGCTTCTCGCTGCTGTTCGAGCGCTTCCTCAACCCCGACCGCGTGTCGATGCCGGACTTCGACATCGATTTCTGCCAGGACCGGCGCGAGGAGGTGATCCGCTACGTTCAGGAAAAGTACGGCCGCGAGCAGGTGGCGCAGATCATCACGTTCGGAACGCTGCAGGCCCGCGCGGTGCTGCGCGACGTCGGGCGCGTCCTGCAGATGCCCTACAGCCAGGTCGACAGGCTGTGCAAGATGGTGCCGCAGAATCCGGCCAACCCGGTCAAGCTCGCCGATGCGATCGCGGCCGAGCCGCGCTTTGCCGAGGAGGTGGAGAAGGAACCGGCGGTCCAGACCCTGCTCGACATCGCCCAGAAGCTCGAGGGGCTCTACCGCCACGCCTCGACGCATGCGGCCGGCATCGTCATCGGCGACCGGCCGCTGCGGGAGCTGGTGCCGCTGTATCGGGACCCGCGTTCCGACATGCAGGTGACCCAGTTCAACATGAAGAAGGTCGAGGATGCCGGGCTGGTCAAGTTCGACTTCCTCGGCCTGAAGACGCTGACGGTGCTGGAGACGGCGGTCAAGCTGGTGCGCCGTCGCGGCATCGAGATCGATCTCGCCCGGATCCCGCTCGACGACAGGCCGACCTACGAGATGATGTCGCGCGGTGATGTCGTGGGCGTGTTCCAGGTGGAATCGGCGGGCATGCGCAAAGCGCTGATCGGCATGAAGCCGGACCGCATCGAGGACATCATCGCGCTGGTGGCGCTCTACCGCCCGGGCCCGATGGAGAACATCCCGACCTACAATGCGCGCAAGCACGGGCAGGAGGAGGTCGCCTCAATCCACCCCAAGATCGACCATCTGGTGGCCGAGACGCAGGGCGTCATTGTCTATCAAGAGCAGGTGATGCAGATCGCGCAGGAGCTCGCCGGCTACACGCTCGGCGAAGCCGACCTTCTGCGCCGCGCAATGGGCAAGAAGATCCGTGCCGAGATGGACAAGCAGCGCGAGCGCTTCGTCTCCGGCGCGGTGGAGCGCGGGGTTTCGAAGCCGCAGGCCGACTTCATCTTCGACCTGCTGGCGAAGTTCGCCGACTACGGCTTCAACAAGAGCCATGCGGCGGCCTATGCGATCGTGTCGTACCAGACGGCCTATATGAAGGTTCACTACCCGGTCGAGTTCCTGGCCGCGTCGATGACCTACGACATGGCCAATACCGACAAGCTGAACGATTTCCGGCAGGATGCGCTGCGGCTGGGCATCGAGGTCGTGCCGCCCTCGGTGACGACGGGCTACCGTGCCTTCGAGGTGGGCGAGAACCGCATCTATTACGCCCTCGCCGCCATCAAGGGCGTCGGCGACGCCGCCGTCGAGCATATCGTTGCCAAGCGCGCGGAAAGGCCGTTCGACAGCCTGGAGGATTTCTGCTCGCGCATCGATCCCCACATCGTCGGCAAGCGCGTCTTCGAAAGCCTGATCCAGGCCGGCGCGCTCGACTGCTTCGGCCATGACCGCGCCGCCATGATGGCGGGGATCGAGCGGCTGACGGGGCTCGCTTCGCGGACCCACGAGGATGCGGCGCTCGGCCAGGGCGACATCTTCGGCTCGGCCGCGGGCGCGCCGAGGGAGACGTTGCGGCTTCCGGCGGTCGAGCCGTGGCTGCCGGCCGAGCGGCTGCACCGCGAGTTCCAGGCGGTCGGCTTCTATCTCTCCGCCCACCCGCTCGACGAATACGGGCCGACGCTGGCGCGTATGCGGGTGCAGCAATGGGCCGATTTCCAGGTATCGGTGAAGCACGGCGCGACCGCCGGGCGGCTCGCCGGCACGATCACCTCGAAGCAGGAGCGCAAGACGCGGACCGGAAACAGGATGTGCATCGTCCAGCTTTCCGACGCATCCGGCCAGTTCGAGGCCGTGCTGTTTTCCGAGACGCTGGCGCAGTTCCGCGACCTGCTGGAAGCGGGCCGCTCGGTGGTGGTCACGGTTGCGGCCGAGGACCGGCCGGAGGGCGTCAACCTTCGGGTGCAGACCGTGCAGTCGCTGGAGGAGGAGGCGACGCGGCTGCAAAAGGCGCTGCGCGTGTTCGTGCGGGATGCCCAGCCGGTGCAGGCGCTGGCGCGCCAACTGACGCAGAAGGGCGACGGGCAGGTGAGCCTCATCGTCATCAGCGAGGGCGGCGGCGCCGAGATCGAGGTGGAGCTGCCCGAGCGCTACCGGATCAGCCCGCAGGTCGCATCGGCGCTGCGGGCGATCGGCGGCGTGGTCGAGGTCGAGCTGGCGTGAGGGCCGGTCTCAGGCCCTGATCTCGTGCGCCGGCGCGGTCAGCGTCCAGCGCAGGCCGGCGGCATCGTAGTCGAGGCTGACGGCGCCGTTCAGCGCCTCCTCCGTGGCGCGCTTCAGGATCGTCGTGCCGAACGACGTGCCGGTCGGCGCGGCCACTTCGGGGCCGCTCGCCTCGTGCCAGGTCATCTCGAACAGCGGTCGGCCGTCGCGCTCCACGAAAGCCCAGCTGATTTCAACGCAGCCGTCCGGCGCGGCCAGCGCGCCGTGGCGCAGCGCGTTGGTGGCGAGCTCGTGGAAGGCGAGGCCGAGCGCCTGCGCGGCGGCCGGAACCAGCATGACCTGCGGGCCGGACAGGGCGATCCGCCCGTCGGCATAGGGATTGACCTGGGTGGTGGCGAGCGTGCGCAGGTCGACGCCGCGCCAGTCGCCGTAAACGAGCAGGTTCTGGATCGCCGACAGCGCCTGAAGGCGCTGCGAGACGCGGCCCACCAGCTCTGCCGGGGGCGTCGAGGACGCCGTCTTGCGCACCATCGCCTCGACGATGGCCAGCAGGTTCTTGGACCGGTGGTTCAGCTCGCGCATCAAAAGCCGCTGCGTCTGCTCGGCGCGGTAGCGGTCGGTGACGTCGCGCGCGATCTTGGAGGCGCCGACGATGCGCCCGCCGGCGCCGCGGATGGGGGAGATCGTCAGCGAAACGTGAATCACCTCGCCGTCCTTGCGCTGACGCACCGTCTCGTAATGGTCGACGCGCTCGCCGCGGCGGATGCGGCCGAGGATCATGGTTTCCTCGTCCTGGCGGCCGTCGGGAATGAGCTTCAGCACCGATTGCCCGACCATCTCCTCGGCCGAATAGCCGAAGACGAGCTGGGCACCGCGGTTCCAGGTGGTGACAATGCCGTTCAGGTCCTTGCTGACGATCGCGTCGTGGGACGATTCGACGATCGCCGCCAGCAGGTCCTTGTTACGGAAGTCTCCCCCCTCGTCTTCGTCGTCCGTCGCCCGGGCCACTTGCCAACTCCGTAGTGCCTGGGCAGGCGCCGGCGGCCGGCAACCTGCCTAATGCCCGTTCGGCCGGTAGATGCCCTGTCAGGTATCCACCGGCCGTTGGGTATCAGTGGACGATGACGACTGCCGGGGCGGGGCAAGGTCTGGGGGAGGGGAAACCTTTTGTCGTCATCGCCGGGTCAGAAACGGTCATGCCATGCGTTGGTTCCGGGCCGCCACACATTTTTTTTTATGATGGTTCTTCACGCCGGGTGCGCCGGCGGGAGAAGGCGGCCTCGACGGGCTTGCGGGAGCCCCGATCACGGCCGGCGGCAAAGCTCGGGAAACAGCGCGCGGCGCCGTTCAGGCAGATGCCGCCAGGGCCTCGCGCATGTCTTCCGTTTCGGCGAGCTTGGCATGGAATGCCGACCAGTCGTCGTTTTCCGCGATCGGTTTCCAGATCGCCTCGACCTCGTCGATCAGCATGGTGCAGGGCGCGGCGCGGTCGAAATAGCAGTGCGCGCGCGCGTCCGGTCGCGGCGTGTGGGCGGCAAGCGCCTGCCGCACGGCTGCGAACGCCGGCGCGCGATAGGCATCGGCCGAGGGACCGGCCGTGGCTCCGGCGGCCGAATCGAGGCCGCCGCGCCAGTCGAAGAAGAAGCGCTCGAACGGCATCCGCGTTTCGGCGAGGAAACGCCAGACGGCGCCGGTCAGCTCCTGGTCGGCAGCCTCGCCGGCGCTTTCGAGGCCGAGGCGGTCGAGCATGGCGTCGGCGAAGCGGGCGCGGAAATCGGGCGCGAATCCCTCCAGCACCTTCTGGAGCGCGGCCTGCTGCGCGAATGGCAGCAGGCATTCCGCAAGCCGCGTCATGTTCCACAACAGCGCGTCGGGCTGGCGGCCGAAGGCATAGAGCCCCGTCTCGTCGAAATAGGCGGCGGTGAAGGCGGGGTCGAGCACCGGTGCGAAGCGCCACGGCCCATAGTCGAAACTCTCGCCGGTGATGTTGATGTTGTCCGTGTTGAGGACGCCGTGGACGAAACCGGCCAGCATCCAGCGCGCGCCTGTTCGCGCCACGCGGCGGCCCACGGCCTCGAGGAAGGCGACGGCCCGCGCATCGGCCGCCTCCCGCCGGGCTTCCGGCAGGTAGTGGCGGATCGCATGGTCCATCAGGCGCAGGATGTTGTCGTGCTCGTCGCGGAAAAGAAGCCGCTGGAAGGTGCCGATGCGGATGTTGGAATGGCTGAGCCGGACGAGGACGGACGAGCGTGTCGGCGACGGTTCGTCGCCGCGCCACAGCGCCTCGCCGGTCTCGATCAGGCTGAAGGATTTCGAGGTATCGACGCCGAGCGCCTCCAGCATCTGTGTCGCCAGCACCTCGCGCAGCCCGCCCTTCAGCGTCAGCCGGCCGTCGCCCCGCCGCGACCAGGGCGTCTGGCCGCTGCCCTTGGTGCCGAGGTCGAGCAGGCGGCCGTCCCCGACGTCGCGGCACTGGGCGAAGAGAAAGCCGCGCCCGTCGCCGAGGTCGGGGTTGTAGACCCTGAACTGATGGCCGTGATAGCGCAGGGCCAGCGGTGTCTGCAGGCTGCCGGGCAGCGGGCGGAAGCGGCCGAAATGGGTGATCCACTCCTCGTCCGTCAAGGTGTCGAGGCCGATGCTGGCGGCCGCCCGCCGGTTGCGGTAGCGCAGGACGTGCTGCGGGAAATCCGCCGCCGTCACGGCGTCGTAGAAGGCATCGCCGAGATTGGCGTGGAGCGTTTCCGGCTGGAATCGGTCGGACAGGGGCATGTCCCAAGGGTAGAGCGCCGAGGGGCGGAAGACGACCCGAATCGGCGAAGATATGCGTCGGGCGTCGTTTTGGACGGCCTTCGCATTTGCATTTGCCGTCCGCAGGTCCAAGATGCCGGCGTGGAAGCGCTCATGGCGCCCCCTTGCGTCTGCGCACGTCATCGCGGCACCACGTTTCCACGCCTGCCCGGCGGACGAGGCGCCGGGCAGGCCCTGTCTTCTTCCGATGACGGCCGCGGGCGCCGTTGCGGGGCATTGACCGGGAACCCGCGGCGCGACATCGTGGTTGAGAGGGGACAGCAAGGTGAGGACCCTAGCCATGAAGACCTACGCCCGCTCGACGCTCCGGCTCGCCGCGACCGTTGTGCTCGTCGTCGTTGCAGGAACCGCGTTCGCGCGGCCGGACACGCGCGGCATGACCTGCCAGCAGACGCAAAGGCTGATCCTCAGAAGCGGCGCGATCGTGCTGACCACGGGGCAGCATACCTATGACCGCTACGTGGCCGACCAGCGCTTCTGCTCGACCCCCTACGTCCCGACATGGACGTCCGTGCGGACGAAGGACACCGCGCAATGCCCGGTGCTGAACTGCCAGATGTGGGTCCGTCCGTTCAACGACGATTGAAGCCGGCGCCGGCCGCCGCTCAGTAGACGGGCGGGGACATGACCCAGATCACGACGGCCTCGTCCTCGCCCTCGTTGCGCCATGCGGCCGCCTTGGCCTTGAAGCGGAAGCTGTCTCCCGGGCCGAGGTGCTGCGCAATGCCGTCGATCTCCAGCACCAGCGAGCCCGAGACCACGAAGCCGGCCTCCTCGGCCTCGTGCCGCACCGCTGCCAGCGCGGAGGCGCCGGGGGCGAAGACGCGCCGGCGCATCTGGAAGCTGCCGCCGAGGGAGGGCGACAGGAGCTCTTCGGTGAGCCCGTCCTCGACGTGCCGCAGCACGCGCCGCTCGTCGTGACGCACGACGATCTCGCCGTCGGTGTCCGGCCGCTGCTCGCGCGCGTAGAACAGGCTCATCGGCACGCCGAACTGGTCGGCGAGGCGGCGCAAATCCGCCAGCGTCGGCATGGAGATGCCGCGCTCGACCTGGCTCATCCAGCCGACTGAGCGGCCGATGCGCCCGGCGATCTGGGCCAGCGTCAGGCTGCGTGCCTGGCGCAGCGCGCGCAAATCCCGCGACAGGCGCTTGTCGATGCGCTCCAGCGCGCGCGACAGGCCTCCTTCCTTCGCAGGATTTGCCGAATCTGGCATGAAATATCCTTCGCGAATTTCATTGACGGGCGCGTGGTGAAAATCTAAAGCTGATTTTCACCGGCTTGTCGAGAATGTTTGCTGGCGAGACAATGAGGCCGACCGTTTGCGGCAATGGCCCGGCGCATTGCGCCATGACGAGCGGAGAGACAGGCATGCTTGCGCCTGACAGGGATTCCCCATCCGTGGACATTGCCGAGATCGTCGACGAGATCATCCTGTCCCGGCGCTCGGTTCGGGCGTTTCTGCCCGATCCGGTCGACGAGGGGCTGATCCGCGACATCCTGGCGCTCGGCGCGCGCGCGCCCTCCGGCACGAACATGCAGCCGTGGAAGGCTTATGTCGCGCGCGGGACCGTCAAGGAACGCATTTCCAGGGCGATCCTCGATTCGGGCCTGCGGGCGGAGAAGATCCCGTGGGACGAGTACCGGTACTATCCCGACAGGTTCTTCGAGCCCTATCTGCAGCGGCGGCGCACGGTCGGCTACGCGCTCTACGAGGCGCTCGGCATCCAGCGGCGCGAGGTCGAGCGTATGCGCGCCCAGCACGACCGCAACTTCCTTTTCTTCGATGCGCCCGTGGGCATCATCTGCACGATCGACCGGCGGCTGAACAAGGGATCGTGGATCGACCACGGCATGTTCCTGCAGACGCTGATGCTGGCGGCGCGGGCCCGCGGCCTGCACACCTGCCCGCAGGCCGCGTTTGCGCCGTATCACCGGCAGATCAGGCCCATCCTCGGCATTCCCGACGAAGAGATCGTGGTGTGCGGCATCGCGCTCGGATACGAGGATTCGACCAAGCCCGAGAACGGCTTCCGTACCGAGCGCGCCCCGCTCGAGGAATGGGTCAGGTTCGTCGACGAGTGAGCCGCGGCGGCGCTCGCCTCACGCCCATCCGACGGGCAGGTTGAGGACGCCGCGGAACGCCCAGCCGCCGAGCCGCACCGGCTCGGCCTCGTCGAGCGCCAGGCCCGGCAGGCGCGCAAACAGCATCGGCATCGCGACCTCGGCAACCAGCGTGCGGGCGGCGGCGGCCCCGGCGCAGAAGTGCGGCCCGGCCCCGAAGGGAATGCTGCCGGCGGTGTCGCGGGTGATGTCGAAGCGCTGCGGCTCGGCGAACACGGTTTCGTCGCGGTTGGCCGAGCCGAACATGAAGAAGACCCGGTCTTCGGGCTCCAGCGTCACGTCGCGGAAGCGGTGCGTTTTCGCCACGCGCCGCGGCGACATGCCGATCGGCGAGAGCCAGCGCGCATATTCCTCGAACGCCTTCAGCCACGGGACCGCACCCGAGCGCACGAGGCCGAGCTGGCCGGGATGCGTCAACAGGGCCCATGCGAGCCCTGCGATGGCGTCGCGCGGCTCGTTCTGGCCGCCGCTGATGGCGAGCTTGATATTGGCGCGCACGCTGTCCATCGGCATGCCCGAGCGGATCAGAACCGACAGCATGTCGAGCCCGTCGCCGGTGCGCGCGGCGGGCAGCATGTCGTCGATGGCCGCGTCTATGGCGGCGGTCGCGGCATGGCAGCGCGCCTCGACCTCGGCGACGCCGGCATAGTTGGCGATGCCGTCGATCATCGCCTGCGACCAGTCGTTCATCTGGCCGAAGGTGATATTGGTCAGCCCGGTGATCTCCTTCAACGCCTCGCCCGAGACCGGCAGCGCGAAATCGGCGAGCAGGTCGGCGTGGCCGCGGGGCGCGAGCTCGTCGAGGATACGCCGCGCATGCACCTCGAACCGCGCCTTCCAGTGCTGCTTCACCGTCTTCGGCGAGACGGCCGGGAACAGGGCGCGCCGCTCGGCCAGGTGCGCCTCGCCGTCCTTGCGCATCATGTTGTGGCCCATCAGCCGGTTCATCAGGCCGCCCGGCTGGTGCGAGGAGAAGACGTCGATCTGCTTCTCGCACAGCGCGATGTCGGCGCGCAGGGTCATCAGCGTGGCGCCGAGCTGCGGGACGAAGGCGAGCGGCATGTCGCGCCGCATCGTGGCGAGATCGGGATAGGGGTCCGCCCAGAAAGCGGCGGGATCGATATCGTAGCGCGGCGCGTCGCTCATTCGGCTGGCCTCCCGCCGCAACCACGCCATGCCGGACAGCCGCCGTCAAGCGCGGGCCGGCACGGGCTTTCGCTTGCCGCAGCGTCCGGCCGGCCCTATCAATAGGGGCTCGAAATCTTTCGCAGGTTGCGCCGTAGACGTGATAGCCGCGCCGTCGCCCATTTCCCGCCTTGCGGCCCTCGTCTTCCTGCTTCTGGCGCTGCTTGCGGGGTGGCCGGGTGCGCAGGCGCAGGTCCTCCCGACCGCCGCGCCATTTGCCGCCCAGCGCGCCAACCTTGCCGCCTACACCGGCAAGACCGACGATCTGGAACGCCAGATGCGGGCCAATGCGGAGTCGGACGGCCGGCTGGCGGAGATCCGCAACCAGCTCGACGCGCTGTCGCGCGAGATCCTGGCAAGCAGCGTCGCGCTGCGGCCCCGCATCTCGGAAATCAACACGCGGCTCGACCAGATCGGCCCGCCGCCCGGCGAGGGACAGCCGGCGGAGCCGGAGGCGCTGGCGCGGGAACGCGCGGCGCTGCAGCAGGAGAAGGCCGAGATCAACGCGCTGATCGGCGAGGCCGAAGCGCTGTCGATCCGCATCGGCGCGCTGACCGAGCAGGTCGCCCAGATGCGCCGGGACCTGTTCGCGAGCCAGCTCTGGCGGCGCTACGACATCAGCAGCGCGCTCAATGCGGGGGTGGTCGCGGATTTCGCCCGCGAGGCACAGGCCGTCTACAACCGCTTCTCCTCCTGGCTCAGCTTCGCCGTCCGCTACAAGCTGAGCTCGGTGGCGCTCGCCGGCTTCTTCGCGCTGCTGGCGGCGACGGTGCTCATGGTCGGCGGCCGCCGGGCGTTCGGGCGGCTTCTGGAGGCCGACCCGGATGTCGCAGACCCGTCCTATCTCACCCGGCTTTCGGTGGCCTTCTGGTCGACATTGCTGCCGTCGCTGGCGCTCGCGGTGCTTTTTGCCGCCACCTACTTCTTCCTCGGCTACTTCAACGTGCTGCGGCCGGACATCGCCCAGATCCTGGGCTCGCTCTTCAACGTCATCGCCACGGTCTATTTCATCAACCGGCTGGCGCGGGCCGCCTTCTCGCCGCGCCTGCCGGGCTGGCGGCTGGTGCCGGTCGACACGCCCGGCGCCTGGAAGCTGTATTATCTGGTGAGCGCGACCTCCATCGTCACCGGCGCCGATTTCGTCCTCACCCGGGTCAACAGCGTGATGGGCTCGCCGCTGTCGCTGACGATCGCCAAGACGCTGGTCGCCACCGTCATCGTCGGTATCCTGATCGTGCTGATCGGTTCGGTGAAGCCGTTGCGCGACGCCGACGGCAGGGCGCGGCACTGGCCGGCCATGCTGCGCTATCCGCTCGTCGCGCTCGGCCTGGCGACGATCGCCGCCGCCGTGCTCGGCTATATCGGGCTCGCCCGCTTCATCTCGCAGCAAATCGTGGTGACGGGCGCGATCCTCGCCACGATGTATCTCGGCCATCTGTCGGCGCAGGCGCTGGCCCGGCTCGGCGCCTTCCGCCAGTCCACGCTCGGCCGCGGGCTCGAAGGCCGCTTCAAGGTCGATGCCGGGATGGAGGACCAGATCGGGCTGGCGCTGGCCATCGTCATCCACATCGTCGTGCTCGCCATCGGCCTGCCGCTCATCCTGCTCCAATGGGGGTTCCAGTGGGGCGACATCACCACCTGGGCGCTGGGAATCGCGCGGGAAATCAGGGTCGGCTCGATCTCGTTCTCGCTGGTCGGCATCGTCACCGGCATCGTCGTCTTCCTGATCGGCTATTTCCTCACTCGCTGGTTCCAATCCTGGCTCGACGGCTCGGTGCTGACGCGCGGCCGGGTCGATGTCGGCGTGCGCAACTCGATCCGCACGGTCGTCGGCTATTCCGGCGTCGCGGTGGCCGCGCTGGTCGGCGTCTCGGCCGCAGGCATCAGCCTGTCGAGCCTCGCCCTGATCGCCGGCGGCCTGTCGCTCGGAATCGGCTTCGGCCTGCAGAACATCGTCCAGAATTTCGTGTCGGGGCTGATCCTGCTTGCCGAACGGCCGTTCAAGGTGGGCGACTGGATCGTGGCCGGCGGCACCAGCGGCATCGTCAAGAAGATCAGCGTGCGCGCGACGCAGATCGAGACGTTCCAGCGGCAGATGGTGATCCTGCCCAATTCGGAGCTGATCAACGCCTCCGTCGGCAACTGGACGCATCGCAACCGGCTGGCGCGCACCGAGGTGCGCGTGACGGCGGCCTACGGCGCCGATGCGCGTGCGGTGCAGGCGCTGCTGCTGGAGCTGGCGCGGGCGCATCCCACGGTGCTGAAGAACCCCGAGCCGTTCGCCGCGCTGGTCGACATCTCCAATGTCGGGCTGGAATTCGAGCTGCGCGTGTTCCTCGCCGATGTCTACGACAGCGGAACCGTGCAGAACGACCTGCGTTTCGCGATGCTGGAGGCTTTCGCCCGCGAGGGGATCGCGATCTCGTATGCGGCGCGGCAGATCTACCAGGCCGGGCCGGAGGCGGACGGCAAGGCGCCTCCCGCAGCTCCGGCGCGCGAGACGCCGCGAAGCTGAGCGTTCACATCGCATTCAGGTTGAAAAACCTATATTCAGGGACGACAGGGAGATCGGCTCCCGCAACAGAGGCGGTGGAAACACCGGATCGCGCAGATGAACAGACTTGGCACAGCGACCCTGGCCCTGATGGCCGCGACGGGTGGCGCGTCAGCCGCGAGCGCGGTGAATCTGGACAAGGAGCCGCGCACCATCGTCGTGACCGAAGGCGGCACGCGCTCGGAGATCACGATCGGCGCGGGCGAATCCATCCAGTTCTGCCCTTCGGGCTGCTTCGTCACCATGCCCAACGGCGACCGCGCCGCGCTGACGGAAGCGGATGTGCTGGAGATCTCCGACGGGGGCGGACGCGTACGCTGAGCCGCGCGGTCGCATCGTCCGCGAGCGGAGGCCGGGCTTGTCCCGGCCTTCTCCATTTTGACGGGGCGGCGCCACACTGCGTCGCGCGCCCTTACGGCCATGTCGCAAACAGGCTTCAAAGGAGCTGCGCGGCCGCCCTATAGTCGCGCCCGAGGTCGTTTTGGAGTGGCGGGACATGGCAGAGTTTCCGGAAAAGGCACGTGTGGTGGTCATCGGCCTCGGCGGCATCGTCGGCGCGTCGGTTGCCCATCATCTCGTCGCGCGCGGCTGGGACGACATCGTCGGCATCGACATGTCGGGCATCCCCACCGATGTCGGCTCGACGGCGCACGCGTCCGACTTCTGCTATGCGACCAGCCACGATTTCCTGTCCTGCTGGACGACGCTCTATTCGATCGATTTCTACGAGAAGCGGGGCCGTTACGCGCGCGTCGGCGGGCTGGAGGTGGCGCGTGTCGGCGACGATGCCCGCATGGACGAGATCAAACGCAAGGTGGCGTCCGCGAAGGCGTTCGGCACGCGCGCGCGGCTTGTCGATCCTGCCGAGATCAAGCGGCGGTTTCCGCTGATCGAGGAGAGTGCGGTGCAGGGCGGGCTGTGGGACCCCGATGCCGGCCTGGTCGTGCCGCGCAGCCAGGCGGTTGCCGGCGAGCTCGTCGACGAGGCGGTGGCGGCGGGCAAGCTTCGGGCGTTCGCCAACACGCCGGCGACCTCGCTGGTGATCGAGGATGGCCGCGTCAGGGGGGTGGTGACGCCGCGTGGCACGATCCGCGCCGATCATGTCGTGGTCTGCACCGGCCTGTGGGGCCGGCTGATCGCGGCGATGGCCGGCGAAGATCTGCCGGTGATGCCGGTCGACCATCCACTGACCTTCTTCGGCCCCTATCCGGAGTTCGCCGGCACCGGCAAGGAGATCGGCTGGCCGCTGCTGCGCGACCAGGGAAATTCCGCCTATCTGCGCGACACCGGCGACCCGGTTACTTCCGAAGGCGGCATGATCGAGTGGGGCTATTACGAGGAGACCAATCCGCGCCTGGTCCACCCGCGCGACCTCCTGTCGAAGGAGCAGTCGCGGCTGTCGCCGTCGCAGCGCGACCTCGATATGGACCAGATCCTTGCGCCGCTGGAACGCGCCATCGAGCTGACGCCGATCCTCGGCGAGCTGGGCTATGACGAGCGCCGCTCCTTCAACGGCCTGCTGCAGGTCTCCGCCGCCGGCGGCGCCTCGATCGGCGAGAGCCAGAAGGCGCGCGGGCTGTGGTACGCGGTCGGCATCTGGGTCAAGGACGGGCCGGGCTACGGCAAGCTGGTCGCCGACTGGATGACCGATGGGCGCACGGAGATCGACCACGCCTCGATCGATTTCAGCCGCTTCTACGCGCATCAGTTGGAGGAGGATTTCATCGCCGGCCGCTGCGGCGAGGCGGCGCAGAAGGTCTACACGCCGGCCGTGCACCCGCGCGAGCCCTACGCCACCGGGCGCAACGTCAAGCGCTCGCCCTTCTACGAGCGCGAGGTCGAGCTCGGCGGCTATTTCATGGAGCTCGGCGGCTGGGAACGCGCCCACGGCTACGCCGCCAACGAGCATCTGCTCGAAAAATACGGCGACCGCGTTCCGGTGCGCGAGAACGAGTGGGACAACCGCCATTTCTGGCGCGTCTCCAATGCCGAGCACCTCGCGATGAGCGAGGATTGCGGCATCGTGAACCTGTCGCACTTCCATATCTTCGACGTCGAGGGGCCGGACCATGTTGCGCTGATGGAATGGCTGGCGGCGGCGAAGGTCGGCGGCGAAACCAATATCGGCAAGGGCATCTACACCCATTTCCTCGACGACGAGGGCATGGTGCGCGCCGACCTCACCCTGATCCGCATGGCCGACCGCATCCGCGTCATCGACGGCGCCGACGCCGGCCCGCGCGACTTCCACTATGTGAAGCGGGTGGCCGAGGACAAGGGCTGCGACGTGACGGTGACCGACGTGTCGGAGCGATACGTCACCATCGGCATCTGGGGACCGAACGCCCGCACGGCCTTGCAGAAGGTGGTCGAGGACCCGGACGCGCTGGAGCCAGAGAACTTCCCCTTCGCGGCGATCCGGCCGGTCCGCATCGCGGGCAGCGACGTGACGGCCTTCCGCATCTCCTATGTCGGCGAGCAGGGCTGGGAGCTGCACATGGCCTACGAGGACGGGCTGGCCGTGTGGGACGCGCTGCGAGCGACCGGGATCATGGCCTTCGGCGTCGAGACCTATGCCAACTCGCGCCGCTTGGAAAAGAGCCTGCGCCTGCAGAACGCCGATCTGCTGACCGAATACAACCTGCTGGAGGCCGATCTTCAACGCCCGAAGGTCAAGGAGGCGGATTTCCGCGGCAAGGCGAAGCATCTGGAGCACCGCGCGCGCCCGCACCAGCCGGCGATGCTGTGCACGCTGACGCTGGAGCGGGACGTCGACTCGAAGGGCGTCCGCCGTTTCCCGATCGGCGCCAGCCCGATCCTCGATCCGGCGAGCGGCGAGACGCTGGTGGACGCGCTCGGGCGGCGCTCCTTCACCACCTCGATGGCCTACGGCCCGACCGTCGGCAAGACGATCATGCTGGCCTATCTGCCGCATGAGCACGCGGTGAAGGGCAATCGCTACGAGATCGAATATTTCGGCGAGCGCTATCCCGTAGAAGTCGCCGGCGTCGGCTATGCGCCGCTTTACGACCCGGAAAACCTGAAGCCGAGGAGCTGAACGGCGCTTCCGGAGGCCACTGCCACAGCGGCGAACATGCCGATCCACTCGCGCGAAAGTGAACGGTCCGGCGCCTGCAATGCGCGCGATGCGCTTTTCCGCCGGCCCGTTCGCGCTAAGTTCGGGCCATGGTTTCGCTGCAGGGCCCGTTGCGGTTCCTCGGCGGCGGATTGGCACTTGCGCTGTCGGGGTTCCTGCCGATGCACGCGACCGCCCAGGAGGCGGTCGACGTCGAGCTCGTGCTTGCGGTCGACGTGTCGCTGTCCATGTCCCATGAGGAATTGCGGATCCAGCGCGAGGGCTATGTCGCGGCGCTCAGGCATGACGATGTCGTGCGGGCCATCGCCAGCGGCCTGCATGGCCGCATCGCCATCACCTATTTCGAGTGGGCGGGTGCGGGCTCGCAATACATGATCGTGCCGTGGACGGTGATCGCCGGGCGCGAGGATGCCGAGCAGGTGGCGCAGATGATCGCCACCGGCGCGCCCAACAGCGCGCGCCGCACCTCGATTTCGGGCGGCCTGCGCTATGCGGCCGACCTGCTTGCGGAAAGCGGGTTCACGAGCTTCAGGCGCGTCGTCGACGTGTCGGGCGACGGGCCCAACAATCAGGGCGAGTTCGTCGATAGCGTGCGCGATGCGCTGGTGGCCTCGGGCATCGTCATCAACGGCCTGCCGCTGATGACGCGCGGCGGCATGACCAGCACCTTCGATATCCCCGATCTCGACCGCTATTACGCCGATTGCGTGATCGGCGGGCCGGGCTCCTTCGTCATCCCCGTCAACGACTGGGCGCAGTTTCCCGAGGCGATCCGGCGTAAGCTGGTGCAGGAGATCGCCGGGCTGCACGCGCCACGGCAGGGCGCGGCGGACAGGCGCCTGCCGGTGGGGAAGGCAGCCGCGACCGCGCCCTACGACTGCCAGGCGGGCGAAAAACGCTGGCGCGGCCGCGACTGGATGTGGGACGAGCCATAAGCCCGGCCGCCGCCGCAGGAGCGGCGTGCATCCAGGCCGGACGGCCGCTCCGCCTCGCATTCCTGTCCGGGTCTCGTCCTTTCCGATGCGGCTCCCGCTTTCGGGCGCCGTGCCTCAGGCCGCCAGCAATTGCTTGCGCTCGGCGCGCTCCTGTTGCGGGGAGCGGGCATAAAGTTCGCGGTAGCACTTGGAAAAGTGCGAGGCCGAGACGAAGCCGCAGGCGACCGCCACCTCCACCACCGGCAGCGTCGATTGCAGGAGCAGGTGGCGGGCGCGGTCGAGCCTGATCTCGAGATAGTAGCGCGCCGGCGAGCGGCCCATGTCGTGGCGGAACAGCCGCTCGATCTGGCGGCGCGACAGGCCGACATGGCCGGCGATCTCGACCAGCGACAGCGGCTCGGAAAGGTTGGCCTCCATCAACTCGATGATGGTGAGGATCTTGGAGTTCTGCACGCCGAGGCGGGCCCGCAGCGGCAGGCGCTGCCGGTCGGTCGGGCTTCTGACGCGGTCGGTCAGGAACTGCTCGCAGATCTTGTTGACCAGGGCGTCGTCGAAATCCTCGCCGATCAGCTTGAGCATCATGTCGAGCGCCGCGGTGCCGCCGGCGCAGGTGTAGATGTTGGCGTCGACCTCGAACAGGTCGGCGAAGACATTGACCTTGGGAAATGCCTCCTGGAAGCCGGGCAGGTTTTCCCAGTGGATGGCGCAGCGCCGGTTGGACAGCAGGCCCGCGGCGGCAAGGACATAGGCGCCCGTGCAGAGACCGCCGATCGCCACGCCGCGATTGTATTCCTCGCGCAGCCACGCAAATACGGTCTTGTTGCGGAAATCCTCGACCTTGAGCCCGCTGCACAGAATCACCATCGAGGGGCGCTCGGCGCCGGCCATCTTGCGGCGCTCGTCGTCCAGCGAGGTGTCGACGGCGCATTCGACGCCGTTCGAGGCGCGTACCGACCTGCCGTCCAGGCTCGCCAGCCGCCAGTGATAGGCTTCGAAGCCGAGCATGCGGTTGGCGGCGCGCAACGGCTCCAGCGCGGTGGCGAAGGCCATCATCGTGAAATCGGGAACCAGGAAGAAGACGATCGAACGCTTCAATGCTGGCTGCGCGGACACGCTGGCCTCCCGCTGCTGGCAAAGCGACCCCGTGTCGCTGACAGCAAAGCGTCATCAGGAAAACGCTTTGTTGTCAATGCCCTGTCCGGTCGCGATCGGAAAGGGAAGCCGGCTTTGCCGCTGCCGACGCAAAACGCCGCCCCGGTATTGGCCGGAGCGGCGCATCTTTCAGGCGACCAGGGCCGGAAGCGGCGGGCCGGCGCATGGCCTGAAGCGCGTCGCGATCCTTCAGATCCGTTCGACGCGTTTCAGGCTTTTGTTTTCAGGCATGTCCCGGGCCCGAAACCGGTGCCCGCTTTCGGGAGACATGCTTTAGTTGATAAGATAGCCGTAGCGCGAGGCGGCGAGGGCCGCGGTCTGGCCGGGCATCGTCATGCTCAGGCGGCGGCGCTCCAGCTCGGTGGTCAGGTTGGGCCGGGACCGGCCGCGGAAAAGGCGGGTGACAAGCTTCATTTCGGGACTCCATGCGTTTCGGTCGTTTACACGGAGCATCCTTCGCGCGGTGGAGTGGGGGTGCTCGTCTGATGACTTTCATATAGGCGTCGGCGAATACGGCTGCCGCGACGAAAACGAAGTGCGCCGCACAAAAAACGACACGCGCGAAACGTCTGCGGGCGGGCCGGGAAAAAACGCGGAATCTCAAGCTCTTGCCGACCGTGCCTGACGGTATGCGTGGCGCGCGGAGCAGCCATGCTGTTTGTGCGTAGCTTCGGCGGGCTTCCCGCCCGCTAGCCGCGGCGCGTGCGTGCCCGGCGGCAGATATCGTGGAGCCCGTCCGCCGCCCCCGGCCAGCCGATGTCCTTCAACATTTCGGGTGGCATTATGTGGAGCAGGCGCCGGGTGCGGTAGAAGCGCCGTCGGCGCTCGATCTCGCCGAAATAGCCGAGCAGAGCGGAAAATATGACCATGCTGTTCTCTCCTGTCGCCGGAGTGGGACCGTGCTGATGCGCTTGACTATGGAGCCCGGCTCATATTCAATCAAACGAAATGACATGATGGTTTTATTCAGAAAAACTGAAGAAGGATGCCGGCGTGACTGCCCCTCTGAACCACCCGCTGCCGCTTCTCGACCTCGATGTGCTGCGCACCTTTGTCGCGATCGCCGAGACCGGCAGTTTCACGGCGGCGGCGAGTGCGGTTTTCCGTACCCCGTCGGCGGTGTCGATGCAGATCAAGAAGCTGGAGGAGACGCTGCGCTGCGTCGTCTTCAACCGCGACGCGCGTTCGGTTTCGCTGACGACCGATGGCGAGATGCTGATGGGCTATGCGCGCCGCATGCTGGCGATCAACCGCGAGGCGGTGTCGAAATTCGTCGTGCCGGACGTGTCCGGCGTGGTGCGGCTGGGCTCGCCCGACGATTATGGCGAGCGCGTGCTGCCCAGCGTTCTCAAGCGCTTCGCGCAGTCGCATCCGTCGGTCGCGGTGGACGTGACGATCGACCAGTCCGCCAATCTGCGCCGCCGGCTTTCGGAGCGCGAGCTCGACATCACGCTGTTCACCGTGTGCCGCAATATCCCGCCGGATGCGGAAATCCTCCTGACCGAGCCGATCGTGTGGGGCGGCGCGCGCGGCGGCTGCGCCTATCTGAAGAAGCCGTTGCCGGTTTCTGTGTGGGAGGAAGGCTGCGCATGGCGCGCCGATGCGCTGGAGGCGCTCGGCCGGGATGGCGTGGAATACCGCGTCGCCTATATGAGCGCGCACACGGCCGGGCAGCGTGCGGCCATCCTTGCCGACCTCGCCATCGCGCCGCTGCCGAGATCGTTCATCGGCAACGACATCGTGCCGCTGGGGCCCGAGCACGGCCTGCCGCAACTTTCCAACTACAACCTCGCCATGATCGTCGCGCCGGATGCCTCGGCACCGGTGCGCGCGGCTGCCGACCATATCCGCGCGACGATGGAGGCGTTCAGGGAAGCGGGCAGGTTCTGAGCGCGGGGCGGGCTCAGCCGCGGCCGCGGCGGGCCTCCCGCTCGGCGCGCGAGCGACGGCGCGGGGCGTCGGCGCCGGCGGATGGCGGGGAGTCGACGCTGCGCGGCGGCAATGCGACATGACCGGCCAGATGCGGAAACGGGTCGACCTTGTTGGGCAGCGCCATCGCGTGCACGAACAGTTCCTGGAAATGCGGCTCCAGCGCCGTCTCGATCTTTTCGATGCGGCGCACCGTTTCCTCGATCTCGCGGCGGTAGCCGCGGTTGAGCAGGGCCATGCGCGCGCCCGTCCCGGCCGCGTTGCCGACGGCGGAGACGCGGTCGAGGTCGCAATCGGGAATCAGGCCCAGCACCATCGCATAGGTCGGGTCGATATAGGTCCCGAAGGCGCCGGCGAAACAGATGCGGTCGACATGGTCGGTGCCGATCTTTTCCATCAGCAGCCTGGTGCCGGCATAAAGCGCGGCCTTGGCGAGCTGGATGGCGCGCACGTCGGTCTGCAGGATGGTGATCCTCGGGTCGGCTTCCTTGAGGACGTAGCCGAAGGTGCGGCCGGTCTGGACGATGCGGGGGCTGGTGGCGGCCAGCGCCCCGTCAACCACGCCGTCCTCGGTGATGATGCGGGCCAGATACATCTCGGCGATCACCTCGATGATGCCCGAGCCGCAGATGCCGGTGACGCCGGTCGTCGCGACGCTCGTCGCAAAGCCGGGCTCGTCCGACCACAGGTCGGAGCCGATGACGCGGTAGCGCGGCTCCAGCGTCGCGGGGTCGATGCGCACGCGCTCGATGGCGCCGGGGGCCGCGCGCTGGCCGCCTGATATCTCGGCGCCCTCGAAGGCGGGGCCGGTCGGCGAGGAGGCGGCGACGACGCGCTTGCGGTTGCCGAGCACGATTTCGGCATTGGTGCCGACATCGACCAGAAGCATCATCTCGTCCTGCCGGTGCGGCCCTTCGGCCAGCGTCGCGGCGGCCGCGTCTGCGCCGACATGGCCGGCGATGCAGGGCAGCAGATAGAGCCGCGCACCGGGGTTGAGGGTAAGCCCGATGTCGTCGGCGCGCGCCTTGACCGCGCCGGAGACGGCGAGCGCGAACGGCGCGCCGCCGAGCTCGGTCGGGTCGATACCGAGAAACAGGTGGTGCATGATCGGGTTGGCGACGAACACGGCGTCGAGAATGTCCTGGCGCTGCGCGCCGCCTTCCGCGCAGACGCGGTCGACGAGCATGGAGACCGCCTCGCGGACCGCCTTCGTCATCGCCTCGCGGCCCTCGGGGTTCATCATCACGTAGGAGACCCGGCTCATCAGGTCCTCGCCGAAGCGGATCTGCGGGTTGGACATGCCGGCGGACGCCGCGACCCGGCCCGACAGCAGCGAGACCAGATGCATGGCGATGGTCGTCGAGCCGATGTCGCAGGCGATCCCGTAGGCTTCGTTCTTCAGCTCCGGCCACAGCGCGACGATGGTGGCGCGACCGTCCTCCTCATCGCGGTGGATGGCGGCGGTGGCCGTCCAGTTGCCGGCGCGCAGGATGCCCTGCACCTGCGGCAGCAGCGCGAAATCGACGGCAAGGTCGCGGTATCCCCATTCCTTCTCGAGCGCGACCCTGAGCCTGTCGAGGTCGCCGAGCGGCTTGTGCATGTCCGGCTCCTCGATCTCGACATAGCAGAGCCGGACGGCGGTATCGCGCGCGATGACGCGGGTGTCGGCCGCCTTGCGCACCACCTGGGCGTTGATGACGGTGTCCTGCGGCACGTCGACGACGAGGTCGCCCTGGATGGTGGCCGAACAGGAGAGGCGGCGGCCTTCCGGCAGCCCGCGCACGCGCTCGTAGCGCTCCTCCTTCGGTCCGGGGGGCGAGATATGGTCGAGCGCCGAGGTGATGCCGTGCTTGGCGAACCGGCCTTCCTGCACCTCGATCTGGCAGCGGCCGCAGGTGGCCCGCCCGCCGCAGACGCTCTCGACATAGACGCCGAGCTGGCGCGCGGCGTCGAGCACCGGCGTGCCGACGGGAAAGCGCCCGCGCTTGCCCGATGGCATGAACAGGACGAGAGGGTCGGTGGGCTGGGAGGTCATCGTTTCATCGATTCAATGCATGCGCCGCGATTAAAGGATCCGAAGTCGGGGTGGCGCGAGAATGGGCGCCCGGACGCAGGGAGGCCGCCGTGCCGTCCGTCCTGATTTCCGCGATCCTGTCGTCGTTCCTGCTCGTGCGCCTGATCAAGGGGCCGTGGCTGCGATACCCGCAATATCCCGCTGTGGCGATGGTCGGCTGGGCCTCGCGGCGATCGTCGCCGCCTCCTTCTCGCTGGAACTCGCCGACGACGTCGTCGCCGGCAACCTGAGGCGCGTCCTTCGAAGCTCGCCCACGAGGTCTTTTTCCAAGCCGCATGCCTGTCGTGCGGGCTCGCACCTCAGGATGAGGGAGGCTGGTTCTCGAATCCGGCGCCTCACGGTCTCGACGCACAACATCCGCCATGCCCGGGTTCGAGGCGAAACCATGACTCAGGGCTCGCCTGTTGAAGCGGGATGCCGGAGCGCCAACGTTCCTCATCCTGAGGTGCGAGGCGAAGCCGAGCCTCGAAGGACGCACGATAACCTTCTACCCCCTTGCCAGCCTTGCCTCGCGCCCGCCGCGGCGGCGGCCGGCCGGCGCGGCGGCGCCGTCGG
>Ga0207868_1001061_pt1 | contig 22262 bp, 27 predicted proteins | sample Passage237B_FD_187370 | JGI IMG/M metagenome (GOLD analysis project Ga0207868, IMG submission 187370) | Cellulose adapted compost microbial communities from Newby Island Compost Facility, Milpitas, CA, USA - Passage2 37B (SPAdes) (version 3) ... | reverse complement strand
CGCAATTGATACAATTCCATAATAAAAATGGATAGTTATCATAGATACTAACGATTTTTATTATTGTAAAGTGCAGGTATGATTGCGGCACGAAATTAATCACAACTCGTTAGAAAGATATCAGATGAAAAACCTCCATACTCCTTCCCTGATCGCTGGCGCTCTCGCCGCGACGCTCCTTATTTCCCTTGGCCTGAGCTTCCCCATCAGCATCGAGATCTTCGTGGCTTACGCCGCGGTGGTCACGCTGGTGGCGCTCGCGATGGTGGACTTGGTCCCGAAGCGCAAGCGCCTGCAGGTCAAATAAACGCGCGAGGAGAACAGCGCGACTCAACAAGGCCCGGAATTACCCTCCGGGCCTTTTTAGTGCCCAAATTCGACGGGGCGGAGCGAGTAGTTTGGCCGAGAGAAACATTTTCCCGAGGTTTTAGACAAAAAGGGCGGGCCATGACGCTTTATAGGCAAACATCCGCCAACCCCCGCATGGAGGCCACGCTCAACGATGACTCTTGGAAAGATTGGTTTCAGCATCACGGACCCAAATTGCTGCTTTGTGCGCGGCAATGGACGCGCAGTCTCGCGGATGCCGAGGACGTCGTGCAGGAAGCGTTCGTGCGGTTTTGGCGTCACCAGCGCCATCTGCCCGGCGAACCTCGAGCGTTGCTCATCGCGTCGATTCGGCGCGCCGCGATCGATTTGGCGCGTAAAGACGACCGACGCGCCGCGCGTGAAGAGTTCAGCGCGGAGGAAACCAGCCGCCTTTTTGAATCCGATCCTGCGGGCGACGAACGCGTGCAACTCATTCAATCCGCGATGGCCCGACTGCCCGAGGCTCAGCGCGAAGTGCTCGTGCTTAAAATCTGGGGTGAGCTCACGTTCGATGAGATCGCGCGCGAACTCGACATTCCGCTCAACACCGCCGCGTCGCGCTATCGCTATGCGCTGGCCGCGCTTCGTCAGGAACTGACCGTGACCGAGAACCATGGATAACCCATTGAAAGAATTGGAAGACGAACTTGTCGCACTGCATCCGGTGCGGCCCAGCCAGCGATTGGAGCGGCGCATTGCGGCCGAACTCGCGCCGCGTCGCCGCGTGCATTGGTTGTGGATGGCGTTGCCGGCGGCCGCGGCCTTTGCGATCATGTTTGCCTGGCAAATGCAAAGACAGCACTTGTCGCCTGCTGAATGGGTGACGAACGAAAATTCCATCGTGGAGGCGACGCAGCCGGCGTCCGCGTTCAAACCGGTGGCGACGCAAAATCTTCTCTACGCCGCGCGCGACGACGGTCTCGTGACACTTGAAGACGGTCGCGTGGTTCATCGCACGAGCCATTCGTATGTGGACACCGTGGTCTGGCGTGATCCGCAATCCAACGCCTCGGTGACTTGGACCGTGCCGCGCGAAGAAGTGCGACTCAGGCCCGTTTCTTTTCAGTGAACCCAATTCCAACATTATGAAAACAACCCTGCGTAATATTATTCCGCTGCTCGGCCTGACCGTGCTGGCGTCACCCTTGATCGCTGGCGAAACGGACGCGCCGAAGGAAGTTAAGGAAAAACGCGTGATCGTAAGAACCCTCGGTGGGCCTACACCGGGCATGAAGGTTGACCGCGCGCGTGAATTCATCGCCGCCGAGCCAGGCGAGATGGAGAAAGTCACATTCCTCGGCGTGCAAACGGAGCCGGTCGGCCCCGCCTTACAGGCACAACTTGGGATTCCTAATGGCACGGGCTTGGCCGTGAGCATGATTGTGCCTGACAGCGCGGCGACTGGTGTCCTGCAGGCGCACGACATTTTGCTGAAGTTTGAAGACCAAATTTTGGTCAACATGGACCAACTCTCCGTGCTCGTGCGCAACCGGCAGCCTGGCGACAAGGTCAAGCTGACCTATCTGCGCGGCGGCAAAGAATCATCGGCCACTGTGACGCTTGGTGAGAACGAAGTGCCGAAGCGCGTGAGTTGGCAGATGGGTCCCGGCGCGTTGCCCGCTTTCGGAATTCATCGGGCTGCACCGCCCTTTGCCGGCGTGCCGGTTGAAGGCGAAACGGATAAATTGCTTTGGATGATGGATGTCGGTCGCGAAGGCGGAGCCAAGCGCGTGATCCGCACCGAGCGCGTGGGCGACGATATGGTTTTTGTCGCGGTGAATACCGACGTGGGCCAGTTGAAACTCCAAGACGATCAAGGCACGGCCGAACTGATCAAAACGAAAGACGGCAAGCAGTTCGTGGCCAAAAACGCCGCCGGCGAAGTCATCTTTTCCGGCGCGGTAGACACTGAGGAACAACGCGCGGCTTTGACGGATGAATTGCGCGCCCGGTTGGATAAACTCGAAAAAATGCCGGACGTGCAGTTTCGCACCGGCGCGGAGTTCGAAGGTGGCGAAAGCCGGGTGCTGCCATTGCCCACGCGCGAAGCGCGTTTGCATCGCCAACCGCTGCCGTCGGGAATGCGTCGGCTCGATGTGAGCTGAGTGCGGATGCGTTCTTTTCCTAAAAGCAAAAACGCGGAGCATTGCGCTCCGCGTTTTTTGTAGGGGTTAAAGGAAGGAGAGAACTTAAGCCGCGGCGGGGCGGTTTTTGACGAAGATGGCCGCGATGAAGGAGATCACTGCGTTAAACAGCATGATGATGAAAAAGCTCATGGTCGTCATGACGCCGGGGCTCATCCATTTGCGCATCATCGGTTCGGCTTGAGCGATCTGCGTGGCGGACATCCCGGCTTCTTCCATTTTCGCGATCTGCCCTTGAAAGATAACTTCGTTAATCGCGGGATTGATGACGGTGAAGTAGCCATACGAGTAGAGGCTGCTGAAGAGCGTGCCCCAAAAGCTGACCATCAGGCCGGTGGCGAGAGCTGAGCCGTAGCCCCAATTTTGATCGGCGGGAGTCAGCGCGCGCTTTTCACGCATACCCAGGAAAATCGTGATGATGGCGATCGCCGTGCTCAGCACCATAGCGATGCGTTGCGCCGTTTCCATCTTGTCCGCCGCGTCGTGATAACCGGCAAAGAAAAAAGCAAGACTCACCAGCGACGTGGCCAGTGCCATGATAAACCCGTAGGTCAGGGAAGTTTTCATGGGGCAACAGCTTGCAGGATTTTTTGCCAGATACAATCGGTAAACTATTCGACGATGTTCTGCGATGAATTGGCGAAAAGCACCGGCTGAGCGAAGATCGCCCTGAATAAAACGTGCAATGCCGAGAGCGAGTTTGCTCCCGGCATTGTTAGGAATCGGATCGTATCCGATATTTTATTTCACGCTTCGCGAAGAAGCTGAAGTAGGGGAACGCTTAGGCGGCGACTTTTGCGGCAACGCGACGAACGGGGCGGCGCACGGCGGTAAATCGCACCGGCGAGCGGGTCGGTTCCCAGCGCGAAGTGCGCGGGCTGTAGTCGCGCAGGAAGCAGGCGAGCACGAACGGGATCGTGGCGATCGCGGCTGTCTCCGCAGTATGCGCGCCGAAGGCGGCGGAGATACCGAAGGCGGCAATGCCGGCTACCGAGGCGATTTCGAGAATTTTGACGAGTTTCATGGTGCTATCCTTTGAATTTGTGTTGTCCCTAGAACGCACGAAGGCGCGAAAAGTTACAAAAAAACCGCTCCCAGATGAGGAGCGGTCGAATTGGCGGGATAAATGGCGTGTTGGCGCGCTTATGGTTTCAGCACCTGCGGCGCGAGGCGATGATCGCCATCGTTGGGCGCGGGCTGCACTCCGAGCAGGGTGCAGAGCAGGTCGTAAACGTGGATATTTTCGAATGGCGGAATGACCTCGCCGGTTTTGAAAGCGGGACCTTTGGCGATGAAGAGCGCGCTCATGTCGGGATCCACGGGATCATATCCGTGCGCTCCGCCGCTCGTCCAACCGCGCTCATCGTATTGTTTGATCTTCTCGCGGGTCTGAATCAGCCAGCCCGAATCGGGCACGAGAACGACAGGCGGGATGCGCAGGTTGTCGCTGAAATGTAGTTCGGCGGGAATATCTTCGCGTTTCCACACGCGGAAATGTGGATTTCCGCCGGCGAATTTAGCGTAGAGGCTGTCCACGTCGCCGTCCTTGGGCCGGAGGCCAACAAGATAACCGGAGAAATCGATCTGCACGGTCGCAGGATCGACGAAGTCGTCGAGCACGATGCGTCGGCTGGCGCTGATGTCGGTCATGCCGTGATCGGCGACGACGACGTAATTGACCCGCGACGCGAGGCCTCGCGATTGCACGCCGCTGACGAGATGGCCGATGGCGCGATCGACCTCGAGCAACGCATCGCGTGTTTCCAGCGCGCCGGGTCCAAAATCGTGTCCGGCGGTGTCCACGATGTCGAAATACAAGGTGATGAATCGGGGGCGTTCCGCTTCAGGCAAATCAAGCCACTCGAGCACCTGTTGCACGCGTTGCTCACAAGTCAGGTTCCAATCGTAAACGCGCCAAAAGTGCGGCCGACCGCCGGCGATCTCGGCTTCAGAGCCGGGCCAGAACATGCAGGCGGTGGTCACGCCCTGTTTGCTTGCCGTTACCCAAATCGGTTCGCCGCTCCACCAGCGGCCTTCGCGCGGAGCGGGATGATCGCCGAGCGCAAACCACGCATCAAACGAGGGATCATACATGCTGTTGCTCACGATGCCGTGATGCACCGGGCGCAAACCGGTGGCCAAGGTGTAGTGGTTGGGAAACGTGGCCGACGGAAAGCAAGGGATCATGCGCTCGGCTTTCACGCCGCCGGCCGCGAGCGCGTTCAACGTTGGAGGCAGATATTTTTCGAGGTAATCCCAGCGGCCGCCGTCAATGGAAACGAAAATGACGATGGGCGCTTCGTCCGGCGCGGCTTGCATTAAGCGCGGCAGAAAAACCATCAAGGCGAAGAGCAGTGTGCGCAGCAGAGTCATGATTGAGCGGAAGATAAATTCAGAGTGACGAGCGTGGCGCCCCAGCTGCCGCTCGATTCGTCTCCCAAACGAAACGAGTGAACCAAGGGCGAACGTTGCAAAATAGCGTGGACGGTAGCACGCAGTGTGCCGGTGCCTTTGCCGTGGATGATGCGCACCGTGCGCAGTTTCTTTTCCGCGCAGGCTTCAAGCCACGCGGGAATTAGTTCCGGGATGTCGCGCGGATGGAACGTGTGCAAATCGAGTTCCCAAGTAATCGGGATCACCACCGGTTCCGCGTCGCTTTCGGGCGGGCGATTTCCGTTGGTGCTCATGGCATCACTGCTCCGGCGCAGAAGGCGGTTCCGGCGGCTGGACCGGTTGCGCGGGTTTTAATGCAGGAACGGGTTTCTTGACGGCGGGCTTTTCATCCACGTCGTCCATCGCGCGTTTGAATTCCTCTTCCACGCCGCTGGCGGCTTTTTTGAATTCGCGCATGGTTTTACCCAGCCCACGAGCGAACTCGGGCAGCTTCTGACCGCCGAAGAGCAACAGGATGATGAACATGATCATCATCAGCTCCGGGCCGCCGACGCCTTCGATAAAAGCGAGTGTTTCCGTGGTCATCTGCATGGTTTGAAGTGGCAAACTCAACTCATCCGGCGTGTAACGTCAAAGCTCTGCTGCGGGATTATTGCGTGCGCCGCGCAGCGATGTGCTGCCGCCAAGCGCGCGGGCTGGCGCCGTGGTGCTGCTTGAAGCGCAATGTGAAATAAAACGGATTTTCGAAACCGACCTCCGCAGCGATCTGGCGGATCGGTGCTTGGGTGAATTCGAGCAACTGACGCGCGCGGTTGAGGCGCTGCGTTTCCAGATAGCGCTGCGGTGTCTCGCCGGTTTGCGCCTTGAACAAGTGCGCGAAGCGCGAGGCGGATAATCCGCATCGCGCGGCCACTTGCGCGACGGTCATCGGTTCCGCGAAGTGGCTGCTGATGTAGTCGACTGCGACGCGAATCCGTGCGTCGAGCCGCGAGTTTTCGCTGCGGGGATTGAAGCGATCGCAGCGCAGGATGATTTCTTCCAACGCGTTCATCGCCAGCTCACGGCGCACGCGATCGGCGCCGATGTTGATTTTCAACAGGTGTTGGAATCGCGAAACGATGATCGTTTTGGCCGCGCCGTCGTGCAGATGCAGACGCATGATGCCGGGCGCGGCTTCCGGCCAGTCGAGCCATTCGCGCCAGCCGGCGCGAGGGATGAAGTGAGCCCAGAGCGGCTCCCAATGCAATTCGCCGGGCGTGGTGCCGTAATCGTGGCGAATGCGCGGCTTGATCAAAATCATGTCGCCGGGGCCGGTCAGCACCTCGCCCTTGAGATGACCGAATCGGGCGTGGCCGCTGAGATTGTAAACGAGCAGCCAGTCGTTGGTGCCGAGTTCGCGATACGTGTTGAAACGCGGACCTTCGCGGTAAGTGCCGGTGATCAACGGGCCGGGCGGCGGAGCGGGGGTGTTTGGTCGGACCGACATGACGGCAGAATATTATAGCTATTTGACTGGAGCTTCTATGTGAAAATTCCAGGCTGGGTGCTAGAATATTTCATTATGGTTATCGACAGTTCCCCGCTTAACACCCCTGACGTCAGCTCGTATGCCGAGCAGTTTGCCCGCGACGGTTATGTCGTTGTCCCGGGACTCTTTTCTCCTGCCGAGGTCGAGGAGATCCGCGAAGTTTTCACCAAGATGCATGCGGATGGTGTGCCTGGCCATTACGAGCCGCGGACCGTGCGCGATGGTGTCGAGGACCCGAACGATCCGCTATATCAATATCCGCGCGTCATGATGCCGCACCGCTTCAACGCGCGTGCCAAGCACTACATGCTGCATCCCGGCGTCACACGGGTGTTGAAAGAGTTGTTCCAAGCAGAACCGGTGGCGACGCAGAGCATGTTCTATTTCAAGCCGCCGGGCGCTCGTGGTCAGGCGTTGCACCAAGATCAATTTTATCTGCTCGTCGAACCCGGCACCTGCATCGCGGCGTGGACGGCGATTGACGATTGCGACGCCGAGAACGGCGGCATGATGGTCGTGCCGAAGACGCATGATGCGCCGATCGTGTGTCCCGATCTGGCCAATCGCGGTGAAAGCTACACCACACACTTTGTGCCCGTGCCCAAAGGCCACAAACCGCAGCTGGCCAAGATGAAGGCGGGCGACACGTTGTTCTTCAACGGCAGCGTGATTCACGGCTCGGGCCCGAATCGCTCGAAGACGCGTTTCCGTCGTTCGTTTATCTGCCACTATGCTTCTGGCAATCTGCGCAGAATTTCCGGTGCCTACCACCCGCTGACGCGGATGGACGGCACCGAATACGAAGTCGAAATTCAAACCAGCGGCGGTCCTTGCGGCGAGGGCTGGACCGGTGCGGCGCACTAAGCGCGGTTGGTTTTAATTGGCGGTTTAAGCGTGCCCGCAATCTGTGCGGCACGCTTAAACGTCAGGCTGGATCGTAGGGGACGATGGTGTTGGTGAAGGTTCCGTCGTCGTAGAGATCGATCAAAGAGTAGGCCGGCGGGAATTCATCATACGGGCCGAACCACCAGCGTGCACAGACGGCGCCATTGCAGCAGTAGCGCACGCCGAGAAAGTGAACTTCATCAACGCGGTGGATGTGACCGCTGATGCAGCCCTTCACATTAGGATGTTGCTTGAAGAGATTTTTGAGAGCCTTGACGTCCGTGTGCATGGCGCCGGGGTCGAGCACGAAAGCGCCTTTGTCCACGACGCCGTTGTTCATGAAAAACGACACGCCCAGAATAGGGATGTGCGAGAAGATGATGACCGGCCGCGTGGCCGGTGTCGCGGCGAGGTCGGCGGCGAGCCATGCCATCTGTTCGTCGTCGAGCCGCGCCATGTAGCCCGAGGGAATCACATGATTACGGTGCAGACTATCGAGCACGATAATGTGCCAGTCGACTTGATCGAACGAGTAGTAGCGATCACGCAGGTCGAGCTCCTGCATCATCATGGCTTTGCCGAATAGCGGATCGCGCGCGACTTCGAGTTGAGGCAATCCCCAGCCCCACACGTCGTGATTGCCGATGCAGGCGTGCCACGGCAAAGTCACCTCGGCCTCGACTACTTGTTTCCATAAGGCCCATTGCCGGAGCGTCTTCTCCTTGGAGGTTTGTAAACCGTCGGAAATGAGATCGCCGCCGAAGAGAATGAAGTCCGGGCGATCAGGTTGCGCCTGCATGTGGCGGATCGCGTTGGCGAAACCGACGGCGGGATCAAACACCTGATCCTTCAGCTTGTAATCAACATGCATGTCGGTGAGGTGCGCTATCCGCAGCGTGCGAGATTTTTTGCCAGAGCTTCCTTCAGGAGTGGCAATGGCATGGGCGGGTAGAGCGGCCAGTCCGAGAGCGGCAGTTGAACGAACGAGAAAATCGCGACGGCTGGTGGGGTGTTTCATGGGATGAGACGATGCGGTGATGAAATGCAGTGAAGGTCCGGCAAAATCACGGATCAGTCGGTAACACCGGCTGATCTCTGGCGGGTGGAATCCTAACTAGTCTCACTTCACGCGCACGGCGACGGTGAAGGTCTGTGTCTGTCCGGGCGCGACATAATGGAGACCGCGTTTGTGCTCCACGGCATTGGGCGGGCCCATCCACGGTTCGACGCAATAGAAAGGTGCATTGTCATCGCCTGACCAAGTGACAATGGCCGCATCGGGCGGCGGCACAGGATCCGCGCCGAGAGTGACGATCACGTCGCCGGCGTGGCCGTGTTCACCAAACACCACGGTGTTGCGGGTCAGGCCGAGATGAATCGTGTCGATCAACTGCGGATCGGCGAGATTGACGATCTCGGGCAGAGTGGGGCCGGGTTGGAGGCTGCCGGTGGAGAAATCTTGTTTGCACCGCTCAGCGGCCGGGATGCGGATGGAGTAGTCGGAGCGTTTCATGCCTTCGCTCCACGGCAGTGTGAAATAGAAATGATGCCCCGCGCTCCACGGTAACGGCTCCGATCCGCGGTTTTGCAGAGACAATTCGCAAATCAGTCCGAGCGATTCGAAGCGGTAGCGGACAGTGAATTCGTAGTCGTAAGGATAAACCTCGCGTGCGGCATCGTCCGGATGGAACAGGGCTGTGAAGCTGGTGGCGTCGGCGTGAGTGATGGAGAATTTCCCCTGTCGTGCCAAACCGTGCATCGGCATGGGACGGCGCACGCCATCGGCCGCGCGCCAGAAATGAATATCGCCGCGGTCGTAGCTGCGGGCGTTGAACGGAAACAGGATCGGATTGCCGCCGCGAACGCTGGCGATTTTCGAAAGATCGGCATCCTCGGGCCAATAGAGCACGTCGCGCACCGAGCCGTCACCGAGCGCGATGTTCCAATTCATCAGGCGCGCGCCTTTTTCGGGCAGCGCGAGAAAGGTCGAATGACCCACGCGCCAGCGCAGAAGCGTTTCGCCACCAAAGGAGACTTTTTCCATGACTCGGTGAAATCGTTTTCGCCGCGACCCGGCAACGGGTTTTTGGAAAGAAGCCGCTAAATTCCAGTGGCGGCACGCTTGCACGGTCGGAGGGGATTGGTATTTTCGCCGAACCATGCTGCGCAAAATCCTCATCGGCCTGTTCGCTTTGCAGGCGTTGACGATGGCTGCCGAAGAGCCTGCTCCGGCTCCGGCGGCGGAATCCGTTACTCAAGTTGTGGTCATTCCGGTGCGCGAGCAGATCGGAAAACCGGTGCTCTACATTGTGCGGCGCGGTTTGAAAGAAGCGATCGAGCGCAAGGCCGGCATGGTCGTGCTCGACATGAAAACGCCCGGCGGCCGCGCCGATGTGATGCTTGAAATTATGGAGGCGATGGATCGCTTTCCGGGCGAAAGCGTGACCTACGTGAACGACGAGGCGGGTTCAGCTGGCGCGTTGATCGCGGCGGTGACGGACGAGATTTATTTTTCGCCGAATGGTGTGATGGGCGCGGCAGAATTGATCAGCGGCACCGGCGCCGATGTGCCTGATGCGTTGAAGCGCAAGATGACGAGCTACATCAACGCCAAGGTGCGCGCGTTGTCGGGTTCCGATCCACGGCGCGCCGATGTGCTCAAGGCGATGACGAGTCCGGATTTCGAATTCAAAATCGGCGACACCGTGCTCAAGCCCGCAGGCGAATTGCTCACAGTGACGGCGGATGAAGCGACGGCTTTGCACGGCGATCCGGCGCAACCGCTGCTGGCTGCTGGCATTGCGGATAATGTCGAGGCATTGCTCACGGCGAAATTCGGCAAGGGTAACTATGCGGTCACTTCGCTTGAGGTTACTTGGTCCGAGCAATTGGCCGTGTGGCTCAGCGCCATCGCGCCGCTCATGTTAGGGCTCGGCTTGCTGGCATTGTTCATCGAATTCAAAACGCCGGGATTCGGCGTGTTTGGCGTCGCGGGCATCGTGCTGCTGGCGATCGTATTTTTGAGCAACTTCGTGGCAGGGCTTTCCGGTCATGAGCCGATGCTGATTTTCGGGCTGGGCCTGTTGTTGATCGCGCTCGAAGTGTTTTTCTTTCCCGGCACCGTGGTCGTCGCTTTGACCGGCGTGGTTCTGATGCTTGGATCGCTGTTGTGGTCGATGGCCGACATTTGGCCGAACGAACCGGTGACGATTTCCGGCGATCTGTTTGTGCAGCCGCTGATCAACCTCGGAACGGGGTTGGCAATCGCAGTGATTGGTGCGCTGGCGCTGATGCGTTTCCTGCCGAAGGGAATGTTTTGGGATAAGATGATTCTCGCCACATCCATCGGTCAGGTGTCCGCACCCGAAGTAAACGAAGTCTCGCTCATCGGTCGCGAAGGCGTCGCGGCGACCGATATGTATCCAACCGGTCAGATTGAAATCGACGGCCGGCGATACGAGGCGAGGATCTCTATCGGTGTGGTGGATGCCGGGCAAAAAGTCGTGGTGCGCGCGAAGCGTGAATTCGAATTGCTAGTCGAACCGGTGGAGGAAAACCGATGAACGCGATCATCATTCTTTTCACGGTCGGCGCGCTGCTCATCGCTTTCGAAGTTCTAGTGCCGGGCGGAATCCTTGGTCTTTTGGGCGGACTCGCGCTCTTGGGCGGCGTGGGCACGGCGTTTTATGATTACGGCCTGAGCGGTGGCGTCATCGCGTTTATTTCCGCGCTTGGCCTGCTCGCCATCGTGTTATGGCTGGAATTCGTGCTGCTGCCGAAGACCGCGTTGGGCCGCCGGATGTTTTTGCAAAGCGCCGTCACTGGCACGACCAAATCGCCGACGGAAAATCTGGTCGGACACACTGGAAAGGCTGTCACGGCGCTTGGCCCGACTGGCTACGTGCAGATTGAAGGCAAACAATACGAGGCGTTTTCGCGCTCGGGTTTTGTTGATGCCGGCTCGACAGTGAAGGTCGTCGGCGAGGATAGTTTTCGATTAATAGTAACCCTGGAACAATAACCATGAATCTGACCCTTATCCTAATTATTGCGGCCGCAGTGGCCGGCTTGGTGGTGCTTGGCATCATCATCTCCTTTTTTAATGTATGGCTGCGCGCTTGGTTGTCGGGCGCCTATGTCAGCATCTTCAACCTCGTGGCCATGCGCCTTCGTGGCGTGCCCTATGGTGTGATTGTCGAAGCGCGCATCCGCGCCGGCAAAGCCGGTATCGATGTCGATGTGAATGACATTGAGGCCCAATATCTCGCCGGTGGTAATGTGATCGCCTGCGTGCAGGCGCTCATCGCCGCGCAAAAAGCGCGCATCGAACTCGATTGGCAGCGGGCCTGTGCCATCGATCTTGCGACCAAGGGGTCCGGCAAGAGCGTGGAGGAAGCCGTGCGCACCTCGGTGGACCCGAAGGTGATTGATTGTCCCAATCCCGAATCCGGTCGCATCACGATCGACGGCGTGGCCAAGGATGGTATTCAAGTCAAAGTGCGCGCTCGCGTAACGGTGCGCACGAACCTCGACCGCTTCGTCGGCGGCGCGAAGGAAGAAACGATCATCGCTCGTGTGGGTGAAGGTATCGTGACGACTATCGGCTCAGCCGACACCTATAAGGTTGTGCTCGAATCGCCGGACAGCATTTCGAAGGTCGTGCTCAAGCGCGGTCTCGATGTCGGCACGGCGTTTGAAATTCTCTCGATCGATATCGCCGATGTGGATGTGGGCGAAAACGTCGGCGCGAAACTGCAGGAAGCGCAGGCCGAGGCGAACAAGTCGATTGCCCAAGCGCAGGCTGAAATCCGTCGCGCGGCTGCCGTTGCCCTCGAGCAGGAAATGAAGGCGAAGGTGCAGGAGATGCAGGCCAAGGTGGTCGCGGCGCAGGCCGAGGTGCCGCTCGCCATGGCCGAGGCTTTCCGCCAAGGCCGATTGGGTGTGATGGATTACTACCGCATGGAAAACGTGCAGGCCGACACCGGCATGCGTAAGTCCATTTCGAACACCGACGACGCGAAGTAAGCCGTGGACTGGCTCATCGATCACATTCAGCTGGTGATCGCCGTCGCGGCGGCGTTCGCGTATTGGCTGAATGCGCGCAAACAGCAGCAGCCCGAGGAAGACGACGAGCCGAACGTGCGGCAGCTTCGGGACGAAAGTCAGGAAGCTGCCGAAGAAGCGGAACGCGCGCGTCGCATTCGCGAAGAAATTCGCCGCAAGATCGCTGAGCGCGTCGGCGGCGATGTCACCGCGCCGCGGCCGGTGGCTGGCCCACCGCCGGTCATTCGCCAATTGGAAGTTAATCCTCCGCGACTCGACCCCGAGCCGCCGCGCCAGCCGATGATTGATTCGGCGTTGCTCGAACAGCAGCGCCGTTTGCAGGAGCAATTGGAAGAGGCGGTGCGTGCGAAGCAGCGTGCGCAGGAAATTCGTCGCGAGGCTCCCACTAAGCGGCGCACGACTTCAACTGCGGTGCCGACCTTGGCTGGTCGCGGGATTCGGGCTGATTTGCAAAATCGCGAGAGTCTGCGCCGTGCCGTTGTGCTGCGCGAAGTGCTCGGTCCGCCAGTGGGACTGCGTTGAGGGTTTCCGTTTGCAGGGCGGGATCGCTGATCTCGCCTGCAAATATACTTTGTGCCCAAGGAGGGATCAGCCAGCGATCCCGCCCTACATCAGTTGATCTGAGCGCGATTGTAGCCTTCGAACGGCATCGGGTAGCGTTTGCCGTTGAGCTCGATCTGAAGGTTTTTGCCTTCCGAGGCCCAGATGAGGATCGGGCCGGGTTTGCGCACAGTGCGGATTTCGCCGCGCGCCATGTTCGTGTCGGGCAAAAGCACTTCGCCGGCGGAACCGTCGGCATTACGTGCAGTGACTTTCACGCGCACATTGTTGAGGGCGATGAGGGAGATGCTTGATTCGGTGGCCGAAACGGCGCTGCCTTGCTGTTCGGCTGGTTTCTTTTCCGTGCTCGGTCCGATGAGCGAACTGATGAGCCAATAAATCAACAGGCCGACGATGAGGACAGCCAAGGCGATGCCGCCTTTGAAAATCAGTTGAGGTGGAATCGCAGGACCCTTGGGCAAACTGCTGCCGCTGCGGCTCAAATTCGAAGAGCGTTGATTCGCTGAAGCAGCGGCGGGTTGGCTGGATGATTCTTCTTTGGCGGCGCTTTTCTCCGCGGCGCGTTCTTCGGCGGACGAGGCGACGGAAAGATCCATGCGGCCGTAAATTTCACGGCTGGGCTGGCGCGTGCGGGGTTGGCTGCGGCCAAGCGCGGCGTAATCGTTAATCAACTTATCCGAAGGAAGGTGGAGATACTGCGCGTAGGTGCGCAGAAAACCGCGCACGTAGATCTCGGCGAGATTCAGGTCGAACTGGTTGCTCTCGAATTTGTGCAGGTAGTCGCTGCGAATCTTTGTCGCCTCCGCCGCCTCACGAATAGAGATGCCCTTGCGTTTCCGAGCTTCTTCCAGTCGTTCGCCGATTGTCTGCATGATTCAGTGAGTAGGGAGTTTGGAGCGTGAGGTGAAGTTAGAAATGACCGTGACGCTGGATTTTGCGTCAACCTTCGTAGGTGTCGAGGTCGACGAGAATCTCGCGAGGCGAAGAACCGTTTTCCGGACCGACGATGCCCTTGTCTTCCATGATGTCCATGATGCGGGCGGCGCGGTTGTAACCGATGCGCAGGCGGCGCTGGATCATCGAAGTCGAAGCGCGCTTCGTGGAACGCAGGACGTCGAGCGCCTGCTGGAACAGTTCGCCGTCATCGCCGAGGTCGTCGCCGCCACCGCTGCCAGAATCGTCATCGCCGTCGCTGGCCGCGCGATCGATTTGCTGTTGGACCGACTGCGCGTATTGCGGCGGGCCGTTTTGCTTGAGGAATTCGACGAGTGAAACGACTTCTTCGTCGGAAACGAAAGCGCCTTGGGCACGAACCAGTCGCGAGCTTCCGGGCGGCGAGAAAAGCATATCGCCGCGGCCGATGAGATTGTCGGCGCCCTTGGTGTCGAGAATGGTGCGCGAGTCGACTTGGGAGGCGACTTGGAACGCGATACGCGAAGGGAGGTTGGCCTTGATGACGCCGGTGATGACGTTCACGGACGGGCGCTGCGTGGCGATGATGAGGTGAATACCAGCGGCGCGGGCGAGCTGCGCGAGGCGAGCGATCGAAGTTTCGATTTCCGCCGGCGCGACCATCATGAGGTCGGCCAACTCGTCGATAATGGCGACGATGTAGGGGAGGTGATCCGGCAGTTCGGCTTCATCCGGCAGACCGGAGTCGAGTCCTTCAAGCTGCGCTTGGGCGGCGGCTTCGACCGGATCGAGTTTGGCGCCCTTTTTTCGGCTGTTGAAACCGAGGATGTTTCGAACGTTGCACTTCGCGAACATCTGGTAGCGTTGCTCCATTTCGCCGAGGAGCCATTTAAGCGCGCCGGGCACTTTCTTCGGCTCGGTGACGACCGGGATGAGCATGTGCGGCAGCGTGTTGAAGATCTTCAACTCGACCACCTTCGGGTCCACCATGAGCAGACGCACGTCCTTCGGGCTCTTGGAGTAGAGAATCGAGGCGACGATGGAATTGATGCAGACCGATTTGCCCGAGCCGGTGGCGCCGGCGATGAGCAAGTGAGGCATCTTGGTCAGATCGGAAATGAGCGGTTTGCCGGAAACATCCTTGCCGAGGGCGATGGGTAACTCGGCTTTGGCGTTGGCCCATTGTTCGCTTTCCAGAATTTCGCGCATGCCGACGGGAGTCGGGTGCTGATTCGGCACTTCGACACCGACGGCGGCCTTGCCGGGGATGGGAGCGAGGATACGCACCGATTGGGCGCGCATGCCGAGGGCGATGTTCTTATCGAGGCCGGAAATTTTTTCGACGCGCACGCCGGGCGCGGGAACGACTTCGTAGCGCGTGATGACCGGACCGACGTGAATTTCGCCGAGGCTTACTTCGACGCCGAATTCACCCAGAATACGCAGGAGATTCTCGGCGTTTTGGCGGTGTTCTTCCTCGCTGTTCCCTTCGTTGTGAATCACCTGATCGGTCAGCAGTTTGATGTCGGGGAAAATGTAATTCTTGTCCGCGCTTTGCGGAATGGTGACGCGGGCTTTCTTGGTTTCCTCAGGCTTGACGATATTGAGGTGAATTTTGCCGGCGGTATCGGCCGGTTCAGCTTCAACGGGAGCCGGCTTCGGCTTTGCTGCCGGCTTGGGCATGATTATCACCGGCTCGGGCTTGGGCTCTTCCTTCGGCGGCGGAGGCGGCGTGGCACGCGCGGGAGTTTTGGCGAGAGGTTCTTCCGCGGCCTTGGGCACGACCATTTTCGGCGCAGCGGTCTTCGTCTCCTTAGCGGCATGTTTGGCAGCGAGCGCGGCGGCTTTGGCGGCTTCCTTTTCTTTAATCTTTGCTTCCTTGGCGAGGCGCTTGGCCTCGGCGATCTCGGCTTTGCGCTTGGCGCGTTCTTCCCGCCACGCCTGCAAGGCCGCGATGTAGCGTTCGATTTCGGCGCCGATGTCCTTGGTAAGGATAAAGAGCAGTCCTGAGATGTAGAGCGTGCCCAGCAACAGCCCCGCGCCGAACACGCCGAGCGTGTCACGCAAAGCACCTTGATAGATCAGCGAGCCGAGCCAGCCGCCGGGGCCTTGCGGAAAGTAATCGCTGGGTTTGAACGACTCAATCATCGAGGCGAGTCCCGAAAGTGTGAAAATGCACACGATGATTGCGACCAAACGTGTGCCGGCGAGACGGCGAGCGTTGCGCAAAGCCAAGTAAAGCAGCCAAAACAGCGTCAGCGGAATCGTCCACGTGCTCACGCCCACCGCGTAGAGCATGATCCATACGGTGTTTGCGCCCCAAGGCCCCGCGATGTTGGTGCCAAGCACCCGGGTGGTGGAAAAACTGCTCTGGACGGGATCGTAATCCACCAAGGCGGCCAGCAGCCACATGCCCAGCACGAAGCACACCACGGCCGCGATCCAGTTGGGCCGATGGCGAGGAGCTTGATATGAAGGGCCGTTATTTGGGTTTGAAGTCTGCGTCTTGGACATTTGTCTGGGCCTGCAAAAAGACTCGGATTCCACGCTATAAGACGGGGTGGTCAAATGTAAACCCCACGCTGAGTCTTCAGGCTGACAAACTTACGAATTTATTATGCGAGAAATCCTTCGCTTCCAACCTCTTTACCAAGAACGCATCTGGGGCGGACGCGCCTTCGAATCCACATTCGAGCGCAAATTGTCCTCCACGCAGCCCATCGGCGAAAGCTGGGAGATCGTTGATCGCCCCGAGGCCCAATCAATCGTGCGCGGCGGCACGCATGACGGCGTGAAACTGCGAGATCTGATCAAAAAACACACGGTCGCCATCATGGGGCCCAAGTGGGACGCCAAGCGCCCGTTCCCGATTCTAGTCAAGTGGCTGGACTGCCGCGAGCGGTTAAGCCTGCAAGTGCACCCGCCGGCGTCGTTGGCCAAGCAGCTCAACGGCGAGCCCAAGACGGAGAACTGGTATATCGCCGATACCGCACCCGGCGCGCAATTGATCGTAGGCCTCAAGAAAGGCGTTACGCGCGCTTCGTTTGAAAAGGCCATCATTGAGCAGCGCGTCGAAGATTGCGTGCACAGTTTCAAAGTGGCCGAAGGTGATTCGATCCTCGTGCACAGCGGTCAGGTCCACGCCATCGACGCGGGCAACCTGATTCTTGAAATTCAGCAGAACTCAGACACGACCTATCGCGTTTACGATTGGGGTCGCACCGGTCTCGACGGCAAGCCTCGTCAATTGCACGTGCATGAGTCGCTGCAGTGCATTCAGTGGGACGACTTCGAGCCGGCACCGGTTCGCGCTGCGCCGACCTCGGCGGTCATTGCGGAGTGCGATGAATTCCGCATTCGGCGCTTGGTGCTCGGACGCGGCGAGAAAGTGCATTTCGCCGGTAAGGAGCAGCCGCGCATTATTAGTGTGGTCAGCGGTAAGTTGACGATCGGTAGCACCTCGCTCGAGCGCGGCGACAACGCCTTGCTGCCGTTCGCCGGTGAATTCAACGCCGTCGCGGACGAGTTCGGCATTGTGCTCGTGACCGAGAATTTCGCCTGAAGATGATCCGTCGCGGCCGTCCTCTGTCGCAACGCGGCGGTATCTTAACTAAGTGCCTGCTGTTCCTGCTTGTGCTGGGAGCAGTGGGCGCGTTGGCATGGATGGCTCTGCTGCCATCCTTCGTCGCGTCGTGGGTGCGTGAGCGCACGGGTTTCGATTTCAAGGCCGATGCATTCATGGCGAATCCGTTCACAGGTTCGCTGACGGCGCGCGGCGTGGTGATCACGAATCCGCCGACGTTTCCCACGCCGGAATTTTTAGAGGTGAACGAATTTTCGTTTAAAGCCGACGCGTGGTCGCTGTTAACCGACAAGCCGGTGTTTGAGCGCGTCACGCTCGACATCAAGCAAGTTGCCTTGGTGAAACGCGCCGACGGTCGCACCAATGCCGAGGTGTTTCGCTCTTACTTGGCTAGTCAGGGTGGCCAGCCTGCGCCGGAAACCACGGCGCGCGGAAAACGATTTATGATCAAAACGCTGCATGCGCGTTTCGATCGTCTGGTCGTGGCCGACTACACCGGGTCGCGACCGGTGCGGCAGGAACACGCCGTCCAGATCGATCGCATGTTCAGCAATGTCAGCGATGCCAGCCAGCTGCTCCTGCCGGCCTCATTGGATCAATTGTTCGCGCTCGGTGGCGCGGTTGGTGGTTTGCTGCCGGCCGATATCGGCCGGGTATTGGAAAACGCCCTTCGCTCGGGCACGGATCTGTTGAAACAGATTCCGACCGACGCCCGGGCTTTCACTGGATTTTCCGATACACTTGAAGAAAGTAAAAAGCCGTAGTTAGATAACCGTTTACCATGACAAGTCAGCAATCCAAGGAACCGACCGAGAAGAACTCAACCACGGCAGAGACCACCGTGGAGGAAAAGCCTGCCACCCAGGCGGAGACCAATCCTGAGTCCGCTGCCAAGGCCGCGCCTTCGTTGGAAGAGCAGTTGGCCGCAGCCAAGGCTGAGGCTGCGTCGCACTACGACCGATATGTTCGGGCGATCGCTGATCACGAAAACTTTCGTAAGCGTGTCGCCCGGGAAAAGGACGAACTGCGTCAGTATGCCGCTTCGCGCGTGCTGGAAGACCTGCTCCCCGCGCTCGATAATTTGGGCTTGGGTTTGTCGGCCGCCGACCAGCCGAATGCCACGGTGAAATCCCTGAAAGAGGGCGTCGCCATGGTGCAGACGCAGTTGAAGAGCACGCTTGAGCAGCATGGCCTCAAGGAAATCAACCCTGTGGGCCAGACCTTTAATGCGCACCAGCACGAAGCTTTGGCGCAGCAACCCAGCGCCGAGGTAGCCGAGGGCATCGTGCTCAACGTGATTCGCGTGGGTTATTCACTTAACGGCCGTCTGCTCCGTCCCGCTTCGGTCGTGGTGTCCAGCGGCGCGCCCAAGAACTAATCCATATGGCTCAGGAAGATTATTACGAACTGCTCGGCGTGAGCAAAAGCGCCACGGCGGAAGAGTTGAAAAAAGCCTACCGCAAAAAGGCCGTGCAGTATCACCCGGACAAAAATCCGGGCAATAAGGAGGCGGAGGAGATGTTCAAAAAAGTCTCCGAGGCTTACGATGTGCTGAGCGACTCCGAAAAGCGGGCGGCTTACGATCGTTACGGCCATGCGGCTTTCCAAGGCGGCATGGGCGGCGCTCCGCGAGGTGGTGCCGGCGGTGGCTTTCACGATCCGTTCGATATCTTCCGCGAAGTTTTCGGCCGCCAAGGCGGCGGCGGTGGCGGTATTTTTGACGAAATGTTCGGCGGCGGTGGTGGTGGCGACGGCAGTCGTGACGGCGCCGATCTGCGCTACGACCTTGAAATCACCCTCGAAGAAGCAGCTCGCGGCGCGCAGAAGGAAATTTCCTTCCGCAAGAACGTCACGTGCGAACGCTGCGATGGCAGCGGCGCCGAGCCGGGTTCGAAGCGTGTGACCTGTCCGACCTGTCGCGGTGCTGGTCAAGTGCGTCGCTCGGGCGGCATCATCACGTTTACGCAAACTTGCCCGACTTGCGGTGGCGCGGGACAAAAAATCGAAAAGCCCTGCACGGCTTGCCGCGGCGAAGGTCGCGTGCCGAAGTCCACGAAGCTCAACGTCCGCATTCCTGCGGGTGTGGACACCGGTTCGCGTTTGCGTTCGGCGGGCAATGGTGAAGCCGGCATCTCCGGTGGCCAGAGTGGCGATCTCTACATCGTGCTTACGGTCAAAGAGCACGAGTTGTTCGAGCGTCACGGAGATGATCTGTTCTGCGAAATTCCAATCAAGTTCACTCTCGCGACGCTCGGCGGCACGATTGAAGTGCCGACATTGTTCGGCAAAGCGTCGCTGAAGATTCCGGCGGGGACGCAGAGTGGGACGACGTTCCGTTTGCGCGACAAAGGCATGCCGTCGCTCCGCGGCGGTCGCCAAGGCGACCAATTGGTGCGCGTCCATGTCGAAGTGCCGACAACGCTTTCGTCCGAGCAGCGCAAGCTGTTGGAGGAGTTCGCCAAGATCAGCGGCGACGCCAGCGAGCCGACTTCCAAAAGCTTCTTTGAAAAAGCGAAGAAGTTCTTTTAAGCGCGGCGCCTAGTGCGCTGACGGGAAACGAGATTTACAAGCCGCACGGCGCATGCGACCGTGCGGCTTTCCTTGGTGAAACTCGAAAATCCCAAACTCCTGACTCTCGAAGACGCCATGGCGGCGCGCGCCAAACTGCGCGAGGCCGGCAAGAAACTGGTGCTCACCAACGGTGTTTTTGATCTGCTGCACACCGGACATCTCTATTACCTCAAGGAAGCGCGTAAACTCGGTGACGCGTTGTTTGTGGCGATCAACAGCGATGACAGCGTGCGCGCATTGAAAGGCCCAGCTCGTCCTATCATGACCGAGGAGCAGCGCGCATACGCGCTCGGTGCGTTGTGGTTTGTGACCGGCATCATTATTTTCCGAGAGAAGCGACTCGTGCCCGAGATTCGCGTGCTGAGGCCTGACGTTTATTGCAAGGCCGGCGATTACACGTTGGAAAAACTCAATCCGGAGGAGCGCGCGGAGTTGGAAAAATGCGGCGCCGACATCAAATTCCTGCCGTTTTTGCCGGGCTTCAGCACGACGAGTTTGATCGAGCGAATCCGCCAAGCGGGGGAAATCTGATTTATGCGCATCGTAATTTTGGGTTCTGGTCGCGGAAGTAATGCTAAGGCGATCCTGCAGGCGCAGCGCGCCGGGCATCTCGGTCGCGGTGAGGTCGTGCATATTTTTGCGGACAAGCCCGACGCCGGCATCCTGCAACTCGGCGCGGAATTTGGCGTGCCGGCGACGTATCTCGATCCCGCGCCGTTCAAGACCAAGCTAGAAGGCGAGGGCGAGGCGCGTTACATCAAAGCCATTCGAGAGTGCGCGCCGGACATCGTGGTGCTCGCCGGTTTCATGCGCGTGATTAAACCGGGATTTCTCGAAGCGTTTGCTGGGAGAATCATCAATCTGCACCCGAGTTTGCTGCCGAGTTTCCCCGGGCTCGACGGCATTGGCCAGGCATGGCGCCGCGGCGTGAAAATCACGGGTTGCACCGTGCATTACGTGACGGCAGAGGTGGATGGCGGGCCGATCGTGGACCAAGCCGTGGTGCGAATCGAACCGGACGACACCCTGGAAACGCTCACGGATAAAATTCATGCCGCTGAACACGAGTTGCTGCCTGCGGTTCTGGCGCGGTTAAGCGAAAAATCCGTTTAGCGCATGGAGCCGGCTTTTTGGCAGATGCCGTTAAAAAATCCGCCGCAATTGGTGCAGGCTGGCCGGGCCGTGCATGGCCGCCGCGTCAAAGAGGAGATATTTCATTTGCCGGAATTGTGGTGTCTGCATCTCTACAATTATCACGGTCAGCTTTTGATCAATGGCCGCGAATTCGAATTAAAGCCGGGCTGGGTGAGTGTGACGCCGCCGAATGCGAAGATCGTTTATCGCTTTAAGGGCGAGTCGTGGCACGCATTCGCGCATTTTCGCCTGCCGTCGCGCGGTGATTTGGTGCCGATGCCGGTAATGCAGGACTTGGACGACAATTACGGCAGATTGGCCAAATCGCTCGAAGAAGCGGCGGGCTGGTTGCCATCGATGCCGTGCCGCTCGTCGGTGCGGTTGTGGGAGATTTTGTGGCAGTTGGTGAATCAACCGTTTCTGGAAAAAGCGCCGCGACGCCAGTTGCACCCTGCGCTCAGCCAGGCGGTGCGCGAAATCGAGATTCATCTGGCGGAGCCGTTGTCGATTCCGGCGATCGCGCGTCGGGCGGATATTTCGCATAATCACCTGACGCGGTTGTTTAAGGCGGAGTTTGACATGACGGCTGAAGGTTACATTCGCCAGCGCCGCACGGAGCGTGCGTTGCATTTGCTCGTGCACACGACGATGGCGATCAAGTCCATCGCGGCCGAAGTGGGCCTGCCGGACCTGCATTTCTTCAACAAAACAATTCGCGCGGCGACCGGGCACAGCCCGCGCCACTACCGCGAAAATTACGCGACAGTGCCCGGAACAGGCACGTGAGGCGGTTTCGCGGCTTGCGCTTGGCGGCGCGACCCGCGAAGTCTCGCGCCATGACTTTGGTCGAATTAAAAGCGGTCATCGCACCGAGCGCGGCGGAGACGATTGATGAACAAATCCAGGAATCCGGTCTGACCGGCTGGAATATCTTGGAAGATGTCATCGCCAAAACCGCCGGTATTTCGGGCGTTTTTGAGAGCGAAGAGCAGGCGCGTGAGGCTTGGACGCAATTGGTGGCGGTTTGCCCGTCGTTGGCGGCCGTGCAGCCGGAATTGCGCGTGCTCGAGGAGCGCGAATGGCGCGACAGCTACAAGGCGCATTTCAAAGCGTGGCA
>Ga0207868_1001060_pt1 | contig 22272 bp, 18 predicted proteins | sample Passage237B_FD_187370 | JGI IMG/M metagenome (GOLD analysis project Ga0207868, IMG submission 187370) | Cellulose adapted compost microbial communities from Newby Island Compost Facility, Milpitas, CA, USA - Passage2 37B (SPAdes) (version 3) ... | reverse complement strand
GGGTTCCCATTCCCCCACGCCGCTTATTAAGGAGTAAATTTATATTTTTATCTCAGATTCACAGTCGAAAAGAATTATTTGAAAGATTAAAAAAAAAAATTTTTTTAGAAAAAAAGTTAGCAGATCATAAAGAAACATTAATTAAAGAAAAAATAAAAAAAAATTAATATAACAAAAATATATGAGGTAAAACAACAATTTTCATGTGCTAATTTCGGGGGGGGGGGGGGGGATAACCCCCGAAATTGCTAATAAATAAAACAAAAAGATACGAAAATAAGCCATTAACAATACAACATATGTTTTCAAGAATGCTAAAAACCCCCCCCCATTAAGTATTAGGTGCATGTATGTTTTACTTAAAATTTTAACACGCCTCACTAATACCTATTAAGAAGTCTCAAATAAAAAAAAATCTAAATATTAAAATTATATGAACCACCGTGCCGCCGTAATAATCTTTGCAGCCGAAACATTAATACACTCTAAGGTTATTATACCGCGTAACCGATTACCTATGGTAGTATCAGGTTGTGAAAATAATAAAGCTCGGTTCTCGCTAAAACGTAAGTAGTAACCAGCAACACGCCGAATAGTACGCCTTATAGTTAGTATTAAAGCTGGACACGTTCTCTTAAAATTAAAAGTTTTTTTATGGCGCCCCTTACCTGTTGAAACAAGAGAAAAGGTACCAAAACATATTTTATTTTGTCGACCTGATCGGGGACTAGAAATACACCTAACCCGATCTACGCCACTATTGTCAGCAACTGTAAGCTTAATAGAAACATTTAATTTTAACATTTAAAAAACTAACGTATAACACAAGAAATAGGTTATTCCAATAAAACCAATTAATAAAACACGTAAATTATTACGAATTTGGCCAGAGTTTAACGTGCGAATTGGCGCAGTAATTGAGTATAAGCAATTTATAAAGAATTGGGGGCCAAAATTCTCTATGAATCCCTTATCTATTAAAACATAACTAACGTTGTAACTAAAGTTCAACACTGATTTAGTAAAAAAATGATTATACAAATTATCAAAAAACCAACGTTTATTAAAGAAATAGTGTAACAATTGCAGTAAAGAATGGGTATCAGAAAAAAATTTTCTAGACTTAGATTTAGCATAGTCCGTACGTAAGGATACTAACCACTTATTCTTATGGATTGATAAATACTGAACTAAAAAAATTAGTAGTATAGAAACTATTAAACTCAAAATAGGTAAAAAACGTATAAGGGCAGGTATAATGAAATGAAGCTCAGTATATGATAGCATAGGTATATTAAAACGTATGTCATCGACAAAGAACAACGACCCTGGCCCTATAAAAACATCCTTCATAAAATACCCAACAAAAATACTACAAATAATAAGAAATAATAAGCTTATACCCATATGAAAACCAACGTTGTGTAATAAGTTTAGCCGGCTCAAAAACGTTCGAGTTTCACCAAAACAAACTAAATAGTACAAACGCAAAGAGTAATAAGCAGTTATAAACGCCCCCAAAAGCGCAACAAAATAAACGAAATAACCTAATTTATTAAAACTTGCATATGCAGACTCTAAAATGGCGTCCTTTGAATAATAACCCGCCAAAAAAGGAAATCCTGTTAAGGCCAAAGAGCCGATAAACATAGCACATGATAAAAACGGTGCAGTAGCGTCAACCGCCCCCATTTTACGTAAATCTTGCTCCCCACCAAAATAATGTATTAAAGCGCCAGCAGTTAAAAAAAGTAAAGCTTTAAAAAAGGCATGCGTTAATAAATGAAAAAAAGCCATTGTATATTGATGCAGACCACAACTAAAAACCATATAACCAAGCTGACTACAGGTTGAATACGCAATGACCTTTTTTACATCAAACTGAAAACAGGCGATAGTACCAGCAAAAATAGCTGTAGTCAATCCAATGAAAACCACAAAAATTGATAAATCAGTGCTGAACTCAAACAAAAAAGAACATTTTATGATCAAAAAGACACCTGCAGTAACCATCGTAGCCGCATGTATTAACGCCGAGACAGGGGTTGGGCCCTCCATCGCGTCTGGCAACCACGTATGAAGACCGATTTGAGCAGATTTCGCCACAGCACCACCAAAAAAAAGTAAAGCCGTTAGGTACAACTTATTTAAATAGAAGCAATTAACAGAGCTATTAGTGAGCTCTTGTTCCCAAATAAAATAAATAATATCCTGATTTTGTAAAATATGAAAATCAAAAGAGCGCGTTAAGTGATATATCAGACAGATACCGCTTAACAAAAAAAAATCACCAATTCGATTCATAATAATAGCCTTCAAAGCAGATTTATTAGCCTCCAACCGAGTGTACCAAAAATTTATTAGTAGATAGGAGCATACCCCCACGCCTTCCCAACTTAAAAAAAACTGTATCAAATTATCCGAATTCACTAACATTAACATACAAAATGTAAACAAAGATAGATACGATAAAAAACGTATTAAATGTGGATCATGTTTCATATACTCTATTGCGTATAAATGCACAAAAGCAGAAACAGTCGAAACAACCAATGTCATTAAAAATGTCAAATTTGTAAAACTAAAACCTAATGTAACAACGGTACTATTAACATAAAACCAATGATTAAGAATAAAACCGGCGTTAATAACGCCCTGGTCTTGAAAGCTTAACCACCACAAAACGATGCATAAACCAGTACTTAAAAACACAAATAATATTGTTTGTCCTATCACAAATACACGACCTAAATAGGTACCTGCTAAACCACTGCTTAAACCATTTAACAAAAATAAAAATATTGTCAATAAATATAGATCAGTAAACATAAGTAACAAAAAAAATTCTAATTATCTATCCAAGTTAGGCATTTTTGGGTGTAAACCACGGAGTACCTGATATGGACGTTGAGCAGCATCCGAAGCATACCTGGTGTATCTAGGATGTATTGGATCTGTTTCGGTTAAGTAGTACACCTCAGGACTATGCATATACTGGGATGATTGATAAAAGCTATCAGTTAAGTAAAAAAAGGTTGAAAAAAATAAGAATAAGGCCATAGCTAATGGTAATAAGCTACGCCACCCAATTGCCATTAGTTGATCATACCTATACCTAGGAAGTACCGCCCTAACGACGACAAACATTATCATGAAACATAAAATTTTTAATATAAAATTCACCTCATAACTAAACGGACCGTGCCAGCCGCCAAAAAAATACATAGTTCCCACAGCAGATAATACAATCATGTTAGAATATTCAGCTAAAAAAAACATTGCAAAAAGTATACCAGAGTATTCTACATTATAACCAGCTACTAATTCTGACTCAGCCTCTGCTAAATCAAACGGTGCGCGATTTGTCTCCGCTAAAATAACTATAAAGTATATAATGAACAGAGGGAACAGCGGGAAAATCAGATAGCAAGCCTCAATCTGATAATTTACAATATCAAAAAAGTTTAGAGAACCCGTAAATAGTGTAATTATCAAAACTATAAAACCAAGTACAACCTCATAGGAGATCATTTGAGCAACCGCCCGCAAAGCACCCAAAAATGGGTACTTTGAGTTAGAGACCCAACCAGCAAAAATAATGCCGTAAATTGAAGTACCAGAAATAACTACAAACATAAGATTACTATATACTGGATCTGAGACAACCACATAAGGCCCAAAAGGGATTAAACTCCACAAACTTAAGGCGATTGTTAAAAAAAAAATAGGAGAAGCTATAAATAAAAATTTATTACTACGCGAAGGCACAACTATTTCTTTTAATAACAGTTTTAAACCATCCGCTAAAGGTTGTAGTAATCCATGAAACCCATTCACATTAGGACCCTTACGCCGTTGAATAGAAGCCATTATTTTTCTCTCCATCAAAGTAAAATACGCGATCATTAAAAAAATACTAATAAAATGTATAATACCATAAATAGGCAAAAACTTTAGTAACTTAAAAATTAAAAAAAGAATACATCCAACGACGGGACCTAGTAATGGCCAAGTCAACTTAAATAATAAAAGTAATAACCCACCAACTATATTGGCTAATATATAATATCCAATACTCAGAAAACAAGAAGTAACAACTACAGGTAACGTAAAGCCATAAAGTGCAAAAAAAATGGGTTCAACCAAACGAACTAATTCTAATGCAGTATTTGGCGGTATACGCATTTTTCTCGAAAAAAAAATTGCCAATCTAAACAAAGATGGCCGAGTATCCATCTCAGTATAAATAAGTAAACCTGTTAGTTTATACCTGTGAAGAAGATACATACGTAAAATAATACGGTTTTTCAAAGTGCGCAGAGCAAGTAAGCACCTTCTCTTAAAGTCTTTTCGTTTACCCCATATTAATTTAATATTTTTAATAGGATATCGAAGCACTTTACGAAAAAACGATAGTATCACATAAAGAATACGTAAAAACTTAACGGACCAAAGCATCGCTTATCTTATTATTTCCTGCCCGCCAAGGGTTATTGAATAGGAATACACGATATTCCTGAGATAAAGATACTGGTGATACTCGAATCATTTTACGACTATCGCTATAACTTATTTCTTTATAACCCGTCAAAGGAAAATCTTTCCTTAGTGGATGTGACTCAAATCCGTAATCTGTCAGTATACGGCGTAAATCCGGATGATTAAAAAAATAGATACCGAATAAATCCCAAGCTTCCCTCTCTGCCCAATTTGCATTTATAAATACAGGCACAATCGATGATATTCTATCATTATCTAAAAGACGTGTTTTTACGAAGATTCTAATATTATTATTTAAAGATAACAAATTATAACAAATAAAAAACCTTCGAAACCCTGATAGAGTATCCATAGCTGCTAAATCAGTCAAAACACCAAAACGACAAAGTGAATTAGAACGAAGATAAAACATAACAGGTAACACGTGCTGTGGATTCACATGGATAATATAGGTATCAGAAGATAAGGAGATTTGGAGCAAAAATTTATTCAATACACCCTGCAGATAAAGTAAAAAACGTAGTTGCAAAGAATCCTTTGCATAAGACGTAGAAGTAGAAGTTCCAGAGCCCAGAAGCTGAAAGAAATTATTATTCAGTGGATAATAACGGTGCATCAATGATGTAAGTTTAATGCATCACCATAATAAATGGTGACTAACATGCCAAAAACGTAAGCTTGCAAATAACTGATTATAGTTTCTAAAAAAAATATACATGTGATTATAATCAGCAAAACAATACTTGCAAAACTTCCAAAATTCAGACCGACCAAGAGAATAACAGCAAAAGTTGAGAGAATAGCCATTAGAATATGCCCCGATAACATGTTTGCAAACAGCCGAATACCTAACGAGAATAATCGCGCAAAATATGATATAAACTCAATAACAAAAAGTAATGGCCTCAAGAACGAAGGAACCCCTTGAGGTAAAAAAAGCTGTATCATATTAAATGTATGAATTAAAAAACCATTAAAGTTTAACGCTAAAAAACAGGTACCAGCTAAATAAAGTGTAAAAATTAAATAATTTGAGTTACTATCACCGAACGGAATTAAATTTGCCAAATTAGAGAACAAAACAGATTGAAAAATTGTTTGTATAATAGTATCTAACTCCTCATCATCATTATCACCGAGGTTATCAGTTATTAATGAATCAGTTGCGTCCATAGTAAAATCCTCGTCTTCGAAATCCTCATCCTCCTCTTCCTCTATGGTTGACTCACCCACCACCAAATTTCCGATTGTAAAAGCAGATAATAAGGAAAAAAAGGTAAAGGCATATGTCTCATTTAACTCAAAACCAAGAACATCAAAAGTTGTAACTTCAAAAATCTCTAAAGGAGAATCAAAGTGAACAAAAACAGGAATTATAACAGAAGATTTACCATCTTTAGGCCCAGATTTTCGCTTACGGCGATAGTAATTATAAACCCAAAGACCCTCTACTACATACCATCTTATAAAACGATATATCTTATATAAAGGAAAACCGTGTATAAATAACAAACCGAGATAAATAAGAGACCAGTATAGAATAGTAATAAAGAATATTATCTGAGACTCTTCAAGGTCAGTAAAAATAATCAAAACGTCTCTTATAAACTCACCAATCTCTGCCGACAACCAAGTATTTGCATCTATAATTTCATGGTATGCGATACCGAAGCGCCATTTAGCAATTCCAAGAAAACAAGCAACAAGAAGAAAAAAACAAACAGGGTATATTCTAAGTTCGTCACCAAATTTTTCATAAAGTTTTTTTGCAAGGTCTAACGTCTCTTGATATCTTTCTTGATAATTAAACTCTGGTAATGCCATCCATGCACCCATTAGGACACCGAATAGGGCACTAACTGCCATCACAAATCTAAACACTCGTTCTTGTTCCGTTTTCATTAACCTAATTAAAGTAGTATTAACACCACTTTTTCCATTCAGTAAATACTTACACCAAGAATAAGAATAAGTTACCGAACATACATTATTTTAGTAAACATTTTGTGAAATCCACTAAAAAATGCAATTTAGCACTACCACTTAATAATACGTAGCAGCATCTAATTAAAAATTATAAATGCTATTACTAATAAAAAATATTAGAAATAACAATGAAGTAGAATTTATAAAACTATAATTTTTGAAATAAAAAAAACTTGAATAAACTTTTAAGTTAATAAAAAAATTCTTAATACTAAACATATTAGAATTAATTACCAATAAAAAAGATAACCAAGCCTTATCATATTTCATTGAATCAGCTGGCCAGTACTCTGGTTTTATGATACCTTTCTTAAAACCCTCGCTTTTAAGCCGTTCAGTCTCATCGGTCCTAAAATTATGCGGAAGCTCTAAGTTTACTGGATCCTGTCTCATTTCGGGATTCACATGACACAGACTATCGCTCAAATACGCACATAAATATGCATTCTCATATAAAAGTCTAGATGGAGACCAAGACAAATCAATATCTGAGGCAACATCCGAATTCCACAATGGCCAATCTGCGGATATATTTAGTTGCAAAATAGCCAAATCAAAAGGTGTATTCGTTAAATCCAGTATTCTTTTAATTGCAGCATGCCGCAATGAACCATCTAAATCTAATGGATATAAGGACCCCCTAGAGTAAGCCTCATAAGCATTTATATTTGAACGCATATAGAGATACCTATGAGAATCATCCGGATCCAGTAGTATACTAGCGTAAAATACTAGATCTAGATTTGCTAAATCAAAAAGAGTTTTTTCCTCTAAATACATAGTATATAGCAATACTTTTGTTTCATTTGAAAACCTGTCACTTGCAACAATTTGTTGCAAATATGCAAAATCAGCCTGTAATTTACGTGACTGTTCAGCCGCGGAATCTATTAAAGGAACTAATTCTACTGATACTTTATGTCTGATGTATTCTTGCCAGGTGTCATGCACAGTACACAATCGAACCCCGTTTGGTAAAGCTTCCTCTGGGAAAAAACGCATAGCCTCAATTACATAATGATTGTTAGCTAGAGGAGCATACACAATTTGCTCAATAGGCTTATCCAGAAGCGGATTAAGATCATAGTGGGTTAGACGTTCCTCAGACGCATCAACAATATGGGATGCACCTAAACGTAACATTAAATAATACTCAACATTATTTAAAGTATCAACCTGGCCCCCCCAAAATGACATGTAAGCTAAAAAAAATAAGACTAACCCATAAAAGTAAACAAAATAAATATATTCACCAGTTGAGGGAAATTGTAATGCCCTCAAAGTTGGTACACGAGTTTTTGCATCCTCATCTAAGGTCAGAAGTATAGGACACAAAAATCCTAAGAATAACAATAAAACGACCAATACAAATAAATAGGATTGTTGGCCGTAAAGTGTTAAACCTATATCAACTAGTGGCTCTGCCCGACCACGATCAGATACAAATAGACTAGTCTCTTTATAAAGAGCATTCCAGTGTAATAACGTATCCTCACCAAAATTATAACGGCCTATTAAAAACATTAAAGATAAAATAGTAATTGCAAATACTAAGAAACATAATTTTTCAAGGAACGGTACTCGCCTAACTTCCGTCACCTTCTCAGGAGTTAGCGTCATTACAACGAAAACAAATAAGACTGCAATCGCACCAACATATATAAATATTAGGCATAACGCTAAAAAGTCCAACCCAGCCACAAAAAAACAAAATGAGGCAAGGACATAAGTCAGTATTAACAATAATAGTGAGTGCATAATTGGAAATACCGTTAACGATAAAAAAGCGGCCAGTAAAGCACAAAAAGCTATTTTAAAGAAAAGGGGTAAACAAAAAAAAATCAACAAAGCTGGAACAAAAAAAATAATCAAAAATTGGTAAAACCCATTATTTAAACCCGCTATCGGGTTATTAAAACGAAACATTGTACCACTAAAAGTATACTTTTTACGGATCATTGCGCTCCCTTAAAAACCACTGCCCCAGCAATACACAAAGGCAAAAACAAAAAGCCATATGACATCGACAAAATGCCAATACCAAATTGCTAAGTCTAAGAAGACGGAGGTAGAATCCACTAGACCGCGATAACTATTTTGAACACAAAAATATAAAAAAACTGTTCCAACTAAAACATGAAACCCATGAAACCCCGTAATCATATAAAAAAGTGACCCGTAGATACCATCTACGATAGCAAATGCAGCGGAGCTGTACTCAGCGATTTGAAATAAAGTAAAAATGCAACCTAAGCTAATAGCACACCAAAGACCCAGCTGTGCTTGACGAACCGAAGCAGTAATCATATAATGAGCCCAAGTAGCAAAAGCTCCAGAGGACAGTAGTATAACAGTATTAGCTAGTGGTACTTCCCAGGGATTAAATACCTCGATTCCTTTTGGTGGCCAAACAAAACCTATCTCCATAGCGGGAGATAAACTTGAATGAAAAAAAGCCCAAAAAAAACCGAAAAATAACATCGCTTCTGACAAAATAAATAAACTCCAACCAATTCTAGCATTTTGTCTAACACTATGAGTATTTCGGCCCTCAAACATTTCAAAAAACATCTCATTTATCCAACTCATTATAGAAATAAGCAGCATAAAAGTTGTAATTGGCAATGCGCAAACGCCAAAAGTATACGCATGCATATAACAAACAGTAGTAAACATGGTAAGAAATAAACTCCAAGAGGTAACAAAGGGCCAAACACTTCTAACTGGTACGTAAAAAGGCTGCTTAAAACTACCGACAAAAATTACCTTTTTACTCTTTAAACGAGCAACTCTATTTAAAAATAATAATGACCGCCTCATATTACTTAACTATTTAACAAACGTGTTACCTTATAAGCATCCACCACAAAAGCAGCACTTTCTAAAGCGCTTGTGTAGTTTTTAGCTTCAACACAATCAAAAATTTGTAATAGCTGTAAATAACGCGAATCATTTTGATTAGTAATTGATGTGCAATAATCTGAGAAAGCAGTAATTTCGCTCACAGGGAATGTGTCTAATAATCCACGCATTCCGATAAAGATTAAAGCAACCTGAATCTCCAAAGGTAAAGGTTCATATTGACGTTGTTTTAACAATTCTACCAAACGTGAACCACGTGCAATAGATTGTAGAGTGAACGCATCCAGATCAGAACCAAATTGAGCAAAAGCCTCGACCTCTCGGAATTGAGCCAATTCTAACTTTAATGAACCAGCGATATTCTTCATAGCCTTAGCCTGAGCTGCGGAACCGACTCGACTAACAGAAAGCCCAACATTTATGGCAGGCCTTATACCACGATAAAATAAACCCGATTCTAAAAAAATTTGCCCATCAGTAATCGAAATTACATTTGTAGGTATATATGCTGACACATCACCAGATTGTGTCTCTATAATAGGTAAAGCAGTTAAAGAACCAGAACCTAAAGAGCTGTTCAATTTAGCTGCTCGTTCCAGTAAACGTGAATGTAAATAAAAGACATCACCTGGATACGCCTCACGACCCGGTGGACGACGTAATAACAGCGACATTTGGCGGTATGCAACAGCTTGTTTACTTAAATCATCATAAATAATCAATGCGTGTAAGCTATTATCTCTAAACCATTCACCTATAGCGCAACCAGCATATGGTGCTAAAAATTGTAAAGGGGCCGAATCAGAAGCTGTAGCCGATACAATACAAGTGTTTTCTAAGGCACCTTTACGCTCTAAAACACTTAAGATTTTTGCTACATTAGATTTTTTTTGCCCAACAGCGACATAAATACAATAAATCCCAAAAGCTGGATTATCGCCGTAAAAGGTATCCGCTTGGTTCAAAATAGTATCTATAGCAATAGCAGTTTTACCTGTTTGACGATCACCAATGATCAACTCCCGTTGACCACGACCTATTGGAACCATACTATCGATCGCTTTCAACCCAGTTTGAACGGGCTCCTTAACTGAAAAACGAGCAATAATACCTGGCGCTTTTGTCTCTACACGACGTGATTCACTACCAGTAATTTTACCTCGACCATCGATCGCATTACCCAATGCATCAACAACTCGACCCAATAAATCATAACCCACAGGTATATTCACAATTTTATTGGTTCGCTTAACTACATCACTCTCTGCTATCAAGGCGTCATTACCAAAAACAACAGCCCCAACACTATCCTCCTCTAAGTTTAAAGCCATACCTTCGACACTATTTGAGAAAACTAATAACTCGCCAGATTTAACACTAGTTAAACCCGTCACAATAGCTACACCATCACCTATAGAAGAAACTAAACCTAAATGATAAAAGTATTCATTATCTTCGATTTCAGTTTCATCGATAATCACATTTGTTAAACGGTTGTAATCATCTAGCATCCCCTCAAACCAATTATTTAAATATTTTGACTTCGAGTAAACCATCGAAGATGCGTAGCCCCCCAGTTGGTACTCAGATTCTATATTATTCGACGAAATAAAGAATCCTAAATGACTAACTGTACATTTCAACATAGTATTCTACTACTCTACTACGCACATATCTTTGATCCATTATAATAGCTAACACCTTTATCAATAACGGGTTATCCTTTGTGGACTCAAGATGATAATCAGCATACGGCTCAAACTCTTGCTCAGTTAGTATGTACGTGCGGGGCGATCTCATATTTTTTTTTATTAAATTATAATCCACGTCAAAAAACTCGGCCTCATAAGGATCTTCAACCTCAGTACGAAATGTGTTTACACGATCTGCGATAAGCATGATATCCGGATACTCCTCAACGTCAAGTTCATCGTAAACATCGCTATTAGTAAAGTATTCTATAAAAACATAACCTTCTTGGCCAATAGCGATTAAGTCCTCGAGATCTTCCTCAATTAAATCCATAAAATTTAAAATAATTACATTATGGATATAAGAAACAAGAGTTGATAAAAATGGATTTATAACAAATAAAAATGCAAAATAATAGGCAGTACAGATTCGACTTAGGAACAAATAAGGATACTCTATTGTGCATCCACCCAACCAGCCCAATACTAAAAAATTTCCGATAAAAAGTAAAAAAAAGTACCTTTGTAAAAACTGATAACGAGCAGCCCTATAAACTTGATTCACACCCAAAAATGGAATAATAAACATTACCAAAATGGATAGGATCATACAGATAAAACCTAAAAATTTAGAGGGTATAGTACGCAATATAGCATAAAAGGGCAAAAAATACCATTCCGGAACTATATGTTCCGGGGTCACTAATGGATTAGCCGCAATATTGTTATCGGGATGAATAAATATATTAGGGTACCAGGATAATAACACTATAAAAATTATTAATGAAAAAAATACAATACTGGTGTCCTTTATAAAAAAATAAGGATACAGTGGCAACTGATACGGATGATCCCGTCCTATAGGATTGCTAGAACCTACACGATGTAGTAAAACAATGTGCACCAACACAAAACCTAAGATCAAGAAAGGTAAAACGAAATGAAATGTAAAAAAACGTTTTAATGTAGCTGGCCCAACTGAATAATCACCCCATAACCACTGCGTAAATTGCTCACCAATATATGGAATTGTCGCAAACAAATTAGTTATAACCGTAGCAGCCCAATAACTCATCTGCCCCCATGGAAGAATATAACCAAAAAATGCAGTCGCCATCATTAATAGAAATATTATTAAACCAGAGTACCACACTAAAATACGAGGATAATAATAAGAACCGTAGTATAAACCACGACCTATATGCAAGTAAACAACAGCAAAAAAAACGGATGATCCAGTCGTATGACCATAACGTACCAACCAACCGTAGTTTACCTCACGCATAATGAATTGTACACTTTCAAATGCATGCTCTGCGCTCGGAACATAGTAAATTGTCAAAATTACACCTGTCAATATCTGGACTATTAAATAAAATAATGCCAAAGAACCAAATCCCCAATTAAAGTTCAGATTTACAGGAGAAGGGTAATTAGTTATGTGCTCCACTACAAATTTCAATAAATCTTTACGAACTATACGCATTTAATACTATTTTTTTATTTTACAAGTCGTAGGTTTTAAAGAAGCATAATACCATGGCCTTATCTCCACGTAACGTTGTGGTGCTGGAGGTTTTTTCGGAACGGTCAAATCCCAGTGTACACCTTTTATAAAATCCACTAACCGTCTAATATAACCTCTATACTTTTTCTTTATTGGTAAATGCCAATAAACAAAGTTTACGGACCAATAATTAGAACGAACCGATTCTTTCGGGTCCCCAATCAATGGCCTATTAAAACGAAAAAAAACAATCCATTTTACTAAGCTAGTTCGAAAAGGCATTTGAACTCGACTAGTATGAAAAAGGATATAAAAAAAAATCAATGTAGAAAGTAGTGAAACATTAGAACCAAGAGTAGCAACCTTATTCCAATAAAAAAACGCATCAGGATAGTCAGGAATACGTCGAGGCATACCAGCTAAACCTAAAAAATGCATAGGGAAAAAAGTTACATTAACCCCAACAAAAAAGGTCCAAAAATGAGCTTTACAAAAATCTACCTCAAAAAAACGACCCATTATTTTTGGGAACCAGTAATAAAAACCTCCAAAAACCCCAAAAACGGCGCCCATCGATAACACATAATGAAAATGAGCAACAACGTAATAAGTATCATGGAATGCAACATCTAAACCAGCATTAGCCAAGACAACACCAGTTAATCCACCAACAGTAAATAAAAAAAGAAATCCAAAAGCGAATAAAAACGGTATTGTAAAACGGACAGAACCTCCCCAAATAGTAGCTAACCAACTAAAAATCTTTATTCCTGTCGGTACAGCTATTATCATTGTAGCAGCCGTGAAGTAAGCCCGTGTATCCACATCCAGACCTACAGTGTACATATGATGCGCCCAAACTAAAAAACCGATACCACCGATAGTGACCATAGCATACACCATACCCATGTAACCGAAAATATTCCTACCAGTAGTAGCACATATGATATGACTCACAACCCCAAAAGCTGGTAAAATTAGAATATAAACTTCAGGATGCCCAAAAAACCAAAACAAATGTTGGTATAAAACAGGATCACCACCACCAACTGGATCAAAAAAAGATGTTCCAAAATTCCTATCAGTCAACAGCATAGTAATAGCAGCAGCAAAAACAGGGAGTGAAAGAATTAACAAAAACGCTGTAATATAAAGAGACCACACAAACAAAGGTAAACGATGCATAGTTAGCCCTATTGTTCGCATATTGTAAACGGTAGTTATAAAGTTTATTGCACCTGCGATAGATGCAATACCAGCCATATGTAGACTAAATATCGCATAATCAACAGCAGGTCCTGGATGATACTGCGCATTTGATAATGGTGGATATACTGTCCAACCTGTCCCAGCCCCTACCTCATAAAAACATGAGATAATAAGCAATAATAAAGATGGAGGCAACAACCAAAAACTTAAGTTATTTAATCTAGGAAAAGCCATATCTGGAGCCCCAACTAGTAATGGAATAAACCAGTTACCATAACCGCCAATAAGAATCGGCATAACCATAAAAAAAATCATCACGAAAGCATGACCAGTAATAAGTACATTATACAACTGATGGTTACCCAACAATATCCCATTACCTAATACACCAAGCTCTTGGCGTATTAAAACTGACATAAGGAGGCCTAACACGCCGGCAAATGCGCCAAAAATAATGTATAGGGTACCTATATCCTTATGATTGGTAGAATATAACCAACGAAAAATAAAATTCCGGCAGGCCTCCGTAAAACTTATTTTTTTGCCAATATAAATCACTATAACACAACTTAGTTATTTCGTTTTCTGGTGGAGATAATAGGTATTTTCAACCTTTAGTTGTAAATGATTATTTTTAAAAGGATGCATTAAAAGAGATATCCAATTGTAAGCAAAGGGCGATAAAAAATATTGAGTATTAAAAATACTGTTCACTATAAAATTTGATTTAAACATACGAAACTCAAATTGCTCACGTGATTTTTTATGTACAAAAGGTGAACGTAAAATCGTGTAAAGTCGCCGACGCTTAAAGCTAGACGCCAATATGAACTTCGTCAAGGGTTTTCCCTTTAAAGAGAGTAAAATACTTGAGTAATAAAAAAAACGTGAACTTAGTATATGATAATACACATATTTATAAAAAACATCGATATTAAATCGACTTAAACTTTTAGCGACCAAAATTACACTATTTTGTTCGTAATTTATTGTATCCACTTAACTGTACATTTTTGTATAAACGGTGAGCTCTAATTAATAAAGCCAGACCAATCCCAGTCTCGACAGCGGCTACTGCTAAAAGAAGTAGCGCGGTAACATACCCATTAAAATACTTAAAGTAATAAGTTGTAAACGAAAATATAAAGATATTACCCAAAAACATAATTTCATAAGTTATCAGTATTCGAATAAAATCACCTTGACCAAAAAAAAAACTAAAGATAGCAACAAAAAAAAAACATACCCCAAACCATGTAAAATGTATACTATACTCGGAAAAGGCTGAAGTAGCAAAAGACGTGTCTGATGACAACAAAAAGGGATGTAATAATAGCGTTAACCCCCTTGAATTACTAAAAGTATCTTCAAAGTTAGAAGTCATATTAGTCTTCATTGTTATCAGCTATACTTGCAATGTCAGAAATATCGGTATTAAGCACATCCGTAGAATTCATTTTAAGTTTATGTTTGTCCATCGCCTCAGTTAACGCATTGAAAACTTCTATCCTGCGTAATAACCAGAAGTTAAACTCCTCAGGATCAACAGCTTTTATAACAATCGGCATAAAAGCATGATTTACTCCGCAAATTTCAGAGCATTGCCCATAATATAAACCTTCGTTCTTGATATAAATAAAAGTTTGATTTAAACGACCTGGACACCCATCTAATTTAATACCAAAAGCAGGTACAGCCCAACTATGTAAAACATCATATGAGCTTACTAATAACCGAATACCCGTCCGCGTTGGCAATACAACGCGCTTATCTACCTCCAATAAACGCAAATGACCTCGCTCCAACATATCAGTTGGTAGCATATATGAGTCAAATTTTAATGCAAAATGGCGACGAGCTTCTACTGCCGGTTCTGAATCAACAACACAAGCAGTACAACCAAAATCAGTGTCATCTCCACCAACCTCAGAACTTGAGGCATCTTTCACTAGAAGACCTAGTTCTAAGGTAGAACAAATATGAGCTTGTAAACTTGGTGAAAAATCAAAACGATCAATAGGATTGCCAGGTAACTCTACATTTAATAGTTTAGCACAGTAACCTAGCATCAATTGATCATAATAATTCACGAAATCTTCCAAGTTCTCGTTAGAACCGTCTGAAAAAACATTATTTAGCAACAGTTGCAACGCCTCCTTGTCTTTCGCGATACCACCAAGAGTATCAAGAAGAAGCGTGTAAACTAGGTCTAAATCTTCCCTCGCAAGAACAACACCTTCTTTTTTAAACATTTTATAAATCGTTTCTTTGTTACCAGGGTGTAAAAAAATATCTTGTTCTACAAGTAAACCGTGCAAAGCGAATTTTATAAAACCATCATCATCTAATGATAGTGTATAGAGAGTTGAAGTGCCAATTTCTGGACTATCTGATAATAACTCATAAAAATTTTGTGACATTTTATTCACATGCTCTGCAATAAACATAGCTTTTAAGTCTTCTTTAATGCAATCGCGAGCTTGTTCTATCATAATATTTTCAACGTAAGCGTCGTTAATGAATTGAGCCAGAATTTGAATGTCCTCTTCATCGAGACCAGAAGATTCAGGATCAGTCGCACACGCCAATATAAAACAATCTATTGCAAAATCTATAGTATTTTTCATTTCTTCTGCAGCTGCCTCATCCACAATAGTAAGAAGTTCATACTCTGTAAATAATTTGTCGAGATCTTCAGGACGAAACTTATACAAACAATCCAAGCAATAACTAGTAAAAGAATGCTGAAAAGGAAAGGTCAGGGGATATACGTCCATAAAGGCGGGAGCTACCGCTTTTAGTTCTTCGTACATGATCCATCGATCTGAAAGAAATCGATTCAATTTCGCAAAATCACGAATTTCTTGAAGAATACTATTGTCCAATTCAGGATTCTCTAGCAATATAAGCGTTGGCAACAAAGTATGTATTGGATTATTGTACACCCTCTGTAAAAAATACACTTCTAAGGACAATCTAAATATTCTACGAAGATCTTCAGCTTCAGCAACCGTATAGGAACCTACTAAATCAGGTTTTTTTTTATTACCATCAGGATCTACTCCCCCCATTTCAATAACCTCGTCAGTTTCAGATATAGGTGATTCTTGAGCAGATAAACTACAACCAAGATTATATGTCCAATACCATTGGTTACCAATTGCTTTTAAAGTAACACGCGGACGCAAAAGAAACTCATCCATTGAATAAATCAATGCGAAAGAAGGTAAAACAATTGAAATTAATATTAAAGCCGGTATGACAGTCCAAATTATCTCTAACCATAAATGATGATTTTGTTTAGAGGGCACTCGAATAAAATTGATATGATGCTTATATATTAATAAGTTAAGATCTCTAGTAGATGGAAATCTATTATAGTAACTATAACCTATTATGCATAAAAACCAAACCACAAAACCAAGTATATAAAGTAAAAAAAACATTAAGTCGTGATGAAAATCGATAATTCCTTCCATGACAGGGGTACCTGGGCTTTGAAAGCCTATCTGAGCGTGTAACGGGAATGTAGTCAGCAAGTTCACATTAAAAATTGTTACATGGTGAAACAAAAGAATAGTAGTTTTTGTAAAAGGGTGAGGATACATAGGTCTAACATATCCAAAAATTGAATTTGTTCTTAAGTTTTTAAACGTTTTCATATTTTTTTTACCTTAATTTGTTTAATCGCAATTACGTCCGCTTCCTCTACTAATGGTGTATTTACACCAGTAAAAGAGTTAGATCGGTAACCCGATTTCAGTCCCATCCACAACCAGTTATTTAATGAATATTTTGCATTTAAACTATTCGTCGAGAATAAATAAGAGAAACCAACTATCGCAGAAAATATAACCTGGGTAATATTATCAAGTAAGCAACAAGAATTATCGCTTTGAAAAGCGTAATCCATGAATGCCTCAATGCAGTCATCTAGTTCCTCCTCCTCGGATGTCTCGTCGTTTAAAAAAGAAGTTATCATAAAAAATGGAATTGCATACGCAATTACCAGTACATTTGTTAAAGAATCCGCTTGTGGCATAATTACCATTCTAAAGCGCCGCGACGCCATTCGTAGATATAACCTGCTACCAAAATAAAAAAAAAATAAAGCATCAAGTAATAGGCTTTTGTTTTAATAATGGGGACCGCAAAACACCAGGGAAATAGGAGCACTACCTCCAAGTCAAACACCAAAAACAATATAGCAACCAAATAAAAATGAACGGTTATTTTCAACCGCGCATTACCAAAAGGGGCAAATCCGCACTCATAAGCAGATAGCTTTTCTTTTGTTACTATTTTCGGTGTTATTAAGAATGATAACAAGGGCAACGCACAAGATATTAACAAACTACTAACAAAATAAGCAAAAAAGTAGTTAAGTTCTAAATCCATGAACAAAGTTAGCAATTTTATCCTCAGCGATGAAATCTAAATACTGAAGATAGTGCTCATCGAGGTGTAACGGAACAACTGAGACACCCACATTTATAGAAACTAAATTTATTTGGGCTGCCCACAAAGAATAAAAAACTAAAAAAAACGCTAGCAAACTTATTACTACTTTATTTACTATATCATTTTGTACAAGATACGCAGAACGTAAATTAGGAGAAAAAAATAAACATTTTATAAATCGAAGATAGTAGTACGTACTTACGAAACTCATTAGTATCATTAACACAACACTAAGAGTATGCCCAGCTAGCCAAAGTTCATAAAAAACATAAAATTTAGCAAAAAACCCAGCGAATGGCGGCAATCCGGAGAAAGAAAGCAATGCAATGGAGAAGCAAAAACTTAAGGAAAAATTCGTATTTTTTAATAAACCCAAATCAGACACATAAACCACATAACGATTTAAGCTATCAACCTTCAAACTAATCGTTGCCAACAAGAAAGCAAATATTAGTACATTTGTTACAGCATAAATTACAACATAATTTATAGAGGCGCCAAGTGACGAATACTTCATTGGCACCAAACCTAATATAATATAACCGCTGTGTCCGATAGAGCTAAAAGCCAAAATACGCTTTACTTTTTGCTCTGATAATGCAGATAAAGTCCCTATGATTACAGATACCAAACCAAAAAACAATAAAAAATATTTTAGCAAAGGTAAAAAGCTGAGGAACAGTCCGTATAGTATACGTATAACGGAAGCAGTCATGACAACCTTTATTACTATAGAAAAATAAGCTGTAACAGGTAAAGGTGAGCCCTCATAAACATCAGCGACCCAAAAATGGTAAGGGACTAGGGCTATCTTAAAGAGTGGAAGAATTAAAGTAGATGAAATCGCAACAGCTAAAAAAATCAGTTCTAAAATGTTAACTTCAGCGAATGATGTAACTTCTACAAGATCCACAAAAAAGTTATTTAAATGCAAATGTAAATTATAATAGTTTGTTGTGCCGGTCATTAAAAAAAATAAGGCAACTCCGAAGACATAAATTCCCGAGACGCAGCAACCGTGGACGAAATACTTTATTCCCGCCTCTACTGAATAAACAGAGTTAAAACGAGAAGCAGCCAGTGTATAAAGACAAAAACTGATAAGTTCCATAGTTAAATAAAAACTAATTAGATCGTAAGATGAGACCAATAACATGGAACTCATCAGGGAAAATGCTGTGAGAAGAGTATATTCGTATGTTCGCATATTCTGACCCTCGTAGTAGGAATAACTAATAAAACCGCAAAGTAAAGCCAAAAAACTAATAAAAATCTTAAAAAAAAAAGAAAACGGGTCATTAATAAGATATCCACCTAAATAAACCTGTAGCGTACTCGCAGGCCAAAAGTAAGTATTTAAAATATGTAATAAAAAACATGAAAATACACTTAATTGCATAAACACAAATGCTACCTTAAAATATGCAAAATGCAACGAGCGGCCTGCGTAAAATGATAAGTACATTAAACAAAAGACTACGTTTGCTAAAAGATAAATCTCTGGGATTAAGTTTAACAGATCGAAAAGATTATTTTCAAAGACACCTATAAGCCGGGTCATATTAAAATGCGAATAAAATTAAAAATGACATCATAAGACCGAACAAGGCAATTGCTTCCGTAAGTGCAAACCCTAGGATAGCATAAACGAAAACCTGTTTTGTCAAATTTGGATTACGGGAGACCGCTGTCATCAATCCAGCAAAAACAACACCAATACCTACTCCACTACCAACTAAAGATACAGTTGCTGTACCAGCACCCAAAAGCTTCAAACCAACATACAGGGGATTCTCGGACAACGAATTCTAAGATACTAGAAAGGCCGTAAAACATCATGGGAAAACTACGTGTGCGAAACCAAAATACTTATGAATCAATGGAACCTTTATATGTAAACTATCGGCGATAAATATGCGCCTTATTTAGAAGTCTACAAAATCGAAATTAATAAAAAATATGATTAGTAAAACTAGCAATTAATATATTAGGCATAAACCCTAAACCTAAGCTCAACAATAAAGCAGCAAGATAATAATCAATTTCTCTATCTGTTAAATCACGGAAGATTTTTATGTAATTCGTATTCAAATCGCCGAAACATAAACGACTAACGAACCATAACATATACACGATATTCAAAACAAAAGCTATTAAAGTTGAGAATAATAAAATCAAACTGGTTTCCGTTAAACTTAAAAAGGTATATAACTCGCCTATAAAACTTAGACTTCCAGGTAACGCTGCATTAAAAAAAGAAAAGAAAATAAGAAATAAACTGTAATACGGCATAATCATGGATAAACCACTATAATAATTTAATAAGCGTGTTCCCGTTCGAACATATAGTGTACCTATTAAACTAAATAACACTGTAGATACAACAGCATGACCAAACATAGTTGTAAAAGCACCCAAAATACCCGTTTGTGTCAGAGTACAAAATCCCAATAAAGCAAAATTCATATGTACGATGGAAGAATATGCAATAATCCGTTTTAGGTCAACCTGGCGTAAGGCAGTGAAGGAAGCCGTTAAAACACCTAATAAAGCCAAAATAATAACAGAATCAAAATATTCATTACGTATTTCTGGAAAAAGCTGGAGTAAAAATTTAAAAAAACCAAAGAAACCCAACTTCAGAAGAAGGCCGGCCAAAATCATTGAACCCTCCGTAGGCGCCTCCACGTGAGCCTCTGGCAACCAAATATGGGCAGGAAACATGGGAATTTTAAACGCGAAAGAAATGAAGAAAAAAAACCAAACCAATCTCTGGGTTTGGTGGTCAAGCGTAAAAGCATAATTAAAAACAGTGGAGTAACTAGTACTACCCAACAATTCTCGAATTTGCATAATACCCACTAGCATTGGCATTGAGGAAACCAAGGTAAAAAAAAAAAAAAAATAAGCAGCCTTTATACGGCGCTGACTAGAGCCCCATATACCTATTAAAAAAAACACAGGTATCAAAATAGCCTCGTAAAAAACGTAAAAACCCAGCAGATCAGTCGCTGCAAAAGCAAAATTCGCAAAAAACTGAGTTAATAACAATAATTGGGCGCGATAAACGGTACTAGTTAACTCAACGTACGTTTTATTTAAGGATACAAAAATTAAACAACAAAAGATAACAAATGAATTTAATAAAATAAAAAAAGATACAAACTCGTCCAACACAAAAGTAAAATTTTGAGCTGGACCAAAAAAATGCAAACTACAAAGATCTTTAAAAAAAAATAACCCATAAAATGAGTATGAAACGACCAAACTATGTGTAACTAAGCTTAACAACAAATTTATAAGAGCTAAAAAGACCAATAAAATTCGAAGATAGAATATGTGTATAGAAAGATTAGAACCTAAAAATGATGAATCAACATTCGACGAAGAAGAATTTAGATAACGGCTAGACAAAAAAACAAAGTTCAAAAATGTAAAAAGTAAAACAATGCTAAATACAGGGATCCAAAAAGATGCGGTAACCCCTAAACGATAAATCCCCAGACCTTGGATTATAGTGTTTGTTATAACTTCGAAATAATTTAATATTATGGATACTGAAAAATTCATTTTATTTACTACTTATTTCTCAATTTAACTCAAAGTGTACCTCGCCACCACGAATACACCTTCCCAGAAAACCAGCTATTAAATGGATATTATTCAAATAAAAATAAAGGTAAAGGTGTTACTAGAATAAACGTAAAAAAAAAAACGTAAAAAAACCAACTTATTTACACCCTCGAATAAAAAAAAATTACTTTAAATACTTAATCATGTAATACCTAAAGGTTACTTAGGGTGGCGAAATTAAAACTAAGTAACCAAGCTACTTCATTCGGCATAACCAAGAAAAAAAAAAAATAAAAAAAAATAAAGAAAAAATAAAGTAAAATGAAGTAAGCCTAGCTACTATATGATTAAGTATTTAAAGTAATTTTTTTTTATTCGAGGCACGGCGGTGGGACTCGAACCCACAAAACCAGCTATAACTTTGGTGGGTTCCCATTCCCCCACGCCGCTTATTAAGGAGTAAATTTATATTTTTATCTCAGA
>Ga0207868_1001055_pt1 | contig 22333 bp, 19 predicted proteins | sample Passage237B_FD_187370 | JGI IMG/M metagenome (GOLD analysis project Ga0207868, IMG submission 187370) | Cellulose adapted compost microbial communities from Newby Island Compost Facility, Milpitas, CA, USA - Passage2 37B (SPAdes) (version 3) ... | reverse complement strand
GGAAGAGTAGGTGACCCTTGCGCAACGTAACAGGTTGGGCAATTTCCGCCAGTCGATGTGCTGACGCGGAAGGCAGTTGAGCGATGGCTGATATGACCGTAAGGATATCCATGCTGAAACTAAGGTTCCCACCGGCGCAACATCAATTGTGCCCCGTCAAACACTGCATAAGTATTGTAATTTATCCACTCGCCCAGGTTAAGGTACTTGCTGCCTTTAGGTAAATCGATTTCCAACGGAAGATGGCGGTGCCCGAATATAAAGTAGTCGTAATGCTGTTTTTCGAGTATAGACTTGGCGTACACAATCAGCCATTCCTTGTCCTCTCCTTGAAAATCTTCCTCCCCGCCGGATGCAATCCGGCTATGGGCAGACCATCGCTGCGCGATGCCGATCCCCAAGTTGGGGTGCAGCCGGGCGAACAGCCATTGGCAGAAGCGGCTGCGGAATATTTTCTTCAGCAATTTATAAGTGCCATCACCCGGGCCCAATCCATCCCCGTGATGGAGATAAAATGTTTTTCCGCCCCGCTCAATGACCAGCTCGTTGTCGATGATTTCGGCCCCCAGTTCGTTTTTAAGGTAGCTAAACATCCACATATCGTGGTTGCCCTTGAAAAGCGTAATCCGCATGCCGAGGTCTGCCAATTCGGCCAGTTTGCCCAAAAAACGGATGTAGCCTTTTGGCACGACGGTGGCATACTCAAACCAGAAGTCGAAGATATCTCCCATTAGGTAGAGCTCAGCGGCGTCCGTTTTAATGGCGTCCAGCCAACCAACGATGCGCGACTCCCGCTCGCGCGTCGCCGAACGGGGATGGGCTCCCAGGTGAAAGTCAGAAGCGAAATAGATCTTGTCGCGCGTTGCCATCGCGGCCAAACTTAGATAAAATTGTTGTGATGTACAATTGTCATCAAATTCCTTACCTTTGCCCCCATGACCAAGGAACAGATACAGGACTTGAGGGATCGAACAGCTTCCCTGAGGAGGCATCTTTGACATCGATGCACGAAAAGCGGAGATAGAAAAAGAACAGGATATCACCCTGCAGCCCAATTTTTGGGATGATTCCAAAGCGGCCGAGAAAACGCTGCAATCCATCAAGAGCAAAAAAATATGGACCGACCATTTCGACGAAGTGGCCGCAGCGGTAGATGATGCGGTGGTCATGTTTGACTTTTACCAATCCGGAGATGCTTCGGAAGCCGACCTCCGCGAGCAATACGAAAGCGCGCTGGAGAAAGTGGAGGCACTGGAGTTCAAAAACATGCTGAGTGCCGAGGAGGATCAGTTAGACGCTGTGTTGCAAATCACCGCCGGTGCGGGAGGGACAGAAAGCTGTGACTGGGCAGGTATGCTCATGCGGATGTACATCATGTGGGGCGAAAGCAATGGGTATAAAGTAACTGAACAGGATTATCAAGAAGGAGACGTGGCGGGGATCAAAACGGTTACCTTACAGTTTTCCGGCGACTTTGCCTACGGTTATCTCAAAGGAGAAAACGGCGTACATCGGCTGGTCCGGATTTCCCCGTTTGATTCCAACGCCAAGCGGCACACCTCTTTTGCGTCTGTATATGTGTATCCCTTGGTGGATGACAACATCGAAATTGAAGTAAAGGATGCGGACATCGAATGGGATACCTTCCGCTCCGGGGGCGCAGGCGGGCAGAATGTGAATAAGGTGGAAACGGCTGTACGGCTGCACCATAAGCCCACGGGCATCATCATCAAAAATCAGGAATCGCGCTCCCAGTTGCAGAACAAGGAAAACGCCTTACGGTTACTGAAGTCACAGCTGTATGAAATCGAGATGCGCAAGCGGCAGGAAGCTACAGCGGCAATAGAGGGTAGTAAGAAAAAAATCGAATGGGGGTCACAGATCCGGAACTATGTGCTGCATCCATATAAGTTGGTCAAAGACCTGCGTACCAATGTTGAAACTTCCAATACCCAGGCGGTACTTGACGGGGAAATCGATGAATTTTTAAAGGCCTACTTAATGGAATTCGGTGGGTAATCACTAAAACTCATTCTTCCACATCATGCTCTCTACAGGGCGGGTTGTTTTATTATTGTATTTTGCATTTCCCTTGGTATTGTAGAAGGTTTCGATCTCTCCTTCAACTTTGAAGTAAATCAACTGACCGATGGGCATCCCTGCATAGATCCGAACAGGCTGGGCAACGGAGATTTCCAGTGTCCAGGTATTGCAAAACCCAACATCCCCTTTGCCGGCCGTGGCGTGGATGTCGATACCCAGGCGTCCCGTACTGGATTTCCCCTCAAGAAAAGGCACGTGATTATGGGTTTCGGTATATTCAAGTGTCACGCCGAGGTAGAGCGTATTGGGTTCTAACACAAATCCGGTTTTTGGAATTTCAAAATGAACAATTTCGTTGTGTTTTTTGGCATCGAGCACCCGGTCTTTATAGGTAGCTAAATATTTCCCCAGATGAACATCGTAAGAATTGGTGCCCAGGCACTCCCGGCGGAAGGGCTCGATGATGATGGAGCCGCGTTCAATTTCCTCCAGTATGCGTTTATCAGATAAGATCATTATGGATTTTTGATTTCACAAATCGTTCCGCCAAAGATAGTGTAATAATTGTTATGCAGAAAAATGACATTTGTGAAAAAAGGCAATTTTCGCTAAGTTTGACTACATGGCATTGGTATATTTACGCGAGCTGGATAACAGCGTTCGCTTCGCAATCTGGCGCATCGAAGAATCTGCGGACGATCTGATTGGCCGTCTGCAGTTGGATGATCGCGAAAAAGCGGTGCTCAGCCGTTTGAACAAAGGTAAGCGGACGTTGCACTGGCTGGCCACCCGGGTGTTGCTGCGGAAGATGCTGGACACGCCCGGCTACATCGATTGCCCGTCGGATGAAAACGGCAAACCGTATCTGGCAAATTTCCCACAGCGGATTTCATTGACACATTCCTTCGATTACGCGGCCGTGATGATGAGCGATAACGGTGAGGTAGGAATTGACCTGGAACTGGTAAAACCGAAAATCCTGCGCATTGCGGATAAATTCATGAAAGCGGAAGAGCTGGAAGTCGTCGGTAATGACCATGTCGAAAAGCTATATGCCTGTTGGTGTGCAAAGGAAGCGGTATATAAATTGCAGGGAAACAAAGGTGTGTCGTTTAAGGACAACATGACCATACGGTCTTTTGATTTTCAGGATCAGGGCGTGTTGTTCCTGGAGTTGGATGCACCCGAACGAAAGGAATTGTTTAAGGTATATTATGAAAAATTCCAGGAATACATGCTGGGATATGTGACGGAGGGTCAATTATAAGATGCTTAAAAGAGATTCATTAACTGCACAGATGCAGCAGTTGAGCCATACACTGGCTAAAGTGAAGCGGCTGATTGAAGAGCGGCAGGAAACACAGGCGCTGTCCACTTTACAGGAAGTGTTCGGGGAGTATTTTGGTACAAATATCACCGATCTGCTGGAAACTCCGGCCAACGTGTTTATACAGCGGTTCAAAAAGGAAGACCTAAAACCGGAAGCATTGGGTCTGTTGGCCGATTTTCTCGATGCACTGGCTGACGTGAGCGATGATGCTTCAGACAGACGCGCAATTTGGGAGAAGGTGGTGCTCATCTACGATACGTTGGAACAGGAACACAAAGTAGTTTCCTTTGCCCACATTGCGCGGAGAAGTGCCATTTTGGCGCAGTTGGATAGCCAATCCTGATACAGGTTACGAAGCACTTTTAAGTGCATTCACTAGTTGAATGAGGCTATTGATCTGGGTATTGTGCATGCGGAGCGTACCCTGCGTGGATACGTTTCCCTCACCGGTCCGTCTGCCCGATACTTCAAGATGATCAAAAAGCTGTATATAGGGAGTGAACATAGGCGAGAGAGAAACCGGGTCCATGCGTCCGAAATTAATCCGCAAATACAGTACGCGATCGTTAGCAGCACGCTGTGCTGGAATTTCGGAATAACGATCTGCTGTGTGAAATTGAAGGAATCCGCCGGGAACGGCACTTATGTACAGTTGATATAAGGGCATCGCGTCCCGATTTACTCCTTGTGGGCCGAGCATCCCTTGGGTCTGTAAATAAGCCAGTAGACCGTCATCGGCCGCGATGGATAAATAAACTTCTGGTACGGATTTTTCAACCAGCTCCTCACGTTCGTGCATGGTGAAATCTTCGTCGTAGTCATAGCTGATAACCGTGTCCTGTTGCTTTACCGTGCCTTTCCATTCTGCGATTAAATTCCCCTGATAATGTTCCAATAGGCTATCCCCCAGTAGCGTATAGGGGCCGATTTTAATGGGTTTACCCGCTAAGAAGGATGGTATGCCGGCTATCCAGAGGCTGGCGGTATTGGACTCGGGGAATCGGGGTTCGATCACTCCGGATGTAGGTGGATTTCCCAGGGTATGCGTAATGGAAAATAATATCCGGCCGTTTTTAAATTTGATGGCTGCTTCTTGCTCACCCCTTATGGCAATATGGCCGCTGGATTTCTGGATATCGCGGAAAGGACTTTCGCTGATCGCTGACCATGCATCGGATGTCATCAGCGCATCTATTTTTTTCCGGATTACAGGCAAAGGCGATGCGATTTTTTGGGGCGATACCGCAAAGAAAACGTTATTGGCATCATAAACAGCCAACACATGGTCAGAATAGGCAAATTTTCCCAGTGTATCCCGTTGCACAATCAGTGTTGATTGTTTGGTTAACCAGTTGGAAAATTCAGCGGTATCGGCCAGTGGCACCGAGCCGAAATAAAGGGCAGAGGAGGCATCGGTTGCTGCGGAATCAAGCTGGTATAAGAAAACATTCGCAGGCACCGATATTCCTGTTTGTGATAACGTTTCTCGGTTGAATTCCATTGGCTTTTCATGCGCTTTGCCCTGGTAATAAGAACGGTTCCAAAGCGCATTCCAGGCAAGGTCTACCAGAAGTGCATCCACACTGATCCGGATAACGGATTTTGCTTCGATTGGGATCGGCGTTTGATAGGAACGGTGCTGTCGGTACGTCCAATATCCCCATGCAGCAGCCACAACCAGCAGCAGGAGGCCTATGAGAATAGCAAGTGTGCGTTTCACGTTAGCTGGCCAATAGTTCGCGTACCTGCTGGGCTGCGCGTTCATTGTCTACTTTGTCGATGATGTGCGTAATGGTTCCCTGCTCGTCAATAACGAATGTAACGCGCAGCGTGCCCATGTATTTTCTTCCGAACAGCATTTTTTCACCCCAGACACCGTAGTCATTGACGATTTTCTGATCGGTATCTACCAGTAAATTAAACGGGAGATCGAACTTCTTGGTAAAATTCCGGTGCGAGCGCTCCGTATTGATGCTTACGCCGATGACTTCAAATCCATCGGCCAGTAACGATTGGTAGTTGTCCCGGAAATTACAGGCTTCGGCGGTACAGCCCGGTGTGTTGTCTTTGGGATAAAAATAGAGAATGACTTTCTTTCCCCGGTAGTCTGCCAATGAGACCTTCTCTCCATATTGATTGGTTGCGTTGATGGCAGGGGCCTTATCGCCCACTTTCAGTTTCTTCATTCGGATGCTTGCTGTATATTAGTTGATAAAGTTTGCTTCGTATGTTTGCCGGTTATCCTTCCAGTCAACAACCTCCAAACGGAATCGGTGTTTCCCTTTGGCGAGATCGCCTTCAAATACATGCCAGAGGGAACGCGATTTGGAATCGTACTCCATAAGTACCCATTGATCGTCTATGTAGCCGTTGAACGACTGGATGCCTGATAGGTCGTCGAAAATCTTGAAGTTAACCCGGTTTATTGCGCCCATGTCCTTGCCTTCACTGATGTTCTGCGGTTGGATTGTGGGCGGCAGGGTATCGACAGTTACATAGAAACTGCCAAAGGATCTCGTTTTGGTGCGTACCCAACCGTCGTCAAAATTGCCTCCCTGCGATCGCCTTTCGACGTCAACAATGATGGCTTTGGGTTTCAATGCGTCCGTCAGTGTTTCGTCGGGCTTTATTTTCAGTTCGTAACTTTTGAACAGGGGGATGAATCGGTTGTGGACATGCTGAAGCATGGAGTAGCCGTCTTTCGGACGTGCTCCCTGATGGTAGTTGAAATGCAGGTGGTCGTATAGCGCACCCAACGGCATAATCACTTCGACGTGCTCGGCGGCATAGTGATTTTCCCGGTCGTAGCGGAACATGGCCGTACCGGAGGTGCGTGGTCGTGCAGGTGTGTAGGAGGGGGTATTCCGTACATTGAAGGTGTGTGTGCTGGTGTTGCCATGGGCATCTCGTACCCGATAGGTGAAGGTATGTTCTGCTTCGTCTGTCAGCGTAATGCTTCCATCTCCTTCGAGAAAATGGAAAATGTTAACAGGGTTGTTCGGATCCTTAAAGCTTTTTTGCACCCGGGTCTTTTTCAGGATATAGTAAGGATAGTCAATGTAGGAATGGATGGTACTGGAGGTTTCGAACGACAGTTCCTCGAACAGTACCGTGCTGACGGGGTGACCATCCAGCAACAGTTCGATGGAATACACCCCGTTGTTGAACGATGTGCCGCTATGCCGGTCTACCGTGTTGATTCCCACGCCAAACCGCCCATTTACGGGGATGGTCTGTTTATTCGTAAGCGAGAGATGACGCCGGGGTGTATGTTCACTGAACGGATCATCCGCGAGGTCATAGACCGTAATCCCCCGGATAGTGGGAGGAATGTCGTCGGGAAATTTCAGGCCAAACAGTTGGGGATTGAGTGGAGCTTCAGTCTTTGTATCCCGGATTTCAAAGTGCAGATGTGGTCCTTGTGAACTGCCTGAGTTGCCCGATAAGCCGATGCGGTCACTCTTTTTCACTATCACTGTATTTTCTTCCAGGGGGATGTCCACATCAAAACGCTGTAATTCGTATTGCTTCGCTTTGACAATGGCCATCAGTGGTGCACTGAATTCCTGCATGTGCAGGTAAACGCTCGTATAGCCGTTGGGGTGGTTGATGTAAACCGAGTTCCCCCCTCCGCCGATCTGGACGCGGACGCGGGATACATAACCATTTGCAACAGCAAAAACCGGAAGTCCTACCCGTTGCTGGGTACGGTAGTCATCGCCCGCATGGAAATGCGTGGAACGCAGTTCGGCAAAGGTACCCGATGCCTGAGGAGGGATGGCCAGTGGGCTCCGGAAATATCCCTGGGGGTATTCACGGTTTTTGATGAGGGGGAGTTGTGCCTCCGCATGGGAAATAATAAGTGTGTAGATAATCGCTAAAACAAAGATAAACCTCATGAAATTTCCGATATTATTTCACATAAAAACGAAGCAGCTGCCGATCGCCGATAAATCCCTCCAGCAAATCACCCACAGACACGGGGCCTACACCCGCAGGTGTGCCGGTAAAAATGAGATCTCCTTTACGTAGCGTGATGTACTGCGATACAAAAACCAGGATGTCTTCAAACGAAAACAAAAGATCCCGCGTATTGCCTGTTTGGACGGTTTCTCCATTCTTATCCAAACGGAATGTCAGGTCATACACGTCTCCAACTGTTTCCTTCGGAAGCAATTCACTCACCGGTGCCGAGCCATCAAACGCTTTGGCCAGTTCCCAGGGCAACGCTTTCTCTTTATGCTGCTGCTGGATATCCCTGGCCGTAAAATCGATCCCCAGCCCAATTGCATCGTAATAGGTGTGTGCAAATTTCGCGCCGATGTGCTTTCCCTCCTTGCAGATCCGGAGCACAATTTCCACTTCGTGATGAATATTTTTGGAAAAATCCGGATAGTAAAAATCCCGGTTATCTTTCAGCACAGCCGTATCCGGCTTGAGGAAAATAACCGGTTTTTCGGGAATCGGGTTATCCAGTTCCTTGGCATGTTCGGTATAGTTACGGCCTATGGCAATGATTTTCATTGGAATATGTTTTACAATAGAACGCGGATGACACTGGTTTTACGGATGCTCACAGATCAATTGTCTATCGGTGAAAATCCACCCCATCCGCGTCATCTGTGTTCCATCCTCCATCCGAATAACTTGTTTTCCGGCAAACTTAACGCTTTGCGGTGAAACAACCGAATGTTATTACAAGGATGTTAAACCCATGAGCTCATCGTGGCTGAATGGATGAAATGGTTTTAATTTATTCGTTTTTAAAAAATTTGTATATTCACTTCTGGAATTAAACAAGGAGGTGTTTATGCAAACATTGAATGCCAATTGGTTTATCGAAGTGCCTATCGATTTTGAGCACAAACAGTACCAGCTGTTGGCCTATTTGCAGCAAATCAATACACATTTCAACAAGACACAGCTTTATCCCAATTTGAATGACTTGATTTTCCATTACAATAACCTCAAGAAATTCAAAAGTGACAAAACCATGCTTGAAACAAATTTTCCGGTACGGTTAAGTAATATCGACCTTACTGCCGTCAAGATGACGTATGAGAGAATTGTGAATGACGATGCCATGATGAAGGAAATTGAACAAATCATTGGCTATGCCGTCAGCAAAATTAAACCTGCCATCAAAGAAGGACAGCAAATCCATGATTTTGTGGAAAGCCATTTAGCCATTTCGGAAATAGGCGTGCGGCCACTGTATCCTTTCCACGGGTACCTGCTGTTACGTAATGGCGACGAAAAGGGGACGCGGGTATACGAATATCAGGTGACACTTTTTGAAAATCATCACGAGAAATACCGCGGAATTCACACCACTTATGTCGCCAAATATGAAAAGCATTTTATTTACAATACCCCTGAGTCCATACGGAAAGATCTGATCCATACCCGTAGGGAAGTGCCCAATCCGGCGGTTTATCAGGTGGAAAGTGACATTACCTTTCCCGTGGAGAACACCCTGTTGCCCTTAGCCAAGAAGACACTTGTCAAGACAATCTCGGCGTTAAACTGATGAGGTAGCCCAACGTATACACCAATGGTTTTCGAAAAATAAAAACCATTTGTCGGGGCTGCTGTTAACATCAGTAACTATTAAAAACGGGTCTGTTATAAGCACGTAAATTACAAACACACACAAATTATGCAATTCAGGAAGCGTCCGCCACCGTTTGCTAAATTGGTTTAGTAAACTGCATTAATTGTAATCTTTGGGGGTGTTTTTCCAAATTCCCATCTACTATGGAAGTCGGCACCTAAATGTCTTCCGACACCCACAAATTTAAGCTAACACACATCATGAACTTTTGCTGATGATTCCAATCAGCAAGATCCCATCTACCATTGAAGATTAAAACTGATTCAAATGAACTATTTAACTTATTTTACAAGGGGATATACTGTTCTAGTCGTTCTGTTTTTGGTTTCGGCGGCAGCTTACGGTGCAACCGTATCCCATCTGCCAATATTGCAGCAAACCATTACCGGGAAAGTTGTCGGAGCCACGGATAGCCTGCCGCTTACGGGGGTCACCGTTGCGGTGAAAGCTACTTCCCGGGGAACTACCACCAATGATAACGGAAACTTTTCCATCGAAGCGTCCAAAGGAGAAACGATTATCTTTACCTATCTGGGATATCAGGATCAGGAAATAGAAGTAGGCGATGAGCAGGTACTTTCCATTGCGCTCCAGCCGGATGATGCCCAGGCGCTGGAGGAGGTCGTGGTGGTGGGATACGGTACCTTGCGCCGTAAAGAAGTAACTTCCGCGGTGGCCACCGTGCGGGCGGAAGATTTCAATGCCGGCGGTGCGCGTTCGCCCATGGACCTGATCCAGGGTAAGGTAGCCGGGTTAAATATTACTCGTACGCAAGGCAATAATCCCAATTCGGGTGCAGCCATCCAATTACGAGGGGTTACGTCACTGACGGGCTCGCGCACGCCGTTGATTGTGATTGACGGCATTCCGGGTGGAAGCTTGGATTTGCTGCAGCAGGACGACATCGAGTCGTTCGACGTACTGAAAGACGGGTCGGCTGCAGCAATTTATGGAACGCGGGGAAACGCAGGCGTTATTCTCATTACAACCAAAAAGGGACGCGAAGGAGAGGCCCGGTTTGACTATTCCACCTATGTGCAGCGGGAAGTGGTGGATCGAAAACCGGATTTTCTGAAAGCGTCCGACTTCAGGGAGCTGATTTCACAGGGGTTGATCAGTGCCGATCAGGATTTTGGGGCTTCTACCGATCTCTATGAAGAGCTGGTGAACCGGCAGAATGTAAGTCAGTACCATAACTTTGCCGCTTCCGGTGGATCGGCTAATACCAATTACCGGGCATCCGTGTTTTTCAACGATGCGAATGGCATCGCGAAGCAAAGCGCCCGGGAACAGTGGGGTGGACGGATCAACATCAACCAGCGGGGCTTGCAGGATCGGCTTAGCATGCAGGTAAACCTAGCGGCAAATTTCACCAAGTCAAACCTGTTGGGTGGTGGGTTTAATAATTCGGACGACCCAAACGCCCGGGTTAACAGTACCGGCTCAGATTTCGAGCAAGCTGTACAACGCAATCCAACTGCACCGATTTACAACGAAGATGGATCGTTTCTGGAAACACAGGCATATAATAATTATAATCCCATATCGCGGTTAGCAAACCGCATTGCGGAACGCAACCAGCAAGTATTCTCAGGCGACGCCAAACTGACCCTTGATATTATTGAAGGTCTTTCGGCCTCTGTATTCGGATCGTATGTACGAACGAATCTGAATGACCGTTTTTATCGTTCAACGAATGACTGGGAGCAGCGTGAGGGTACAGACTGGCAAGGCATGGCCTATGCGGCCAAGTGGAACGACCTTTCCTGGACCCAAACGTTGGAGTCGACGGTCGACTACCATACGACATTCAATGAAGATCATTCGTTAACCGCGCTGCTCGGCTACAGTTATCAATACGGCAGTGTCGAACGGTTCAATGTAAATAACAACGGTTTTACCAGCGATGGCTTTTTGGACTGGAACCTTGGAGCCGGCAGTGCCATCAACAACACCGCCCTGCCGCGACCGGGAATGGGCAGCTTTAAAGAAGATAATACGCTGGTGGCGTTCTTCGGCCGGGTAAATTACGCCTACCGGGGTAAATACATGGCGCAGGCCATCCTCCGCCGGGAAGGCTCATCCCGCTTCGGTGCCAACCACAAATGGGGAAATTTCCCCTCGGTATCCGTTGGTTGGACATTGAGCGAGGAGGAATTCCTGCAGGATGTATCGCAGATAAACGAGCTCAAACTCAGGGTAGGATACGGTGTAACGGGCAACCAGGGGATCCCCAACTACCGTTCATTGCTTACCTTGGGCACCGGTGGCGTGTATCCGCAGGAGGGGGTTTACTACCAGACGTATGGACCCGCGCGTAACCCCAATCCAAACCTGCGGTGGGAGCAGAAAGCAGAATGGAATTTTGGTTTGGACTTCGCCCTGTTCAACAATCGCCTTAGCGGTGCAATAGACGTTTATGACCGCGAGACCAAGGACCTGCTGTATGAATACAATGCACAACAGCCCGCATTCGTACGCGATCTGATCTATACCAACGTAGGCTCCATCCGTAACCACGGTGTAGAGCTGCAGCTATCGGCAGTAGCCATGCAACGCGATGACTTTCGCTGGAACATCGATTTCGCCGGAAATACCAATGCCAATAAACTGACGAAACTGTCTGCCGACGTCTTCCAGGCAAACTGGTTGGAGTTTTATGGACTGCCTTCGCCGGGTGCACTCGGCAACGCCTTCCGGTTGGAAGAAGGTGGAGAAGTGGGGAATTTTTACGGTAAGCGTTTTGCCGGCTTTACCGACGAGGGACAGTGGCTTTTCTACAAGGCAGATGGAACGACCGGAACCGCCGTCGAGATGAATGCCAACGACCTGACCATCATCGGCAACGGGGTACCCAAATATCAGGCTTCCCTAAACAATTCGTTTGTTTATAAGAATTTCGATTTGACGATCCTGTTCAGAGGAAAATTCGGCTTTGACATCCTGAACACGCAGGACCTGTATTTCGGAAATAAGCGATGGCTGCCTAACAACCTGCTTCGGAGTGCCATTACCACACACAATCAACTGAATGATGACCCGCAGTATTCTAACTATTACCTGGAGCGCGGCGATTTCGTGAAGCTGGACAATGTGACACTCGGCTATAGCTTTCAACTGAACTCCTCGTACATCCGCAATATGCGGGTTTATGTAACCGGCAGAAATATCGCAACCATTACCGGATACAGCGGTATTGACCCAGAGCTGGAAGATACCGGGTTTGAGGCCGGCGTGGATAAACGGGGATTTTATCCATGCACGCAATCGTGGGCAATTGGGTTAAATGTTGGATTTTAAAGGAGGCGAAAATGAAACCTGCTGTGTCGGCGCCTAATGCAGAAGGCGATGAAAACGCGGGTTCCATTAGGCTGTTAAGAATAAAATTATTTTCTAATGAAACGATATTTGAATAAAATGGGACGCACCGTATTGGTGAGCCTGGCGGTGCTGATCGGTGGATGTACCAATTTGGATGAGAACTTATACAGCGAATTGGAGAAAGATAGCTTCTACAATTCCCGCCTGGAAGTATTGCAGGCATCACTCCGGCCATTTACGCACATGCAGGCATGGCTGGCACCCACCGGTCAGACGGGATACTTTTATCACGCGGAGTTATCAGCGGATCAATTGGCGTGGCCGCAGAAAGGACGCCACGGTTACGATGGAGGTGATCATTTCCGTCAGCACTATCACACCTGGACAGACAACGAAAACCCGACACGGACGGCCTGGATATTGATGTGGACCGGCGTGGGTTACATTAACTCGGCCATCGCAGATCTCAGTGAAGTTGACTATGTAGCCTTGGACATCAGCGAGGAGGAAATGGCGGCAATCGTGGCAGAATTGCATGTCTTACGGGCATTCCATTACATGAAAATTATGGAATTATGGGGAAATGTGCCGATCTCGACCGAAGTGGCCGAAGAGCCTACCAACCTCCCGACACAACCGCGGGAAGAGGTGTTCGAGTTTATCCGCACCGAATTGGAAACGTACGTGCCGCAGCTGTTACCCTACTCGGAAGAGTTGGTTGGACGGGTTTCGGCTTCTGCCGGATATGCCATGCTGGCTGAACTGTATCTCAATGCGGAATATTTCGTTGGAACGCCGATGTGGGATGAATGCATCGCAGCTTGCGACAAAATCATTAATGGAGAAGCCGGTGGGCTCGGTGGAACACCGAAGCTTGCACCGGATTTAACCACTACCTTCAGCAATACGAATCAACATGCAACGGAGTCTCTATTTCAGTTTGCGTTCAGCAGACAGGGTGGATTCGTTTTCGATTGGGGCGCACACCTGATGGGATATTCGAATATAAGCGAAGCACTTGATGTAGGCTATTCGGGGAATAATGCCATGGTTGTTATTCCCACTGCATTCGACGCGTACGCGGAAAACGATCATCGCAAATCGGAATGGTTCCTGTTCGGTCCGCAATACAAATACGGCACGGATGAGCCGATACTTGGAACGGAAGAATGGAATGAACGTCCGTTTATATACGTTAATTCCATCCGGCGGGAAAGCGAGGGGGACGTGACCAGCGAAGGCAGCATGGCGGAAGGAGAAGAAAACAGCGGTGCCCGGTTCAATAAGTACAAATCAGGGCGGGTCAGTGATCCGAATTACCGGGAAAACCATTACATCATGTACCGCCTTACCGAAATTTACTTCAATAAGGCCGAAGCCATCATGCGCCGCAATGGCGGCACTGCCACGCAGGAAGCGGTTGACCTCATCAATGCCTGCCGCGAACGGGCCTTTGCACCTGAAGACTGGCCAGAAGCACGGTATACAACCGCTACATTGACCTTAGATGAGCTGCTTGCAGAAAGGGGGCGCGAGTTTATCTTTGAGGGAAAACGGCGTACCGATATCATCCGTTTCGGCAAGTTTACCAATGGAACATGGTGGGATCATGAACCCACGAACGATCCAAACCGGGAAATCTACCCGATTCCATATACACAGATTGCCATCAATCCAAATCTTGAACAAAACCCAGGGTATTGATAAATAATCGGGAAATTGCCAGTAAGTTGTTACGCAACTGCTGGCAATTTTTAGTATATTAGCCCCGCACAATTAAAGAGATCGATTGTGCTAACCAATGTACTACAGGAAACAAGCATACGCTAAAACAACTTAGCATAGCGATTTCATTGATGCCGCTAAAAACGAACAGTAGATCAATAATTTATGTTAAATGGAAAGTAATAAAAACTCAACAGGTGCAACCCGCAGAGATTTCATCAAAACGGGCGCTGCGGCAGCAGCAGGTTTTATGGTAGTGCCACGCCATGTACTCGGAGGTGCAGGTTTTGTTGCGCCGAGCGACAAACTGATTGTTGCCGGTATCGGTGTCGGAGGTAAGGGCAATTCAGATTTGAAAAGCTTTCACGACAGTGGAAAGGCAGAAATCGCATTTCTCTGTGATGTGGACGATCGCCGTGCGGCCGATTCCGTGAAACGGTTTCCCAAAGCGAAGTATTACAAAGACTTCAGGGAAATGCTGGATAAGGAGCATAAAAATATCGATGCCGTTTCCGTATCCACTCCGGATCACAACCACGCCATTCAAGCGCTTGCTGCCATGCAGCTGGGTAAACATGTGTATGTACAGAAACCACTGACGCACGATATCTTTGAAGCGCGTGCATTGACCGAAGCAGCGAAAAAATACAAGGTCGTTACCCAAATGGGCAATCAGGGAGCTTCCGGCGACGGTGTCCGCATCATGCGCGAGTGGTTTGATGCCGGATTGATTGGCGACGTGCATACCATCTATACCTGGACCGACCGGCCCGTATGGCCGCAAGGTATTCCCTGGCCCGAGCAAAAAGCGGAGGTTCCCAAAGAACTGGACTGGGATCTTTGGCTCGGTACCGCACCCTACAAAGATTATGTGGATAAATTGGTACCTTTCAACTGGCGCGGATGGTGGGATTACGGCACCGGAGCGTTGGGCGATATGGGCTGCCACATCATGGAAGCACCGTTTAGCATATTGGGGCTTCAGTATGTAAAAGATGTACAGGCGAGTGTAGGTAGCGTATATGTCGACGAGTTTAAACGGGGTTATTTCCCCGAAAGTTGCCCGCCTTCAAGTTATGCAGTACTGACCTTCCCCAAATCTGAAAAAACTTCCGGTGATGTGAAGATACATTGGATGGATGGAGGAATCCAGCCGCAGCGGCCGGAAGAACTGGGAGCCAATGAGGTATTTGGTGACGGTGGAAATGGCATTCTTTTCATCGGCACCAAAGGTAAGATGATGGCCGGCTGCTATGCGGAAAATCCGCGGTTACTGCCTACATCATTGACCGAGCAGCACAAGCTGCCGGTGAAATACACACGCGTACCCGGAGGCGCAGGTGGCCACTATGCACAATGGGTGGAAGCCTGTATCGCCGGATTCGGGAACAAAGAGGTCAGTTCTCCCTTTGCAATCGCAGGCCCGCTGACCGAAGCATTGCTTATGGCTAATCTGGCTATCCGCGGTTCCGATTTGCGCGTTGATAATAAATATCCCGGCAGGAACCTGAAATTGCTTTGGGACAACAATGCAATGAAAGTAACCAACTTTGACGAAGTCAATCAGTTCGTCAAGCGGCAATACCGTAACGGATGGGAATTGCCCACGGTATAGCAATTGCCACGTATATAATAGCATAAAAGGAGGCCGTCATGTTGAAGTGACGGCCTTATGCTTTATAATGCCTTGATTTTATCCAATTGGTCGGCTATGGTTTTAAGATAGGTTCCGTTACCTCCTTTCACTTCTGCGGTGATCCATCCCCCTTTGTAGTCAACCTTCCTCAGTGCATCCATAACGACAGGCCAATTGTTGTCACCCGCCAACAAGTCTACATCGAAACCCTTCCATAAACCTTCGTTATTCATCTTATCACGGCTGAATTCTTTTGCATGGAGTTTGACGATCCGTGAATTCAGTGTTGTTATCCAATGTTCTGGCCATCCGTAACGCAAGATGTTTCCAATGTCAAAGTACCATCCAATCAGCGGGTGATCAATGGCGTCAACAAATTCCCGTGCCTCAACGGGGCTCAGTATAAAGTTATTCCAGACATTCTCGAGCCCGATTTTCATGCCGGTCTTTTCCACGTGAGGGATGAGCTTTCGAACCGATTCCAGGGCATTCTTGTAAGCAACTTCATAAGGAACTTTGTCATTTACCACGCCTGGGACCACCAGAACCGTATCGCCGCCAAGTTCCTTCACCTCACTCAACGATTTGGCAACCGAATCGATCGTGAATTGCCTGACCGATGCATCGGGGTCAGACAAAGGCTTCGACCAATGGTCTTTGTTAACCACGCTCGGTAGCTCGATCCCTGTCTGGTCCCGGGCAGCAAGCAATTCCGTTAAGGGGATATCTACCGGACTGTTGAACTCAATGCCATCAAACCCGATATCTTTTACCAGCTTGAATTTATCTAACAACGATAAGTCTTCTTCAATCATCCCAAAACCCAACCCCTTTTTTAAGGTGAGCTTCTGTGCAGGTGCGTTGCTAACCGGTGTGCCGTATCCCTTCAATAAGGGAGCGATCGTTGCCCCTGTAGCCAGTAAGGCGGCCATCTGTATGAAAGTTTTTCTTTCCATCATTTATGCTTGCTATGAATTAATTCCGGGTATCGCCGCCGGTATGTCATATTTCATGTCCCATGATACATTTTCAGGGAAGAGAACCTCATCCGAGGCCAAAGCCTCCTGAATAGAGACCGTCTGCCCCGTATAACCGGCCATCCGGCCGGCTAAGGCCACCAAATTGGACTTTACCATCCAATCGCCGTCATATTTAGGCTTGTTCTTCCGGATGGAGGCAAATAACTCGTCGTGTTCCTGTTGATACATGCTCCTGGATTCCGAATTTTTATAGGCATTTTCGTCGGTGAACTTCGTTTGGTCGTCATATTTCCATGCCCTACGGCCAAGTATTTCGTGGCTTCCCGTTCGGCAGTCAACAATGCATCGGCCTTTGTCGCCGACTAATTCCACGGCATAGGCGGGTGCGGTGTCTGCCTGTTGCCTGCAGAAGAAATAGCTTTTTGCACCGTCTTCGTATTCATATACCATGGCGAAATGGTCGAACACGTTGCCAAACTTCTTATCGGTCCTTTTTTGGCGGCCCCCACTTCCCGTAACGCGAAGCGGTAACGTATCGCCCATGGCCCATTGCATCATATCCAGGCTATGGATGGCTTGCTCGATGATATGGTCACCTGAAAGCCAGTTGTAATACAGCCAATTCCGCAATTGGTATTCAAAATCCGTCCATTGCGGCTGTCGTTCTTTGTACCATAGCTCTCCCGTGTTGTAAGTTGCTTCGGCAGTCAGGATTTTTCCGATCTTTCCATCCAATACCCGACCGAATGTTTCCCGCTTGGGAAGATGATAACGCCAGCAGAATCCGGAAACCAAAGCGAGGTTCTTTGATTTAGCATTTTCGGAAGCTGCGATAACCCGTCTCAGGCCGGGCGCATCCACCGCAAAGGGTTTTTCACAGAAAATATGCTTGCCTGCGTTCACCGCAGCTTCCAGGTGCGTGGGCCGGAATGCGGGAGGGGCAGCCAACAACACGACGTCAATATCACTTTCCAAGAGGCGTTGGTAGGCATCGAGGCCCACAAATTTATGGGTGTCATCCACCTGTACTTTGTCGCCCATCTGGGATTTAATCGTATTGTAGGAATCTTCCAACTGATCGCTGAATGCGTCAGCCATCGCGGCTAATACAACGTTTTGGTCTGCATTCAGTGCCTCCATAGCCGCAGCGGTGCCCCGGCCTCCGCAACCGATGAGCCCGACCTTCAGCGTGTCGGTGTTTAATGACCAAAAACCGTCTGATGCCAATACATAATTCGTCGTGGCTACACCCGCAAGGGTGGTTATCCCCGCAGTTTTCAGAAATTCCCTTCTTGAATAATTCATATGATAAAAAATTTATGGATTTTGTATACCTGGCGTTTCAATTGGCTATAATTAGGGCAGCAATATAGGATTTTGATTCATTTAAATGAAATGCCTTAAACCTCAGTAGGGAGGTAATGGTATAGGGCGCAGAATACCTATTTACAGGTTCCCTGCAAGGTAAAACGATTTAACATGCCTGCGGCTATAGAAGTTTAGGGATGTATTTTTTTATTTTTCCTGGCTTTTCTCCTGAGCCTCTTTTTTTCTGAGCTCAAAATTTGCTGCCGCGAGGCCGGAGCCATATTTTGTTGATACATACATTGCAGCGGCGGCGGCAAGGATAACAAGGATAATCCCCCAAGCTCCCTTCCGTTTATCCTGTTTCATCAACCAGATGAGGAAGACTACGAGGGGAATCGCAAAAATCAATATAAAAAACCAGCTGGTTCCGATCATGCTACAAAGGTCGGAAAAAAACGAAATAAACCTTGCGTAAATAAAAGATATTTTTGCTACATTTGGCACCTTAATTGCAGCGTAGCTGTAATATGCATTAAGGATGAACACAAAAAATATCATAGCTATATCTACTGCATCATGCGTTCAGCATTATGCAACGTGCTTTTTGTGTGGAATTTCAACTGCCGAAAGACCGGTACTCCGGTTTCGACGACCCATATTGCCCCGGGCTTAATAAGGGGCAGCCTCTCTAACTACGTACGGCAGGGAGTCCGACGCTGTACTTCGATCAAACAGTTTTTAATCTTTAGGGGTCGTTTATTCCAATGGAACTTTCAGACTTTATAATCATCCCGGCGACCGAACAGCATGTCGGTTATGCCCAGCAAATTTGTGATGAAATGGCCGAGTCGGCCAAAGCCCGGGGCACAGGCATTGCGCGTCGGAGCCCCGAATATGTAGCCACCAAAATGAAGGAGGGTAAGGCCGTGATCGCTTTGCGCAAAGCAGACAGGGCCTGGGCCGGATTTTGTTACATCGAAACGTGGAGCCATGGCGACTTTGTGGCCAATTCGGGCTTGGTGGTAAATCCCGACTTTCGGAAAGTGGGTTTGGCAAAAGCGATTAAAAAACGTATCTTCGAACTCTCCCGGGAAAAATACCCCAAGGCAAAGATTTTTGGTCTTACCACGGGATTGGCCGTCATGAAAATCAACTCGGATCTGGGCTATGAACCGGTTACTTATTCGGAACTGACACAGGACGAGGAGTTTTGGAAGGGATGTCAAAGTTGTGTTAACTACGATATCCTGACTATGAAGCAGCGTAAAAACTGCATGTGTACCGCCATGCTTTGGGATCCGGTGGAAAAAGAAAAGGAATTGCGCGAGCGGATCGAAATGAAGGCCAAAGCCAAGGAACGTTTAAAGCAGATTACGAAAAAATCGTCACTTTTGAAACGTATTGAGGCAAGGCTGTGGAAATCCACCAAAAAGATGGTTACTGCATTCGTTGCCCGCTATCCGAAAACAGTATAGTTGTAGAATCAAAAAATAATCAATGGACAAAGTCGTATTAGCGTTTAGCGGAGGATTGGATACCTCTTTTTGCTGCATTTATCTATCCAAAGACCGGGGGCTGGAGGTACATTCTGTTATTGTGAATACCGGAGGGTTTTCGGCCGATGAGCTGGCTCAGATCGAACAGCGGGCGTATTCGCTGGGTGTAAAATCCCATGCAGTGGTAGATGAAACGCAGAACTACTACGACAGCAGCATCAAATACCTCATCTTTGGAAATGTGCTGAAAAACGCTACGTATCCACTTTCGGTCAGTGCAGAACGGGTAAGCCAGGCCACGGCCATTGCTAATTACGCAAAAAAGATCGGTGCACAATACGTTGCCCATGGCAGTACAGGTGCAGGAAACGACCAGGTACGGTTTGACATGATTTTCAACATACTGATCCCGGAAGTGGAAATCATCACGCCCATCCGCGATCTCAAATTGAGCCGTGAAGAAGAGATTGCGTACCTGCAGAAACATGGCGTTGAATTCAATGCCGAAAAGGCTAAATATTCGATCAACAAAGGTATATGGGGTACATCGGTAGGAGGTAAGGAAACGTTGACTTCCCACGATACGCTACCCGAGGAAGCATGGCCAACCCCGCTTACTTCGACCGAGCCACGCCGTGTTACCATCGAGTTTGAAAAGGGCGAACCCGTTGCATTGGATGGCAACCGTATCGGTCCGGTGAAAGTGATCCAGGAGCTGCAAGCCATTGCCCAGCCGTATGGTATCGGCCGTGATATCCACGTGGGTGATACGATTATTGGCATCAAAGGACGTGTTGGCTTCGAAGCGGCTGCACCGCTGATTCTCATCAAAGCACACCATACGCTGGAGAAACATACCCTGACCAAATGGCAACTCAGCTGGAAGGACCAACTGGCTGCATTCTATGGGAATTGGATGCACGAAGGGCAGATGCACGATCCCGTGATGCGTGATATCGAGGCATTCCTGCAAAGCACCCAGCAGACCGTAAGCGGCAAGGTATTTGTCGAATTGAATCCTTATCGCTTTACCGTTATCGGTATCGAGTCCCCGCACGACCTGATGTCCAATAAATTCGGCAGCTACGGAGAAATGAACAATACATGGACCGGGGAAGACGTGAAAGGATTCTCCAAGATATTTGGCAATCAGGTGTCTATTTGGCATAAGGTGAATGAAAGATAAGAACAAGGATTCTCGGAACAAAGACAAAGGACATTAAATGGACAATATTAAGGTAGGCATTATTGGTTCGGCAGGATATACGGGCGGCGAACTGTTACGCATACTCGTCAATCATCCCCAAGTGGATATCGTGTTTGCACATAGTGCGAGTAATGCGGGGAATCCGGTTTCGGATGTTCATACCGATTTGTTGGGCGACACGGATCTGCGGTTTTCAGAAACCTACCACAGTAATATTGACGTGTTGTTTCTCTGCGTGGGGCATGGGGATGCCCGGAAATTTCTAGACGCCAATACGTTCGATCCCCATGTTAAAATCATCGACCTCTCGCAAGATTACAGATTACGGGCAGATACCGTCTACCGCGACGGTACTTTTGTATATGGCCTGCCCGAATTAAATCGCGATGTCATTCCGTCTGCGCAGTATATTGCTAATCCGGGGTGTTTTGCCACGGGTATTCAATTGGCGCTTTTGCCATTGGCCGCCAAGGGATTGCTTCCGGATCAGATCCATATCAATGCAACGACAGGTTCTACCGGCGCCGGACAGAAACCGTCCGCCACGTCCCATTTCAGCTGGCGCAGCAATAACCTTTCTATTTACAAGGCCTTTGAACATCAGCACCTGCAGGAGATCAGCGAATCGCTGGATCAGCTGCAACCGGGTTTCCTTCCCGGCGGCGAGGGTACATTGCTGCAACGCGCGATGGAGTGCATCAACATCATCCCGCAGCGGGGTAATTTCCCGCGGGGCATCCTGTCGGCCATTTATATCGACAGTGGGTTGAGCGAAGACGGGGCGTATATGCTCTACGAGTCCTATTATGCTTCCCATCCCTTTACCCATCTCAGCAAGGCCAATATCGATTTGAAACAAGTGGTCAATACGAATAAATGCCTGCTGCACCTGGAAAAGCACGGCGATAAGCTACTTATCGTAAGTATTGTCGATAACCTGCTAAAAGGCGCCAGTGGACAGGCTGTGCAAAACATGAACCTGATGTTTGGCCTTGAAGAAACCGCTGGCCTGAAGCTGAAGAGCGTAGGGTTTTAGTGACACGCATATGCGCGTGCCTAGGATTTCGAGAAAATTCCTTACATTGCCTCGCTGAGGGAACCAATGTAAGCAAATGCACGACAAACAGGTTATGGAGACGCAGGAGGAATTCCTGTTGGATGCACTGAGTCGGGGCAGCCACTCGGCCTTTGAACAATTGTACGATCGCTACAGCAGACGTATTTATGCCAATCTCATTCGTTTGGTGCGTTCCGAAGCGATTGCTGAGGAGCTACTACAGGATGTATTCCTGAAAGTATGGGAACTCCGTGCAACCCTCAATACGGGGCAGTCCTTCCAGTCTTTTCTATTTCAAATATCCGGTAACCTGGCAATCGATTTTTACCGCAAAAGTGCCCGTCGACAGACGATGGAAGCGGCAAAGAAATTGATTGACGAATCGACCTATGACCATGTAGAAAAATACATTAATTTTAAGGAAGCCGAAATTTTACTCGACCGGGCTATTTCTGCATTGCCCCCGCAACGCCAGCGTATTTTCAGGCTATGCCGTATCGAGGGCAAATCGTATGAAGAGGTGGCGGAGTTGTTCTCCCTTACCCGTAACACGGTAAAAGACCATATGACCAAAGCAAACCGTTTCCTGCGTGAAATATTAAGTCGGGAATACGGA
>Ga0207868_1001053_pt1 | contig 22339 bp, 20 predicted proteins | sample Passage237B_FD_187370 | JGI IMG/M metagenome (GOLD analysis project Ga0207868, IMG submission 187370) | Cellulose adapted compost microbial communities from Newby Island Compost Facility, Milpitas, CA, USA - Passage2 37B (SPAdes) (version 3) ... | reverse complement strand
GGCGCCGGCCGCATCCGCTATCGCCGCGAAATAGGCGGCGGCGCGGGCGCGCCCCTCGTCCTCGCGGCCCGGTTCCAGTTGCCGCTGGCCGGGCGAGCCGTGGACCAGATAGGCGCCGCCGAGACCGGCGCACAGATCGACCAGCCGGCGGCCCGCTTCGCAGGTGGCGGCGAAGATTGTCGGGTCGGTCGCGGTGACCGACAGCCCGGCTGGCGCGGCGAGCAGCCAATGCAGCCCGGCGACGGGGGTCCCTTCGCCTTCGGCGACGATGCGCAACTCGCGGATTTCGCGCGCCGCCAGCCGCGTCGGGTCGGGACAGAGCGTGAAAGGCGCGACCTCCAGCCCGTCATAGCCGGCGGCACGGGCGAACGCGCACTGGCTGCGGAAATCGAGATCCCGCACGACCTCGGAGCAGAGATGGATCTTCATGGGCCTCATCGACAGCCGCTCCGGGATGCAAGGCAATGGACCCCGGCAGGCCGTTCGGCATGGCGGCGAACGCAGGTTGCAGGCGCAGCATGCTGTGCGCTAGATAGGGAGTCAAGTTTTCAACTGGTTGGTTGATTTGCATGGATGCGGCTGTGCCGCCGCGACGCGGCCGGAAAAAGGGCGATCCGGGCAGGACCCCTTCGAGCGCGGTCCTGCTGGAGGCGGCGCGCGAGGTTTTCGCCGCGCACGGGCTGGAGGGCGCGCGGGTGGACGACATCGCGCGACGCGCCGGCGTCAACAAGCAGCTCGTCTACCATTATTTCGAGAACAAGGACGGCCTCTATACGGCTGTGCTGGAGCACGTCTACGGCGATATCAGGCGGCGCGAGCAGGAGCTGGACCTCAGCCGCTACCCGGCAGAGGAGGCGATGCGGCGGCTGGTCGAGTTCTCCTTCGACTACCAGGCCGAGCATCCGGATTTCGTCTCGCTGCTGGCCGACGAGAACGCCCATGGCGGGCGGCACCTGCAGAAGTCGGCCAAGGTGGAGGAGGTCAACCGCCCCATCGTCGATCTGATCGGCGACACGCTGCGGCGCGGCGAGGAGAACGGCGTCTTCCGCAAGGGGCTCGACCCGCTGCACGTCTATCTGTCGATCGCCGGCATGGGCTATTTCTATTTCGCCAATATCCACACGCTCAGCCGCATCTTCAACCGCGAGCTGGCGGCCGGACCGGCGGTCGCCGAACGGCGGGCGCATATCGTCGACTTCGTGCTCAATTCGATCCGTATCCGCTGAACCTGCACACTGGGTGGCGGACGGGCAGGGCGGTCCGATCCAAACCGGAAACGATCTGGCGGGAAAGCGGGAGGGGCAGGCTGCGGCTCGAACAGCGGGCCATCAGCGGATCATCAGCACCCGGCAGGGCGCGCCCTGCGCGGCTGCCGGCGCGTCCGGCTCGCGAATGATCAGCGCATTGGCCGCGGCCAGCGTTGCCAGCATGGAGGAATCCTGAAGGTCGAACGGCGTCGCCACGAGGCCGGCGGAGCCCGGAAAGGCTGCGGCGCGGACATAGTCGCGGCGACGGTCGTTGGCCTTCATGCCGCTGCCGAGGACCGCCTCGCGGATGTCGGGCCGGTAGTCGCGGCCGGCGAGCCGCGCCAGAAGCGGGCGCAGGAACAGATGGGCGCAGATCAGGCTGGAAACCGGGTTGCCCGGCAGGCCGAGGATGTGGGTCTCGCCCAGCCTGCCCACCATCAGCGGCTTGCCGGGGCGCATCGCGATCTTCCAGAAGTCGAGCTGCATGCCGAGGCCGGTCAGCACCTCGCGCACGAGGTCGTGGTCGCCGACGGACGCGCCGCCCAGCGTGACGATGACGTTGGCGCCTTCCTCGCGCGCCCGTTTCACCGAGGCGGCGATCGCCTCGTGCCGGTCGGGGGCGATGCCGAGGTCGAGCGTGGCCGCGCCGTCGGCGGTGGCAAGCGCGGCGACGCCGTAGCTGTTGGAGGCGATGATCCGGCCCGGGCCGGGCTGCGAACCGGGCGGCAGCAGCTCGTCGCCGGTGGCCAGCACCGCCACCAGCGGGCGGCGCACCACCTCGACCTGCGCGTGGTTGGCGGCCGCCGCGAGCGAGAGCGCGGCCGGGTCGAGGATCCGCCCGGTCTTCAGCACCGGGTCGCCCTGCCGGAAATCGAGACCGGCGCGGCGGATGTGGCGCCCCTGCCGCGTCGCCTCCAGAGCCTCGATGCGGCCGGCGCCGGCGGGGCGGCTGTCTTCCTGCAGGAGCACGGTGTCGGCGCCCCGAGGCAAGGGCGCGCCGGTGAAGATGCGCGCCGCCTGGCCGGGGCCGATCTCGCCTTCGTGCATCGTCCCGGCCGGGATCTCGGCAACCACGTCGAGAAAGGCAGGCGGGGCCGCGATGTCGGCGGCCCGCACGGCATAGCCGTCCATCGCGGATGCGTCGAAGGGCGGCTGCGTGCGAAGGGCGACGAGGTCGGCGGCGAGCACGCGCCACGCCGCCTGCGCGATCGGCACCGCCTCCGACGGCAGGCGGCGGGCCGTTTCAAGCAGGCGCGCCAGCGCGTCGTCGACGGAGATCAGCGACACCGCCTCATTCCTCCCGCGTCCATTCGCCGGACTTGCCGCCACGCTTCTCGACCAGGCGGATGCCGGAGACGGTCATGCCGCGGTCGATCGCCTTGGCCATGTCGTAGACGGTGAGGCAGGCGACGGAGACCGCCGTCAGCGCCTCCATCTCGACGCCGGTCCGGCCGGTGACGCGCACCCGCGCGCGGACGCGCAGGCCGGGCAGCGCCGGGTCGGGGGCGAGCTCCAGCGTCACCTTCGTCAGCAGCAGGGGGTGGCAGAGCGGAATCAGCTCGTGCGCCTTCTTCGCCGCCATGATGCCGGCGATGCGGGCGGTGGCCAGCACGTCGCCCTTCTTCGCGTTGCCGGCGAGGATGGCCGAAAGCGTTGCGGCCTGCATGACGACGCAGCCTTCGGCGACCGCTTCCCGCCCGGTTTCCGCCTTGGCGCCGACGTCGACCATATGGGCTTCGCCGGTGCCGCCGATATGGGTGAGCCTGCCGCCCATCGCTCTCAGCCGGCAACCCGCAATTCGGGGCCGGCTCCAAGCAGGGCGCGGGCGGCTGCCGCGACGTCCGGCTGCCGCATCAGGCTTTCGCCGACCAGGAAGGTGGTGATCCCGGCGCCGGCGAGCCTGAGGCAGTCGGCATGGGCGAAGATGCCGCTTTCGCCGACCAGAAGGCGGTCGTCCGGCACCAGGCCGGCCAGCCGCTCGGACGTCGCCAGCGTCGTCTCGAAGGTGCGCAGGTTGCGGTTGTTGATGCCGATCAGGGGGGAGGAAAGCTTTAGCGCGCGTTCGGTTTCGGCCTCGTCGTGAACCTCGACCAACACGTCCATGCCGAGCGAAAGCGCCTCGTCCTCCAGACGCCGCGCCGCATCGTCGGTCAGCGACGCCATGATGATCAGGATCGCGTCCGCCCCCCAGGCGCGCGCCTCGTGCACCTGATAGGGCTCGAACATGAAGTCCTTGCGCAGCGCAGGCAGCGCGGTCGCGGCGCGGGCGGCGGTCAGGAATTCCGGCGCGCCCTGGAAGGAAGGACGGTCGGTCAGAACGGACAGGCACGCCGCGCCGCCCGCCTCGTAGGCGCGGGCCAGCGCGGGCGGGTCGAAATCGGCGCGGATCAGGCCCTTGGAGGGGCTCGCCTTCTTGATCTCCGCGATGAGGCCGAAGCTGCCGGCGTCGCGGCGGCTCCGCAATGCGCGCAGGAAGCCGCGCGGGGCGCCGGCGTCATGCGCCCGCGCCTTCAGCTCGGAAAGCGGCACCGCAGCCCTGGCCGCGGCGATCTCGTCGCGCTTGTAGGCCTCGATGCGTTGCAGGATGTCGCTCATGGCTTCCCGTTCCCGGCATTGGAGACAGCCAACAGCCTTTCCAGCACGCCCAGGGCCCGGCCGTCGTCGACCGCGGCAGCCGCCTGGGCGACGCCATCGGCGACCGTGGCGGCCTGGCCGGCAACGACCAGGGCGGCTCCGGCATTCAGCAGGGCGATGTCGCGATAGGCGTTGCGGGCGCCTTCCAGCACGGAGCGCAGGGCGCGCGCATTGTGGGCGGCGTCGCCGCCGGTCAGGTCGCCGGGTTTCGCCCGCGCCAGGCCCACCTCCTCGGGGCTTATCTCGAAGCTGCGGACCTTGCCGCCTTCCAGCGCCGCCACCCTGGTCGAGCCGGCGGTGGTGATCTCGTCGAGGCCGCCGCCATGGACCACCCAGACGGCCTCGGCACCCAGGTCCTTCAGCACATGGGCCAGAGGCTCCACCCATTCGGGCGCGAAGACGCCGACGAGCTGGCGCTTGACGCCGGCGGGGTTCGACAGCGGCCCGAGCAGGTTGAAGATGGTGCGCGTGCCGAGCTCGACGCGGGTCGGGCCGACGAAGCGCATCGCCGAATGGTGCGCGGGCGCGAACATGAAGCCGACGCCGGCCTCGCGGATGCAGGCGCCGATGCGCTCGGGCCCGATCTCGATGTTGACGCCGAGGGCGGTGAGCGTATCGGCCGCGCCGGAGCGGGAGGACAGGGCCCGGTTGCCGTGCTTGGCCACCCGCACGCCGGCGCCGGCGGCGATGAAGGCCGCGCAGGTCGAGACGTTGTAGGAGCCGGAGCCGTCGCCGCCGGTGCCAACGATGTCGATGGCGTCGGCCGGCGCGCTCACCGGCAGCATCTTGGCCCGCATGGTGGCGACCGCGCCGGAAATCTCGGCCACCGTCTCGCCGCGCACGCGCAGCGCCATCAGGAAGCCGCCGATCTGGCTGGGCGTGGCTTCGCCCGACATGACGATGTCGAAGGCCTCGCGCGCTTCCTCGAAGGTCAGGGATGCGCCGCCGGCCACCTTTGCGATGTATGACTTGAAGTCCGCCATCGTGCCGCCGTTCACCCGCTCAGAAGCTCAATGCCTGGTTGATCGCGGCCTGGTTGACCCTGACGGGATAGATTCCCTGCAGCCTGGCGACGAGCTCGTCCAGAAGATCGTCGGACATGCCGGAGGCCAGCGCCCGCCGCGTCTCGTCCGCGACCGCCTCTGGCCCCGCGGCAAGCGGCGGGAAGACCTCCGTGACCGTGAACAGGATCTGGCCCTGCCTGTCGGGCGCGGCGACGATGCCGCTCTCGCCGCGCTTGACGCTGAAGGCCGCATCCGCGCCGGCCCTGCCAAGGTCGCCGTCGTCGGCGTTGCGCTTGAGGCCGCGCTTGGTCTGGACCTCTAGGCCGAGATCGGCGGCGAGCTCGGCGAAGGGCTTGCCGTCGTCGAGCTGCTTCTTGAGGTCGGCGACCAGGGCGTCGAGCCGCGTCGCCGCTTCTTCGCCGGTCCAGTCGGACGCGACCTTGTCGCGGACCTCGTCCAGCGCGCGGTCGCGGGCCGGCGTGATGCCGTCCACCTCGTAATAGAGGAAGCCGTTGGCGCCGATCTGGATTGCCGGGTTCTCGACCTGGACCTCGGTATCGAAGGCCTGGCGCAGCAGCTCCTCCTTCTCCGGCAGGTTCGGCACCGGATTGCCGTCGGGCGCGAGGCCGGTGGCGTCGACGGCGTCGATCACGCGCATGTTGAGCTTCAGCCGGGTCGCGGCTTCCTGCATGGAATCGCCGCCGGCGCGCGCGTCCTCGTAGGCGTCGTGGACGTCGAGCAGGATACGGTTCGCCTCGTCGAGCGCGAGGTCGCGGCGGATCTCGGGGGCGACCTCGGCGAAATCCTTGACGACCGCCGGCCGGATCTCGGGCACCCTCACGAGAAGATAGCCGAAGGAACCCTGGATGACGTCGCTGACGGCGCCCTCGGCGAGCCCGAACGCGGCCTCGGCGATCGCGGGGTCCGCGACGCGGTCCTTCGCGAACGTGCCGAGCTTGACGTCGTTCATGGTCTTGCCCTGCGCCGCGACGATCTCCTCGAAGCTCTTGCCGGCGTCGAGCGCGGCGCGGGCCTCTTTCGCATCGGCCTCCGAGGCGAAGACGAGCTGCTCGATCGTGCGCTGCTCGGCCTGCGTGAAGCGGCCGATATTCGCATCGTAATACGCCTTCACTTCCTCGTCGCTGATCGCGCTCTCGTCGGCGATCTCGCCCGGCTCGAGCCGGACATAGGCGATCTTGCGGTATTCGGGCGCCGCGTAGCGGCTCTTGTTTGCCTCGAAATAGCCGGCGATCTGCGCGTCGGTGGGGGGCGCGATCTCGCCGACGGCCGAGGACGGCACCTTGAGGAAGTCGACCGTGCGATCCTCGCCGGTGTAAAGCGCGATGGCATGCAGGAAGGTATCGGGAACCTGCATGCCGTCCGACACCGCCTCGACGATCTGCTGGCGCACGGCCACCTGCTCGCGGTTCCTGAAATAGTCTTCCGGGCGCATGCCGACCTGGCGCAGGACATATTCGAACTGCTGGCGGTCGAAGGTGCCGCCGGGGCCCTGGAAGGCGGGGTCCCCCGCGGTGAGCTGTGCCAGGCGGTCGCGCGACAGGCCGAGCTTCATCTGGCTCGCCTGCTCGTCGAGGAGGGCGCCGGCGACGAGTTGCGACAGGACCTGCTGGTCGACGCCGAGGGCAGCCGCCTGCTCGCGGGTGACGGGGCTGCCGAACTGGCGCGACAGCACGTTGATCTGGCGGTCGTAGGCGAGGCGGTAATCGGTCACCGAGACCGCTGTGTCGCCCGCCGTCAGGACGTGGGAGCCGGAGCCGCCGAAGATGCTGCCGGAAATGCCCCACACGCCGAAGCTGATCACGAGGATGCCCAGCAGGAACTTGGCGGCCCATGTTCCCGCAGCCTTGCGAAGTGCTTCCATCATGGCGTTCGTGGTTCCGGCGACGTTGACAGATGCGCAGGGCAATAGCGCCCTTCACCGCCAGTGTCGATTGCTTTATGGCGCGTTTTTGGTAGTCAGGCGGCGGTATGGAGGGTTCGAATGACACCGGGTGTGCGTCCGCTGGTCGCCGGCAACTGGAAGATGAACGGCACGAGGGCGTCGCTGCCGGAGCTGCGGCGGATCGCCGACGGCTTCATGCGCGGGCTCGACGCGGAAGCCGAGGCGGCGGTCTGCGTGCCGGCGACGCTGCTGGCGCAGGCGGCCGAGCTGCTTTCCGGCACGCCGGTCAGGGCCGGCGGCCAGGATTGCCATGCAAAGCCGCAGGGCGCGCATACCGGCGACATCGCGGCCGAGATGCTGCGCGACGCAGGGGCGCATTTCGTCATCGTCGGCCATTCGGAGCGCCGCGCCGACCACGGCGAGACCGATGCGGCGGTTCGGGCCAAGGCCGAGGCGGCCTGGCGGGCGGGGCTGGTCGCCATCATCTGCATCGGCGAGACGCAGGCCCAGCGCGAGACGGGACAGACGCTCGATGTGCTGGGCGGGCAGATCGAAGGGTCGGTGCCCGCCGCCGCGACGGCGGCCAATACGGTGATCGCCTATGAGCCCGTGTGGGCGATCGGCACCGGGCTGACGCCCGCGCCGGCGGATGTCGCGCAGGCGCACGCGCATATCCGCGCCACGCTGGAGCGGCGGCTCGGGCCCGGTGCGGGCAGGATGCGCATTCTCTATGGCGGCTCGGTCAAGCCCGACAATGCCGTGCAATTGATGGGAATCGCCAATGTCGACGGCGCGCTGGTCGGCGGCGCCAGTCTCAAGGCGGCCGATTTTCTCGGCATCGCAGATGCCTATCGCACCCTGTGAGGGCGCGGCATTGCGGGCGCGCTGTCGCGCCCCCACATGAGCCTGCGCGCGGCAGGACTTGGAAATGCCGCGAAATACGTATATCTGGCCGCAACCGAGCAAAGGCGCCACCGGCGCGTGACCCGTAGTCCTGGCAGTATCCTTCATGGAAACCTTCCTCATCGTCATCCATCTGCTGATCGTCATCGCGCTGGTGGGGGTGGTCCTCATGCAGCGCTCGGAGGGCGGCGGACTGGGGATCGGCGGCGGTTCCGGCTTCATGACGGCGCGGGGCGCCGCCAACGCCCTGACACGGACGACGGCGATCCTGGCTGCGGCCTTCTTCGCCACCTCGCTGGCGCTGGCACTGCTGTCGCGCTACGGCGAAAAGCCGATCGACATCCTCGACCGGCTGCCGACCCAGCCCGGCGCTCCGGCGACCGGCGGCGGGGTTCTCGACCAGCTTGGCGGCGGCACCACGCCGCCTGCCGGCGAGGCACCGCAGACGCAGGTTCCAGCCGGCGAGGCGACCCAGCCCCCGGCCGCGGATGCGCCGGCAGGCGCCGGCGAAACCGGACCGCAGGTTCCGAATCAGTAAGACATCCGCCCCGCATCGGTAGGACGTCCGGGCTGTTCACCCGTCCGGCTCCGGCCGCGGGCGGGCATGCCTGTGGCGCGGGCCGGGGTGTCGTCTCCGCGCAACAGCGCTGTCGTGAAATCCGGCGCCTCACGCAAAATTTAAATCGATCCGGGCGCTGCTCTCTTGTAGGCCGGCGCCGGCCGGCATAAGCCTCAAGGGCAGGGGCTGCCGGTCGAGGCCGGCCGGGCGCCTCCGAGGAGACAATCGCGGCTTTCAGGACTGGAACATGCTTGCTCGCACGCTCATCATGATCGGCGTCGCTGCCGGATTCGCATTCACGCTCAATGCTTCGGCGCTGGCGCAGGCCAAGGGCAAGCAGGTCGAGGTCGCGGTCCTTGCCAACAAGGGCGAGCTGCGCAGCGAGAAGCAGCAGCCTCGCGGCCTGTTCGACGCGCTGTTCGGCGGGCCGCAGCAGATGCTGCCGGAAACGCGGGCGCTTGACGGCGCGCTCGGCTCCAAGAAGTCGAAGTTCAAGGTCAAGAAGGATTTCGAGCCGCAGATCGTCGAGTTCAGCGGCTACAGCCGCGGCACGATCGTGATCGATCCCAAGAAGAAGCTGCTCTATCTCGTCGAGTCCGGCAACAAGGCCAGGCGCTACGTGATCGCGGTCGGCCGGGAAGGGCTCGCCTTTTCCGGCACGGCCACCGTCGGCGACAAGCAGGAATGGCCGCGCTGGACCCCGACCAAGGCCATGCAGCAGCGCGAGCCGTCCAAATATGGCCGCTACAAGGACGGCATGGACGGCGGGCTCGAAAACCCGCTCGGCGCACGCGCGATCTACCTCTACCAGGGCAAGCGCGACACCCATGTGCGCATCCACGGCACCAACCAGCCGCAGACCGTCGGCACCGCCTCGTCCAACGGCTGTTTCCGCATGATCAACGAGCACGTCATCGACCTCTACAAGCGGGTGAAGCTCGGCACCAAGGTCGTGGTCCTGTAGGGACGGGATACCGGCGAGGGTGAATCGGGGGCGTGTCCGCGGGCGCGCCCTTCCCGTTTCGGGATGCCGGCGCGAACGGCCGTCCCCGGCCGGAGCGCGGCGCGGCGCCGCATGAGGGCCGGCAGGTCACATCAGGTGCAGCCCCTTGAGGCTTGCATGGCCGTTGCGGCCGATGACGATGTGGTCGTGGACGACGATGCCGAGAGGGCGGGCCGTCTCGACGATGGTGCGCGTCATGGCGATGTCGGCATTGGACGGGGTGGGATCGCCCGACGGGTGGTTGTGGACCAGGACGACGGCCGTCGCCGAAAGCTCAAGCGCGCGCCGGACGACCTCGCGCGGATAGACCGGCGTGTGGTCGACGGTGCCCTGATGCTGCACCTCGTCCGCGATCAGCCGGTTCTTCTTGTCGAGGAAGAGGATGCGAAACTGCTCGCGCGGCTCGAAGGCCATCGCGGCGCGGCAATAGTCGATCACCTGCGACCATGAGCCGAGCACCGGCCGGTTGGCGAGCTCGGTTCTCAGGATGCGGCTCGCGGCTGCCGCCACGACCTTGATGTCGAGCGCGGCGGCCTCGCCGACGCCGGGCACCTCGCGCAACAGATGGTCGGGGGCGCCGAGGACCTCGGCGAACGAGCCGAAGCGCTTCAGCAGCGCCTTCGCCGCGACCTTGGTGTCGGCACGCGGGATCGCGCGAAACAGCAGCAGCTCCAGCAGCTCGTAGTCGGCCAGGGTCGCCGCGCCCTGCTCGCGAAAGCGGTCGCGCAGGCGCTGGCGATGGCCGAGATAATGCGGCTTGTCCTCCGCCGCAGCGGGCCGGGCCGGAGGGTTCCTGCCGGGGGCGGGCGTCGGACGTTCGGTGAAAAAGCCCCGTTCGTCGCTGTCGTCCGCGCCGGCCATTTCCTTCTCCCCCGCGCGGGAAGCTTAGGACGGAAGCCCCGGCCGGTCGAGGCCTGCCGGCGACAACGTGAAAATCTCGCAGCCGGTCTCCGTCACGCCCACAGTATGTTCGTACTGGGCCGACAGCGAACGGTCGCGCGTCACCGCGGTCCAGCCGTCGGACAGGACCTTCACATGCGGGCGGCCGAGATTGATCATCGGCTCGATGGTGAAGATCATGCCCGGCCGCATCTCGATGCCTTCGTGCGGGTTGCCATAATGCAGGATGTTCGGCGCGTCGTGGAACAGGCGTCCGACGCCGTGGCCGCAGAAATCGCGCACGACCGAGCAGCGCTGGGCTTCCGCGAAACTCTGGATGGCGTGGCCGATGGCGCCGGTGCGCGCGCCGGGCCTGACGGCCGCGATCCCCAGCATCAGGCATTCATGCGTGACCTCGAGCAGGCGCTCGGCAGCGCGCTTGATCTGGCCGACCGGGTACATGCGGCTGGAATCGCCGTGCCAGCCATCGAGAATGTAGGTGACGTCGATATTGACGATGTCGCCCTCGCGCAGGGGCTTGGCGTCGGGGATGCCGTGGCAGACGACATGGTTGATCGACGTGCAGGACGACTTCGTGTAGCCGCGGTAGTTGAGCGTCGCGGGCAGGGCGCCGTGGTCCATGCCGTATGCGAAGACGAAACGGTCGATCTCTTCCGTCGTCACGCCGGGCTTGACCATCGCCGCCAGCTCGTCGAGCGCGCGCGCGGTCAGGGCACAGGCCTTGCGCATGCCCTCGAAGGCTTCGGCGCCATAGAGCCTGATCTGTCCGGTGTTGCGCGCCGGCGCGGCCTCGGCATCGACATAGGTGATCATCATCTGCCTTCCATAGCCCGGCATATGCCGCGCGAAAACCCCTGCCGTCGGACCCCGCGCTCATGTGGCGTCGCGTCCGGCACGCCGCAAGGGCGCGCCTTCTATGCGATGAGCGCTTCGGCTGCCGCGGCGAGCGCGCCGTCGCCATGCGGAATGTCCAGCGCGCGCATGCCGGCTTCCATTGCCGCGAGGACGCCCAGCGTCATGTGGGCGTTGACGTGGCCCATATGGGCGACGCGCAGGAAGTCCTCATAGGCGGGTTCCGTGGGCAGCGCCATGCCGAGCCCGATGCCGAGGGTGACGCCGGCCTGCGCCTCCATCCACGCGCGCAGGCGCCCGGCGCCGCCATTGCCGATCTGCGCCGCCGTCACCGCATGGCCGCGATGCGCGGGCGCAGCCACGTTGAGCCGGATCGGATGGCCGCCTTTGCCCCATGCCTCGAAGGCGGCCCATACGGTGCGTGCGAGCCGGGCGTGGCGGGCCCAGACCTGCTCAAGCCCCTCCTCGTGGATGATCGCAAGCGCCTCGCGCAGCCCGTAAAGGTGATGCGTCGGCGCGGTGCCGCCGAAAAGATGGTAGAATTCCGTCGCTGCCGTGCGCGGCTTCCAGTCCCAGTAGGGGGTGGCGAGGCCGGCGCTCCGCGACACCTCCAGCGCCTTTTCGGAGAACCAGACGAACGCGAGGCCGGGCGTCAGCATCAGCCCTTTCTGGCTGGCGCCGACCAGCACGTCGACGCCCCACTCGTCCATCCGCATCTCGTCGCATCCGAGCGAGGCGACGGCATCGACGGCAAGCAGGGCGGGATGGCCTGCCGCGTCCATTGCCGCGCGGATCGCGGCAATGTCGTTGCGCACGCTCGACGCCGTGTCGACATGGGTGACGAGCACCGCCTTGATGCGCCGCTCGCGGTCGGCGTCGAGCGCGGCGGCGATGCGGGCCGGCTCGACCGGGGCGCTCTTGCCGAAGTCGAGGAGCTGCACGTCGATGCCGAGCCGCGTCGCGGTGTCGGCCCAGCCGATGCCGAACCGCCCGGTCGCGGCCACGAGCGCGCGCTCGCCGCGCGAGAACATGTTGGCGGCCGCCGCCTCCCATGCGCCGTGCCCGTTGGCGATATAGATCGCCACGTGGCCTGAACACAGCGCGACCCGCTTGAGGTCGGGGATCAGCGCCCAGGTCAGGTCGACCAGCTCGCCCTCGTAGATGTTGGGCGAGGGGCGGTGCATGGCGGCAAGCACGCGGTCCGGCACGACCGACGGGCCGGGGATCGCGACATAGGGGCGACCGGCGGCGAGAGGCGGTCGGGGAGGCTGGGCGGTCACGTGTTCGTCCTGGTGGCTGGCAGCGCCGCGTCCCCCGATGGCGGCGGGCGCGCGGGCCGGTTGCGAATCGCGGCCAGTCTATCTGCCGCAGGCGCGGAACGTTATGGCCAGATGACGGAAACGATTGGCCTCCCGTTGGGCGCGCCATTGCGTTCGCACCCGCCAGAGCCTTTCCCCGGATCCGGCGGCGCATTCCCGCATGCGCCGGACGACCTCGGTCGATCGCAGCTCGCGCGCCGGAGCTGCTCCGGTCCGGAAAACCGCGGGCGACAGGGCTGTGCGCAAACCCGCGTGGTTATTCGTCCTCCTCCGGCGGCTCGGTGGGGAGGCCGGCGAGGAAATTTGCGAACTTCGGCTCGGCGGTGACGTCGAGCATCCTGCCGCCGACGATGTTGTAGATCGCCGTTCGTTGTGAACAGTCGCCCTTCTTGCAGACGTGCTCCTCCTCCCGGACGATGTCGCGGATACCGTCGCCGTCGATGTCCACCGGCAGACTGGCGCGCAGCTCGCCCTCGGCGGAGGGGAACTCGATGCTCTTCAGATCGCCCCCGACCGGCGTCATGGCAAACAGCGCCGAGCAGCAATGCGCGCCGCCCGTATAGGCTTCAAACAGAACCGACGGCGCGGCGTCCGATGCCTGCAAGCGGGTTATCCCGACCCACTGGCCGTAATTGACCCAGGGTATGTCGTCCCTGATGTCTCCGATCAGGGCCATGGCGGCGCCCTGGCCGGACATCTCGACGATGACGCCCGAAGGCCATTTCGCGACGAAATGCGGCCATGTCGTCTTGATCGTGACCTTGCCGCCCTCGAACGGAATCTCGACCTCATCCATGTGCATCGCTGCCGAGTTGGGCAATTCGATCCTCATCTCGACGTCGGCATAGGCGGGAAAAGCGGGAAGCGCCGCGCCGAGCGACGACAGGACGGCGAGCCCGGCGGCATATCTTGCTGCGATCATCGTGCTTTCTCCCTGATTGCTGCTCGATCTGCCCCGTCATCGGGATATTCCCGTTCCGCCGGCGCAGGTCGGGCTCTGCGGCAACATATCACTCCCCGTCGGCTGCGCATCGTCGCTGTCTCCTGCCCCCGTGGCCGGATGCCCGCAGATGGTGGCCGTTTCATCGTAGAACTCGCCCGGCAATGGCGCGACGCTGGAGATGACCCGCGATCGCCGGTATCGGAAACGATGCCATCGGCAAACCTGGCGTCGATGCGGTCCCCGCTGAAGCGGACGTATTGCAGCCGCGCGGGTGACGGCCGAGGCTACCGTTCGGGACAAGGAAATCGGGATCGGGGCACCCGAAGGGTGCCGGCAAAGGCCGCTTCCCGGGTCTGGTGAAAACCCCGCCGGCAGTTTTCTCTTCTGTTCGGGAAATGGCACGCCCAACGGGACTCGAACCCGTGTTTCCGCCGTGAAAGGGCGGCGTCCTGGACCGCTAGACGATGGGCGCGGAACGTGGCGCTTATAGCAGCTTCGCTTGGCGCGGCAACCCGCGGCCCGCAGGCCGGCGCAACTTTTTCCGGCTACTTCTTGCGGCGGCGACACCGCCAGTCCCAGTCGCGTTCGGGGCCGACGTCCACATGCACGGAATTGGTGTGGCAATAGGTGCCGACGCCGCCGCGGCCGGGCATCGCGCGCAGATAGGTCGCCAGCTCCCATTTGGACACGCCCTCGATCTGGATGTCGGCGGCCGCGCAGTACATGTGGAGCGAATTGCGGGCCCCGCGGGCGCGCCGGTTCGTCGGCGGGCTGCGATAGCCGGACGTGATCACGGCCTTGCGTCCGTAATGCGCCTCGATGGTCTTGATGACACGCAGCAGCGAGGGTTTCAGGCAGGCGACGTCGACCCGGTCGGTCTGCGTCAGAAGGCCGTTGGGCGCCAGCCGGGCGAGGCCGGCTGCCGAGGCCACCTTCACCTCGTCGTCCTCGTGCAGATCGATGTCGCTATCGTCATGGGTGCCGGATTTCCGGTTGATCTCGAACAGGTTGTCTGCGCGCACGCCCGGCAGGGGCGCTACGGAGGCGAGCGTTCGCGGCGCGGCGGTATCGATCTGGACCACCGGGCCGGTGGCGGCGAGCTGCACGAGCGGAGCTGCTGTCGTCGACGCCGTCGTCGCCGCCTGCGCCCGCGGCTCGACGCGGCGCTGCGGCGCCTGCGCGGCCTGTGCCGACGAGAACAGGGAGGCGAAGAAGCCGCGTTTCTTCGGCTCGACGAAGCCGGATTGCGCAGCTTCGGGCGCACGGTTCTCGAGATAGGCGGTGGCGGCCAGGGCGTCCGCCTTCGCCGGCTCGGCCGGGGCCGGCCCGGACGCCGGCTCCGCGGTCCGGGCGGCGGTCTCCGCGGGGCCCGAGCGGCTGTCGAACACGGCCGCGATCTCGCTTTGCGTCGGCGCCGTGTCGGTCGCGCTGGCGGCCTCGGCGGTCTGCGCAGGCGACGGGGCGGGAACGGCGAGCACCTTTTGCGGCAGTGCCGGATCGTCCTCTCCGACGAAGGAATAGGGGGTAGCCGCTTCCGCGCTGGCGATCGCGTCGGGTCCGGCCGGCTGTGCCGTGCCGTCGGCTGCCGCGCCTTCGACGCTCGCCGCCGAAGGTGCGGGCGGCTGCAGCGCTGCGGCCAGCATCGGTTCGGAGGTGGTGGAGCAGGAGGCCAGCAGAAGGGCTGACGCGACGGCAACGGCCAGATGGCTTGCGATTCTCGCCGGCGGCATGCCCTGCTGCTTCAATTCGGATTTCCCCTGCTTGCCGTCTTGTGCGCCCGCAAAGCCGGGCCGTCGCGCATATGGCGCGGTTTGCGGATGCGCTCACCGATCGCGCGCAAGCGCACCGATGGCGACGCAGCCGCCAAATCAGTGTGCCAAATTGCGCGGGAAAGTCCCTCCTGTCACCCTTTCGACACTGTCAAGCCTGTCACGAATTGTGTCCAGACGAAATTTTTGCGATTATTGCATTTCAGACACGGATCTTGACGTAGTCCCCCGGAGCGGGGCCGAGCACCGGCGTCGTTTCGCCCGGCTTGCGGGCGGCGACGCGGGTGGCGTCCTGCGCCTCGATCCATGCCTGCCAGTGCGGCCACCATGAACCGGGGGTCTCGACCGCGGCCGCGAGCCAGTCGTCGAACTCCCCTTCGGGCTTTCCCCCGGCCCAGAACTGGTACTTGCCTGCGGCGGGCGGATTGACGACGCCGGCGATATGGCCCGAGCCGGCGACGACATAGGCGACCTCGCCGCCGAAGAAGCGGCATCCGACGAAGACGGAGCGGGCGGGCGCGATGTGGTCGTCGCGCGTGGCGAGATTGTAGATCGGGATCCTGACGTCGGCGAGCGAGAGCGTGTGCCCGGCCAGCGCCATGCGGCCGGCCGACAGGTTGTTTTCCAGATAGCAGTTGCGCAGGTAGAAGGAATGGTTGGCCGCCGCCATGCGCGTGGAATCGGAGTTCCAGTAGAGCAGGTCGAACGGCATCGGCTCCTTGCCACGCAGGTAGTTGTTGACGAAATAGGGCCAGATCAGCTCGCTCGAGCGCAGCATGTTGAAGGCGGTCGCCATGCGCGTGCCGTCGAGATAGCCCTTCTCGCCCATCGCCTTCTCGAGCGCGGCGATCTGGTCCTCGTCGACGAACACCTTGAGGTCGCCGGCATGGGTGAAATCGACCTGTGTGGTGAGCAGTGTGGCCGAGCGGATGCGGTCGTCGCCGGTGCGGGCCATCAGCGCCAGCGCGGCGGCAAGCAGCGTTCCGCCGACGCAATAGCCGACCGCATTGACCTCGCGCTCGCCGGTCGCGGCCTCCACCGTGTCGAGCCCGAGGGCGAGCCCTTCCCTGATATAGTCTTCCCAGCTCATGCGCCCGTGGCGTTCGTCGGGGTTGACCCAGGAGATCACGAAAACGGTGTGGCCCTGCGCGACGGCCCAGCGGATGAAGGATTTCTCGGGATTGAGATCGAGAATGTAGAACTTGTTGATCCAGGGCGGACAGATCAGCAGGGGCCGCTTGAGGACCGTGTCGGTCGCGGGCTCATACTGGAGGATCTCGGCGACACGGCTGCGGGCGACGACCTTGCCGGGGGTGGTGGCGAGGTTGTCGCCGACGGAAAAGCGCGACTGGTCGGACTGGCGAAGCTTCAGCTCGCCATGGCCGGCGCGAATGTCCTCGGCCAGCATCTTCATGCCACGCATCAGGTTCTCGCCGTTCGAGGCCATCGTCTCGCGGAACAGCTCGGGATTGGTGAGAACGAAGTTCGACGGCGACAGGGCATTGGTGATCTGCTTCATGTAGAAGCGGGCCTTGTGACGCGTGTGCTCGTCGAGCCCTTGCGTCTCCTCCACCAGATCGGTCGCCCAGCGGGTGGTGACGAGATAGACCTGCCTGAGGAAGTCGAAGAAGGCGTTGCGGGCCCATTCCGGGTCCTTGAAGCGCTTGTCGGAGCGGTCTGGCTCGGCGGCGTCGGCCGCGGCCTCGCCGGAGAGCCGGCGGATGGAGTTGGTCCAGATGTCCATATATCCGGAAAACAGCCGCGTCTGCGCCTCAAGCGCCCGCGAGGGCTCGGCAAGCCAGTATTCGGTCAGCCGGGAGAAGGTCTTGACCATGTCGGTGGCGGGATCGGCGAGCGTATCGCGCAGATCGCCGCGCTCGCGCGGCTCGACCCACGCGGAAGCCGCCTTGCCGGCCTGCTCCACCATCCGCGCAAGGTTGATCGCAAACCGCTCCGGATCCCTGACCAGGTACTGGTCGATCGCCGGCCCGCCGGCTTCCGCCTTGTCGTCCGGTTCGCGCCCCGGATCGCGCTTGTCTGCCATTCTCCGGCTTGTCCTCCCGCTTCTTTTTGTTCACACACTACCAGAGCCGCAGATGGCGGTCCAACGATGTCAGCAACGTGACGCCGGGCAATTGGGATGAGTTTTCTCCTGTTCGACCGTCCTGCCGGTCGCCCGTTCCGGGTCGTGCCGCTTCTGGCGGCGGGGCTCGCGGCGGCGGCGCTGTGCGGCTGCGGGACGACCATCGAGGAGGCGGTGCCGGGCGCCCGCCGCAGCGGCGACTATCCCAACCTCAACGTCCCGCAGACGGCGGCTACGCGGCAGCTCACCGATGCCGAGGCGCAGGCGGCCCTTTCGCAGTTGACCGCTGCGCGCGCCGCGCAGGCCGCGACGGCCCCGCCGGTGCCGGCCTCGGAGGCCGAACGGCTGCGCAAGCTCGGGAAGGAGCGCGCCGGACAGGTGCTGGAGGAAATCGAGCGGTAGCCGCCTTTCGCGGCGCGCGGCGCGGCATTTTTATCGACCGCGTCGGCGATTGCGTGTATATCGCCGGCCGTCACGCCCGCCCGAAGGGCTCATCCGAACTGGAACGGTCATGGAAGAGTTTCACAAGGTCCGCCGCCTCCCTCCCTATGTCTTCGAGCAGGTCAACCGGCTGAAGGCGGGCGCGCGGGCCAAGGGCGCCGACATCGTCGACCTCGGCATGGGCAATCCCGACCTGCCGACGCCGAAGGCCATCGTCGACAAGCTGGTCGACGTGGTGCGCGATCCGCGCACGCATCGCTACTCCTCGTCCAAGGGCATCCCCGGCCTGCGGCGCGCGCAGGCGGCCTATTATGCCCGCCGCTTCGGCGTGAAGCTCGATCCGGAGACGCAGGTGGTCGCCACGCTCGGCTCCAAGGAAGGCTTCGCCAACATGGCGCAGGCGATCACGGCGCCGGGCGACGTCATCTTGTGCCCCAACCCGACCTATCCGATCCACGCCTTCGGCTTCCTGATGGCCGGCGGCGTGATCCGCTCCATGCAGGTGGAGCCGGACGACAAGTTCATTCCCGCGCTGGAGCGGGCGATCCGTCATTCGACGCCGAAGCCGCTGGCGCTGATCCTCAACTATCCGTCCAATCCGACGGCCTATGTGGCGAGCCTCGACTTTTACAGGGAGGTCGTGGCGTTCGCCCGCAAGAACGAGCTCATCATCCTGTCTGACCTCGCCTATGCCGAGATCTATTTCGACGGCGCGCCGCCGCCCTCCGTGCTCGAGGTGCCGGGCGCGATGGACATCGCGGTCGAGTTCACCTCGATGTCGAAGACCTTCTCCATGCCCGGCTGGCGCATGGGCTTTGCGGTCGGCAACGAGCGGCTGATCTCGGCGCTGACGCGGGTGAAATCCTATCTCGACTACGGTGCCTTCACGCCGATCCAGGTGGCGGCGACCGCCGCGCTCAACGGCGACGGCTCCGACATCGCCGAGGTGCGCGACATCTACCACCGCCGCCGCGACGTGATGGTCGACGCGTTCGGCCGTGCCGGCTGGAACGTGCCGCCGCCGGCGGCGACCATGTTCGCCTGGGCGCCGATCCCCGAGCCGTTCCGGGCGCTGGGCTCGCTGGAGTTCTCCAAGCTCCTGGTCGAGAAGGCGGACGTGGCGGTGTCGCCGGGCATCGGCTTCGGCGAGCATGGCGACGATTACGTGCGCATCGCGCTGGTCGAGAACGAGCACCGCATCCGCCAGGCTGCGCGCAACATCAAGAAGTTCTTCGCGACCGCGCCGCAGCAGCTCGACAACGTGATCCCGATCAGCGCCCGCCGCTGACCGGTTTCTTCACTCCACATCGATTTCGGGGACGCCGGAGACATGGGCGAAGCGTTGCGTGTTGGGATTGCCGGGCTGGGCACGGTCGGCGCCGCGGTCGCGCGGGTGCTCGAACAGAAGGCCGGCGAGCTGACGCGCCAGTGCGGACGGCCGATCGCGGTGACCGCCGTGTCGGCGCGCGATCGCGGCCGCGACCGCGGCGCCGACCTGTCGGCAGCGCGGTGGTTCGACGACCCGGCGCAGATGGCGCGCGAGGCGGACATCGACGTGTTCGTCGAGCTGATCGGCGGCGAGGAAGGGGCGGCGCGCGCCTCCGTCGCGGCGGCGCTCGAGGCCGGCCGCCACGTTGTGACCGCCAACAAGGCGCTGCTCGCCCGCCACGGGGTCGCGCTCGCGGAGGCCGCCGAGCGCAAGGGTGTGCTGCTCAACTACGAGGCGGCCGTGGCCGGCGGCATCCCCGTCATCAAGACGCTGCGCGAGGCGCTGGCCGGCAACAGCGTGTCGCGCGTGTTCGGCATCCTGAACGGGACCTGCAACTACATCCTGACGCGGATGGAGGCCGAGGGCCTGTCCTTCGCCGACTGCCTGGCGGATGCGCAGCGGCTCGGCTATGCCGAAGCCGACCCGACCTTCGACATCGAGGGCAACGACACCGCCCACAAGCTGTCGATCCTGACCAGCCTCGCCTTCGGCACGAAGATCGCGGCCGACGACATCTATCTCGAAGGCATCGCCAACATCACGCAGGCCGACATCCGCGCCGCGCGCGACCTCGGCTACAGGATCAAGCTGCTGGGCGTGGCGCAGCGCACGGAAAGCGGCATCGAGCAGCGCGTGCATCCGACCATGGTGCCGACCGCAAGCGTGATCGCGCAGGTCAACGGCGTCACCAATGCGGTGGCGATCGAAACCGACATACTGGGCGAGCTGCTGCTGTCGGGCCCGGGCGCCGGCGGCAACGCCACCGCTTCGGCCGTCGTCGGCGACATCGCCGATATCGCCAAGAGCCGCCCCGGCTTCCAGCACGGGCCGGTTTTCGGCTGGCCGGCGAAGGACCTGAAGCCCTACCGGAAGGCGAAGATGCGCAGCCACGCCGGCGGCTATTTCATCCGGCTTACCGTGCATGACCGGATCGGCGTGTTCGCGGCGGTCGCCAAGCGGATGGCCGACAACGACATCTCGCTGGAATCGATCGTCCAGCACGCCGCCGACGCGGCCGAGACCGAGAAGACGGTCATCCTTATCACTCACGAGACGACCGAAGCGGCCGTGCGGCGGGCGGTCGAAGGCATCGGCCGCGACGGCCACACCACGTCGAAGCCGCAGGTGATCCGCATCGAGCGCGCCGCATAGCCCGCTCGCGCCCTCCGCCCGAACCGTTCGTCCTACGCTCGGCGTCCGCCCCGGCGCTCGTCTTCGTGCCGATGTGCAATCGTTTGAAATTCAATCGATTCGAGCGACGCGATCCGGCGGACGCGCACTTGCCCGCCCCAACGGCTTTTGCAAGAAGGGGCTTTCCGGCTCCGGCCGCTTCCATTCAGGACAGGCTATGCATACTCAGGGACATTCCGGCCTCGACCGCATTCTCACGCTGGAGCTCGTGCGCGTGACCGAGCGCGCGGCGGTGGCGGCGGCGCGGCTGCGCGGGCGCGGCGACGAAAAGCAGGCGGACCAGGCCGCGGTGGACGCCATGCGCTCCGAGCTCAACCGGCTGCCGATCAAGGGCACGGTGGTGATCGGCGAAGGCGAGCGCGACGAGGCGCCGATGCTCTATATCGGCGAGGAGGTAGGAGCCGGCGAGGGCTCCGAGGTCGACATCGCGCTCGACCCGCTCGAAGGCACCACGATCTGCGCCAAGAACCTGCCGAACTCGCTTGCCGTCATCGCGATCGCGGAGAAGGGGAGCCTGCTCTACGCGCCGGACGTCTACATGGACAAGATCGCCATCGGTCCGGGCTATCCCGACGGCGTGATCGACATCGATGCGCCGGCAGCCGAAAACATCGGCAACCTGGCCAGGGCCAAGGGCGTGCCGGTGCACGAGATCACCGCCTGCATCCTCGACCGGCCGCGCCATGCCCGCCTGATCGAGGCCGTGCGGGCGACGGGCGCCGCCATCCGGCTGATCGGTGACGGCGACGTGGCCGGCGTCATCCACACGACCGAGCCGGACGAGACGGGCATCGACATCTATCTGGGCACCGGCGGCGCGCCGGAGGGCGTGCTGGCGGCCGCGGCGCTGCGCTGCATCGGCGGCCAGATGCAGGGGCGCCTCCAGCTCAACACCGAGGAGAAGATCGCCCGCGCCGCCAAGATGGGCATCTCGGACCCGGAAAAGGTCTACCGGATGGACGAGATGGCGCGCGGCGACGTGCTGTTCGCGGCGACCGGCGTCACCGACGGCAACCTGCTCGCCGGCGTCAAGTTCGGCCGCGCCTCGATCGACACGCACACCATCGTCATGCGCTCGTCGTCGCGCACGATCCGCGAGATCAAGGCGCGCCACCAGGACCTCGGCAAGTTCTGAAGTCCTTGCCGGAGCGGGCGCGGCGACGACCGGCGCCGGGCCTGCCGCCTCACCACAGCGTGGCGCAGCCCACCTCGTAATCCTCCATCGCCGCCATGGAGCCCTCGGCTGTGAAGCTCTGGTCGACAGGCGCTTCGGCCGGCGCCGACAGGGTTACCAGCGCCCGGATCGGCGCGGAGGCCGTTGCGAGGCGCGCGGAAAGCTCGTCGCTCATGGGTGCCCAGAAATAGAGGCGTTTTTCCACGCCGTCGTAGAACGGGTGGGCGTCCCTGACCCATTCCCAGCCGTCGACGTGGACCGCAAGCCGCGGCGCGCGCCCCTTCAGCGGCTCCTCGTCCTCCTCGCTGCCCGGGGCGGGCGGGAACACACGCAGCTCCTCGTAGATCTCGTCGTCCCAGTCGTCATATTCGCAGGCGACGGCCAGGATCGCCCCGCCGGCCTCGACGCGAGCCTCGACGAGGTCGAAATCCTCACGATGCTGCCATTGCGCCCAGGCCGGGACGCAACAGACCGCAAGCGTGGCCACGATCGATATGGCCCACAGCTTCATCGACGCACCCTCCCATCCCGATGGCGCATGATATGTTGCCGCGCGGAAGGTGCAAGAGCACGCGTGAGACGGTCTTCCGCGCCCGTCGCACGCCGGCCGCGCCGCGGGCTGACACCGCCCGCCGCAACGCCTATCTTGGGGGCATGAACATGCAGCTTCCCGCCGCGCCGCCTGCCGACGGCCGCCATTTCCTCGACGTGCGCAGCTCGGCCACCGGCCTGGCGTGGCGGCATCGTCTGGATCCCGCACAGGAGCTCGGCGCGCTGGCGATCGCCCAGAAGCATGGCACGCCGGAGCTTGTCGCGCGCGTGCTTGCCGGCCGCGGCGTGAATGCCGACACCGCGCCGCGCTTTCTCGATCCGACGATCCGCGACCTCTTGCCGGACCCCGCCTCGCTGACCGGCATGGAGGCGG
>Ga0207868_1001051_pt1 | contig 22376 bp, 21 predicted proteins | sample Passage237B_FD_187370 | JGI IMG/M metagenome (GOLD analysis project Ga0207868, IMG submission 187370) | Cellulose adapted compost microbial communities from Newby Island Compost Facility, Milpitas, CA, USA - Passage2 37B (SPAdes) (version 3) ... | reverse complement strand
CGGCAAGGTGGACGAGGTGGTGGTGGTGGACGACCACATCACCGGCGTATTGTCCGAGCATCAGGCCGGCAAGATGCTGGATATCCCCGACACCGGCATCAAGCTGAAGGGCCGGCGCTCGACGCCGGGGCGCTATTTCCAGGTCGCCGAACCCGGCACCGGCTGGGGCGGCACCAACATTTCCGATCCGCTGTCGGTGCTGGGGCCGTTCGATCCGAAAGTCGGCCGGCCGGGATTGCGCATGCTGATGGTTTCGACCACCGGCGAGCACTTTGCCTACTTCACGCTGGACGAGACGCTGCGGCCGGTCGAGGCCGAGTTGCCAGGCGAGCTGCAACTCTCGGTCGAACGCATCCGCGAGAACTGCGAGCCGGCGCTGTGCACGGTGCTGTTCATGGGCGGCGCCGGCGGCTCGCTGCGCGCCGGCGTCACCGACAACCCGGTGCGGCTGACGCGCTCGGTCAAGGACGCGCTGACCTCGGTGACCTGCGGCGGCGCCCCGGTCTATGTCTGGCCCGGCGGCGGCATCACCTTCATGGTCGACGTCACACTGCTGCCGCAGGGGTCGTTCGGCTATGTGCCGACGCCGGCGCTGGTGGCGCCGATCGAGTTCACGCTGCGGCTCGACGACTATGCCGCGCTTGGCGGCCATATGGATTACGTGCGCCCGCTCGCCTCCCTCAAGGACGGCCCGGAAACCCGCACCATGCTGCGCCAGCGCCGCACCCCCGCCCCGGAGAAGCCGCGATGATCTCCGTTTCCCCTCCTCCGCCCGATCCGGACATCCTCCATGCCTGACGTCGTCATCCGCAAGCGCTCAACCGTCGTCGAGGACATTTTGCACGAGGGCGGACCGCCGGCGGCAACGCCGTACCGGCGCGGCGCGGTCTTGAGCGTGATCCGCAACCCGTTCGCCGGCCGCTATGTCGAGGACATCGCCGGCTTCATGGACGACCTCAAGCCGCTCGGGCTCGACATGGCGCGCACGCTGCTCGCCACGCTCGGCGGCGATCCGGCCCGCATCGAGGGCTACGGTAAGGGAGCGATCGTCGGCGCCGGCGGCGAGATCGAGCATGGCGCGCTGTGGCACGTGCCCGGCGGCTACGCCATGCGCGAGATCCTCGGCGACGCCAGGGCCATCGTGCCCTCGGCCAAGAAGGTCGGCTCGCCGGGCACGCGGCTCGACGTGCCGATCACCCACATCAACGCCTCCTATGTGCGCTCGCATTTCGACGCCATGGAAGTCGGCATCACCGACGCCCCGCGCGCCGACGAAATCCTGCTGGTGCTTGTCATGACCACCGGTGCGCGGGTGCATGCCCGCGTCGGCGGCCTCAAGGCCAGCGACATCAAGGGAGAGGATGGGCTCAGATGAGCGCGACAATCCGCAAGATCGTCACCGTGGTTGAGGAAACGCGCCAGGAGGGCGGCCACGACGTATCGCCGCCGACGCGGCGCGCCGCCGCCATCGCCGTGATCGCCAACCCGTTCGCCGGACGCTACGTCGAGGACCTGACGCCCTTGATGGCGATCGGCGAGGAACTCGGCGGCCTTCTGGCGGAACGCGCGGTGGCGGCACTCGGCATCGAGGGTAGCCGCGTCGAGAGCTACGGCAAGGCCGCCGCCGTCGGCGAGGACGGCGAACTGGAGCACGCCGCCGCGATTCTGCATCCGAAGATGGGCGCGCCGTTCCGTAAAGTCCTGACCAAGGGCGCGGCGCTGATTCCATCCTCGAAAAAGCGCGGCGGCCTCGGCACCGTGCTCGACATTCCGCTCGGGCACAAGGATGCCGCCTTCGTGCGCAGCCATTTCGACGGCATGGAGGTGCAGATCAACGACGCCCCGCGCGCAGGCGAGATCATGGTGGCAGTCGCCGTCACCGACAGCGGCCGGCCGCTGGCGCGCGTCGGCGGCCTCAAGACAAGCGAGATCAAGGGCGAGGACGGCCTGCGCTGACAGGCCGCGGCCAAAAAGAGACTGCTCCAAACCGTCCCTTACGCTACAACACCGAGGACAGACGGAGCGCCTTGCGGGTGTGCGATCCCGCTAACAGTGGAGGAGAGGATGCTACGACGCAACGTGTTATTCGGCGCCGCGCTCGGTGCGATGCTGGCCGGGCTGGCCGGCCCGGCGCTGGCGCAGGCCGAAATCAAGATTGGCGAAATCAACAGCTATTCGGCGCTGCCGTCCTTTACCATTCCCTACCGCAACGGCTGGCAGCTCGCGCTCGAAGAGATCAACGCCGCGGGCGGCGTCAACGGCAAGAAGCTGGTGGTGGTCTCCAAGGACGACAGCGGCAAGCCGGCCGAGGCCGTCACCGCCGCCAACGAACTGGTCTCCAGCGAAAAGGTGGTGATGCTGACCGGCACCTTCTTCTCCCATATCGGACTTGCGGTCAGCGACTTCGCCAAACAGAAGAAAATCTTCTTCCTCGCCGCCGAGCCGCTGAGCGACGCGGTGACGCTGGAGAAGGGCAACCGCTACACCTTCCGCCTGCGCCCGTCGAACTACATGCAGGCCTCGATGCTGGCCGAGGAAGCGGCAAAGCTGCCGGCCAAGCGCTGGGCCACGGTGGCGCCGAACTATGAGTACGGCCAGTCGGCGGTGGCCGTGTTCAAGAAGGTGCTGTCGGCCAAACGGCCCGACATCGAGTGGGTCGGCGAGCAGTGGCCGCCGCAGGGCAAGATCGACGCCGGCCCGGTGGTGCAGGCGCTGGCCGCCACCAACCCCGAGGCGATCCTCAACGTCACCTTCGGCCCCGACCTCGTCAAGTTCGTGCGCGAGGGCAACACCCGCGGCCTGTTCAAGAACCGCGCGGTGGTGAGCTTTCTGACCGGCGAGCCGGAATATCTCGATCCGCTGAAGGACGAGACGCCGGAAGGCTGGATCGTCACCGGCTACCCCTGGTACGACATCAAGACCCCCGAGCACGACAAGTTCCTGAAGGCTTACCAGGCCAAGTTCAACGACTATCCGCGGCTCGGCTCGATCGTCGGCTACGGCACCATGAAGGCGGCCGCCGCGATCCTCGCCAAGGCCAACGCGACCGACACCGACAAGCTGATCGAAGCCGCCAAGGGCCTGAAGATGCCCTCGCCGCTCGGCGAGATCACTTTCCGCGCCAGCGACCATCAGGCGACGCTCGGCGCCTATGTCGGCAAAACCGCGGTCAAGGACGGCAAGGGAGTGATGGTCGATTCGGTCTATCGCGACGGCAAGGATTTTCTGCCGAGCGAGGCCGATGTCGCCAAGCTCAGGCCGAAGGACTGACGGTGGATGGCCGGCCGTGTCCCGATGACGCGGCCGGCTGCCGCCATCGCCCTGCCGCATCTCATTCCGCCGCCTGATTGCACCGCCGGCCAGCTACGGCGGTCGCAGCGCTAGGCGTGACGCAGCCTGAGAGTCTCGATGAGCTTTTACGTCGTTCAATTCCTGTCGGGACTGGCCAGCGCGGCGTCGCTGTTTCTGGTCGCTTCGGGGCTGTCGATCATCTTCGGCGTCACGCGCATCGTCAATTTCGCCCACGGCGCTTTCTATATGATGGGCGCCTATCTCGCCTATACGCTGACCGAGCGGCTGTCGGGGACGGTCGGCTTCTGGGCCGGCATCGTGCTCGCCGCGCTCGCCGTCGCCGCCATCGGCGTCGTCGTCGAGATGGTGCTGCTGCGCCGCATCTACCGCTCGCCGGAACTGTTCCAGTTGCTCGCCACCTTCGGCCTGACTTTGATGGTCGAGGATCTGGTGGTGCTGATCTGGGGGCCAGACGACCTGCTCGGCCGCCGCGCGCCGGGCATGCGCGGCGCCATCGACATCTTCGGCCAGAACCTGCCGACCTACGACGTGTTCCTGATCGTGCTCGGCCCGCTAGTGCTCGGCCTGTTGTGGCTGCTGTTCCGCCGCACCCGCTGGGGCATTCTGGTGCGTGCCGCGACGCAGGACCGCGACACCGTGGCCGCGCTCGGCGTCAATCAGAAATGGCTGTTCACCAGCGTGTTCGCGCTCGGCGTCTTTCTCGCAGCTCTCGGCGGCGCGCTGCAGATTCCGCGCGACGCCGTCAACCACACCATGGACCTACGCATCATCGTCGACGTGTTCGTGGTGGTGGTGATCGGCGGGCTGGGCAGCATCACCGGCGCCTTCGTCGCCGCCGTGCTGGTGTCGGAACTGAACGCCTTCGGCATTCTGGTGTTTCCGAAAATTTCCATCGTGCTGATCTTCCTTGTGATGGCGGTGGTGCTGGTGGTGCGGCCGTGGGGCCTGTTCGGCAAGCCGGAAGCGCCGGCGCGGCAGATGCCGGGGCTGACGGTCAGGCCATGGCGGCCGCTCAGTGCCAACGAGCGGCTCGCCTTCCTCGTGGCGCTCCTCGCCGCGGCGGCGCTGCCGCTCATGGCCGGCAATTATGTGCTGACGATCGGCGCCGAAATCGCCATCTTCGCCATCTTCGCCGCCAGCCTGCATTTCATGATGGCGGTCGGCGGCCTGGTGTCGTTCGGCCATGCCGCCTATTTTGGCCTCGGCTCCTACGGCGTGGCGATGCTGGCCAAGCTCGCCGGGCTGCCGATGGTGGCCTGCCTGCTGCTCGGCCCGGTGATGGGGCTGATCGGCGCGGTGGTGTTCGGCTGGTTCTGCGTGCGGCTGTCGGGGGTCTACTTCGCGATGCTGACGCTCGCCTTCGCGCAGATCGTGTGGTCGGTCGCCTTCCAGTGGGTCGAAGTCACCGGCGGCGACAACGGCATGCTCGGCATCTGGCCCGACGCATGGGTCGCGACGCCCGCGGCGTTCTACTGGCTGTCGCTGGCGGTGGCCACGCTCGCGGTCGGGGGCTTGCGCTGGCTCACGTTCTCGCCGTTCGGCTACGCGCTCAGGGCGATGCGCGATTCGCCGTTGCGCAGCGAATCGGTCGGCATCGACGGCAAGCGCGTGCAATGGGCGGCCTTCGTCGTCGCCGGCACGGTCGCGGCATTGGCCGGGGCGATGTTCGTCTATCTCAAGGGCAGCGTGTTTCCCGATAACGCCGGCATCGCGCTGTCGGTCGATGCGCTGGTGATGGTGCTGCTCGGTGGCGTCGAGACCGTGTCCGGCGCGCTGGTCGGCGCCATCGTCTACAAGGCGCTGGCGATCTGGCTGGTGAGCTACACCGAATTGTCGAAGCTGGTGCTGGGCGCGATCATCGTCGTCATGGTGGTGGCCTTCCCCAAGGGTCTCGTCGGGATGTGGGAAGTGCTGCAGGCGCGCTACTGGCCGGGCACCGCCGCCTCCGGCAAGACCCGGCGCGCGGAGGTCGCGGAATGAGCGTGTCCCCCGCCCCGCTGCTGGCCGTCGAGGGCCTGACCAAATCGTTCGGCGGCGTGCACGCCGTCCGCAACGTGTCGTTCGCGCTTCAAGCCGGCGAGATCCTGGCGCTGATCGGCCCGAACGGCGCCGGCAAGACCACCTGCTTCAACATGCTCAACGGCCAGATCACGCCGGACGCCGGGCACATCCGCCTCGAAGGCCGCGAGATCACCGGCCTCGCGCCGCGCGATGTGTGGCGGCGCGGCGTCGGCCGCACCTTCCAGATCACCGCCACCTTCCCGACCATGACCGTGCGCGAGAACGTGCAGGTCGTGCTGGTGTCGCACGAGGGGCAGATCTTCAACCCGTGGCGCTCGACGCCGACGTTCGCGCTGGCCGAGGCCGACCGCCTGCTCGAACTGGTCGGCATGGGCGGCTTTGCCGAGCGGCCATGCGGCGAACTCGCCTATGGCGACCTCAAGCGGCTGGAACTGGCGGTCGCGCTCGCCAACCGTCCAAAACTCCTGCTGATGGACGAGCCGACCGCCGGCATGGCGCCGCGCGAACGCATCGAGCTGATGCGGCTCACCGCGCGCATCGCCCGCGAGCAGAAGATCGGCGTCCTGTTCACCGAGCACGACATGGACGTGGTGTTCGAGCACGCCGACCGCGTCATCGTGCTCAACCGCGGCATGCTGATCGCCGAGGGTACGCCGGCCGAGGTGCGCCACGATCCGCAGGTGCGCGCCATCTATCTCGGCGAGGGCCTCGTCTACGACGCGCGGCACCGGGAGGACAGCGCGACATGAAACTCTCGGTCAACGCGCTCAACAGCTTCTATGGCCCGGCGCACATCCTGTTCGACGTCGAGCTCGACGTCGCCGAGGGCGAGGTGGTGGCCCTGCTCGGCCGCAACGGCGCCGGCAAATCCACCACCTTCCGCTCGATCGTCGGCCTCGTCCCGCAGCGCAGCGGGCGCATCGTGTTCGAGGGCCGCGACGTCACGCGCGAGCCGACCCATGCCATCGTGCGCGCCGGCCTCGGCTACGTGCCGGAGGACCGCCGCATCTTCACCGACCTCACGGTCGAGGAAAACCTCGAGGTCGGCCGCCAGCCCGCGCGCGCCGGCGCGCCGCAATGGACGCGCGACAAGCTGTTCACGCTGTTTCCCAACCTCGGCGAGATGCGCAGCCGGCTCGGCGGCCGCATGAGCGGCGGCGAACAGCAGATGTTGACCATCGCCCGCACCCTGATGGGCAACCCGTCGCTGGTGCTGCTCGACGAGCCGTCGGAGGGACTGTCGCCGAAGATCGTCGAGCAGATGGCGCACGCCATCCTGACCATGAAGAAGGAAGGTGTCAGTATCCTGGTCTCGGAGCAGAACCTGCATTTCGCCCGCCTGATCTCCGACCGGGTCTCGATCATTGAGCGCGGGCGCATCTGCTATCGTGGCACAATGGAGGAATTGGAAGCGCGGCCCGATATCCGCGACGCCCATCTGGCTGTATAGGAGGAGGCAGATCGTGCGCCCGGCACGGGAGCGCACACGCAACGCATCATGACCAAAACCCCCGCCAGACGCCGCCCCCATACCGATGCGCCCGCCGTCTACCGCCTCGACGAGCAGGTCGGCTTCATCCTGCGCCAGGTGTCGCAACGCCATTCCGCAATCTTTGCCGCGCGCGTCGGCACCAGCCTGACAGCGATGCAGTGGGCGGCGCTGGCCAAGCTCGCCGAGACCGGGCCATGCTCGCAGAACCAGTTGGGGCGGCTGACGGCGATGGACGTCGCCACCATCAAGGGCGTCATCGACCGCCTGACCGCGCGCGGCCTGACCGAGACGGCGCGCGACCCCGACGACGGCCGCAGGCTCAGCGTGCGGCTGACGCGCGCCGGACAACAGGCGGTGGACAAGCTGACGCCGGCCGCGCTCGCCGCCAGCGAAGAGACGCTGGCGCCGCTCTCCGCCCGCGAGCGCGCGACATTCGTCGCGCTGCTGACCCGGCTGCGGTGACAAGGCTAAGCACTCTATCCTTGGGTAAACACGGCAGTTCTGTTTAATGAGAGTTACGAATTGAACGATTTACGAACCTCTCAGATTGGCCGAAGCGGCGAGCTTCTTGTCCAGTATCAGTTGTTAAAATGCGGCATCGAGTCGTCCTCAATGACGACTGACAATGGCATTGATCTGGTCGCGTACTCACCCAAAGCCTGCCGCGCGTTTACGATACAAGTGAAAACAAATCGCCGACCTAAGCTCGCCGGCGGTACGGGTCGATTAGCCCTTGACTGGTGGTTAAGAGTGGATAGCCCCGCTGAACTTGTCGCGCTGGTCGATCTTGCAAGTGATCGTATTTGGCTATTCCGGCACACTGAATTTGCAAGCGTTGCCCAGCAACAGTCAAATGGCTCGATGCACCTTTATTTTTACGTTGAGGAGAGTTATCGCCCGAGAAGCAACAACACACATTTCACCGACTTTCTTCGTTTTGAGCTTCAGAAGCGTATCGATGAAATTTTCGGTGTGATGCTTGTTTAAGGTGTTGTCCTCATTCCTTAACGATCTGCGGCAACCGGGTTGCCGGTGGCGTGTTGCGGCTGCGGTGCGAGCGCACCAGCCCGTCGATGATCGTCATACCGACGCCGGGCAGATCGCCGAGCTGCACGCTCTCCAGCAGATCCTTGCCGGCGGAATGCTGCGCCTTGTCCATCAGCACGAAATCCGCCGCGCGGCCGACCTCGATCAGCCCGCAGTCGAGCGCGCGCATCCGCGCCGTGTTGCCGGTGGCGAAGCAGAACGCCACCTCGGCCGGCACCTCGCCGAGCGAGGACAACAGCGACACCATGCGCAAAATGCCGAGCGGCTGCACGCCGGAGCCGGCCGGGCCGTCGGTGCCAAGGATGATGCGGTTGAGATCGCCCATCTCGCGGGCCACGCGCAGCGTGTAGAGCGCGGCGCGCTCGTTGCCGTTGTGAACCAGTTCGAGGCCGCGCTTGCAGCCCTCGCAGATGCAGCGGATCTGCCCGTCGGGCAGCGCGGTATGGCCGCCGTTAATGTGACCGACGATGTCGGTATCGGCCTCCAGCACGATATCCTTGTCGATCAGCCCGGAGCCGGGAATCGACGGGCCACCGGTGTGAATGGTGCTGTTCATGCCGTATTTGCGCGCCCACGCTACCATCTGCCGCGCGCTCGGCCCGTCCTTGATGGCGCCGAGCCCCACCTCGCCGAGCCAGCGCACGCCGGCCGCCGCCATCTCCTTGAAATCGTCCTCGACCAGGCCCGGTTCGATCACCGGCGCGCCGGCATGGACTTTTACGCCGCTCGGCCGGAAGGCATCGAAGGCGCGCTGGGCGAAGATCGCCATCGCCTTGAGCCCGATGACGTCCTTGGGCCGGCCGGGGGTATGGACCTCGCCGGCCGAGATCATCGTGGTGACGCCGCCGTGCAGGCTGGAGTCGATCCAGTTGAGCTGGCTCTGGCGCGGCGTCCAGTCGCCGGCAACCGGATGAACGTGGCTGTCGATCAGACCGGGGGTCAGCGTCGCGCCATTGGCGTCGACCACGGTCGCCGCGCCCTCGGTATCGACGTCCTTGGCGCGGCCGATCGCCGTGATCCGGCCACCCTCCGCCACCACCGTATCGGCCTCGAGGATCGGATTTTCGATGGCGCCGCTCAGAACCAGTCCGATGTTGCGGACCACCAACTTGCCGGACGGTGCGTTTCCCTGCGGTTCGCCATGCGACATCTGACCTGCTCCCTTCATTCAAGTTATTGTTCGTCAAGCGGATTTGATCGCGCCTTGACGAAACCGCCGATCCGGCTTATTCATTAGTATACAAACGATATGACCAAGTGCAACTGCCACGTTTCTGACACATTCTGCTCCATCTCTGCCGTTCGGATTTTGCGACGCAACATAACGGTCACGGATCACGCCCGATGAGCAACTTCAACCAGGAACACGTGCTGAGCGTTCACCACTGGACCGACACGCTGTTCTCGTTCACCACCACCCGCGACACCTCGTTCCGTTTCCGCAACGGCGAGTTCACGATGATCGGGCTCAAGGTGAATGACAAGCCGCTTCTGCGCGCCTACAGCGTCGCCAGCGCCAACTACGAGGAGACGCTGGAGTTCTTCTCGATCAAGGTGCCGGACGGGCCGCTGACCTCGCGGCTGCAGCATCTCAAGGAAGGCGACCCGATCCTGGTCAGCCGCAAGGCGACCGGCACGCTGGTGATCGACAACCTGGTGAGCGGCCGCAACCTCTATCTGATCGGCACCGGCACCGGCCTCGCCCCGTTCCTCAGCGTGATCAAGGACCCGGAGACCTACGAGCGGTTCGAGAAGGTGGTGCTGCTGCACGGCTGCCGTCGCGTCAAGGAACTCGCCTACGGCGAGATGATCCAGGAGACGCTGCCCAAGCATGACCTGCTCGGCGAATATGTCGAGAAGCAGCTCATCTATTATCCGACGGTGACGCGCGACCCGTTCCGCAACCGCGGCCGCATCACCGACCTCATCACCACCGGTAAATTGTTCGACGACATCGGCCTGCCGGCGCTCGACGCCGAGTTCGACCGGGTGATGATCTGCGGCAGCCCGGCGCTGCTGCAGGATACCCGCGCGCTGCTGCTCGATCGCGACTTCACCGAGGGCAATCAGGGCGAGCCCGGCCAGTTCGTGGTCGAGAAGGCATTCGCCGAGCGCTGAGCGCAATTCTCAACCGGTATCCCGGACGCGATGCGGTACAAGGTGCTGCATCGCCGATCCGGGATCGCCACGAGACGCGATACCGGCAGCGGTCGCGGTTCTGCGGCGCAGCGTTACGCGCTGCACCGCGCCCGGGACACCACGAAGGCAGCGTGCGAAAAGTGTGCGGCCTGGCCATTCAAGGCCCGACCGTCAACGTCCCTCTCCATCCGCCTTGAGGCCGCGGCGGACCAGCGAAGCCCAGCCCTCCTCCGCGGTCTCGGCAAACTCGAACAGGTTGAGATCGGCGGCCGCGATCACGCCCTCCTCGACCAGCGCATCGAAATCGATGATCCGGCGCCAGTAGCTTTCGCCGAACATCACGATCGGCGCCGGCGGCGCCTTCTGCGTCTGCTGCAACGTCAGCAACTCGAACAATTCGTCCATGGTGCCGAAGCCGCCGGGGAAAATCGCCAGCGCATTGGCGCGCATCGCCAAGTGCATCTTGCGCATCGCGAAGTAATGGAAGCGGAAGCTCAGTTCCGGTGTGATGTAGGGATTGGGCACCTGCTCGTGCGGCAACGTGATGTTGAAGCCGATGCTCGGCGCGCCGACATCGGCGGCGCCGCGATTGGCCGCCTCCATGATGCCGGGGCCGCCGCCGGTGGCGATGACGTTGTCGCGCCAGCGATTGCGGGGCGCAAAGGCGCCGCCGCGCTCCGAGGCGATGCGGCCGAACTCGCGCGCGACCCGGTAAAATTCAGCTTGGCGCTCTGCCCGCGCCGCCACCGCTTTCTCGGCGTCCGTCGTGGCCGCGGCCATCGCGGCCTCGGCCTGCTCGGGCGAGGGGATGCGCGCGCCGCCGAACACGATGACGGTCGAACGGATGCCCCAGTCGCGCAGCGCCAGTTCGGCCTTGCCGTATTCGAGCGCGAAGCGGATCGCCCGCATCTCGTCGCGCAGCAGAAACTCGGTATCCTCGACGGCCAGCAGCGAGCTGCGCGAGCCGTTCTTTGCGGTCGGCGGGGTCATATCGGCACGATCCGAACAATGCTTGCAAACGGGGCGATGACCACACCGGCATCGGCGTTCGCGACGCCGCCGTCAAGCCCTCCAGCCATCAAGCCCTGCGCGTCCGCGTGGCGGCGCCTGCCGCGGCCGGCGCGGCACTCGCGCCGACCAGCGCCTGCACGTCGGTGAGCATCGGCAGCCCCGCCTCGTTGCCGAGATGCTGGATCTTGTAGGCGGAGGCCCCTTGCGCGAAGTGGAAGTGATCTTCCCAGCGTTTGCTCGGATCGGCGAGGTAGGAATAGACATAGGCGCCGTGGAAGACATCGCCGGCGCCGCTGGTGTCGATGATCTTCTCGCGCGGCACCGGCAGCGCCGCCATCCGCGTGACGCGGCCGGTCTCGTCATACCACAGCATGCCGCGCTCGCCCTGCGTGACGGCGCCGATGCGGCAGCCGCGGCTCTTGAGATAGGCGAGCATCTCCTCATCCGACAATTCCATCTGCTCGCACAGCCGCTCGGCGACCACCGCGATATCGATGTAGCGCAACAATTCATCGGTGTCGCTGCGCAGGCCGCCGCCGTCGAGAGAGGTCAAAATACCGTTCTCGCGGCAGAGCTTTGCATAGTAGAGCGCCGCGTCGCCCTGATGGCCGTCGAGGTGCAGCGCGCGGCAGCCCTTGATGTTGAGATGCGGAAACGGGTGCAGGTAGTCGTCGTCGCGGCAGCGCACGATGGCGCGTTTGCCGTCGTTGGGCATGATGAACGACAGCGATGAGGAACGCACCTTGCGCGGATGCACCGGGATCGCGTACTTCGCCGCCATGTCCACGAACATGCGGCCGAGCCAGTCGTCGGCCAGCGTTGCGATCAGGTCGGGCACGACGCCGAGCTTGGCGCAGCAGAACGCCGCCGTCACCGCGTTGCCGCCGAACGACACCGCGTAGGTGGAGGCGACGTATTTCTCGTCGCCGGTCGGCATGTGGTCGGTGAGGAAAGTGACGTCGATATAGGTCTGGCCGATGAACAATGCCTGCATCGCATCGATGTCCGAAGTCTCGCCTGACAGTATGGGTTTGTCCGCCGGAGGCGGGGCGTCAATTCCAGAGATAGTGGAACGCCACGGCGATCAACACCAGGGCGATGAAGATGGGGGCGACCGGCAGGTCGCGGCGGCGAGCATCGGCGTCGGGCCTGGCTGCCGCGCGCTGCGGCGGCGGGCGCTTGAGCTCGGTGACGTTGTCGGTGAAAGGCGCCTCGGCGCGCTCCTCGACGATCGACTTGACCGGCGGCGGCAGGCCGGCACCGCCCATCGTCTCGAAATAGGCGGCATAGATCATGCGGATGGTTTCCTCGGCCGCCTCGCCTTCGTCCATGCGCTCGCACAGCGCCCGGTAGCGCGCGATGAAGTCGCGAGCCTCGTCGGACAAGCCATCGGCCCCGTTGAGCTTTACCATCATCTGCCAGGTGGCGAAGTCGGCACGCGCCTTGGTGTCGGCGCGGCGGGCGATGAGCTTGTCGGAGGCTTTGATCACTTGCCGTAATCCCTCAACTGCGACGGCAAGGTTACTAGGTTTGGGCGCGGTGAGAAAGCGACCTGACGACACGCCCCCCGAGCGCCCGCCGCAAATCGTTCGACCAGAGCTTTCCGCTTTTGATGAAATCAGAGGTGGAACTCTAGATTATTGTTTTGACGCGTTTTCTTCACGCGAACCGGCCGACGCCGACCGAAGCCGGCTCTGGCCGGCATAGGCCGGTTTCCACTTCGCTCGAAAACGCTCTACCGTTCCGGCAGGGGAATGAACTCGGTTTCGCCGGGAACCGTATCGAAACGCCCGGCCTTCCAGTTCTCCTTGGCCTGCTCGATCCGCTCCTTGCGCGACGAGACAAAGTTCCACCAGATGTGGCGCGGGCCGTCGAGCGGCTCGCCGCCGAGCATCAGGAAACGCGCCGCGCCACGGGTGCGGATGGTGATGCGGTCGCCGGGCTTGAACACCAGAAGCTGGCCGGGTCCGAAGGCGTCGCCGGCGATGTCGATCTCGCCCTCGACGGTATAGACCGCGCGCTCGTCGTGGTCGGGGTCGAGCGGCACCGTCGCGCCGGGCTCGAGCGCAACGTCAGCATAGAACATCGGGCTCGACGTGCGTACCGGCGAGGTGGCGCCGAGCACGCTGCCGGCGATCACCCGCACCGTCTTGCCCTCACCTGTCAGCACCGGCATCTCGTCGGCGCCGTAGTGCTCGAAGGTCGGCGCGGTTTCCTCGTCGTTCGCGGTCAGCGCCACCCAGCTCTGGATGCCGAACAGCTTTGCGCCGGCGGTACGCTGGTCCGGCGCGGTGCGCTCGGAATGGGCGATGCCGCGCCCCGCCGTCATCCAGTTGAGTTCGCCGGGACGAATCGGCAGCACGGTGCCGAGCGTGTCGCGGTGCATGATCTCGCCCTGGAACAGGTAGGTGACGGTGGCGAGCCCGATATGCGGATGCGGCCGCACGTCGAGACCGTTGCCGAGCAAAAACTCCGCCGGTCCCATCTGGTCGAAGAACACGAATGGCCCGACCATGCGCCGCTCGACCGAGGGCAGCGCCCGGCGCACCGAAAAGCCACCGATGTCGCGCGAGCGCGGCACCACGATCGTGTCGATCGCCGCGCAGGAGCGCGCGTCGCCCGGAACGGGATCGTCGGTCGGAAGCCAGCTCATCGCGGCCCTCCTGTCAGTTGAACGCCACCCCGAGCTTTTCCGCCGCTCACGCAGCGACGGCCGCAATGCTGCGCAGCGCATGGGCGACTTCGGTGACGCGCCTGCCCTGGAAGCGGGCGACGGCGAGGTCGTCGTCGGTCGGCGGTGTCGCCTGGTTGAACGACACCGACGAGGCGCCGTAGGGCGTGCCGGCCTTGAACAGCGAGGCATCGGCATAACCGGTCGGCACGATGATCAGCCCAAGATGCGCCATCGGGTTGTACAACGACAACAGCGTCGATTCGTTGCCGCCGTGCAGCGTCGAGGTCGAGCCGAACACGGAGCCGGCCTTGCCGTTGAGCTTGCCCTGCGCCCACAGCCCGCCGAGGCTGTCGATATACGCCTTCAGTTCGGAGGTGACGGAGCCGAACCGCGTCGGCGTGCCGAACACGATGGCGTCGGCCCACTCGGCGTCCTCCGGCGTCGGCGCCTCGTAGCGGGCGTTGAGGGCGGCGGCCTGCTCGGCCCAGCCTGGCGCCTGCGCCATCACCTCGGGACCGACCACCTCGCGGGCGCGGCGCATCCGCACCTCGGCGCCGGCCGCGCGCGCGCCCTCGGCAATGGCCTTGGCCAGCGCCTCGGTCACGCCGGAGCGGGAATAGAATGCGATCAGAACCTTGGGCTGAACCTTGGGCTGGGACATGGCGGGCCTTTCGTCGTCGTTATTTGGAGGGTGCGTCCCATCCTATGGCGTTGCCTATATTCTGAAAAGCTGGATAATATAGATCATATTGATCGATATTATCGAATAGCAGACGCCCTGAATGTCAGACCCGCGCCCGCCGACCCTCGACCAGCTCGTCGTCTTCCTCGCCATCGTCGAGGAAGGCAGCTTTGCCGCCGCCGCGCGCCGGCTCAGGCGCGCCACCTCGGTCGTCAGCTACACCATCGGCAATCTCGAAGCCCAGCTCGGCCTCGCCCTGTTCGACCGCGCCGGCGCCCGCACGCCGCGGCTGACCGAGGCCGGCCGCGCCGTCTTAAGCGACGCCCGCAGCGTCGGGCTCGCGGTCGATGGCCTGATCGCCAAGGCGCGCGGCCTGCAAGCGGGGCTCGAGGCCGAGGTGGCGTTCGTGGTCGATGTCATGGTGCCGATGCAGACGCTGGTCGCCGCCTTCGAGGCGTTCTCCGCCGCCTTCCCGACCGTACCCTTGCGGCTCTATGTCGAGGCGATGGGCGCGGTGACGCAGACGGTGCGCGACGGCATCGCCGGCGTCGGCCTGTCGGGGCCGCTCGACCACGGGCTGGAGGGCATGGCGCACCGCCAGATCGGGGCCGTGCGGCTGGTGCCGGTGGCGGCCCCTGCCCACCCCCTCGCCCGCAACCGCAGCCGAACGCCGGCGGCGGAGGCGTGCAAGCATTTGCAACTGGTGCTGACCGACCGCTCGGCGCTCACCGCCGGGCGCGATTTCGCGGTGCTCGCGGCGCAGACGTGGCGGCTCGCCGACCTCGGCGCCAAGCACGCGCTGCTGCTGGCCGGGATCGGCTGGGGCAGCATGCCGGAAGCGATGGTGCGCGACGATCTCGCGAGCGGCCGGCTGGTGCGGCTCGATCTCGATGCCTGGGACAACACGACCTATCCGCTGCAGGTGGTGCACAAGCTCACCGCGCCACCGGGGCCAGCGTCGCGCTGGCTGGTCGAGCGGATCGAGGCGGCGCTGACGGACGCCTGAACGGTGCCGCGAAAGCGCCAAAAATCCGGTGCCCAAAAATCCGGTGCCGTTGGCGGCACCGGGTGCGTTGACTTCGCACCGGTCCCCGATCACCTTCGAACCTTGCGGGCGGTCCGGCCCGCGGGAGGAGCGTCATTGAAGCCTTTGCGGGCAATACTGCCGAAGTCGAAGGCAGCTTCGGCAGACAGCATCGGCGCGCCGCTGCGCCATGCGATCTTCCGGCGCATCTGGCTGGCGAGCCTCATCTCCAATCTCGGGCTGTTGATCCAGGGCGTCGGCTCGGCCTGGGCGATGACCGAGATGACGGCATCGGCCGACATGGTGGCGCTGGTGCAGACCGCGTTGATGCTGCCGATCATGCTGATCTCGCTGCCGGCCGGCGCGGTCGCCGACATGCACGACCGCCGCATCGTGTCGCTGGTGTCGCTGACCATCGCGCTGACCGGCGCCACGGCGCTCGCGGTAATGGCCTTCCTCAACCTGACGACGCCGTGGATGCTATTGGCGTTCTGCTTCGTGGTCGGCAGCGGCATGGCGCTGTTCGGGCCGGCGTGGCAGGCATCCGTCACCGAGCAGGTGCCGAGCGAGACGCTGCCGGCCGCGGTGGCGCTCAACGGCATCAGCTACAACATCGCCCGCTCGTTCGGCCCGGCGATCGGCGGCCTGGTGGTCGCCGCCGCCGGCGCGGTCGCCGCCTTCGTGCTCAACGCCGTGATGTACATCCCGCTGCTGATCGTGCTGTTCCTGTGGAAGCGGCGCCAGGAGCCGTCGCGGCTGCCGCCGGAGCGGCTGCGCCGCGCCATCGTCTCCGGCGTGCGCTACATCGTCAACTCGCCGTCGATCCGCATCGTGCTGGCGCGCACTTTCGTCACCGGCTTCGCCGGCGGCTCGATCTCGGCGCTGATGCCGCTGGTGGCGCGCGACCTGCTGCACGGCGGCCCGCAGACATACGGCATCATGCTCGGCGCATTCGGCATGGGCGCGGTGCTCGGTGCGCTCAACATCGGCGCGGTGCGGCGGCGGATGGGTGGAGAGGCCTCGGTGCGCGCCTGCGCGCTGGTGATGGGCGTCGCCATCATCGTCGTTGCGTTCAGTGCCATGCCGGTGATCACCGCCGCGGCGCTCGTCGCCGCCGGCGCAGCGTGGATGCTGGCGATCGCGCTGTTCAACATCGGCGTACAGCTTTCGGCACCGCGCTGGGTGGCGGGCCGGTCGCTGGCGATCTTCCAGGCGGCAATCGCCGGCGGCATCGCCATCGGCAGTTGGGTCTGGGGCCAGGTCGCCGACAGCGTCGGCGTCGACCATGCGCTGCTGATCTCCGGCGTGATGATGCTTGCCTCGCCGCTGATCGGGCTGTGGCTGCGCATGCCGTCGGTCGGCGGCCCCAACGATGCGGCGGAAGACTGGCTTGCCGATCCCGAGGTGCGCCTGCCGCTGACCGGCCGCAGCGGCCCGGTGGTGGTCGAGGTCGAATACCGCGTCGACCAGGGCCACGCGCGATCCTTCCACACGCTGATGCAGCATGTGCAGTTGAGCCGCCAGCGCAACGGTGCCTATGGCTGGTCGATCGCCCGCGACATCGCCGATCCCGAATTGTGGACCGAGCGCTACCTGTGCCCGACCTGGCTCGACTACCTGCGCCAGCGCAACCGCCCGACGCAGACCGAGCGCGCGCTGCACCAGCGCGCCATGCGCTTCCACAGGGGGCCGGAGCCGGTGCGGGTGCGCCGCATGCTGGAGCGGCCGTTCGGCTCGGTGCGCTGGAAGGAAGAAGCACCCGACCGCGCGGCCATCGAGGTCATGACCATCCCGACGCAAGCGAGCGGCGCGACCTGACGCTAAAGCGGTTCAGCTTGTGGCGGACGCGGGTTGAGGTGTCATTTCTTTCAATAAGATGGATGCCCGGATCAAGTCCGGGCATGACGCTTGATGAGTCTATCAAAAGCAAAAATGCTCTAAGTCGGAAGCTCCAGCCGCTCGTCGCGCAACTGCCGCTTCATCACCTTGCCGTTGGCGTTGCGCGGCAGCGGCGTCTCGCTGAAGGTGACGGTTTCCGGCACCTTGTAGTCGGCAAGCCGCGCCGCGCACCACGCCCTGAGATCGTGCGCCTCGACCTGCGGATCGGAGGTCACCACCACGGCGCGCACGCGCTCGCCGAGGATCGGGCAAGGATCGGCGATCACCGCGCTTTCCAACACTGCCGGATGGCTCGCCAGCACCGATTCGACCTCGGCGGAAAAGATCTTCATGCCGCCGCGGTTGATCATGTCCTTCTTGCGGTCGAGCACGCGCACAAAGCCGTCGGCGTCGATGGTGCCGAGATCGCCCGAGCGCCAGTAGCCGGCGACAAAATTTTCGGCGGTGGCATCGGGGTTATTCCAGTAGCCGCGAATCACCGAGCCGCTGTGAATCCACAATTCGCCGACCTCGCCGCGCGGCACCTCGCAGCCCTCGTCGTCCATCACCACGATGGTGGTGCCGGGACAGGGCAGCCCGACGCTGTCGCTGTGGCTCGCGGTATATTGCGGTGGAATGATGGTGCTCGGCGACGTGGTTTCGGTCGCGCCATAGGCGTTGATCAGTTTGAGGTTCGGCAGCCTGGCGGCCAGACGCTCGATGGTCGAGATCGGCATCGGCGCGCCGCCGTAGCCGCCGACGCGCCAGGCCGAGAGATCGTAGCGGTCGAAGTCGGCCTGCATCAGGCAGAGATTGTACATCGCCGGCACCATGATGGTGTGGGTGGTGCGCTCGCGCGCGGCGAGCGCCAGAAGCTCCGCCGCCTTGAACTCCGGCGCGACGATCAGCGCGCACGCCGCCCGCGCCGCCGCGGCGATATTGGCGACGCTGCCGGTGACGTGGGCGAACGGCACCGCGGCGAGCGAACGGTCGGCCTCGGTCAGTTCAAAGCACGCCTCGTAGACCATCGCCGAGTGGACCACGTTGCAGTGGGCCAGCATCGCGCCCTTGGGCTGGCCGGTGGTGCCGGACGTATAGAGAATCATCGCGGTATCGTCTTCCGCGACCCTGGTCGGCGCGGCGCGCGGGCCGGCCGCGATCAGCGTATCGAACGACGACACTGCGTCGCCGCCGCCGACCTTGATGCGAAACGCCACGGTCGGCGCCTCGCGCGCGTCCGGCACGCTCGCGGCAAGCGCGGCTTCGTGGATGACGAGACGGGCGGCGCAGTGGTTGAGGATGTAGGCGGTCTCGTGCCGATGATGGCGGACCGACAGCGGCACCACGACGGCGCCGAGATGCGCCGCGGCGAACCAGGCGAGCATGAACTCGATGCGGTTGCCGAGCAGCAGCGCGACACGATCGCCGGCGGTGATGCCGAGCGCTTCCATGCCGGCGGCGACGCGCGCCGACATCTCGGCGACCTCGCCCCATGTCATGCGGCGCTCGCCACATACCACGGCCTCGCCATCGCCGTGACGCGCCGCGGCGTCCGCCACCATGGCCCAGATGCTTTTCGGGCGTTCGACAAATGCCGGCGTGACGCGGTCGCCGAACCAGACTTCCTGCCGCATGGCCGGAATAGTGAGATGCGACCAGTCCATGGCTCCGCCTCCGCGCGGCTCGTGCGGCGCCTTGCGGGCACCGCCGTCCGTTCTGTCTCTTGTCGAAGCGGATTGTCGCCCTTTGCGACACGAACGCAAGCGGGATGTTACCGATACCAAGCCTTGCGGCGCGCGATTCCGCCGCGTTGGCCCGACTGTTCGCCAGCGCGGATAACAGCTTGTAAATTAGCGGTTTTCAAGTCGAGAAAAATCGGCATGCTGGCGCCAACCCTTCCTGCAATGCCGTCATCAAGCAAAGGACGTCCGACGATGCCGCATGGTCCCACCCATGGTCCTACCCATGGCCCCACACTTGCCTCCCTTGCCGCCGATCTCGAGAGCGGCCGCACCACCGCTCGCGATCTCGTGGAGGCGTGCCTTGCGAAGATCGCCGACCCGGCGGGCGAAGGCGCGCGCGCGTTCATCGCCGTGGATGGCGACGGCGCACGCGCGGCGGCGGATGCGATGGACCGCCTGCGCAAGGCCGGCGCCGCGCCGTCGGCATTCGCCGGCATTCCGGTCTCGGTCAAGGACCTCTTCGACATCAAGGGCCAGGTGACGCGCGCCGGCTCGAAAGTCCTGAACGGGCAGCCGGCGGCGACCGCCGACGCCCCGGTCGTTGCGCGCATGCGGCGCGCCGGCTTCGTCGTCATCGGACGCACCAACATGACCGAGTTCGCCTATTCCGGCATCGGCATCAATCCGCACTACGGCACGCCGAAAAGCGTCTGGCAGCGCGAGGTCGGCCACGTCCCCGGCGGCTCGTCGTCGGGTGCCGGCGTGTCGGTGGCCGACGGCATGGCGCACGGTGCGCTCGGCACCGACACCGGCGGCTCGTGCCGCATCCCGGCCGCCTTCAACGGCATCGTCGGCTACAAGCCGACGGCCTCGCGGATACCGACCGCGGGCGCGGTGCCGCTGTCCTCGACGCTGGACAGCATCGGGCCGCTGGCCCGCTCGGTCGCCTGCTGCGCGACGATCGACGCCGTGCTCGCCGGCAACGAGCCGCGCGAGCTTGCGCCGCGCGCGGTCAGGGGCCTGCGGCTCGCGGTGCCGACCACCGTGGTGCTCGATCAGCTCGACGATGCGGTGACCGCCGCGTTCGAGCGGGCCGTCGCGGCGCTCGAGGCGGCCGGCGCACAGGTCACGCGCATCGCGATGCCGGAGTTCGACGAGGTGGCGGGCATGCTCGCCAAGGGCGGCTTCTCGGGTGCCGAGAGTTTTGCATGGCACCGCGCGCTGCTGGCGACGCGCGAGGCCGACTACGACCCGCGCGTCGTGGTGCGCATCCGCAAGGGCGAGACGCAGAGCGCGGCCGACTACGTCGATCTGGTCGCGGCCCGGCGCGGGCTGGTGGCGCGTTTCGCCGCGCGCTGCGCGCCGTTCGACGCGCTGGCGATGCCGACCACCGCCAACGTGCCGCCGCGCATCGCCGACCTGATCGCCGACGACGATGCCTTCACCAAGGCCAACCTGCTGGCACTGCGCAACAGCACGCTGATCAACTACACCGACGGCTGCGCCATCTCGCTGCCGGTGGAGCGCGTCGGCGAGCCGCCGGTCGGGCTGACGCTGGTGGCGCCCGGTGGCGCCGACGGCCGGCTGTTCGAGGTCGCGGCCGGCGTCGAGACGGTGGTGTGCCGGTAACGCCGTTAACCTCGGCCGGCTGCCGGGGCGATGGGGCGGCCGCGCGCCGCCCCAGATATGGCGCTATTGCCGTATGAACCTGCAAGATGTGCCGTGAACGAAGCGGAACCCGGCCCGTATCAGCGATTCGGGCGGGGTTTGTTCCACAGCCGTTTCAAAGGTTAAGAGGGCAGCGCCGGGGTGTCGCATTTCGGGACGGCGGCGGCCCGCATCGCCGCCACGAGCGTTTTACGGAAGGCGCGGTCGCGCTTGAGGTGCCACTCGCGACTCATGGCCGCGCTGCGGGTGGCGAAGCGCTCGACGTGGAGCACCGTCCACAGGTGGCCGCGGGTGCTTTTGGCGCCGGTGCCGGCGTTGTGACGGGCAAGCCGGCGGTCGAGATCGAGCGTCCAGCCGACATAGGTGCGGCCGCGGCCGTCGCTGAGGCTGCCGAGAACGTAGACGATGCAATCCATCCGCAAAGGATAACGCAATGACGATGAGAACGGCGTTAAGCGGCACGGTGCTTCTCGCCATCCTGCCGATGGCAACGGCTATCGCGCAGGACGTGCCGGGCATCGAGATCTGCACCGCCGAAAAGACCTGGGAACGGCGCACCGGCTGCCTGCAGAGTAACGTCGATTATCTCAAGAGTGCGCTGACCAAGGCGGGGCTCGAGGCCGAGCGGCGGCGGGTGGCGGCTGAGCGACGCCTGCAAGCGGCCGAGTGTGAGATCGTGGCGCTGAAGGCCGAGATCGCCGGCTTGCGCGACGGCCTTTTGCAGCTTCAGGCCGCCAACAAGGCGAAGGAACCGGCGGCAAAAGAGCCAGCCGCCAAATAGCGCGCCCAGGCGGAGCGCGGGTCTATTGCACCAGGCTGTCGCGCAGACCCGGCCACTGCCGGTCGGCCGCGGCAAGATAGCGGCCGGGATCGGCGGCAAAGGCGGCCCGGGTATCGTCGCGGGCGAACAGATAGAGGCGCTCGCCGACCAGGAGCCACAGCGACGCAAAGCCGGCGACCGGCTTGCCGTCCGCCACCCCGACCGGGTCGTAGCCGCCGAAGCGCGGCTGGTAGACCTCCGGGTGGGCGATGAACGCGGCGCGGTTGCCCTCGCTGCGGAAGCGCCATATCGCCCCGCCGGCGTTGACTTCCAGCCCCGCCATGCCGGCCCGCGGCCCGCCATCGGCGAAGTAGGACACCGGATCGATGCCGCCGATGGCCAGCCCGCTGTAACGGTCCGCCACCACCCGCTCGGTGGTGGCCGCCATGGCAGCCAGCGAGCCGAATGCCGCCGCACCGAGCGCCAGCGCCGCAAGAACGGTTCCAGCCCTCCCCGAGAGGGCTCGATTTTGCCGTGCTACTGTCATAGTTGATGCCGATAAGCGTCCAGAACCGGGCGAGACCGATGCGGTTTAGGGGACATTCATCTGCATCCGGTTACTTTTTCGAATCAAATTCCGACAATCTGTAAAGAGGTTGGGAATGGGCTTTGCCTTGCGCCTTGCAGCCGCGCTGCTCACCGCGATCATGGTCTTAACCGGACCGGCTTTGGCGCAGCAGCGCGCGGGCCGCTCGGGCGACCGTTTCGCCGTCGAGGAACTGTCCTCCGCCGGCCACCGCTTCTTCGGCAACGTATCGCGGGAACTCGCCTCGGTGATCGAGCGCGCGGTCAGCCAATGGGGCCTGCCCAACGGCTACGTGCTCGGCGAGGAAGGCTCGGGCGCCTTCGTCGCGGGCCTGCGCTACGGCGAGGGCACGCTCTACACCAAGAACGCCGGCGACCTGAAAGTCTACTGGCAGGGCCC
>Ga0207868_1001048_pt1 | contig 22392 bp, 17 predicted proteins | sample Passage237B_FD_187370 | JGI IMG/M metagenome (GOLD analysis project Ga0207868, IMG submission 187370) | Cellulose adapted compost microbial communities from Newby Island Compost Facility, Milpitas, CA, USA - Passage2 37B (SPAdes) (version 3) ... | reverse complement strand
AAGTCAAGCTCGCTGCCAAGCTGAACCTTTGTCTGGCGCATATCGATATGCACCGGGTTCATAGGGCTGCCCGGCGCGGGAATGCCATACTGGCTGTCGTAATAGGCGACGCTGCCGCCAACATGCCCGTCTACATCCCCATTGCCCACGAGAAGGGACGCACCGCCTGCAATGCCGGAGCGGTTGTTCCATGTCTCGACCTGCCGCGAAACCGTCCCCGGAATGCGGTAATTGCTCGCCTTTCCGAAAAATCCGTCCACATGCCAGACGAGATTACCAGCCGCTGCCTTGGCCTTTCCGCCGATCTGCCTGCCCGTGCTCACACTGTCATAGCTGGCGCTTGCCTCCGCCTCGAAGCCCCCCTTGGGAACCGAGCGCGGGATCCGCTCGTTGATGACGTTGACAACGCCACCAATCGCCTCGCTGCCATAGCGAAGCGTTGCTGGGCCACGAATGACCTCCACCCGGTCGGCGGCATAAGGCGCAATCGGCACACCATGATCCTCGCTCACCGCCGACACATCCCCCACACCGATACCATTCTCCTGAACGCGCACCCGATTATTGTCGAGACCGCGAATGATCGGGCGGCTCGCCCCCGCTGCAAAGGCGCTTTGCGATATACCCGGCTCATCCTTGAGCAGCGCGCCGAGCGATGTGGCAGAAGAGGTGAGAATGTCCTCGCGTATGAGCACCGTCACAGGGGCGGCAAGCTCATCAAGCGGCGAGGCAAATGGCGACGCGGTGACGACAAGCGGCGCGACCAGAAGCTCCGTACCGGCCTCATCCTCCTCGGCGAAGGCCGGAGAGGCGACCAGCCCGATCAACGCGCCCACTGCAATCGCGAGCTGACACCCGTTTCGTTCCACCTTGCCGTCGTGTCCATTGATCCCCTCTCTCATCGTCGCCCCCGATTGATATGTTATAATATAACATTACCAGATAAAGAGCTTTCGAAATGCAATCAAGCGTTTCTTCAATCTTTTTCAGCGGGTGGAGTGGGCGGTCATGGATGAAGATGGCAGCCTGACCGAGTTTCTCTCCGCCGATCCCGGCAATCTTCTGGAGCCGGAAAGGCTGGTGACGCTGCTCGTCCTCGCCTTCTTTCTCGGCATGGCCTTTGAGGAATATTTCGGCAGCCGCGCGCTGAAGCCGCCGGGCGGCGTACGCACCTTTCCGCTGCTCGCCCTTGCAGGTGCGCTTCTCTATGCGCTCGCACCGGGAAACGGAAATCTCTTTCTGGGCGGCCTTGTCATTCTCGGCGCATGGCTCGCCATCTGGTACTGGCAAAGCCTGGCCCTTCGCCGCGAAGAACCAGAGGCTGAGGGCGAGACGGAACAGCGCCTCAGCGGCGGCATTGTCGCGCTGGTCGGCAATCTCCTTGTCTATCTTCTCGGCCCCGTCACGCTGACACAGCCGCTCTGGATACCGGTCGCCATCGCGGTTGCCGTCGTGCTGCTCACCGGCGCGCGCGACCGGCTTCATGAAATGGCAGAGAAGATCGGCGGAAAAGAACTCGCCACCGCCGCGAAGTTTCTCATCATCACCGGCGTGGTGCTGCCGCTCGTGCCGAATGAACCGGTAACGGATATCACCACCATCACACCCTTTCAGGTCTGGCTCGCCGTTGTGGTGGTGAGCGCGCTTTCCTATGCAAGCTATCTCGTGCAGCGCTATGCAGCGCCGCGCCACGGGCTTCTCTATTCGGCTGTGCTGGGCGGGCTTTATTCGTCCACCGCCACAACCGTGGTGCTGTCCCGCCGCGCTGGCACAATCAACGGAAAGGGCGGCCAGCACATGCTGAACGCCGCGCTCGTGCTCTCAACGGCGGTGATGTTTCCCCGCATCCTTGTCATCGTGACTATCTTCAACCCGGGTCTGGCGCTTTCGCTGGCCCCTGCACTTCTCATCCTGTTCGGGATCGGCCTTCTTCTCACCTTCTGGCTTCTCGCGCGACGGGGAAAGAACGAAGCGGGCGATGAAAGCATCCCGCCTCCGTCAAACCCGCTCGAAATCCAGACGGCGCTTGTCTTCGCGCTTCTCTATATCGGCTTTTCGATCGCGGTCGGCTGGGCGCGGCCTGAATTTGGCGACCAGAGCCTTTTCGCGCTCGCCGCCCTTTCCGGCATCACCGACATCACGCCGCTTGTGCTCAACATTGCGCAAACATCGGGCGGCGGGGCACTAACCGTCGAGACCGCCGCAATCCTCATGGCTGCCACCTCGAACAATCTGCTGAAAGGCGGCTATATTCTTGCCTTCGCGGGCAGGAAGCGGGGCATCATCTCTGCAACTGCCCTGTTCACCCTTTCACTGGCTGGCATTGCTGCCATCCTTGTCACGCTTGGCCTTGCATGAACTACCGCCACGCTTACCATGCCGGCAATTTCGCCGATGTGATGAAACATGCGCTGCTCGCGCTTGCTGTCGAGCATATGAAGAAGAAGGACAAGCCCTTCTTCCTGCTCGACACCCATGCAGGCACAGGCATGACCGATCTGTCGGGCGTCGAAGCGCAGAAGACGGGCGAATATCTGCAAGGCATCGCGCGGCTTCTTGCGGCGGACACCCCGCACCCCGCACTCACGCCCTATCTCGATGCCATAGGCGCGCTGGGCGGCGATCCGCTCACGCAATATCCGGGCTCGCCCGCACTGATGGCCCATCTCGCGCGCCCGCAGGACCGCCTCGCCTTTTGCGAACTCCACCCGGAAGACACGCAGACACTCCGCGCATATTTCCGCCGCGATGCGCGCGTGAAAACCTTCGAGATGGATGGCTATACGGCGCTCCGCGCCATGCTGCCGCCAAAGGAACGGCGCGGCCTTGTGCTGATTGACCCGCCTTTTGAAGACCGCTCGGAATTTGCCGCCCTGACCCGCGCACTGGATGACGCCCTCCGCCGCTTTGCAACGGGCACCTTCCTTCTCTGGTATCCGGTGAAAGACCCGTCCGTCTCCGGCGCCTTTCTCGAACATCTGGCCGAACACGGCCCCGCCCGTACGCTCACGCTCGAGCTGCATATCATGGCAACCAACCCGACACGAATGACAGGGAGCGGCATGGTCGTGGTGAACCCGCCCTTCGCCCTCACGGAACAAGGGCCGGACGGAAAATCCGCCGCGCTCTCGCTGCTCGAATGGCTCGCGGCCCGGCTTGCCCAAGCGCCCGGCGCCCGTGCACGCGAGGAATGGCTGCGCGAATAGCCCACTTGTTCGCCCGCGAACAGCGACCCCTGAAACTTTTACCGCCAGATGGCTGACCTGCCTGCGCAAACGGGTCTATAAGAGAGAGGCCGCTGACAAAAAATCAAAAACCGGAGCGGCCCGGGCACCCCTGAGCCCCGGAAACGCCAGAAGAAACGAAGATGGACCAGTCGCTCACCGAGGAGGAACGGCAGCTCCGCCTCGCACAGGCCGAAATGGCCTATGAAGCCGAGATTGAGGCGAATCTGAAGCGGAACTACACCGCCAACCTCGTCCATGGCCTGCTCGGCCAGACGGGCTTCCGCCTCGTCAATGCGCCGACCTTCATCCCTGCCTATATCTATCTTCTCTCCGGCTCCGAATTTGCCGTGGGCCTCGCGCTCGCGGCGCAATGGTTTGGCGCCTCCGCCTCTTCCATTTTCGGGGCCACGCTGATCGAGCATCGAAAGCTCGTCTTGCCGATGGGGCTTCTCATCGGCTGGGGCATGCGGGCGGGCGTACTCGGCCTTGCGCTTGGCGGCTTCTTCCTGCCGGATAATCTCGCCCTCATCACCGCCATCGGCTTTCTCTGCCTCTTCGGCCTTTTCAACGGCATGCAGGCGGTGATCTTCAACACGCTGATGGCGAAGGTGATCCCGCTGCGCCTGCGCGGACGCCTCACCGGCTTCCGCAATTTCGCGGCAGGTCTCACAGCGGCGGGCGTCTCATGGATGGGCGGGCATTATTTCGTCGGCGGCAATCTTTTCGGCAATGGCTATGCCTCGACCTTCCTGCTTGCCTTCATTCTCACATCCCTCGGCCTCTCGCTGCTGATGCTGGTGCGCGAGCCTGTGCCGCCCACCATCCGCGCCCGCGCAAAACTCGGCGGCCGCCTGCGCGAAATCCCGGGCATGTTGCGCGCCGACCCCGCCCTTGCGCGCTTCTATATAGCGGCCGCCCTTGCCGCGCTCGGCACGATGGCGGTGCCCTTCTACATTCTCTTTGCAGGTGAACGGATCGGCCTGTCGGGCACCACGCTCGGCATTCTCTCCACCGCCTTCCTGCTCTCACAGACAGGTGCAAACCTCGCCTGGGGCTCGCTTGCCGACCGCTATGGCAATCGCATCGTCTTCATCTCGTCGGTCGGCCTCTGGGCGATCTCGACGCTGGCATTGCTCTATACGGATAATCTGATCGGGCTGTCGCTCGTCTTTGCGGGGCTGGGTGCGGGACAGGGCGGCTTCCAGAACTCCAACCAGAACATCATCGTGGAGTTCGGCGCGCGCGACGACCTGCCCATGCGCATCGCCATGCTCAACACCGCCACCTCCCTGATGATGGCCATCGGCCCCCTCCTCGGCGGCCTCGTCGCCCGCGGCCTCTCCTTCACCGCACTGTTCAGCTTCTCGATTGCGGTGCTGGCCGGCGCGGTGATTACGATGATGTTCGTGGATGAGCCGAGGAAAAGAGGGATCAAGCTGTAACGCGTCCCTGCTGCCCCACCGCAGACACTCACTCCCGCAGAAGTCATCCCGGCACTTGTTGCCGGGACCCATTGGTCCCCTCAGCAACCGCTAACCCCCCAACACCGTCAAGGCCGGACTTGACGACAATGGCTGGTTTGCCAACGCTTCGCTCAACAAAAAAGCCGGTGCGATTTCTCGCACCGGCTTTTCCGTGTCCGGATTAATCCGGAAGCCTGTTACGCGGCGTTGTAGCCGAGGACTGCCTTCACTTCGAGGAATTCTTCGAAGCCGAACTCACCCCATTCACGGCCATTGCCGGACTGCTTGTAGCCGCCGAACGGTGCGTTGAGGTCCGGGCCGGCGAGGTTGAGATGCACGTTGCCGGTGCGCAGGCGGGCTGCCACCTTCTTCGCGCGCTCCGGGCTGCCCTGCACATAGCCGGACAGGCCATAGACCGTGTCATTGGCGATGCTGATCGCGTCTTCCTCATCCTTGTAGGGAAGGATGGCAAGCACCGGGCCGAAGATTTCTTCCCGCGCGATGGTCATGTCGTTCGTCACATTGGCGAAAACGGTCGGGCGCACGTAATAGCCCTTGTTCATGCCTTCCGGACGGCCAAGACCACCGGTGACGAGCGTTGCGCCTTCCTCGATGCCCTTCTGGATCAGACCCTGGATCTTCTCGAACTGCACTTCGGAGACAACCGGGCCGATCGTCGTGCCTTCGGCATTCGGATCACCAACCTTGACCTGCTCGGCCGCAGCCTTGGCAATGGCAACCGCCTCGTCGTGGCGGGCAGCCGGCACCAGCATGCGCGACGGCGCGTTACAGGACTGGCCGGAGTTCGACATCATGGTGAAGACCGAACCCGTGATCGCCTTGCCGAAATCGGCATCGTCGAGAACGATATTGGCCGACTTGCCGCCAAGTTCGAGCGCGACGCGCTTCACCGTGTCGGCAGCCGCCTTGGAGACGAGAATGCCCGCGCGCGTAGAGCCGGTGAAGGACACCATGTCCACATCCGGGTGCGAGGAGAGCGGCGAACCGACATTCACGCCATCGCCATTCACGAGGTTGAACACGCCGGCCGGAACGCCCGCTTCATGCAGGATTTCAGCAAAGAGATAGGCATTGATCGGCGCCACTTCGGAGGGCTTCAGCACCATGGTGCAGCCCACGGCGAGCGCCGGGGCGACCTTGCAGGCGATCTGATTGATCGGCCAGTTCCACGGCGTGATGAAGCCGCAAACACCGATCGGCTCGCGCACGATGCGGGTCGTACCCTTGTCTTCCTCGAACTCGTACTTCTTCAGGATTTCGAGATTCGTGTTGAAATGCGCAATGCCCATGGCCGCCTGCGCCTTTTCGGAGAGGCCCTTTGGCGCGCCCATTTCAGCGGTGATTGCCGCGGCGATTTCCGGGTAGCGCTTCTGATAGACCGCCATGATCGACTGCAGAAGCTCGATGCGCTCCTGCTTCGAGGTCTGGGAGAACTTGGGGAAGGCAGCCTTCGCCGCCGCTACGGCCTTGTCCACATCCTTCGCCGAGCCCATGCTGATCCGCGCGAACGGCTCTTCCGTGGCCGGGTTGATGACATCGGCCGTCTTCGGCTCGACCGGATCGACCCACTGACCGTTGATATAGAATTTGAGATAGTCCTTCATGACCTGACCTCCTGTTTTGAAAGCTGTCCCCCCTCGGAATGCGCCATCTTTTCGGGAAAGGGCCTAAGGCCCGGTAGCGCTTGCCGGAAGGAATTCGTGTTGGCATGAAACTTCGCATGGAGCGCGTTGCCCGGTCCAGCCCCAAACACCCTCTTGTTCCGCCAAAACCCGGCGGAAAACGGGGGCCAGGGGCCTCATCCCCCGAAAACGCCAGCCCTGCCGCAATTCGGACGAGAATCCGGGTAAGAAAAGCAGCAAAGAGACCCGTTCAGGAGATTCGCCCAGATGTTCATCGACGGCCGCCAGCTACCCGAAGGAACACTCATCGAGACTGACCTTGCGATCATCGGCGCCGGCGCGGCAGGCATTTCCATTGCGCGCGAACTTGCCGGAACGGGCATTTCCGTCGCCCTGCTCGAAAGCGGCGGCCTCGAGTTCGATGCGGAAACGCAAGACCTCTATGAAGGCGAGCTGGCCGGGGTCAACTACCCGCTGACAAGCTCCAGACTGCGCTATTTCGGCGGCACGACGAACCATTGGGGCGGCTGGTGCCGGCCTTTCGAGCCGCTCGACTTCGAAAAGCGCGACTGGGTGCCCTATTCCGGCTGGCCGATCACGCGGGCCGATCTCGACCCCTATTACACCCGCGCGCTTGATGTCTGCCAGATCCGCTCAAGCGGCTTCGACGACCCCTCGGAATGGGCGGAGGGCGGCGCGCCCATGCCGCTTGCGGGCGATGAGGTGGAGACACGCTTCTTCCTCTACAGCCCGCCCACGCGCTTCGGGAAGAAATACCGGCCCGACATCGAAAACGCGCCGAACATCACCTGCTATCTGAACAGTAATGTCCTCGAAATCGTGCCGACGGAAAACGGTGCGGAAGTGGACCATCTGCGCATGGGCACGCTGTCCGGCGTCCGCTTCACAGTGCGCCCGCGCGTCTGCGTGCTTGCCTGTGGCGGCATCGAGAATGCACGCGTGCTGCTTCTTTCAAACAGCGTGGAAAGCGCAGGCCTCGGCAACCGGAATGATGTGGTAGGCCGCTTCTTCATGGAGCATCCGCATGTGCCCTCGCCCGCAACCTTTCTGGTCTCCGACCTGAACCTCGTCGCAAACTGGTATCGCAACTACACCCGCGTCAATCGTGATACGGGCAATGTTGTCATGCGCGGCTGCCTGATGATGAGCGAGGCCTATCTGCGCCGCACGAAGCGCATGGGCACCGTGCTGACCTTCGCGCCGAGCAGGCCCATCCTGTCGGAAAGCGTTGCCTCCGCCGAGGAAGCAGCCCCGAATGATCCGGGTGCGCTGCTTCACCCCAAAATTCTGCAACTTGCGCGCAGCACCACTTCCACACCTGCCGAGGGTGATGAAGTGGGCTGGCGCTTTGGCGTTGGCTGCGCGAGCGAGCAGGAACCAAACCCGGCAAGCCGCATCACGCTGTCAGACAAGAAAGACGCGCTCGGCCTTCCGCGCACCAGGCTCGACTGGCGCCTGAAGAAGTCCGACCGCGACAATCTCCGCGCCAATCTTGAAGCCGTTGCTCGCGCCTTTGGCGGCTGGGGCGAAGGCCGCGTGCAGGTGCTCTTCCCCGAACGCGACGAGTGGACGGAAGCGGAAGGCTGGGGCAACCATCATCTCGGCTCGACCCGCATGGCCGAAGACCCGCGCCACGGCGTTGTCGATGCGAATTGCCGCGTGCATGGCATGTCCAATCTCTTCATCGCCGGGTCGTCGCTCTTCCCGACAGGCGCGACCGTCAATCCGACACTGACGGTTGTCGCCCTTGCGCTCCGCCTTGCCGATCATCTGAAAAATGGCTTTGCGGCAGGCACGCCCTCTTCTTCTTTCTGATTTCCGTTTCTGATTTCTTTGAGTAACGAAAGTACGCCTCATGGAACATGATCACCAAAGCCCGGACCATCCGCATGATGCCTCTCATGAGCATGCGCACGGGCCTGCCGTTTCCCGCCGTACATTGCTCATCCTTGGCGGCACCGCTCTTGCCGCAGCGGCCATTCCCGGCGCGCTCTTTCGCCACGAGCCCGCAGGCTCCGGCCTTGTGGCGGCTGACTTCGTTGCGCTTCTTCAGGACAAGGAAGGTGCGGCCGTGCTCGGCCGCCGCTGGATAGAGGAAGGCGGCGCACCGGAAAGCGCCGCGGTGCATGAGAAGCGGCTTGAAAAACTGCTGCGCGCTCAAGGATGGATACCCGGCATGGGCATTGAAGACACGCGCGCCGCGCTCAGCTCCGCCGTGCGTGCGGATTATCTCGCTGCCCGCACCATCTCCATCGCAGACTGGTACCTCTCGGAAACGGAAGGCAGCCTCTGCGTCCTCGCCGCACTGGCCGCGAAGCAACAGCACGGCTGATACCATTTGTCATTGCGAGCGAAGCGAAGCAATCCAGGGCGATAAAAGCCGTGCCCGCCGCTCCGTCTCCTACGCAATGACAGAAGCGCCCTCACTTGCAGGGGCCGTTCTCACCCAGAATGACATGGTTCATGCGCGCCGCAATGGTGGATGCGCGGCCCGTTGAACCGGGCCGCCAGCGCAGCGGGCTTGGCAGCACGGAGGCAAGCTCTGCCGCCTGTCGCTGCGAGAGATCACGCGCGCTCACACCGTAATAATGCCGTGCCGCTGCTTCCGCGCCATAAAGCCCCGGTCCGAACTCGATCACGTTGAGATAGAGCTCCAATATCCGCTTCTTGCTCAACAACGCTTCAAGCCAGACCGTGATGTAAGCCTCGGCCCCCTTGCGAATGAGGGTGCGGTCCGGCCAGAGAAACAGGTTCTTCGACGTCTGCATCGAAATCGTGCTCGCGCCATGCAGCGACCCGCCCCGGCGCAATCTCTCAAGCGCCGTATCAACCGCTTCCCAGTCAAAGCCGTGATGCGCGCAGAACTTGCCGTCCTCCGCCGCGATGACCGCGCGCTGCAAATGCGGCGAGATGCGCGAAAGCGGCATCCAGTCTTTTGAAAGCCCGTGCCCTTCCGCAAAGCGGATCAGCATGAGCGGCGTAGCAGGCGGTGGCACGACTGCATAAACGAGAATGGCGAATGCCGGCGCAAAAAAGAGAAACAGCACCGCCCGCGCAAGATAAAGCGCCGCCTTGCGGAGGATGATGGCCGGCCCGGCGCGCGGCGGTTCTTCTTCCACCAGGCGGTCGCCGCCCGGTCCTTCGGGTTTGATATCCGTGCTCATCTGCCCGCGATCATCTGCATGTCTTGCGCTTCACACAAGCCCGCTTCTCGCGCCCGTCGCGGAATGGCCTTGCACTTGCCCGAAGATGGTCATTTTTCAAAAGGAACGCCCGGAAGCCTTTCTGCGTTTCCTACCCATCACGCCCGCATGTAACAGAAGGACGTAAGGCGATGACCAGAATGACAATGCTCGGAGTGGCGGCAGCCGCCTTTCTCTTCACCGCAGGCTGCACAGAATTGAACCGGACAGAGTCCGGCGCGCTTTCAGGCGGTGCTATCGGCGCAGGCGTCGGCGCGGCAGCAGGTGCCATCACCGGTGGCTCCGCCACCACGGGTGCCATAATCGGTGGTGCGATCGGCGCGGCCGGTGGCGGCTACAAGGGTTGCCGCGAAGAAGGCAAGTGCTGACAGGCAAGCGCCTCAGGCATGAAAGGCCCCTCATCACGGGGCCTTTCTTTTTCGCCCCGAATAGAGGCGGGTTAACTCTTAAGGAGCGCCACGGCGTAAAAATCCCATTTTCGCCACGCTTCGGCCCAGAACGCCCGCGAGACTCGGCGCATCAAGCGATTCATTGAAGAGGGAGATCATCGTGAAAAAGACGGCGACAGCCTTTGTGGCGGCGGCCTTTCTGATGACAGCGGGCTGCACCAATCTCAGCAAGACCGAATCCGGTGCCTTGTCCGGCGGTGCCATTGGCGCGGGCGTTGGCGTCGCAGCAACGGCCATTGCTGGTTCGAGCATCGCCGCTGGCGCGTTGATCGGTGGTGCAGTCGGTGCGGCGGCAGGCGCCTATACGGGCTGCCAGAAGGAAGGCAAATGCTGATCTGACAGGATCAGGAAAAAGGAAGGGCCCCGCCGACAGGCGGGGCCTTTTTCATATGCAGAATGAATGCGCGTTACGCCGCAGAAAGCAGCCGCGTCTCGACCGGGCCGAATGAACCCGCAACCGGCACGCCCTCTTCCACGCTCCACGCATCAGGCGAAAGCGCCCGGTCGATGCGCACGACACCCATACCGGCTTCGCGGGCGGCACTGATTTCACCCGCATGATCTGACAGAAAAAGCATCACCTCGGGCGCAAGTCCTGCCGCCTGCGCAATCGCCGCATAGGAAGCGGTCTCGACCTTCGCGCCAATCCGTGTATCGAAAAAGCCTTCAAACAGGCGGGCGAGATCCCCCTTGTCCGAATGGCCGAAGATCAGGCGCTGCGCTTCTTCCGAACCTGACGAATAAACAAAGAGACGCAAGCTGCGCCGATGCCATTCCCGCAAATGCGCGGCGGCATCCGCATAGACCTCGCCCTTCAGCACGCCCTTTTCATAGCCTTCACGCCAGATAAGCCCCTGAAGAAGTTTGAGTGGCCCAGCCTTCCGATCTTCCGCCATCCAGGAAAGCAGAAGCGCAATTGTTGCCTCTTCATCCGCCCCTTCGCAGTTGCCAAGCGCGCGCGCGTCGGCAAGGGCAGCCGCAACCTCCGGCACGCTTCCATTCGCGTTCACAAAAGAAGCAAGCCGCTCACGCGCATAGGGAAAGAGAACCTCATGCACAAAGACGAGCGGTGTCGTCGTCCCTTCGATATCCGTGACGATGGCGCGATAGCGGCTCATGCCGCGCTCTCGAATTTCGGGAAGCGCGACGCAATATCATCACCCGTGAAATGGCCGACCCATCCCTCAGGCGTGGTGAAAATGCGAATGGCGCAGAAATCCGGTGCAGGACCGGTATCAAACCAGTGCGTAATCCCCGCAGGCACGCTGATGAGATCATTCCGTTCACAGATCACGCGATGCACCTTGCCCTCAGAGCGCAGATAGAACGCGCCCGCACCATCAACAAAGAAGCGCACCTCGTCATCATCATGTGTGTGCTCCGCAAGAAATTTCTGGCGAAGCTCCTCGCGCGCGGGATTGTCGGGCTTCACCCGCACCACATCCACACTTTGATAGCCGCCTTCTTTCATGATGCGGGCAACATCGCTTTCATAGGCAGCAAGCACCGCTTCCTGATCGGCGTCACCGGCAAGATCATGCGGCGCGGCCCAGCGTTCAAAAATCACACCGATGCGCGCGAGCGCAGAGGCAATTTCCTCGCCATCGCGCGTATCAAGCAGCACAGTGCTCGGGTCCGTATCCGGATAGACGGTGAGACGGGTCATCTTGCGCCCTCCTCATGAAGATGTGCGGTGAGAAGAAAGTCGAACGCTTCCATATGGCGGATCGTCTCCGCAGCCGTTCGGCCCCAGACATAGAGGCCGTGCCCGGCAATGAGATAACCGGGGCAGAGCGAGGCGGCATGGATCCGCTCTTCGGCCAGCGCGGCAAGCCGCACCGTGTCCTGATCATTGGGCAGGATCGGAATGTCGATTGCCGTTTCATGGGTGGTGATGCCGGCAAAAGCCTTGAGAAGCTCCCAGCCCTCCAGCCGCAGGACACCTGCCTGCGCATGGCGGCGGGACAGCAGCGTCGCGGCAAGCCCGTGAATATGAGCCACCGCGCCGATCCCGGGGTTTGCCCGGTAGCGCGCGAGGTGCAGCGGTGCTTCCGCCGAGGCGCGCGCATGCGGCGAACCGGAAATCTCCGCCCCGATCACACCCGAAGCATCCAGCGCCGCCTTGTCCGCGCCGGTTGCGGTCAGCGCCGCTGTTTTTTCATCCATTCTGACTGAGAAATTGCCGCTTGTGGCAGGCACCCAGCCGCGCGCACCGGCATAGCGCGCCATCTCGATCACGCCTTTTGCGGCTTCCTCAAAACTCAAGAGGGGGGGCAAGGAATCCTGCATTTCTGCGGCTTTCAACTCATCGGACTGAACAGGCGGCCACCATAATGGATTTCGCCGCTAATGAAAGGTCGGCGAGATACCACCCGGAATGGCGCATTACACCACAGGAACTAGGCACATGTATTTAAAGTTGTATAAACCCATTTGCGTGTGTCATCTTGGTTGAGAACAGTCCGATTCGCCTATTCATAAAGGTCTAGATCAATGATCTCCATGACACCGAATCATGAATCTGCCGCCTTCGTTTCGCTCGTTGACTCCGATTGCCCGCCGCTCTTCAGGCAAGCGGATATCGTTCCCCCCTCCTTCACCGAAACCGGCCTGAGCTGGCAACTGGCCCCGTCGCGCGGGGCGGTGAAGGACCGGCTGATGAAAGATGAGAATGTCCGGGTCGCTCTCATCGCCGCCGAAACCGAGGAAGACCCGCTGCTCCGCGATCTTGCGCGCAATATCGGGCAACTTCCCTCCCGGCCCTGGCTCCATATCGTTCTGGTCACATCCAGCCGGGTATCGCCGCCCCTGCTGGCCCTGCTCCGGCATTTCGCCTCATGGTCCGTCCTGTTGCTGCCCTGCAGCTCGGAAGACCTCCGCGACACGCTCATCGAAGCGGCAGACAAATCCGCCGAGCGGCATCGGCTCGCCATGCTCTCCACCGCCATCCGGGAAGAAGCCGAAGACCTGCTGGTGCGAACCCGGAATATTGTCGGCGCCCTCAAAAATGCGAATACGCCGGAGGCCCTCGGCAATCTCGTTAGCATTGCGGACCGGCTGAGCGGCGGCACGGGCGCGGGGACGCAGGCGCGCTTCGCGCCCCGGCCGGGCATGGTCGCCCCCGAACCCGTTGCTCCCCCCGCCCCCCAGCCGCCGCTTGCGGCCGAAGACTCCGACAGATGCTGGACCCGCAACCTGATTGACCTCTGCGCCACGCGGCAAAACTACTTTCCCGATGGTCTCTTTTCAGATCCCGCATGGGACATGCTGCTGGACCTGACTTATGCCCGCCTGACCGGAAAGCGCGTCTCCGTCTCCAGCCTCTGCATCGCCTCGCGCGTGCCTGCTACAACGGCACTCCGCCGCATCAGCGACCTCGTCTCCGAAGGGCTCGTTACCCGCATCCGCGACGAAAATGACGGCCGCCGCGTCTTCGTTGACCTCACCGATGACGGCTTCTCGCGCATGACCGCCTATATCGACAATGTCCGCTGCGCCTTCGGCGCAGAACCTCGCCTGCGAATGCGGAAAGCCTGAGCTAGCGACCATCACCCAAAACAAAACCCGCCCGGCTGACTGCCGCGGCGGGTTTCCTGTTTTTGACCGCAGGCCACCACCCGCAGAAAAAGGCGACAATAGATTTGCCTAACCTCTACCGGCATGTATCTTTCCACATGGGTTCAGTCCGTGGAGGGGCAAGGCGTCGTCCCGCGACGCCTTTAGTATTATATTGGTCAAAAGAAGCTCTTCACGAGCAATGCAGCAAACCGACACGCTATTCGTTCTCGGCGCGGGCAGGCCGGTGCGAGGCGAGACGCCTTCGTCTCTCCTTCCTGTAGGTAGCGGGCGGGCACTTGACTGGGTTCTGGCGGCTTTCCACGAAAGATCCGTCCGGACACATTTTATCGGCGGCTTCAATGTCGAAGAAGTAAGGAGCCGATATCCGAAACTCCAGTTCACGGAAAATCCGAACTGGGCGTCCACAGGCAGCGCCGTCTCTCTCCTGCAGGCTCCCATACCGCGTGATGGCACCGTATTCGTCTGCTACGGCGACATCCTCCTGCGCCCGGAGCTGGTCAATTCGCTCGCCAAAGCAGAAGGCGATGTCTGCGTCGCCATCGACAGCAACTGGCGGCAACGCTTTATCGGGCGCTCCCGGGCCGACTTGCAGATGCGCGAGAAAGTCATCTTTCACGGCGACCGCGTGCTGAAACTCGGCCCCGACATTGGTGACGAACATTCCGTCGCCGAGTTCATCGGGCTCGTTCTGCTGCGCCGTGCGGCTCTTGAAGCCGTTGAAAAGATCGAGCCGCCCTATCCGCCGCATATTCAGCGCGCGAACATGTCCTCGCTGATCGAACATCTGCGTCTCTCCGGACTTGATGTCAGATGCGTTGACGCAAGGGGTGACTGGGCCGAGTTGAACGAAGCCCGCGACATTGCCCGGTTCGTGATGGGCACCAAGGCCGAAACACTGGAGCGGCTGAGAGGTCAGGTGCGTCGCTCCATCATTCAGGATCAGGCGAAAGTCACCCATGCGGAATGGGTGTCGGATCGCAAGGGCTGCCTCCAGCGCATCGAGAACTCCCTTGGACCTGTCCGCTTCGTCGTAAGAAGCAGCGCTCGGAAAGAAGATTCCTTCCAGACCGCGAATGCCGGCGTCTTCACCTCTTTGCTTGACGTGTCGCCCGGCGATGACCTGAGCCGCGCAATCGACGAAGTTTTCGCCTCATATGGTGGCGCTGTTGCGGAAGATCAGGTGCTCATCCAGCCGATGGTCGCCAATGTGCAGATGCATGGCGTGGTCTTTACGCGCACGCTGGATCGCGGCGCGCCTTACTATGTGATCAATTATGATCGCAGCGGCGATACGGAAGCCGTCACCTCGGGGCGCAGCACGGATGACCACACACGCGTGGTGCATCGTTCAGCCGATTTTGCGCGTCTTCTTCCCGCTCCGCTGAGCGATGTTCTGAGTGCGGTAACGGAACTGGAATCTCTTCTTCAATACGATGCGCTTGATGTCGAATTTGCCATCGACGAAGCGGGGCGCGTTCATGTCTTTCAGGTCCGCCCCATCACTGTCGAGTGGACCGGAGCCGGTATCAATGATGAAGAGTGCAATCAGGCTCTCGATCAGGCGGTGAAGACGTGGCGCGCCACCACAGAAGCATCTTCGTTCCTGCCCTGCAGCGACCCCGTATTCGGTGTGATGCCGGACTGGAACCCGGCAGAGATCATAGGAACCGCGCCGGGTGCCCTTGCCTTCAGCCTCTACCGCTTCCTTGTCACGGACGAGATCTGGGCCACCCAGCGCGCCGAGTATGGCTATCGCGATGTGCGACCGCACCGCCTTCTGGTTTCCTTCGCGGGACGGCCTTATGTGGATGTGCGCGCGAGCTTTGCTTCCTTCGTGCCTGCGGCAATAGATGATGCGCTGGCAGCGCGACTTGTCGCCTGGTATCTGCGCTCGCTCAGGCAGCAGCCCTCTCTCCATGACAAGGTGGAGTTCAGCGTCGTGCCGACCTGCATGACGCTTGATTTCGACAAATGGAGAAAGCGGCTTGCCGACGATGGAGGCTTTTCGCCGGGCGAAGTGAGAAGCCTTGAAGATGCCTTGCGCGATCTCACTGGAAATGCCTTCCATAGCTGGCCGAAGCATATGGAGGCCGTTGCTCTTCTGGAGGCACGCCGGGAAAAGATACTCGCAAGGCCCGGCCTCAAACATCTGGAGCGCGCGCGGCTATTGCTTGAGGATTGCCGCCGCTATGGCACGCTGCCTTTCGCGCATATGGCGCGCAGCGCCTTTGTTGCCGTCGCCCTGATGCGTTCCGCCGTGTCAGAAGGTATCATCAGCCAGCCCGCCGTTGACGCATTCATGGCAAGCCTTGATACGGTGACGGGCCAGTTCTCATCGGATGTGAGAGCCGTCGCAACTGGCAGGATGCCCTTCGACGACCTCGTGGCACGATACGGTCACTTGCGCCCGGGCACCTATGACATTTCCTCTCCTTCCTATGGTTCGGACCCTCAAACCTACCTTGCGCCGCTCGTCCGTGAAGCATCGGAAGGCGGCGGTCATATGGTGGGCGATGACGCGCTCTGGCGAAAGGAGCTGCACGCCCTCTGTGGCGCGCTTGGCAAGGCCGGTCTTCCCTCGGATGAAAAACTTGTCGATACCTTCTTCCGCAATGCGATTGCGGGCCGCGAATATGTGAAGTTCTGCTTTTCCCGCAGCCTCTCGCTTGCGCTTGAGGAGATCGCATCCTTTGGCGAAGAAGCCGGTCTGGACCGGACACAACTCTCGAACATCCCGATCAACATGCTGCTCGATGCCAGCCTGAGCGAAGTGGACGAGGAATTTGTCAGATCACTTTCCGAGCTAGCCGCCAGCAATCTCAAGAAGCGGCAGATGGCAGCTTCCTGCCTCATGCCATCCATTCTCACCAAAGAGGAAGATTTTCTCTGCTTCGAATACGGGACTTCGCAGCCGAACTTCGTCGGCACCAGCCGCATTCGCGCGCCAATACGCCAGCTTGGCGGCGCGGATGGCAAGGCCGCGGATGATGAAGAAGAGCTTGCCGGTTGCATTATACTGATCCCGCAAGCCGATCCCGGATATGACTGGCTCTTTGGCCAGGGCATTGCGGGGCTTGTGACCATGTATGGCGGCGCCAATTCGCATATGGCCATCCGGGCCGCGGAATTCGGCTTGCCTGCCGCAATCGGCGTAGGCGAAGGGATTTATGAGCGCCTCTCCCGCGCGCGACTGGCTGATCTCGATCCGGCAAACCAGCGCATCGAAGGTATCTACCAATGAGAGTTGGCCTGACACAGCGTGTTGAAGATTTGCCGGGCATCGGCGAAAGACGCGATTGTCTTGACCAGCGCTGGAGCCTTCTTCTGGAAGATGTCGGTGCAGCGGCAATTCCGCTTCCCAATCTCCATCGGGTGGATGCGGCATATCTTGATCGTATCGGCATCGATGCGGTGATCCTCACGGGGGGCAACGACATTGCAGCTCTCCCCGGCAGCACAAAGCCCGCGCCGGAGCGCGATGCCTTCGAAAAGGGATTGCTTGACTATTGCGCGGCGCGCCGCCTGCCTGTTCTCGGCATATGTCGTGGCATGCAGTTCATGCAGCATGTATCAGGCGGCCCGCTTGTGCGGGTCGAGGGGCATGTCGCAACCGAGCATCGGTTGATCTGGGCTCCCGCCCCGCCTCTCGATCCCGCACCGGAAGTCGTCAACAGCTATCACGACTACGCGCTGCCGCGCAGCGGGCTTGCCGCCGACTTCAATGAACTGGCCTGGACAGAAGACGGAACTGTTGAAGCGTTCCGGCACAAAACCCTGCCCTGGATCGGAATCATGTGGCACCCGGAACGTGAGACAAATCCCAATCTAGCTGTGCGCCAGTGGATGGCGCGCCATCTCGGAAAGTCGGGAACATGAAAGTCATTTTTCTTGCAGCCGGACAAGGCACAAGACTGCGTCCGCTTACGGACGATCGACCAAAATGCATGGTCCCCTTTCTCGGCAAACCGCTTATCGAGAGGGACATTGAGACGCTGCGCCTTTGCGGCGTGAATGACATCCTCGTCATCGGCGGCTACAGGGCAGAGAAGCTTGAAGGCCTTGGGGTCGAGATTGTCCTGAACCCGCGCTTTGAAACGACGAACATGGTGCAGACGCTCTTTTCCGCGAGAGCGCACTTTCCGACCGACACGGGTCTCATCATCAGTTACGGCGACATTGTCTATCAGCCCCCTCTTGTCAGGGCCCTGATAGAAAGTGATGCCCCCGTGTCAGTAGTTATCGACAAGGATTGGCGCGATCTTTGGGAGCGGCGGTTTGATGATCCCCTGTCCGACGCCGAAACGCTGCGCCTTGATGAAACGGGCCGCCTGATCGAGATCGGCCGCAAGCCCAAAAGCTATGATGAGATAGAGGGTCAGTATATCGGCCTCATCAAGATTCGGAGAGATCACATACCGGTCATGTGCGATCTCTTTGACCGGCTTGATCGAAGCGCGACCTATGACGGCCAGAGCTTCGACAATATGTACATGACCACATTCATTCAGCGCATGATCGACACCGGGCTTGATGTCCGCGCCGTGCCTGTTCACGGCGGCTGGTTTGAGATCGACAGTGTCGAAGATCTCAATGTCTATGAAGAGTGGCAGCGAAGCGGCACGATGGGAAACCGCGCCGTTGCCGACTAGATGCTGACGCCTGACGAACGGACTGCCCTCACAATGGTTTTCAGAAAGCTTCTCGCGGTTTTCGGCAATCTCGCAGCACAGACGCAACGGGGGAACGACACAGCTGAAGGGGAACAGGAAAGCAACCTCAGAACGGCCTCATGGGTGCGTGTCAACAGCAAGAAATCCGGCTGGGAGCGCGCGCTGAAATCCGGGCTGAAGGACTGGCAGAAGCTGCCGGGCGAGAAGCGCGTCGCAGAACTGGCTGCCATCGCCCCGCACATTAAAAACGATCTTCACTCCGTCCGGCAGGATGCAGAGCTCGAGCGCAGCCGCGTTTACAGGATGATGATCGCGGCTCTGCAACAGGAGGCAGAGCTGCTCCAGCCCGACCACTGGATGATGATCGTGGATTTCGCCCTGCCGCTTCGTCTTTATCAGCAGGCACTCGACGCAGGAAACGAGCTCTGCAAACGCTTTCCGGCGGCGGCGAAAGAGATCAGGGTGCGGGAAGCCCTTGGCATCATCCACTTCCATCTCGATGACCATGAACGCGCGCGGGCATATCTCGACACAATTCCCGAGAAGAAGCTTTCCGCCGCTGCAAAGCGCATACGCAGCAGGCTCGAACTGGCTGCGACGCTGATTGAGGCGAATACAGAACTCGCCAAGGCATTCAAAGGCGACAGGGATGGCGCGAAAGAGCATATAGGCCGTGCTATCGAGCTTGTTTACGGCTCCGGCTGGAACGTGGCTGACATTCTTCCGAAAACGCTCGACGCCCTGCTGGACGCGCCTCCCTCGGATTCGTCGTCAGCCATTGCTGCCGAGACTGAATCGAACGCCGAACCTGATGTGATCCCCGTTTTCTGTTCCGGCTTCCAATGGTCAGGCGCAAGCGCCGTCCGGGATTTCCTTCTTGAGCAGCGCGGCGCGAAGCCCTTCTGGAACCGCGCGCGCTTCATGCATGGCAGTTCGTCAACCTATGACAAGGTAATAGAGGCGACGTCACAGCGGGATCGTCTCCGGCTGACACGCGCCTTCATTGCGGAGCAGTTCCTCGGCATCTCCATGCGCACAGCCGGGGCGAGAACACTTCAGGTCTATGAGAAATCACTTCTCTCGCTGATGTCGCCGGGAGCAGACTTGTCCGCTCTCGACGAAGCGCTCTCTCGTTTTGTGCGTCAGGCGATAGAACAGAAACCGACTTCTGCTCTCGGACGCAGCATGGCTGACGTGCAGCAACATCTGTGCCGGCTCTGCCATCCCACGGCCCGCTACATGCTGTTCGACAGCGTCATTCGCGCCTGGACGCCTGATCTGATTGCAGACATTTCGGGCGCGCGGATGGTCGTCGTCATCCGTGATCCGCGAGACATGTATGCCACCCATGTCGATCGAGGCCGCTGGAAGAAGGGTGTGGATGTCTATATCGAAGAATTGCGGAAACTGCTGGAGCAGTTCGAACGCGGGCGCCCTCTCGCCGAGGCAACCGGCCGGCTCCGCTTTGTGCAGTTCGAAGACTTCGTCACCCAGCCCCAGAAACGCGCCGAACTTCTTGAATGGCTCGGCATGGACGCTGCGGGCGCTCATTCAGTCGGAAAGTTCTTCGATCCCGAAAAATCAAAAGAGAATATCGGCGTCTATCAATCTTTCGCAGATCAGGCCGCCATCGAAAAGATCGAGAAGGCCTTCCCCGATCTTTGCATCGTTACCCCCGCCAGCGCGGCGAAAAAGGAGACAAGACCGCCGGCTGACCCTGACATACGGGTGATGACCTTCAGCGCAATGGCGACGAAGCGGCAGCAGCAGGATCTGATGAAACTCGCCGGAAAACCTGGCGAGCCGGGCTGGAAGGTTCGGCGCTTTATCACCGTCGATATGATCGAGCAAGGCCAGTACGACTTCTTCGGCCTGCAACATTGCCACACCGACACGAAGCCCGAATATAATGCCGTCGGCTTCTTTCAGAGCACGCTGCTTGAGCGCGGGATCGACTATGGCGTGCTCAATCACAGCGGCAAGTCCAATCCGCAGATCGGTGATTCTACCCCCCTCTTCTACCGGCGCGACCGCTGGCGGCCCGTTGAAGGGGATCAGGGCATGACATGGTTCGATGTTCCCGTGCCCGAGGATCAACCGGGGGGCGGCGGCCTCTTTTACATTTATTGTCTCTTTAACGAACTCAATGAGGCGGGGGAACAAACCGGTCGGCAGATTTTCGTATGCAATGTCCGCCTGCGTGACAAGCACACGGATGTACTCGATCTCTACAGGCTTCGTTGCCTTGCGATTCTTTTCAAAGAGGTCGAGCGCCGCCGCTCTCAGGGACTGCCTGTCATCGTCCTCGCGGATACGAATTGCAAGGTCGTCGACTCGCTAAGCGATCGCTTTATGCGCGGGCAGGCGGTCAGCGAGGCCGGAGAAACGTTCCCTGCCTACCCGGAGATTTTCGATGCCCTGCTCAGCCTGCATCCCGAGATGCATGGAACCGTCCGTACACAGCATAATTTCAAAAAGCCGGGCAACATATCGGGAAGCGAACGAAACGACCGGATATTCTTCTCCGGGCCGTTGTCTGTTCAGACGGCCGAGATCGTGACCTTCAACAAGGACGGCAATTTCCCCTCCTACCACTACCCGATCGCCGCAAGCTTCTCCTTCAAGGCAGAGTCCGCCACGCAATCCAACGGCTGAACACAGCCCGGCATACCCCATCAAAAACAAAAAACCGCCAGTCCGAAGGATCTGGCGGTTTTGAATTTGGTTGCGGGGGCAGGATTTGAACCTGCGACCTTCAGGTTATGAGCCTGACGAGCTACCGGGCTGCTCCACCCCGCGCCAATGCTGTAGCGCCGTCTCTTTTGCCTCGTCCGCACACGCGATCGAGACAAGAAGGTCAGGATGAGTGTGGGGTTAAGCCACTAGACGGCTCAATCGGGAAGAAGGGAATAAACGATATGTGCTTGGCAGGCCTGGCAGCGACCTACTCTTCCATGCCTTAAGACATAGTACCATCGGCGCAGAGGAATTTAACGGCCGAGTTCGAGATGGGATCGGGTGCAGGCTCCTCGCAATAACCACCAGGCCAGCAAAGAACATATCGTCAGGATTCGAATGATTGTCTTCTGTATTCAGTCGGGTCTTTTGTCTTGTCTCTCGCCGCTCAACTGAATGAGCAGAGATAAATGAGAGTAATCAAGCCAATCGAGCGATTAGTACCAGTAAGCTACATGCGTTGCCGCACTTCCACACCTGGCCTATCAACGTGGTCGTCTACCACGGCTCTCAAGGGAAAACTGGTTTTGAGGTGGGTTTCCCGCTTAGATGCTTTCAGCGGTTATCCCTTCCATACATAGCTACCCGGCTGTGCCGCTGGCGCGACAACCGGTCCACCAGAGGTATGTCCATCCCGGTCCTCTCGTACTAGGGACAGATCCTCTCAATTTTCCTACACCCACGGCAGATAGGGACCGAACTGTCTCACGACGTTCTAAACCCAGCTCACGTACCACTTTAATCGGCGAACAGCCGAACCCTTGGGACCTGCTCCAGCCCCAGGATGTGATGAGCCGACATCGAGGTGCCAAACCTCCCCGTCGATATGGACTCTTGGGGGAGATCAGCCTGTTATCCCCGGCGTACCTTTTATCCGTTGAGCGATGGCCCTTCCACGTGGAACCACCGGATCACTATGACCGACTTTCGTCTCTGCTCGACATGTACGTCTCGCAGTCAGGCAGGCTTATGCCATTGCACTCGACAGCTGATTTCCGACCAGCCTGAGCCTACCATCGCGCGCCTCCGTTACTCTTTGGGAGGCGACCGCCCCAGTCAAACTACCCACCATGCAGGGTCCCGGATCCGGATAACGGACCGCGGTTAGACATCAGTAAGGGTAAGGGTGGTATTTCAAGGGTGGCTCCACCCGAGCTGGCGCCCGGGCTTCAAAGCCTACCACCTATCCTACACATGCCGTCACTAATGCCACTGCAAAGCTATAGTAAAGGTGCACGGGGTCTTTCCGTCTGACCGCAGGAACCCCGCATCTTCACGGGGAATTCAATTTCACTGAGTCGATGCTGGAGACAGCGGGGAAGTCGTTACGCCATTCGTGCAGGTCGGAACTTACCCGACAAGGAATTTCGCTACCTTAGGACCGTTATAGTTACGGCCGCC
>Ga0207868_1001044_pt1 | contig 22453 bp, 24 predicted proteins | sample Passage237B_FD_187370 | JGI IMG/M metagenome (GOLD analysis project Ga0207868, IMG submission 187370) | Cellulose adapted compost microbial communities from Newby Island Compost Facility, Milpitas, CA, USA - Passage2 37B (SPAdes) (version 3) ... | reverse complement strand
CCCGGTTTGCCAAGGGGGCGCCGCGGCAGGATATCCTCCAGCGCGGGCGGATGACCGCCCAGTTCGCGCAAGGCGCGGTGGGCATCGACGATGCATTGCGGATTTTCGATCTGGCTGAAGGGGATGATCGTGCTGTCGGGCGTGCGCGCGCTGCTGTCATAGCATTGCTGCACATAGTTCAGCACCTGCGCCGCGTTGAAGTCATACATGCGGATCCAGACGCCCCAGATGGTTTCGTTGCTGTTGCTGAACACGCAAACGGGAATCTTCTTGCGCTCCAGCACCGTGGTATCGTCCACCTTTTGCCAGCCGTATTGCCGGGGCGCGTTTTCCTGATTGAATTCACGCACAAGTTTCAAGGGACGGTCCTGAGCCACGGTCGAATCCTTCATTCTGTCATTCTGTGAAATTGGGGAAAAATAGCGCAGCCCTTAAATTATGTCAATGCCATCGGAATTGCTTTCCCCGCCCGCCGCCTCTATAACTGTCTGGTCACAAACATTGCCGTATTTTCAACCCCCAAGGACAAGGTTTCCCGCCATGACACGCATTCTCGTCTTTCTCAGCACTTTTATTATCGTCGTTGCGGCGGCGGGCGCGCTCTATGTTTTCAGCGGCGGCGATGCCGACAAGCTGCGCCCCGGCAAAACCCCGACGCAGGCGACCAGCGCCGCGCTCCCCGTAGATGCCGAGGCCCTGCTGGACGAGGCGACCCGTTACTTCCTCGGCGAAGGCGTGACGCAAAGCGATGAAAAAGGCGCGGCACTGGTACAGGCCGCCGCCGATGCGGGCAACCAGCGCGCCATCGGCCTGCTGGGCACGCTTTACATGGGCGGCATCGGCGTGGCGCAGGATTTTGACAAGGCCAAGGAATGGCTGGCCCTGTCCAACGATCTGGAAGGGCAGGAACTCGCCGCGAACCTGATGGCTTTTGACGCCATCGTCAACAAACTGCCGCCGGAAGAAAAAGAAAAACAGATGGACGCCGCGCGCAACGCCGCGCATGAGCAGGTGCGCGCCTCCTTCATCGCCGCCCTGCATGATCTGCGCGCGTCCCAGGAAACGGCAACCGGTGCGGACGCGGAAGCGGAAACCGCAGCGGAAGCCACGGAAAATACCGCAGAGGCAAACGACGGTGCGGAAACCACGGAGGCGGAACCCTCTGCCGAATAAAGCGGCATGTCCCGTCGAAACATAAGCAGCATCAGGAAAAGCTCAGGAGAAAGCACATGGATGTAAAAGGTCTTGCAGCAGTTGTAACCGGCGGCGGTTCGGGCATGGGCGCGGAAACCGCGCGGCATCTGGCCCAAGCGGGCGCGAAAGTCGCCGTGCTGGATATCAACAAGGCCAATGCCGAAGCCGTCGCCGCGGAAATCGGCGGCGTCGCCATTGAATGCGATGTGTCGAGCGATGCTTCAGCCACGGCCGCCTTTGCCGCCGCGAAGGACGCCCACGGCCCCGTGCGCATTTTGATGAACTGCGCGGGCATTGCCCCCGCCGCGCGCGTTGTCGGCCGCGAAGGCCCGCATGATCTTGCCTTCTTTTCCAAGGTTCTGAACGTCAACCTTGTCGGCACCTTCAACATGCTGCGTCTCGCCGCTGCCGAAATGTCGGTGCTGGAGCCGCTGAACGAAACGGGGGAGCGCGGCGTCATCATCAACACCGCTTCCGTCGCCGCCTATGAAGGGCAAATCGGACAGGCCGCCTACTCCGCCTCCAAGGGCGGCGTGGTCGGCATGACCCTGCCCGCCGCGCGTGAGCTCGCGCGTTTCGGCGTGCGCGTCGTGACCATTGCGCCGGGGCTGATCGGCACGCCCATGCTGCTTTCCATGCCGCAGGAGGTGCAGGACAGCCTGATCGCCACCACGCTTTTCCCCAAACGCCTCGGCCTGCCCGCGGAATACGCCAAGCTCGCGCTGCATATCATTGACAATGCGATGATCAACGGCGAAACCATCCGTCTGGACGGCGCGGTGCGTCTGGCGCCCAAATAACATGCGGCGCGCCTTTGCAGCGGCCCTGCTTTGCCTTGCCCTGACAGGGCCTGCCGCCGGCGATGCGCGCGCGGATTTTTTCACCAATGACAAATACCAGGCGGCGGCGAAAAAAACCGCCGCGGGCCGCCTGTGCCGCAGCCTGCAACCCTTTTACTGGGAAATCGGCACCACGCAGAAGATCGAGGTCAACGGCAGTTTCGGTCAGGCCGATCCGCGCACCGGCATGCCGCTCGGCCCGCGCCAGCAAAATCTGGTCGGCAGCGCGGGCGCCTTTCTGGCCAGCGCCTTTTTGATCGAGCAGGCGCTGGAAAAACAACAGAAACTGACGGCGGCGCAGATCGACCTTTTGCGCCTGCGCTCCCCGCATACCGCGCCCGATGGCACGGATTGCACCCATGCGCTGACGGTCAAAAGCTGCTTTGGAAATATGGGCGGCGCGCGCAAAATGGAAAGCGGCAAAACCTATCCGTTCTATTTCGGCGCGGGACATATGCAAAGACTGGCCATGGATCTGGGTCTGGGCGATACCTTTGCCAGCCATTTGCGCGAAAATTTCATCGACGTTTTCGGGCGTGAAAATTACTACGGCGTATCCTATGTCTCGGCGCGGCTGTTCGACGGCATGCGCATCACGCCCGAAGGCTATGCGCGTTTTCTGCGCGATACGATGGCAGGGCGGAACAAAATGTCCGGCTTGCTGGGCAGCCATACGGTCTGCGCGTATGATGCGGGCGATTGCGCCGCCGATGTCGCCTTTACCGCCGCCCCTGCGGACAAACGCTGGCGCTACAGCCTCGGCCACTGGGTGGAAACCGACGAGACGCGCGGGCGCAACAGCTTCAGCGCCTTCAGCCGGGAGGGGTATTACGTCTGGATCAGCGCCGATAAAAAACATTACGGCCTTGTCGCGCCGCTGCGGCCGGAGCGGATGACGAAAAACGCGGCGCGGGATCTCGGCATCGATACCATCGATTGCGGCCGCGCCATCCGCGAGGCGTTTTACACCGGCATCGAACAAACGCGCAGCGAAAAACCTTGCGAAACGTCGAATACCCTGTGCTGGGACCAGAACCCGCTGCGCTGAGGCGGGCAGATAAAAACGGCGGCGCGTCGCGGCGCGCCTTTTCTGTCAAATCAGATTTTCTTCGCGCATTTGTCCATGAAGGCGGCGAGCGCCACATCCTTTTCCGTCACGCCGCCCGCATCATGCGTTGTCAGCGTCACGTCCACGCGGTTATAGACGTTGAACCATTCGGGGTGATGGTTCATCTGCTCCGCCGCCAGCGCCGCGCGCGTCATAAAACCGAAAGCCTGGTTGAAATCGCGGAAGGCGTAGGATTTATGGATAGCCTTCTTCCCCTTCTGCCACGCCCAACCGTTATTTTTTTTCAAAAACGATTCGACAGCTTGACTCTGTGATGTTTTTTTCATTGTCCGATTCTTTCCGATTCGTTATAGTGAACGCAGTTTAGCGAATTTCGGGGTTATCGTCAGTTGGAAACCAAAGCAATCTTTGTGGGATTCACTGTACCGCCGTCTCTTGAAGACATTCAGGAGATTGCGGAGAACATTGTGGATACGTTGCCGGACGGTATCGACAAGTACATTCATAAACTGAAAATACTCGTCGAGGACTTTCCGGATGACTTCATCCAGCAGGAGCTGGAACTGGAAACGCCCTTTGACCTGATGGGATGCTATCAGAGCGCGGGGCCTGCCGTCATCGGCCACCTCGGCACGAACGGCAAGCGTCAGGATACGCTGTACCTCTACCGCCGCCCCATTCTGGATTACTGGGCGGAAAGCGGAGAGGATCTGACCCGCCTGATCAACCGTGTGATCCTGCACGAGATCGGGCATCACTTCGGCTTCACGCCTGAAGACATCGAGATGTACGAGGAGGATATGTTCGGGGCGACGGCTCTGGACACCAGCGCCGGTTAAGGGGTTTTCCTGGCTGCTTTTCCTTCTTGCTCATAAAGAGAGCCGCTGTCGCAACAACAGCGGCTCTTTTTTTATTCCTCTTCGGGCCGCCCCGCCGCGTGCGGGAAATGCGCGGAAAGGCTTGCAGGACAGGCACTTTCGGCCCCTGCCCTGCCGGCGCCGCGCGGGCGAAGCGCAATAAAGCTTGTTTTACAGGCATAAAAACGCGGCTGCATTACAAAACCCCGCCGTTATTCGCAACAAAATAAAGGGCGGTTTTCTTGACAAAATCGCGATTCCGGCCTGATAATTTAATTGCGCCGATTTGATGCCGACAGCTTGCGGGCGCTTGCAAAATACAGCTAAAGCGTTGGCGGTCGAAAGCCGCCGCGTGGATCACGTCGGCGGTTTTATTATGCCGGAGGACATGCACATGAATACCCTACGCAACCCCGCCGCCCTGTTGCGGCCCGCGACACCGAAAGCCCGCCCCGCATCGGGCTGGCAAAGCACCGCGCCGCAAAATCCGCGCCTGCCCGAGCCGCTGCATATCGACGTCAACCAGCGCGACCGCGACGGTGCGACGGCCCTGATCCGCGCGGCGGAAAAAGGCGACGTGAAAACCCTGCGCCAGCTGCTGGAAAACGGAGCCGACATCAACGCCGCCGATAAAAACGGCTGGACCGCGCTGATGAAAGCCGTCAAGGGGCATCACCTGAAAGCCACCGCCGACCTGATCGCGGCGGGCGCAAATGTGCATGCCGAAACGCGCAACGGCTGGAACGTCCTGTCCATCGCCGTCAAAACCGGCGCGCCGGAAATCATCGCCCTCATCGCCAGCGTCGCGGGCGATAAATAAGCGCATGGCCCGACAAACAAAAAACGCGCCGGAACACAACCGGCGCGTTTTTTATATCGCCGCCATGGATGTCTGGGGCTACTCTATATCCTTCAGCCGCTGCTGCTCTTTTTGATATTCTTCCTGCATTTTCATGGAATACGCCCGCTCTTGCGGCGTTGTCTCCGGCCAAGGACCGGAAACCCATGCATTTTGCACGTAAACATAGAGCAAAAGGAGCATCGCCAAAATGCCAAGAACGAGACACACATCTTTATACTTCTTAAAAATGCGCTTCATTCTTCTCGTCCCGCAAGAGCTATATCACCGGCCGGCGGCCGTCAGACGGCCAGTCCCTTTTCAATCGCGCGGGACAGGCGGCGGACGAATTCGGCGGGGTTTTTGAGCGGCTCGCCCTCCACAATCCGCGCCTGATCGAGCAGCAGCAGCGTCGTATCCTTCACAAGATCGGCCGCGCTGTCATTGGCGACCAGCATTTGCAGCTTGCCGATGACGGGGTGTTTTGCGTTGATCTCGAGGATATGCTGGTGCAGGCCGTCGTAATCCTGATTTTTTTTCATCAGGCGCTGCATGTTGATATCCATGTCGTTTTCGGGCGCGATGAGGCAGACGGGACTGTCCACCAGACGCTCCGACAGGGTCACGTCCTTGACCTCCGCCACCAGAATTTCCTTCATGCGGGCAACCAGTTTTTCGGCCGCGTCCTTGTCGACGGGTTTTTCATCCTGTTTTTCCGCCTCCGGCTGCGCGGATTTGATTTTGGACAGCTCCGCATCGCCGCGCGTGACGGATTTGAAGGCTTTTTGCTTGTAGCTCATCTGGATGGGCAGCCAGAATTCGTCGATCGTATCGGTCATGAACAGCACTTCGACGCCCTTGGCGCGGAAGGCCTCCAGCTGCGGGCTGTTGCGGGCGGCCTCCACCGTCTGGGCGGAGATGTAATAGATGTATTCCTGCCCTTCGACCATGCGCTCCAGATATTCGTCGAGCGAGGTCAGGCCCGTGCCGTGCGAGGAATAGAAACGCACCACGCGGCACAACTGGTCACGGAAGGCATGGGCATCATAAAGCCCTTCCTTCACCACGGGGCCGAAAAGCGCCCAGAAGTTTTCAAAGGATTTGATATCGTCCTTTGCTTTCTGTTCCAGCTCCGTCAAAATCTTGCGCGTGATGGCGCTGCTCATTTTCGCGATCAGCGGGTTGGCCTGCAACATTTCGCGGCTGATGTTGAGCGGCAGGTCCTCGCTGTCCACCACCCCCTTCACGAAACGCAGGAAGGGCGGGATCAGCCCGTCCACGCCGTCGGTGATGAAAACGCGCTTCACATAGAGCTTCACGCCGTGATGGCGGCGCGGATCGTACAGATCAAACGGCTTCATGCTGGGGATCATCAGCAAGCTGTTGTATTCCGTGACCCCTTCCGCGCGCCAGTGCAGCGTCATCCACGGTTCGTCCAGTTGCAGCTGGCCCGATACGCTGCGGTAGAATTCCTTGTACTGTTCTTCCGTCACTTCCGATTTGTTGCGCATCCACAGGGCGGAGGCCGTATTGACCGTCACGGCCTTGTCCCCCTCGCCCATCAGGATGGGGAAATCGATGTGGTCGGAATATTTCTTGATCACGGCCTTCAGACGCTCTTCCAGCAAAAATTCCGATGCCTCGTCCTTGATATGCAGGATGATGTCGGTGCCGCGCGCATCCTTCAGGGTCTCGTCGATCGTATAGGTGCCGCGCCCGTCGGAGATCCAGTGCCATGCCTTGCTATCGCCCGCTTTGCGCGAAATCACCTCGACCTTGTCGGCAACCATGAAGGCGGAATAAAAGCCGACGCCGAACTGGCCGATGAGATTCACGTTTTTCTTGTCATCCGCGCCGAGGCTTTTGACCAGTTCCCGCGTGCCGGAATGGGCGATGGTGCCGAGGTTTTTCACCAGCGCGTCGCGGTCCATGCCGATCCCGTTGTCGGAAACGGTCACAATGCGCGCATCGGTATCGAAGGTCACGCGGATTTTGAATGCCGCATCGCCCGCAACCAGCTCCGGTTTGGAAATGGCTTCATAGCGCAAACGGTCGCAGGCATCGGATGCGTTGGAAATCAGCTCGCGCAGGAAGATTTCCTTTTCCGTGTAAAGGGCATTGGTCACAATATCCAGCAAACGGCTGACTTCCGTCTGAAACTCCATTTTCTCGGACATCTTGAACACTCCTTATAGGCATTGAATAATGTAAATTATGGCATGGCCGCGCGCTTTTCAAGCACAGCCCATGCGGGCAAAAACCTTACGGGTTCAGGCGCGCGAGATCCCAGCCGTCATCCGCGCGGCGGGAAAACAGGAAGCGGTCGTGCAAACGCCCCTCCCCTTGCTGCCAGAACTCGATTTTCTCCGGCACGACCAGATAACCGGCCCAATAAGGCGGGCGCGGAATATCCTGTCCTGCGTATTTCTGTTCAATCTCCCGCACCTTTTGCTCCAGCGCGGCGCGGCTTTCCAGCGGGCGGGATTGCGCGCTCGCCCATGCGCCGAGCTTGCTTAAGGGATGGCGGGTTTTGAAATAATCATCCGCATCGGCGGCGGGCAGTTTTTCGACGCGGCCCTCCACGCGCACCTGCCGCAACAGGGATTTCCAGTGGAAACACAGCGCGGCGCGCGGATGCGCGGCCAGCTCCTGCCCTTTGCGGCTTTCCATATTGGTAAAGAAACGAAAACCCGCCTGATCCACCCCTTTCAGCAAAACCATGCGCACGGCGGGCAGGCCATCGGCCCCCACGGTGGCCAGCGCCATGGCTTCGGGGTCGTTCGGCTCCTGCCGGCGCGCTTCTTCGAGCCAGTTCTGAAAAAAAGAAATCGGGTTTTCCGTGCGCAGGATTTCCATGGCGGCTCCGTGTCACCAACGTATGGCTGCGAAATAGCCCCCTTGCGGGGATTTATTCCGTCTTGCCGAGAACAAAACTTGTGTTAGAACGTTATATAAAGTGGAATGCGTCCAAAAACAATTCCCAAGCTATCTTCGATGAAAGGCGACCTTACGATGAAACATGGTATTATGGTATTTATGCTTGCCGCAGCGCTCGGTCTGGGCGGTTGCGCGCAGGACGGTTCCCAGCATTCCTGGGGTATGGGCACGAAACAAACCGTCGGTACGGCGGGCGGTGCGGTGCTGGGCGGTCTGGCCGGTTCCGCTGTCGGCAGCGGCAGCGGCCAGCTCTGGGCAACCGGTGCCGGCGCGTTGATCGGTGCCTTCATCGGCAGCTCTATCGGTAAATCCCTCGACCGCGCGGACATGGAATATCACCAGCAGGCTGTGAACACCGCCTATTCCGCGCCGCTGAACAAAACGATCAACTGGAACAACCCGCAAAGCGGACACAGCGGTTCCGTCACCCCCGTGAAGGAAGGCGTGAACAGCACCACGGGTCTGCCCTGCCGCCAGTACCGCCAGACGATCGTTGTTGACGGTCAGGCCGAAACAGCTTACGGCACGGCCTGCCAGAACGCCGACGGCACCTGGTCTTTGGCCAACTGATCCGGCACTTGAAGCCGAAACAAAAAGGCCATCCTGCAAGGGATGGCCTTTTTTGTTGCCCTGTTTATGGCCTTATTTGATGCGCGGCTGCATCAAAAACCGCAGGCATTGCTGATGGCGCGATAGGCATCGCCCGTGCCTTTGAGACTGTAGGTATCCGCCGTGCGCGTGCCGCGGGTGGAGATGCCGCGCACCACCATGGTGCTGCCTTTTTGAATGGCGGCGGCGAGCGCATTATCCGTTGCCTGATCGGGCGCCCAGGCCATTTCCTTTTCCGCCGGCTTGTTCGACAGGTTCGTCGCCAGCGTGTAATTTGCGCCGTCCACCGTGACGGTGACGGCGGTGCCTTCCTTCAGCGGATAGCCGACGGCGGTGCTGACCACGTTTTTGGTTTTATCGGCGGCCCAATGGGTGATGTAAAACGCAATATCGCCGCGCTTGGCGCTGGCGACGCTCGCCTCGCTCTTGGTCGGCGTGCTGGTCATGAAACAAACCTTGCCGTTGCCTTCCATGAAGCTGAAGGCTTTCCAATCACCGAAAGTGCCGATGAGGTCGGCATCCGCGCCCCGGGCGGCGGCGGGCAGGGACAGCGCAGCGGCAACCACGGCGGCGCAAAGTGTCTTTTTCATCGAAAACTCCCAAAATTCTTAACCTTATGAGCAGGTTAGCCTCTCACTGATCCAAAGCCAAGCAAAAACCGTAAAAAGAATATGAGAATTTTGTTTTAAACTTTCACCGCCGTTGACCCTATGATTGCCGCCGCCGCGCCGCACCGCCTTTCGGGCTTTTGTTTTTTACAGAGCATCTGTGCCCTGCGGGAAAAACTTGCGTCCGTCCCCGTCGGGCGCGTACAAAAGCATATGGCGCAAGCAACCACGACATCCTCCGATCTTCTCCGCGACAGCGATGCCGCCGCATCGCACGAGGCCCTGTTGCTGGCCGTGGGGCAGCAGCGCGACCGCAAGGCCTTTGCCGCGCTTTTCGCCTATTTCGGCCCGCGCATCAAATCCTATCTGATGAAACACGGCGCGAGCGAAACGGCGGCGGAGGAAATCTTGCAAAACACCTTTGTCACCGTCTGGGAAAAAGCGGCGGGATACGACCCGAAAAAGGCCGCCGCCAGCACATGGCTTTTCACCATCGCGCGGAACAAGCGCATCGACGCGCTGCGCCGCGAAAAATACATCGCCTATGACAGCGACGCCCCTGCCGTGACGCAGGCCGCCGCCAGCCGCCCCGCGCCCGACGAGGATTACGCCGATCCGCGCAGCGTGGAAAAACTTTCCGCCGCGCTGAAGGATCTGCCGCCCGAACAATCGGCATTGCTGCATATGGCGTATTTCGAGGACAAATCGCATCAGGCCATTGCCGATGAAACGAAAATCCCGCTCGGCACCGTCAAGTCGCGCCTGCGCCTGGCCCTGGAAAAACTGCGCCAGCAATTCGCCGCCGATATCCGCGAAGGAGAAGCGCCATGATCGACTTTTCCCTGCTGGACATGCTGTTGATGCAATATGCCGCGGGCGGCCTGACGCCGTCGGAGGCGCTGATGGTCGCCAGCCATGCCGCGCTGAACCCGCAGGCGCGCCGCAAGATCGCCGCCTATGAGGCGCTGGGCGGGCAGATGCTGTGCGAAAACGAAATCCGCGACGTCACGCCCGATTGCCTCGACAAGATCATGGCGCGCATCGACAATCCCTGCACCGAAACGCCCTGCCGCGAGGCGGCGCTGGCCGTCCTTGCCGAAGACACGGGCCTGCGTGACGAAATCCGCGCGCTGCTCAATGCGCATTGCAAAACGCGGCAGCGCAGCTGGACGCCGATTGCGAACGGCATCGACGTGATTTATTTGCAAGTGAGCGCGCCGCGCCGCCACCGCTTGCGGCTGGTGCGTCTGGCGGGCGGATGTCAGGTACCGCCGCACCGCCACCCCGATCTTGAAATCACGCTGGTGCTGGAAGGCGGCTTCAGCGATGCGAGCGGCCATTACACCGTGGGCGACATGCTGGTGATTGACGACCCCGCCTATGTGCACGCGCCAAAGGCCGATGCCGGCGGCTGCACCTGCCTGACCTTGATGGAAGCGCCCTTGCGTTTCCAGAGCCGCATGGTGGGGATTCTGAACCTTTTCAAACGCTTTTAACCCCGCGCCGCAGCGGTTTCGGGCGCCGATGTGCCTAAAAAGCCTTGTTTTTCCGCTTTTTCCGCTTTTTTCTTGACTTTACGGAACGAAACGGTAATTTCAGCCACTCGGACGGCTGTAACAGTCGGCCCTTAAGAATTATGGAATTTGATACAATAAACCCCAAGGACGACGACAATGGCAAAAAAAGGCCCCCGCGCGACGATTAAACTGGTCAGCCCCGATGGCGATCACGTTTACTACTCCCAAAAGAATTCGCGTAACACCACGGACAAGCTGAAACTGAAAAAGTTCAACCCCGTGAAACGCGTGCATGAAGTTTATACCGAAGGCAAAATGAAATAATTTTGCGGCCCTGCCCTTTTGCGGTAGCGGCACAAAACTTCGCAACAAAAAAGGCGGCCGCTGTCCGAGCGCCGCCTTTTTTGTTTGTCTTTTTTGTTTGTATCCTTTTTTAAAACTCAGATGATCTTCTGGATCGTATCGCCGCTGACGGGTGCCTCTTCTGCCGCCGGTGCGGGCGCGCCGCCGCCGGGCGGTTTGGGCGCGGGCGGTTTGTCGGGCATTTCAACCAGACCGTGGCCGTGGAAATAAACGCGGTCGCGGCCGCCTTCCTTGGCGCGGTACAATTCGTCATCCGCTTGTTTCAGCACTTCCTCGACAGACAGGTTATCCATGCCGGACACCATCGTCGCGCCGATGCTGACCGTTACCTTGATCGGGCTTTGCGGGCTGGAGACTTCAAAAGGTTTCGTGCCGATGCCCTTGCGCAAGCGTTCCGCCACCTGCATGGCCATGTCGAGGTTGATGTCGGGCAGGACGACCACAAATTCCTCCCCGCCCAGACGCGCGACAAGGTCGAAGCTGCGCAGGCGCTGGCTGACGCGTTCGGCAAAGGTTTTCAATACCTCGTCCCCCACCTGGTGGCCGTAGGTATCGTTGATGCCCTTGAAATGGTCGATATCAAGCATGAGGGCGCAAAGCGTTTTTTTGCTGTCTTTGTTCTTGTTCAGCAGTTTTTCCAAATGCACCATCAGATAACGGCGGTTGAACAGGCCGGTCAGGCTGTCGGTGAGCGCGAGCGACAGGCTTTGTTCATAGTTGGAGCGCAAGCGGTTCTGGTAGCGCTTGCGGCGGATTTGCGTGCGCACGCGGGCGAGCAGTTCGTTGCGGTCCACGGGACGCAGAATGTAATCATGCGCGCCGATTTCCAGCCCCTGCGCGATGCGTTTCATGTCGCCTTCCTCCGCCACCATCAAAATGGGGACGGAGCGCGTGCGCTCGTTGGAGCGCAGATGGGAACACAGGCGCAATCCGTCCTCGTTCTCCAGATTAAGGCTGACGGTAATCATGTCGAATTCGTGGCGCTGCGCCAGCTCCATGGCCTGTTCGCCGCTGCGCACCGCCATGATTTCATCATCGTCGCGTTTCAGCGTTTCGATGAATTTGTCGCTTTCAAAGGCTTTATCCTCGATCACCAGCACGCGCGCCTTTTCCGACGGCTCGGCAAGGAAGGTGCCCTTGTTGCCGACGAAGCCGAACTGGTTTGCGGTGTTTTCGCGGATACGCCATTCGTCCACCGTCATTTTCAGGCGCACAAGGGAGCGCACGCGCGCCATCAGCGCGATATCATTGACGGGTTTGGAAAGAAAATCATCGGCCCCCGCCTCCAGCCCGCGCACGCGGTCGGTGGCATCGGTCAGCGCCGTGACCATTACAACGGGAATATGCGCGGTGGCGGGGTTGCTTTTCAGGCGCTGGCAGGTTTCAAAACCGTCCATGCCCGGCATCATGACATCGAGCAGGATGATGTCGGGGCTTTGCGCCTCGGCTTTCTGGATGCCCTCGGCACCGCTGGTCGCGGTGATCACGTCAAAATATTCGCCGCTCAGCTTGGCTTCCAGCAGTTTGACGTTTGGCAAAATGTCATCGACGACAAGAACGCGTGCTGTCATGGTCTTTCGAATATCCTGCCGGTGGTTGAATTGCGGCAGCTCCCCTACATTACACCCTAAAGCAAAATGTTAAAGGAAGCCTTACCCGATTTAAAGCCTTATTTTCTAAAGATTATTTTTCGAGGTGCTTTTGCACCACTTGCATAAAATCGGTAATGGAAATGGGTTTGGATACATAATCTTCGCAGCCGCCCTGACGGATCTTTTCCTCGTCCCCCTTCATGGCGAAGGCCGTGACGGCAATCACGGGGATGGCTTTCAGCTCCTGATCGCTTTTCAGCCATTGCGTGACCTCCAGCCCCGAAACTTCGGGCAGCTGGATGTCCATAATAATGAGATCGGGTTTCTGGTTGCGGGCCATATCCAGCACCTGTCCGCCGTCACGCGTCTTGATGGTGTCATAGCCATGGGCGCCGAGGAGATCTTCGAACAATTTCATGTTCAGCTCGTTATCCTCGACGATCAGCACTTTCTTTTTCATGCGGCGTCTCCCGTACTTACATCTACGTTATACGCGGCAAAGTGTTAAGAAGTGGTTAACCTGTTATGAAATCCCGTTGAATCTCAAAGGCATTTCGGAGCCTTTCGGAGGCATTGCGGGCCGGCCTTTTCGCTCAGGGGCATTTGCGCGCGGGCAGCGGCTCCAGCGCGGTCAGGCGCTGTTCGACCTTGAAGCTTTTGTAATCCACCAGCACATGGCTGACCACGCTGTTGTCGTGCAGGATAATGTCCATTTCATAAACGGGAGTCATGCTGTCTTTTTTCATCAGCGGGAAAACGGCCATGCGCACCGGCCATGCCTGGGGGGACAGCAAGGATGTGTCCAGCGTCTCCCCCTCCTTCACGGCGGCGGGCATATACGCGGCGATCTCGGCAGGGGTCAGCCTGTCGCCGATGAAAACGCTGACCTCGATCGGCCCGTCGGCATCGGTGCCGTCAAACATGACGGCGTTGAAAAAACGCTCGCCCGCCTGCGCGCGTTTCACAATCTCGCGCACATGGCCCGTGGGCAGGAAATAGCCCTGCGGCAAGGTGAAGGACAGATCATCCGGCCGCACGTATTCGGCGGTGGCGCCGCCATCTGCGTCGCGCGCGACGGAACCGCGCAAAAGCTCCGTCACCACGCCGTTTTCCTGACGTTCGGAGCTGAACTGGAACTGGCTCTGGTCCTTGGCTTCCCATGCGACGTAATGGCTGGTGTTCACCAGCGGCTGACGCTCCGGATAATAATAGACAACCGTGAAGCGGTGATCGGTCGTCCAGGCGTCGCAGGCATCATCTTGTTCGTAAAACATATTGCCGCGAATATCCGTGACTCCCGCGCCGGAAGTAACGGAAACCATGGCGAAATCATACAGCGCCTTGTGCGGCACCACGGGGCGCGCTTCCGCCTGCGGCACGGGCGGCGTCAAGGCCGCCGCACCCGTCTGCCCGACAAGAAGCCCCAGCACCGCCATGCCCGCCCCCGCCGCGAGCGAGAACAGCACAGAACGGGTAACGGTCGCACGGTTACGGGGGGAGTGATGCATGGTGTAGCGCCCTTGATGAAACAATTCCTGTGGCCATCATCATATCAAATCTAGGCGGGGGTTTGGCAAAAACAACCGCGCGGGGGCGGAAAGCCTTGCCCGCCGCCCCTGTCCCGCCGCCCGGCTTTTTTTACCGCAGGCGACAGGCCGCACCGCCCGCCCCCTATATCAACCATTTGAATTATCAGCATATTGCCCGCCGCGCCGTGTAATCTGAAAACTGGCACGGCTTTCGCATGAAAAGGGGCAGGGAAACATTCAAACGTAGGGATCCATCATGAACACGCCATCTGCCGAAATCCTGTTGCCGGAAGAGCTTCTCCATGCCTTTGCCCTGCCGTCGCACGACAGCCTGCGCAGCGCCGCCGCCAAACGCCTGCAACAGGCGGAAGACCGGTTGGCCGCCGCCGAGCGCCTGATCGCGGAGCAGGAACGCCGCATCCGCCAGCTGGAAGAACTGGCCGATAGCGATATGCTGACGGGATTGCTGAACCGCCGCGGCTTCGAGCGGTTTTTCCATGCGGAACGCGCGCGCATGCAGCGCCACCACGGCACGGGCGGCTATCTTTTGCTCATCGACCTTGACCTTTTCAAACACATCAACGACACGCACGGGCATCCCGCGGGCGATGCCTGCCTGAAGGCCGTGGGCCATATCCTTTCCGGCTTTACGCGCATTGTGGATGCCGCCGCGCGTTTCGGCGGGGATGAATTTGCCGTGCTGCTGACGCAGACCGATGCCGCCCGCGCCGCCGCCCGCCTTGATACCCTGCGCGACATGCTGAACAACCTGAGCGTGACATGGAACGGCCAGGCCCTGCGCCTTGGCGCCAGCATCGGCGGTGCGCCGCTTGCCGCCGGCGTCACGCTGGCGGCCGCCTATCAGGAAGCCGACAAACAGCTCTACATGGACAAGCTGCGCCGCAAGCGCACGGCCTGACCGTTTTTTCGCTGAACCCGTATCCGGAACGGATACCCCCACCCCGCCCAACAAAAAAGGCGATGCAGAACGCATCGCCTTTTTTATTTCCTGCCTGTCGCAATAGTTATTTCGGCCCGATCGATTTCCGCGGCGGCGTATCGGTATTGACAGGGGTTTTTCTGGCCTGATAATCGGCGATCGCCTTTTTCACGCGCGCCAGCGTATCGGCGTAATCGCCGGTGTGCAAAATGCCGATGCCGCCTGCGGCGTTCCATTCGTCGATATTCTTCTGACGGTCATCGACGAGGATATGATGCGGGCGGGCAAGCAGATGCTTGTCCATCGCGCGGCAGATGATGAGATCGTTCAGTCCCCATTTGCCGAACTGCGATTCCACCCATTCCGCCTTGCCGCGATAGCAGCCGGCAGACAGCGTCGGCGCGGTCAGCATGCGCACGTTGCCGAGTTTTTTCATGTCGTTGTAAAACGCTTTCATGCCGTCATAGGCGGGCATGCTGGCCCACCAGCCGGAATCCAGTTCATCCCATTTCGGCTTGCCCTGCGCGTCGTATTTTCCCTGATTGCGCGCATGTCTGTCGAAATCCGACAGCACCCCGTCCATATCCAGAAAGACTTCAAAGGCGGCCTTGGGGCGCGCCACGCGCTTGTTGTATTCTTCGTCAGACAATTTGCCCACGGTTCATCTCCTCCTGTTTTATTTGCCGGGCTTGGATGCGGGAACGGGTTTTTGTGCCGGTTGCGGCGTGTTTTGCTGCTCGGCAGCGGGTTTTTGCATGCCGGCCAGTTTTTCCGTCGCGGTTTTGAGCAGCGCGGGGTTGTTCAGCTCGTCAAAGCTTTTGACCGTGACGGCATCGCGCCCCGTGGCGTAGTTATGCGCGATAACGGTGCAGGTTTTCGACTCCATATTGAAAGCCGTCGTCAGGCGATAGCCCTGATCGCGCAGAATGCTGACATGCGCGATTTCCTGATCGCCGGTTTTTTGCCATTGCGGCACCTTGGCGTCAATATGCGCCTGAATGATGCGGCGGGTAGAAAATTTCTCGTAATGCTCGGCAATATCCAGCACGCTGTTGCCCTCCGCATCCTTCAAATAGGTGCGCGCGCCGCGGTCCAGCAGGAAACGCGCCGTCGCATCATCGCCGTTGCGGGCGGCATAGAACAGCGGCGTCCAGCCGTCCTTGTCCTGCACATCCACCGCCGCGCCGCGGGCAAGCAGCGCCTCGGCCAGCGGCTTGTTTTTACGCGCGACGGCATAGGCATAGGCGGACATTTTGCGGTCGCCCGGCGCATTCACATCCGCGCCCGCGTCCAGCATCATGTGGATGATCTGCATATCCCCCTTGCGCAGGGCGAGCCAGAAGGGCGTGATGTCGTGATAGCCGTATTTCCGGTTGGGGTCGGCCTTGGCCTCCAGCAGCAGGGCGAGGATTTTGGTATCGCCCTTTTCAATCGCCTTGGGCAGCGGGCCGTCATAAGACCAGGTGAGCTTGTTCACATTCGCCTTGTTCGCAATCGCGCGGGCGACTTTTTCGGCATCGCCTTTTTCGACGGCCTCCATCAGGCGGCGGTCGCGTTCCTCCTGCGTGGTCATGAAATCGCCGATGGATTTCATCACTTTGGAAAAACCGTTTTTAAAAGCCGTCATGCGGTCGCGAAACGTCATGGGAAAATCCTTATATCACGCAAAATCTTTTGGCGCTCTTTCGCCCGCGCCGCCGGACACGTGCCCGCGCGCCCAAGATCGCCTTTATCCTGTCCATGGGGGACTCTAGGCAATCATGCACGTTATGTCAATATATTGCGTAAAAGTAAAAAGGGCGCGATATCAGATATTTAACGCATCGCGCAGCTTCCACCAGAGGTACATGGCCTGCGCGCCGTAGCGCCCCAACTTGCCGCCCGCATAGGACAGGCGGAAATCGGCAAAGGCGCGATAGCCCTGATCGCCCGAGGCAATTGCCGCCGCCATGACCTCCCCGCCGACGGTGGTGGGCGCCAGGCCGTGGCCGCCGAAGCCGGTATTGTACCAAAGCCCTTCCTCCAGACAACCGATAAGCGGCATTTTATGCAGCGCGTAGCACAGCAAACCCGACCAGGCAAAGGCGGGGCGCACCATGCCCTTCAGCTGCGGATAGATTTTCAGCAGATCCGCCGTCATCGCCTCGGCAATGTTTTCGGGATGCGCGAAAAGTCCGACGCGTCCGCCCCAGAGCAAACGCCCCTCCGGCAGGCGGCGGTAATAATCGCTGCAAAAACGCGTGTCATAGAGCGCGTGTTTCGTATTGATGGAAATGGCATAGGCCTCTTCGGGGATCGGCTCCGTCACCATGATGTAGGTTTGCACGGGGATCGCCGAATAGGCGAGGCGTTTGTCCAGCGGCGCGCCGTAAATGGCGGTGGAGAGGACGACATCCTTTGCCTTCACCACGCCTGCCGCCGTTTTGACATGCCATTCGGCGCCGATGCGTTCCTTGCCGATAACGGTGCTTTGCTCGAAAATCTGCCCGCCTTTGCGCTCCGCCGCATGGGCAAGGCCGCGCAGGTATTTCAGCGGATTCATCTGGAAGTCATGCGGCGAGAAAATGCCGTCGTAATATTTGGTGGTGCGGCAATGTTCGCGCACCTGTTCACGCGGCCAGAATTCAAAGCCGAGGTCAAAGTAATCATTCGCGCGGTTGATGGCATCCACCAGCTTGCCGGGATTGTCGCGCCATGACACGGTCAGCACGCCGTCGATGACGGGTTCGCAGTCAATCTGTTCGTCCACCATGCGCTTGCGCACCAGTTTGCGCGCGTTTTTGGTGAGGTTGACAAGGCTTTTCGCCTTTTCCAGACCGCAGGTGCCGACAAGCGATGCCTCGCCCGCCGCATAGCCCTTGGCGACAAAGCCCGCATTGCGCCCCGATGCGCCCCAGCCGATGCGGCCGGCCTCCAGCAGCACCGCCTTCTTGCCGCGTTCTTGCAAACCGAGCAGCGTATTCACGCCCGCCAGCCCGCCGCCGACGATGCAGACATCCGCCTCCACCACGCCGGACAATTGCGGCCAGGTGCGGTTTTCGGTCAGCGTGGATGCGTAATAGTTGCCGTCATAGCCGGAGAGAAGAGACATGGCAGGTATCACCTTTTTTTCTTGTTATTCTTGAAGCGTTTTAAACAGAGGTTCGGGAAGGGCGCGGCCGCTAGGTCGCGGGCGGGTGGAAATCGCCGCGCGCGGGCGGGCGGCGTTTGGGCGGCGCGGGTTTGCGCGTTTCGGGGGCTTGCGGCGGCGGCAGGTTGTGCGCGGCGGCGGCGAGTTTTTCCACATCGATTTCGCGGATGAAATCCGCTTTGCGGTAGAGCGGTATCTTGCGGTATTCCTCCAGCACCTCGCTGCGGAACTGCGGGTCTTTGTAAAACTCCTCGCGCGATACGGCATAGTAATGCGGCGCGGTGAACATCTTGCGCACTTCCGGCCAGTGGCGTTCCAGCGTCATGACAAAACGCCGTGCCGCATGCACCTGTCCGACGCCGATGACGGAGGCAATCGCCCCCTTGCCTTTTTCCCGTTCCAGCAAAGCGCGGGTGAAAACGACGTTTTCGCCCGTATTGGTGGCCTGATCCTCGGTCAGGATCGCCGCGGCCGGCACGCCGCGCTGGATCAGCACGTCGCGCATATGCGCGGCTTCCGTCAGGCCGTTTTTATCGGGCACGCCGCCCGTCACCACGATGAGGCCGGTATAGCCGCGTTCATACAAATCCGCCGCATGATTGGCCAGCGCCGCGCGCCGTTGCGCGTTCTGGCAGCCGAAAACAATGCAGACATCCGCGCGCGCAACCGGCGTTTCAATTATCATGTACGCGCCGATTGTTTTCAGGAATGCCTGCGAAAGCTTACCCATGAACGGCCCTCATGCCTGTTACCCCGCTGCCTTCACCGGCTCTGCCTTGTCGTCGCCGGCGGCGATTTTCTTCGGCAGATCCAGCTTGATGTGCACGTCGCGCAATTGTTGCGGCTCGGCCTCGCTCGGCGCGCCCATCAGCAGGTCTTCGGCCTGCTGGTTCATGGGGAAGGCAATGACTTCGCGCACATTCGGCTCGTTCGCCAGGAACATGACCATGCGGTCGATCCCGAAAGCGCAACCGCCGTGCGGCGGGGCGCCGAATTTGAAGGCGCTGTACATGCCGCCGAATTTCTTTTCCACCGTGCCTTTCGGGTGGCCCGCGATTTCAAAGGCGCGTTCCATCGCTTCGGGGATATGGTTGCGCAGGCCGCCGGAGGCCAGCTCCACGCCGTTCAGCACGCAGTCGTATTGCACGGCCTTGATCTTCAGCGGATCTTCGTTGTTCAGCGCATCCAGACCGCCCGCCGGCATGGAGAACGGGTTGTGGGAGAAATCCACCTTGCCCGTTTTTTCGTTGATTTCGAACATGGGGAAATCGACGATCCAGCAGAAAATGAATTTCGACTTGTCGATGATATCCATGTCTTCGGCGATTTTGTTGCGCGCCTTGCCGGCAAGGGCGGCGGCTTTCGCCTCCATATCGCACACGAAAAAGACGGCGTCGCCTGCCTCCGCGCCCGTCAGCTGTTTCAGCTGCTCCTGCGCGGCGGCGGGGATGAATTTCGCGATGGGGCCTTTGCCCTCCGCGCCTTCAAACACGACATAGCCAAGGCCGACGGCGCCCTCGCCCTTCGCCCAGTCGTTCAGCTTGTCAAAGAAGCTGCGCGGACGGTCGCCAACCTTCGGCGCGCGGATGGCGCGGACAACGCCGCCTTTTTCCAGCACGCCCTTGAAGGCCTTGAATTCCACATCGTCGCGGGCAAAAACGGCGCTGACATCCACAATCTTCAGCGGGTTGCGCAAATCCGGCTTGTCGGAGCCGTAGGTCAGCATGGCCTCGTCAAAGGCAATGCGCGGCCAGGGGGCCTTGTTGACCTCGAACTGCGTGCCGGTGAAGCCGGAGAATTCCTCGAACGTGCCGCCGATGACGTTTTCCATGACGTTGAAAATATCATCCTGCGTCACAAAAGACATTTCCATGTCGAGCTGGTAGAACTCGCCCGCCGTGCGGTCGGCGCGCGCGTCTTCATCGCGGAAGCACGGCGCAATCTGGAAGTAGCGGTCAAAGCCCGACATCATCAGCAATTGCTTGAACTGCTGCGGCGCCTGCGGCAGGGCGTAGAATTTGCCGGGATGCAGGCGGGAGGGCACAAGGAAGTCGCGCGCGCCTTCGGGTGAAGACGCCGTCAAAATCGGCGTCTGGAATTCGCGGAAGCCCTGCTCCGTCATGCGGCGGCGGAGAGACGTCACGACATCGCAGCGCAGCATGATGTTTTTATGCAGCACGTCGCGGCGCAGATCGAGGAAGCGGTAGCGCAGGCGCACGTCCTCGCCATAGGGCTCGTCGGAATTGACCTGCAACGGCAGCATGTCGGTGACAGGCGCGGAAAGCAGCCTGAAGCTGCGCACCTTCACCTCTATCTCGCCCGTGGGCAGGTGTTTGTTGACCGTTTCGGGCGTGCGCGCCAGCACCTCGCCCTCGACCATGATCACGTTTTCAAGGCGCAGTTTTTCGATTTCGGCAAAGGCGGGATTGTCGGTATTGATCACACATTGCGTCAGGCCGTAATGGTCGCGCAGGTCGATGAACAACAAACCCCCGTGGTCGCGTTTGCGGTGGATCCAGCCGGAAATTTTGACGGTCTGGCCTTTATCCGCCGCGCGCAGCTGGCCACAGGTATGGGTACGATAGGCGTGCATTTTATCCTCTATGTCTGCAATGTGCCGAAATGACGCATAGTTTTACCAGAAAACCGAATAAAAACAAATGCACAAGCACCGCAACCGTCATGAAAATAGCATATTTATTTACATAAATCAAGCATGCCGCGCCCGTGGCCGCCTGGCCGGGGTTTCAGCGCAGAAAATCGTGCCACAACCGGCCAAAGCCGTAGACCGCGATGAAATAGGCCAGCCCCGCCACCATCAGCAGAATGACGGCCGCCTCCGCACGGCGCTGCCACCCTGCCGGCCGCCGCTGTAGCTCCCGCGGAATGCGTCCGCGCTTTTTCAGGCGATGCCAGCGCAGGCACATAAGAACCACAGCACCCAGCGCGGCGACCAACCCCGCCGCCGCCATGCCGCCGGTTGGCGTGAATGTTCTGTATGTCAGATACGCATACAAAAAAACCAGCACCAGCACGATGGCGCCCACACCCACCGCAATGAGCGCGCCAAGGGCCGCCCCGTAGCTGTGAAAAACACCGAACGTATCCTGCGCCGCCGTTTTCGGGTCATAGACAACCTTGACGTTTTTCATCTCTTCCGCACGGCGGGCAGCCTGCATCAGCTTGCGCGATTGACCGCGCGTCAAATGCCGCGCGCGTTGCGGGGTGACAAAGGAATTTTTCTCGTAAACGGCTTTTTCAGCGATAAGCGCTTTATGCGCGCGCCACGCACGCACCCCGAAAAATGCACTGAGCACCGCTCCCGCCCCCAACCATAGCCACATTTCCGGCGGCCCGGCGAGCGTCTTCCCGCCTTTTTCATGCACCTCCTGCCAGATCACCAGCGGCACAAAAATGCACATGATAAAAACGATAAAACATGCTTCACGTATGATGGCATTGCGCTTCAGACGGCGCAAAATGTCTTCGTATATTTCGTTCATGCCTTGCCCAATCCTTTCTGCCCGCGCCTCATTCCCGTTCTTTCACGGACGGCACGTAATCATCCACGGAAGTGCCGAAGGGAGAATAACTGACGGCGAAGGTCAGGTTTTTGCCCTCCTTCAGTGCGGCGACGTAAGTTTCGGGATCGCGGATACAAAAACGCCTGTTCTCCGCCTGAAACACAAGGCAGGGCTGTTCGCGCGGGGGAAATGCAACCTGATGCGTTTCCATGACAGTTTTGCCCGTCAAACCGTGGGCCATATGGGACAGGGCATAAAGCGGCAGCGCCAAAAGCAAAGGAACGCCCGCAAAAAAACCGGCCAGTATAAACATCCGCTCCAGAACTGTTTTGCGCGCCATTTCACGGGCGAAGCCTTGCGGGTTGCGATGTATGCGTGCGGCCATGCCCCAGAGACAAAGCGATACCGCCAGCCCCATAACAAAAAAGCCGATTTTGTAACTCAGCACACCCGGATAATAGGAAAGGCGTAAAAAGAACAAACAAATAAAGCCGTATAAAGTCAAAGCCGTCCAGACAAGAAGCAGCACCCACTGCCCGTATCCGGCCTGGCCTGCCCGCAGGCGGCGGAATTGCCGGCGAAGGTCTTTTTTGTCTTCCTCAGACAACGGCACGTATGTTTCTCCCACATAGCCGCCGCTGCCGCGTCTTCTGCCTTCCCCTCCGGTCACCGTGCGACGCACAACGGCAGGCACGGGTTTGTCGTCCAGAAGAAAAGCCGCCTGCGCCGCCACGGCATCGTCTCCCTTGTGCCGCACGGCGGCTTCCGTTGCGGCCTCCAACACGCGGTGGCGCCGCGACCGCACAACAAACGGCGCCGCAAGGATGGGAATGCCGATCCATATCCATTTTTCCCAGATCGCCAGCATCGCAGCCGTGCTGATTTGCGACAGCGTGGCCGCCGCCAT
>Ga0207868_1001042_pt1 | contig 22493 bp, 16 predicted proteins | sample Passage237B_FD_187370 | JGI IMG/M metagenome (GOLD analysis project Ga0207868, IMG submission 187370) | Cellulose adapted compost microbial communities from Newby Island Compost Facility, Milpitas, CA, USA - Passage2 37B (SPAdes) (version 3) ... | reverse complement strand
GATATGCCATGCTTAGCCGCACCCTTAATTTCTGGGAGTTCAATCCTTCCGAAGCAAGCAACTCCAACTTCCAAAGAAGGTTGCGAGTTTTGGCCTGATGCGCAGCTTGTTCGCAGATGGTAGCATCCACCACCACTCTTCCGACTCTGATCTGTATTCTCGCCTTCGATCAATCCAATCGACTGGCCGTGCGCAAACTCGGCTCGAAAGCCGGGCTGGCCTTTACCGGCACCGATCTCGCCATGGCCACCGCCCGGCTCGAGTCGGCGTTTTCCGCTCACACGCATCCGGTGGAATACTACACCGTCAGCGCCGCCGGCCGCACACATCAGGTCCATTTCTGCCAAATCGAAGGCACTCCGGCTGACAGCGAGATCGAGTTCTTCTCCATCGAATCACTCGAAGCCAATCCCAATATGCTCGCGCCGTCGTTGCGCGCCATCTTGGCGGAAATCGACCCGCACCTGATTTCGATTCCCTACCTGCACATCGGCGAAAACGATTTCATCTACAAATTCCGACCGGAAAAAGAACGCAACGCGTCCATCTACGCCAACGACCCCGAATCCAGTGCGCTCTATCAATCCAAGCTGTGCGAGTTGATCAAACTACGCGCCCGCACGCATGAACGCTCGGCCACCGATCCGGTGGAACTCGATTTCGGCGCCGCCACTTACCTGATCCCGAGCCATTTCGGATTTTGTCTTGGTGTTAAAAACGCCATCGAACGCGCCTACGAAACGCTCGCGGCCAATCCCGGCCGCCGTGTGTTCATGCTTTCGGAGTTGATCCACAATCCGTTCGTGAACGCCGACCTGCTGCGTCGCGGTCTCACTTATCTGCAGACCGACAAAGGCATTCCCTTTACCATCAACGGCAAGCCCGCCACAGCCGATCCGGACGCGCCCTTAATTTGGAATACACTCACACCCGACGACATCGTTATCATTCCCGCCTTCGGTGCGACTGATGAGGACAAGCGCAAACTCGTGCGCAAAGGCATCGCCGTCTGCCAATACGACGCCACGTGTATGCTCGTGGAAAAAGTCTGGAAAGCCGCGCGCAGCTACGGCCGCGCCGGCTACACCGTCATTATTCACGGCAAAGCCGAACACGAAGAAACCAAGGCAACCTTCTCCAACACCCGCCGCTACGCCCCTGCCTTGATCGTGCGCGATCTCGAAGAAATCAAACAACTGGGCCGAATCATCAGCTCGAACGATCCGGCAGTGCGCGCGGAATTTCACACACTCTTCGCCGGCAAACATACGCCCGGCTTTGACGTTGAACGCGACTTGCAACGCGTGGCCGTGGTCAACCAGACCACGCTGCTCGTCAACGAAACCCGCGCCATCATCAATTACCTGCGCGATCTCTTCGTCAGCATCTACGGTCCGGAAGCCGCCGAGCATGTGGGTGGCAGCGGACGCAACGACACGCTGTGCTACGCCACGCAGGTCAATCAGGACGCTTTGGCCAAGGCTCTTTCTTCGCCTCTTGACGCTGCGTTTGTCATCGGCGGCAAGAACTCATCCAACACTTACCAACTCTATCGCCTCTGCGCGCAGACCTTGGGCGACAAGGCCTACTTCATTCAGTCTGAAGCCAATATCCTCTCTCTTAATGAGGTAGAGCACTACGTTTTCCCATCCATGCACGCCGGTCGACTGACCGGTAAAACCGAAATCCGGTCGCTATGGGACAATGCCACCGGTCCGAAGCGCGTGCTCATCACCGGCGGCGCTTCGTGCCCCGACGGAATCATTCAGCAAGTCGTAGTTCGTCTGAACTCCTTGCTACCCCAGGAGAACCTGCGCGCGCTGGACGCTGTGATTGCTGATTTTCAGCCGGCATAAAAAAGGCAGCGGGAAACCCGCCGCCTTTCAAATCTGGTTTAGTTTTCGCTCAGAACTTGAAGTTCAAGCCAGCGCGGAAACCCTGCAGCCGAGAGAGATCAATGTCGGTCGTGTAGCTGTTTCCATTTTCCGTGATCGTCGAGGTGTATTCGCCGCTCGTCTGGTAAAACGCACCGGCATACAATCCGGCCCGCTCAGTGATCAAATACTCCAGTGTAGCATCGACATAGTAACCGGTCAGCACCTCTTCATTTGATTCGCTAACAGTGGTCGCAATCGGGTCGGCGACATCAGGGAAGAATGTCTGCGTCACCTCATAGTTGGTGCCTGAATACACCAAGGTCGGCCCCGCGCTAACGCTTAACCGGAAATTGTTGGACACATGATAAATCAGGGTCGGGCCAAGCCGAACCGTCAGATAGGTGCCCTTGAGGCGCCAAGCATTGAACACTTGGGTGTCATTGGTCACTGTAGAGGTTGCCCGGCTGTCGGGTTTCTGTCCGAGAAAAACCGTGGTATCGATGATATTGCCGTCCTCATCAACTGTGGCAGATGGCGCGGCATAGGGCACGGTGTCAGGCAAAGTCTGACCATCCAAAGAATAGGTATCGGTTACGGTCGTGATCGTGGCGCTGACATTGCGCTGCGCGGCCGAAGAGATGCCGTTGATGCCAACACCGGCGAAAAGCTTCCATTCTAATTTCTTGCCGATCATACCCATGTCACGCGACAGGACGAGTTCGGTGCCGAGATTCGCACCGGTGTCGCGCTGCGCAATCGTGCTATTATGCACCGACGCGCTGTAGAGATGCATTTCGATGGCGTCACCGTCATCCGTTACCTGTCCGCCAGCGACGTAACCCCACGTATCCGTTTTACCATCCGTGGCATTTTCCCGGGTATCCCGTTGCACGACGCCGTCGTGATAAATACGGACCACACCAGTCGCATCCACATCGACAAGATTCTGCGTAAAGGGAATCGAACCGCTGCCGCCAAAGCCCACCGAGGCGCCGTCCAAGAGTCGTGTGCCTACGCTCAACGAGAACTTAGGCTCCACGTAAAAATCATCCAGATTGAAGTCAGGGATCTCATCCTCGGGATTTTGGGCATAAACCGACGCAGTCAGGCCGAGGGAGAGAATCAGGAAAAAACGCTTCATAAGTGGGTCAATGGGTCAGAGGTCTGACGGCAATAAATGAAAAAGGTTGCACAAGATTTGTGCCGCCAAGCCGGGAGTCAATGGAGGATTCCGACCCTTATTCGTTAAATTCGTCCCTCTGGGAGGCTGCCTCATGCTCGGCCTTAAGGGCCTCGGCCGCCGCTGGATCAATCGCCGCCTCGCGTTCCTTCAGGCGGCGCTCCCATGCCTTCAATCCCTCCGCCTTATGCTCCAGCTCGGTTTCCTTTTCTTGCTGAGACTGAACTTTTTCAAAAAGCGTGTTTTCGCTCTCCTCCAGAAACTGCTCCCGCTCGCGGATCTGCTGTTTCATTTCGCGAAGTGAAGCCTCCTGCTTTTCCAATTCGGCCTTGAACTGCTCCAAAGCCGCTCGCTCTTCCGGACTCGCGCCCGTTCGCGCCGGCACTTGTTCCTGCCGGGCTTTGAACAGCCGCTCACGCGCGGCCAGCAGTGCCTCGCCTTCGGCGAGATCGCGTTTTCTTTCTGTCAGTCGCGCCTCGGCCTCGACGACCGCACGCTCCCGGTCTTCCAATAACGATTCCAATTGGCGCAGCGATTTTTCCAAATCCCTGATGCGCTCCTCATCCAATGTGGCGGGTTCGCCCCACGGCGTGCGGGTTGAGCTCACGAGCGCCTTGATCGAGTCACGAGCCGTCGTAGAGGCTTCGGACACCTCAAGCCCTGATCGCCGGCGCAACCGTAACGCGGGCGGCATAGGCGGCTTGGCTGCCACACTGATCTTCTGCTTCGAGTCGCTGATCATGTTCGATTACCTTCCGAACAGTCGGGAGAAAAATCCCTTTTTCTCCGGCTCTGCTTTTTTCGCGCCGACCAACGGCACCAAAATGTCGATCACGCGAGCTTCCGCTTCGGTGTTGTTGAGCACCATAACTTCTCGCGACAAATCCGCCCCGCCTTCGATCTTCGCGCGCAGTGCCGTCAATTCATCGGCAAAATATTCGAGCGCCGCAGCTGTCCGATCCGTCGCATCGCCCGATCTACTGACCTGCGCAAGGCACTCGATCAAGTGCAGCCCTTTCGTGCCTGCACGATACGGCAGCAGCGCGGCCAACCCCGCCTCATCCACATGCGACAGCGCGTTAAGCAACGAACGAAAATCACCGCCAACGATGACGTTTCGCGACATGCTTTGCGCAAACTTCGCGAACTCGCCGAGCGTGGAAAGTTTTTCCAAACCGCAGAAGTCGCGCGTATCAGCATCCAGTCCCGTGAGGCTGATGGGAAACGATTCCGCTATGCCCAGTTTGGCGAGGTTCTTGAGTAGCGGATTCTCACGCTCCGCCGTGACCTCGGCCTGCTGGACCATATCGCCAAACGGATCATCAAAGGCCAACGTGTCCTTCAGGATCGAGATGAGCAGATCAATCCGATCCGGATAGCCCTTCAAGCGAAGCAACTCGGTCACTTCATCGAAAGTAAGATCAATGTAGGACGCCGGCGTTTCATCCGCGCTTTTGATGGGCCAGTCCGGGCCTTCGAGATTTTGCGCCAGACTGCTGAGCGAAGTGTCCACCATGATGGACGACGCGAACGCAGCGCGCACTTCATCCCAATCCTTGGCAGTGTAAGCGAGTGTATTGGACATGATGTGACTGGTTGAGGGTTATGAGCTGATCGGCCCCATGCGGATAATCTCATCGGCGAGACGGCGATAGTCCGTGATAACATTATCCTGCGAACCGTCGTCCGATTCCTGCGCGAGCAAGGCCACGGGCAGGCCCAACGTTACGGCGCGGCGAACCACCATCGCGTCACGAATCTGCGTCTGAAATATCTTCGCGTCCGCCGCCACGCGTTTTGCCGAGCGATACTGGTTAAGCCGAAGCTGCATGCGCATTTTCGGCACCTCAATGTCCACGCCGGTCTTGATCGAGTTAAACACGATGCCACGCACCTGCGCTGCAGGCCCCATCGAAGCTTGGCGAAAGCTCGCCGAAATTTGGTGAAACCGGCTCAACTTATCCACGAGCAGCGTAAAGCCGATCAGACTCAACGCATCAGGATTCGCCGGCACGATGATCTCGTTGCAACTAAACACACCGCATTGCGAAGCGCGCAGAATGTTCGGCGGACAATCGAACAGGATATAATCATACCGATCCTCAATCTCTGCGAGTTGCTGTTGAAAAATGAGGTAATGCGGCAGCTTCGGATCACCGGTATATTCCCCTTCAAGATCAACGAGGCTGAAATTCGTAGGCACCAAATCCAAACCGGGCAGCACATTGGCCCCGTTTTTGTCCTCCACAACATCCGGAATCACGATGTCGCGAATCCGGACCGTGCCAGGATCGAAGATCGAGAGAATCGCGCTTTCGTTGGTCGAGTTGATCTTGTTCCAGCGCTCCAATCGCAGGAGCCAAATGCTCGCATTTGACTGCGTATCCAAGTCGAAGAGCAGCACTTTCTTTCCCAGTCGGGCGAGCCCGGCCGCAGTGTTGACGATGAGCGACGTCTTGCCGACGCCCCCCTTGTAATTGATGAAACTGATTTTGCGCGCCATGCGGGTGGGTTTGTAACCAGCCTTCAGAAGCAAAAGTCACCCTGTCCGGATTCACTCGAGTCGCGAGCCCACAAAGCGGCCTGAAATGCTTTTGACGCTTTATTTGCAAATGCCTGCGCACCGCTCATCGTGGGCCGCTCGTCATGTCGAAACCCGATTTTAAGGAGCAGCTCCGTAGTCTCATTTTGCGTCAATTAAAGGCCGAGTATGAATTGCAAACTCAGGCCGCGGAACTCGCGCACGACGAGGCCATCAGCGAAGAGAGCCGACCCGAAAACAAATACGATACGCACAGTCAGGAAGCCGCATATCTCGCCGAAGGTCAGGCCAAGCTCGCCGCTGAAATCGCCGAATCGATCACGTTCTATCAATCGCTCGCCCTGCCCGCCTTTAGCGAAGCAACACCGCTCGCGCTCGGCGCGTTGGTGCAACTCTCTTCGCGCCGCGGTGATGTTTGGTATTTTCTAGGCCCTCGGGCCGGCGGGCTCGAAGTCGAACTGCCCGAACACGGCAGCGTTTGTGTGCTCACACCGCAATCGCCCCTCGGGCGCCAGCTTCTCGGTAAACGTCAGGGCGACACGGTCGCGCTCCCCGGCCGTGGTGACATTGCCACCATCAGCCAGGTGCGCTGACCAACCTCAATCGTTGAGTCGAAACACTACCGGCACGACCATGCTGAATCGCACAATGTGCCCGTGGCGCCGGCCCGGCTCGAAACGCCACTTGCTCACTGCGGCCAGCGCGGCCGGTTCGAATTCACGGCTCGTGCTGCGAACCACGCGACACGAACTCACGTTGCCCGCTTCATTCACCACAAACTCCACCACGACTTCGCCGGATAATCCCTTCATGCGAGCCTCCGCCGGGTAGCGTGGCGGGATTTGCGATAAAGCCTGCGGCACGCGATCAAGCTTTGAAGTATCGAAGATGCCGCCGGTCAGTTTAAATCCATCGGGCACGCCATGCGGCACACCAACCGCACCAGGATTGATCACGTTGGTTTCTTTCCTCTCGGTGTGGACTACCGGTTCATTGATCATCGTAAAATCGGTGCGCTCATCAGTGAACCGCGAACGATCTTCCGAAGATGGATTAGCCGCATCGGTCTCTCCTTTGCGCAAATCCTCATTTGTCTCTGTTACGTCGGGGTCCCAGATCGAAACTTCAATCGGCTCATCCAAGATTGTAGTCGCTGGAACCAAGCATGCGATTTCACCGGCATCCTTGTTCACGGTGGTCTTTTCCACCGGCCGCGATCCCAACAAAAGCGCCGCGTGAAAGAGCAGCGCGCACAAGGCGGGAATAATGAATCGTCTTTTCATGTTGTCCTCCTTTCGGGGTTCAAAAGGACAACGGTCGAAACCTTCGCGTATTAGAAAGATTCCGCGTCTTTTCTTATTCCTCGACCCACTTGAAAATCGTGGTCGTATGCGGCGGCAAGGTTAGCAAAAGCGATTGCGGATGACCATCCGCCGGCACCGGCTCGGTGTGTCGCGCACCATCGTTACCCAATCCGCTGCCGCCGTAATATTCGCTGTTCGTATTGACCATCTCGCGCCAAAGCCCGGCGCGCGGCACGCCTACGCGATAATTTTTGCGCACGATGGGCGTGAAATGACCAACCACAGCCAACATGGACTTCGCGTCTCGGCTCGTGCGCAAATACGCAATCACGCTGGCCTCGTTGTCGTAGCAGGCCAGCCATTGGAAGCCCTTCGAATCGAGATCGCATTCTCCCAAAGCCGGATCTCCCGTGTAGAGATGGTTCAAATCTTTCACCAAACGACGGACGCCTTCGTGGTCCGGATATTGGCAAAGATGCCAGTCGAGACTGCGGCGGTAATCCCACTCGTGCGATTGCGCGAACTCGCCGCCCATGAAGAGCAATTTCTTCCCTGGCCACGCCCACATGTGCGCGTAAAGCGCGCGCAGATTCGCTGCTTTTTCGGGAATGTGCCACGCGCCCATCTTGAAGAGCATCGAGGCTTTGCCGTGCACGACTTCATCATGGGAAAGCACTGTGACGAAATTTTCCGAGTATTGATACAGCATCCCAAACGTAAGGTCGTTCTGGTGCCATTTGCGATGCACGGATTCCTTGCCGAAGTAGCGCAGCGTGTCGTGCATCCATCCCATGTTCCATTTGAAATCGAAACCCAAGCCGCCCTCGCTCACCGGTCGGCTCACAGCGGGAAATGACGTGGACTCCTCGGCGATCGTAATGACGCCCGGATAATACCGATGCACGAGTTCGTTCGTGTGCTTCAGAAAGGCGATCGCCTCTAGATTTTCGCGACCGCCGAATTCGTTAGGGATCCACTCACCCGCCTTGCGCGAATAATCGAGATACAACATCGAGGCCACTGCGTCCACGCGCAGGCCGTCGATGTGATAGCGGTCGAGCCAGGCCAACGCATTCGCCGCGAGAAAACAGCGTACTTCGTTACGGCCATAGTTGAAGATCAACGTGCCCCAATCCATGTGCGCGCCCTTGCGCGGATCCGCGTGCTCGTAAAGATGTGTCCCGTCAAATTCCGCCAACGCGAATGCATCGCGCGGAAAATGCGCCGGCACCCAATCGAGAATCACGCCAATGCCGCGTTGATGCAGGTGATCCACAAACCAGGCAAAATCCTCCGGCGTGCCGAAGCGATGCGTCGGCGCGTAAAATCCCGTGACTTGATAGCCCCACGATCCTTCAAACGGATGCTCGGCCACCGGCATGATTTCGATGTGAGTGAATCCCATCTCCACCGCGTAATCCGCCAACTGCGGCGCGAGTTCGCGATAACTCAGCAAACGCGTGGGATTGCCCGGATCGCGGCGCCACGAACCGAGGTGCACTTCATAGATTGAAATCGGTCGGTCCACGCGACCAGCGCTTTTCGCGCGGCGCTCTATCCACTCCGCATCGTTCCATTGATAACGGCGCGGATTGCACACAATCGAAGCATTGTTCGGCGGCGCTTCGAAATAGGTCCCGTAAGGGTCGGTCTTAACGCGCGTGGTTCCTTGCTGATCGCGAATCTGAAACTTGTATAATTCACCTTCGCCAAAACCGGGAATAAACAGCTCCCAGACGCCGGACACTCCCATCGAACGCATCGGATGATACCGGCCGTCCCACTCGTTGAAATTTCCCACCACCGAAACCTGCGAAGCGCTGGGAGCCCACACCGCAAAGGCCACGCCTGCCACGCCATCAATCGTGCGCAGATGCGCGCCAAGCTTCTCGTAAATGTGGTGCTCGTTGCCCTCGTTGAACAGATACAGGTCCTGTTGACCGAGCGTCGGCAGAAATGAATAAGGATCATTCACCCGGCGCGTTTGCCCGCGATAATTCGTGACCTGCAATTCGTAACGGAACGTCTTTCTCCTCCGCGGCAGAAATACCTCGAAAAAACCCTCTGGCGCCAGTCGCTCCATCGCGTGCGATTCGCCGCGTTTCAGATCAATGACATCGCAAGCTGCCGCATCCCGCAAAAACGCGCGCACCACCAGACCGCGTTGTTTGTCCTTGGTGGCCGAATGCATGCCGAGAAGATCATGGGGCGTGGCGTGGCGTGCCTGCAGGAAGGCGTTAATCTCGGTTTCAGAAATGATCATGACGGCAAGGACTTTGGTCGCGCTGCATTATAGCCGTTGGATTCAAACCAAAGGTCAACCCCGCGGCGCGCCTCGCTTAGCGGAAAGCATGCCATGCTCGCGCGCAAGCGGGCTTGCTTGCCTTCCATTCGGCGCCTTTGCTCCGAGCGTGAATCGCCGTTTCAGCCTGCTATGCCTGTTCATCGCTTTCTCTGCCGCCATGCTGCGCGGACAGACCGGCGCGGAGTCCAATCTCACGGCGCAGACCTCGACGGTTGATCATCAAAACAACACGGTCATTTTTTCCGGCAAGGCGCAGCTGACCGACGGGACAATTCTGCTGCAGGCCGATGAGATTCGCTACGGCTACGCCACGGGCGAAGCGATCGCTACCGGCAACGTAAAATTCACGCGCGGAGCCGAGCGTATTCTGGCCGACCGTCTCGTCTATCATCGCAACGAACGCACCTTCAGTGCGGAAAACGTCCGTGTGGGCCGCTTCCCTTACTACGTCTCTGGCGCACGCGCGGAAGGCAATCAGACCGAAGTCACGATCTATGACGCCATTTTGAGCGCGCGCGAACCGGGCCCTTTTCAGCCGACGCTGACCGCCGATACGCTCGTCTATTTGCGCGGCGAGGAAATCGTCGCACAGGATGCACACATTGGCGTTGGCAGCGTGCGCCCGGTGACTTTGCCGAAGTTTACCTACAAGCTGAACCTGCCGTTTGTCTCCTACCTTTCGCTCAACGCCGGTTATCGTTCGTCGCTTGGTTTGTTCACGCTCGCCGGCGCGCACATTCCTATCGGTCCGGAGACGCGCATCGGCGGCACGTTTGGTGTTTATACTCAACGCGGCATCATGTTCGGCCCTTCCGCCCATTACGAATTCCAGCGCGACGGACTGGAAGTGGATGGCGATTTGATTTCCGGCTTTATCAACGACCACGGCGACAAGCTGACCGATGTAATCGGTCGCCCTGTGCCCGAAGACCGCGGTTATCTGCAATGGTGGCACGCGCAGGATCTGACGCAGAATCTCCATGTCACGGCCCAGCTCAATTACTGGAAGGACTCGGAAATTCTCCGCGATTTCCGCCCCGATGATTTCTACAGCGTCCAAGAACCCGACAATTACCTGCAGGCCGTCTATTCCGCAGATCGCTGGTTCGTGACGACCTTCACCCGGCTTCGCCTGAATGATTTTCAACGCGTGCAGCAACGTCTGCCCGAGGTGCATTTCGATCTGCCCTCAACTGCCATCGGCGGCGGCGCTTACATGCAAGTTCAGGCCGGCGCTGCGGCGCTGCGCGAACGCCCGCCCGGTGACACCGGACCTGAAATTCGCAGTAATAGATTGGATACGTATTACGCTGTGACGCGACCGTTCTCCCGCGAAGACTGGTTTAGCTTCACGCCCATCGTCGGTGCGCGCGCCACGCATTACAATCGCGCCACTGGCGGTCGCGACAATTACACGCGCGTGCTTGGCGAGTTCGGCTTCGATGCCGAGCTGCGGTTTTCCAAAACGTGGGATTACCAAAATGAGATTTGGGGCATAAATGGCATCCGTCACCTACTCACGCCAGTGCTCGCCTATCGCAACGTGCCCAGCGCCGAAAAAGGCCGGGCGTGGATTCCCGCCATCGATACGCGCACTTTCGGCACCTACCTGCCCCTGCTCGGCTTGGGCGACACGCGCAATCTCGACGATCTCTCCCCACATCACATTCTGCGCGTGGGATTGAACAACACGTGGCAGACCCGCGATGAAACCTACGGTTCACGTGATTTGCTGACGCTAAACTTCGCCAATGATTTTCGCTTCGACCGCGAGATCGGTCAGCGCACCTCCTCGGATTTACATACATTCCTCGCCTTCACGCCCGCGCGCTGGCTGCAGTTCGACTTCTATCAACGCCTCGATGTGGACGACTTCTCGCTGCAGGAATTCAACACCGGCCTGACGCTGCGCGACGGCGATGCTTGGGCGGTGCGTTTTTCGAGCCATTTTCTGCGACGCGAAATCGAAGAATACGTTCTCTCTTACGAGCAACGCCTGAACGAATCCCTCGCACTGCTGACCAAGCTGCACTACGATACACGCCGCAAGCGCTTCAACGAACAGGCCTACGGCGTGCGCCAGAACCTCGGCAACACATGGAACGTGCAATATCTGGTCACGGTTTACGACGGCCCGCGGCGCGAAAGTGATTTCGGCTTCAACGTCACCGTCGAAGCCATCGGTTTCTAAATCAGACGGAGCTCTCCAACTTCCGGGTCTCGCGGTCGATCTCATCGGCGCGAATCAAACCGTGCGCACTCGACTTGCCGGTTACCTTTTCCACCAAGCGGTCCATGATCACGTAGAAGATCGGAATCGTAAACAGCGTGAGGAAAGTCGCAATCGTCAGGCCACCGACGATCACCAGCCCCATTGGATTGCGTGTCTCGGCGCCGGGTCCGCTCGCCAGCATCAACGGCACCGCGCCGAAAATCGTGGAAATGGCGGTCATCAAGATTGGACGGAAACGCAGCGTGGCCGCCTCAAAAGCAGCCGTCGCCGCATCGCGACCGTCGATGCGTAACTGATTCGCGAATTCGACAATCAAGATACCATTTTTTGCAACGAGTCCGATCAACATGATGAGGCCGAAGCGTGAAAACAGATTGTCGGTCAATCCCGGCCCCCAGAAGCGGGAGCAATACAATACCATCACGCCACCCGTAAGCGCCAGAAACACGCCCGTGAAAATGGTGACTGGGTGAATCCACGATTCGAACTGGGCCGCGAGAATCAAAAACGTAAACAACAGCGCGAGACCAAAGAGGATCATCGCATCCGAAGAGCTCTCCACGAATTCGCGCGTTTCTCCACCCCACGTGTAGCCGTAATTATCCGGCATGAGTTCACGCGCCAGACGTTCCAATTCGGCGACACCGTCACCCTGAGTGCGGCCGTCGGCCAATTGCGCGGTGAGTGTGAGGGAACGCTGGCGGTCCAAGTGCGAATATGACTCCGGCACCGTCTCTTCGGTATAATCCACGAGGTTGCTCAATTGCACCAAATCCCCGTTCGCCGAACGCACATACACGCGCCCAAGATCCGAAGGCGTCACACGGTTCTCGTCTTCAACCTGCACCATCACGTCGTATTCGTCGGCGCCACGACGGAATTTGGTCACACGGCGGCCTCCGAATAGCGACTCAAGTGTCGTCGCCACTTCAACTACGGGAACATTAAGATCCGCCGCGCGCGCGCGGTCCACCACGAGGCGCAATTGCGGGTTGTTGGGCTCTGGATCGATGCGCACCTGTCCAAGCACGTCATTGTTTTTCAGCGCCTCGCTAAACTTGGCCGCGATTTTTTGAAGTTCGGAAAACTCCGGACCTTGCAACTCCATCTGCACACCACCCGAACTGCTGCGGCGCCCCCCGAGTGGACGAACCGGCGACGCAATGATCATTCCGCCGGGATTATCCCCAAACTGGCGGCGCAAGGATGCCAACACCTCCTGCGTGCTGCGCGTGCGCTCCTCCCACGGCTTCAAAGTCACAAACATGAATCCGCGTGAACCGCTTCCGCCCATGCCCGTGATTCGGAACATGCGCTCGATTTCCGGCGTTTGCAGCAACGCATCTTCAGCATCCTTCGCATACGAAGCGGCGTATTGAGGCGTGGAACCCAGAGGAAAATTCAGTATCACGCGAAAGATGCCGCGGTCTTCCTGCGGAGTCAGTTCGCGTTGCAGTTGGCCGTAAAACCACGGGCCGGTGAGCACAACTGCCGCGCAAGCACCCAGCACCCACCAGCGATGCGAAAACGCCCAGCGCAGCATTCCGGAAAATCGCGCGTTGATCCATTCGAACATGGGCTCGGTCCGACGATAAAACCAACCATGCCGCAAATGTCCGTCTGACGTCCGCTTGGTTTCCAGAATGCGCGAGCACAGCATCGGCGTCAGCGTCAGCGCGATGAAACTCGAGACCATCACCGCAATCGCGAGCGTCAGACCGAATTCGTAAAATAACCGACCAGTGCGTCCCGATTGGAAGGCCACCGGCAGGAAGACGGCCACCAGAGTCAACGTCGTGGAGATCACCGCAAAGGCCATCTGGCGTGCGCCGAAGATCGCGGCCTGAATCGGGTTTTCACCGTCTTCAATCCGACGGTAAATGTTTTCCAGCATCACGATCGCGTCGTCCACCACCAAGCCCACCGCGAGCACAAGACCCAGCAATGTGAGCAGGTTGATGCTGAAACCCATCCAGCTCATCACGGCAAAAGAGCCGATGATCGAAACCGGTATCGCAAGCAGCGGCACCAATGTGGCACGCCAGTCACGCAGGAAAAAGAAAATCGTAAACACCACCAACGCGCAGGCGATATAAAGGCTCTCATAGACCTCGTTTACCGAACGCTCCACAAACGTGCTCGTGTCGTAGGCGATCTGCAGATTCACGCCTTCTGGCAGGCCGGCGCGAATCTCGGGCAGCTTCGCTTTGATCTCGTTAGCCACTTCCAGCAGATTTGCCTTTGATTGCTTCTGCACCTGGAGACCGATCGTGGTTCGGCCATTGAAATACGATTGCACGCGGTAATCGTTCGGCCCGAGCTCCACTCGGCCGACATCCGAGAACTTGACTTGCGTGTCACCGCGCGTGGCCAGCACCAGGTTTTCGTAATCCGAAACGTTGTTCAGCCGACCTTCAAGGCGCATACCAAACTCGCGGGTCATGGATTCGATGCGCCCGCTCGGCACATCGACGTTTTGCTGCCGGAGCGCACTCTCTACATCACCAACCGTCAGCCCGTAAGCAGCCAATTTGTCGGTGTCGACCCAGAGGCGCATTGCAAATTGCGGGCCGCGCAACAGCACGCGCGAAACGCCCGGCACGGTTTGCAGACGTTGCGCCACCGTGCGCGTGGCCATCTCCGAAAGCTCCAGTCGCGTGAAGCGATCCGAGTTCATCGAAATCGTCATCACGGGATCGGCATCGGCGTCCGCCTTTTCCACTTCTGGCGGATCAACGTCAGTCGGCAGGCGGTCGATCACGCGACCGATTTTGTCACGCACGTCATTGGCCGCCTCATTCGTATCGCGCCGCAAATCGAATTCCAACGTGACCGACGAGCGTCCCGTTCGCGACGACGAGCTCATGATACGCACGCCGTCGATGGTGGACAATTCCTCTTCGATCGGGTCTGTGATCTGCGTTTCGACGACCTCGGCCGCAGCGCCTTGATAACTGGCGCTTACCGAAACGACTGGCGTCTCGATGTCGGGATATTCACGCACCGGCAGCTGCGTAAACGAAATGCCGCCGACAATAACCACAATCAGTGCGAGCACGATGCAGACCACCGGCCGCTTGATGGAAACATCAGAAAGAAGCATGGCGGCGCAGGCTCAGGGTTGTTGGAAGACCTCGCGCAAAGGCTTCGGCGTAATCGCCGCACCGGGATAAAGCGCCACCGCGCCGACTCCCGCCGCCACCACGTCGATTCCTTCGGAAAGCGATGCAGCGTCGAGCGGAGTCACTTCGACCAAGCCGCGCGTGCGCAAACCAGTTTTGACAGGCACATAGCGGGCCACCTTTTGGCCGTCCTTTTCGTCTACCACAATGATCTGAACGCCGCGAGCATCGGCCAGAATCGCCGCCTCGGGAACCGTCAGCACTTGGCTGCGCACATCGAGCTCCAGCTCGACGTTGGCAAACATGCCCGGGCGCAACACCACGTCGCTCGGATCAAGCAACGCCTTAACCTCGGTAGCACGGATAGAGCGATCAATCGCCACGCTCACAAAATACACTTCGCCTTCAATCACACGCGCCTGCGCGTCCGTGCCTGTTCGAGTAGCAACGCGCACCTTGGTGCCGGGATGCACCTTAGCAAGAAAACGTTCCGGCACGGAAAAGGTCACCTTCAACTGACTGAGATCATCAATACGCGTGATGACCGTCGAGGTCGTGACATAATCGCCCGCAGAAATCGTGCGCGAGCCGACCGTGCCCGGGAAGGGAGCTTTCACTTCGGTCTTGGCCAGTCGCAATTGCAGCACTTCCATCTCGGCCTTCACCGCGGCAAACTCAGAACGCGCGCGATCGTATTCCGACTGCGGAATCGTGCGGCTCTGGCTGAGGTTTTCGCTGCGCGCCACGTTCAACTCGGCGAGTTTGTAGCGCGCTTCCACCTGTTCGAGCTGCGCGCGCAACTCGGCGTCATCGATTTTCAGGAGCACATCGCCTGCGGCCACTTGGCGGCCTTCGTCGAACAGAATGCTCCGCACGATGCCACTCACCTCGGGCCGGATCTCAGCCGATTCGTTCGGCTGGAGCGATCCCACCAAATTAATCACCTCCGCCATATCGCGGCGCACCACCGGAGTAACTTCGACCACTTGAGGAGGACGCGTAACGGAGGCTGCCGGACCAGATGCCGTTTTCTTTGAACAGCCGACCACACCACCGAGCAGGGGCACTCCCAAAACACCAATCAGAATCAGTTTTGAACGCATGAAAGCAATTTAGACCCATGAATACGACGTAATCGGGCCATGGCAAATACCAGTCGCAACAAATTCGTCATTTTGTGCGACCAAAGAGAAACGACTCACTACATCAGCCAATTTCGGCAGTGTAACCCGGCGCATCGAGCAAGGCCTCGGCGTCAGCCGGGTTCGCCACCTTCAGCTTGATCATCCAACCGGCGCCGTAGGGATCTTGGTTAACGGTTTCAGGCGCAGAATCCAAAGCAGTGTTCACTTCCACAACCGTGCCGGCCACCGGCGCGTAAATATCAGACGCTGCTTTGACCGATTCCACGACACCAAACCCGGCACCTGCGGTGAGCTCAGTGCCAACCGTCGGCAATTGCACGTAGGTGATGTCCCCCAACGAGCTTTGCGCATAATCAGAAATGCCCACCACGGCCGTGCCGTCGGCGTTCAATTTCAACCATTCATGGGACTTGGCGTAACGAAGATCAGAGGGGACGTTGCTCATGTGGATTTCTTTAATTCGACGAAGGGCGGCTTGACCAGTTGCAAATTGATTTTCGTGCCACGGATGTCCACTTGCAGGCCTGCGGCTACAGCAGTGCGATCCACCAAAGCCGAACCAATGGCCTCATTGAGAATCGGCGAAAGCGTGCCCGAAAGCACACGGCCGGCCGGACTGCCATCCGCAGTCAGCACCGGCGTGTCCTGACGCACGATGCGCCGGTCGCCGGTTTTGAAAAACACAACCTGCTGCGCTCCGCCCTGCTCCTTTTCGCTTCGCAACGCATCGCGGCCGATGAAGTCGGCTGACTTCGTCAGCTTGACGGTCCAGCCCAATCCGGCGGTCAACGGCGAAATCTCCGCCGTGATCTCATGACCGTAGAGCGGATATCCTGCTTCCAAACGCAGGCTGTCGCGCGCGCCCAATCCCGCGAGTTCGAGTCCATGCGGTTTGCCGGCCTCCAGCAGCGCGGCTGCCAATGTCGTGGCTTGGCCACTCGGGTGATAAAGCTCAAAGCCATCCTCGCCCGTGTAACCCGTGCGACTGATCATGCACGGCACACCTGCCACCGTGCCTTCGGCAAAGTGATAATACTTGATCCCATCCAGCTTCGTTTCTGTCAGCGATTGCACGATCTGCGCCGCCGTCGGACCTTGAACCGCCAACAACGCGTAGTCAGCGCAGCGATCCGTCACCGTCACGTCGTAACCGGCGGCTTGTTCGCGCAGCCACGCCAAGTCTTTCGCGATGTTGCCGGCGTTGATGCAGAGAAAATAATCGTTTGGCGCGCGCATGTAAACGAGCAGATCGTCCACGACTCCGCCGTTCGGATAACACATCGGCGAGTAGAGCACGCGTCCGGGATACAGCTTGCTCACGTCATTTGTCACCAAGTGATCCAAAAACGCCGCGGCTTGCGGACCGCGCACATCGACATCGCCCATGTGACTGACGTCAAACAAGCCGGCGGCTCGCCGCACGGCCTTGTGCTCTTCCAAAATGCTGCGGTATTGGACCGGCATTTCCCAGCCCGCGAAATCGACCAGACGGGCGCCGTTCGCGGCGTGAAAATCACGCAAAGGAGTGCGTTTCAGCTCGCTCATAATTGGTCATTGGGCCGGGCGTCAGGCCCGGCGGCAAGGCTGTTTTCCCACCTGTTAAAAATCTGCCGATTATATTCGTAAATCGTGCCGGCTGTATAAACTGGGCGCATATGCACTGGCTGGTCATTGCCATCGTATTCACGCTTGGCATCTCCTTTTTCTGCTCACTGTTCGAGGCCTTGATCCTCAGCACTTCAGTGGCGGACATCCAAAACCTGAAGAAGCGCAACGCCCGTCGCGGCGAATTGCTGGAAAAGCTCAAGACGAGTCTCGATGAGACCATCTCGGCGATCCTCACGCTCAACACGGTGGCTAACACTCTGGGTTCGGTTATCATTGGCGGCCTAGCCACCAAAATTTTCGGCGACGCAATTCTCGGCATTCTGTCCGCCGCCCTCACGCTCGCCATCTTGGTCTTTTCGGAAGTTCTGCCCAAAAACCTCGGCGTCGTTTATCGCCGCGCACTGCAGCCGCATGTCGTCTATCCGCTCTGGTGGATTCGCCGCGCACTCGCTCCGGTCACTTATATGTGCGGTTTGCTCGTGCGCTTGATCATTCCCAATCGTGAACCCACCCACACCGACGGCGAAGAAATCATTCTTCTCGCCGAGCGCGGCGCGCAACAAGGCACCCTCACCCGCAGCGAATCCAGCATCATCGCCAACGCTCTCTCGCTCGACGATGTGCGTGTGAGCGAAATCATGACGCCGCGCATCGTCGTCACTGCGCTGCGTCGCAACGCCACCGTCGCCGAAGTTTTTCGCGAATACCCCAACCTGCCCTTTGGCCGCATGCCTGTTTACGGCGAGAATCTGGACGAAATCGTCGGGCTCGTCCGGCGTAGAGATCTGCAAAACGCCAAGGCGCACGACCGTGACAACGAGCTCGTGGAAAAACTGATGAAGGAAATCCACTTCATCCCCGACACCATCACTGCCGGCAATGCGCTTCAGGTTTTCCTCCGCACGCATCAGCAGCTTCTCGTCGTCGTCGATGAGTTCGGTTCCACCGCCGGCGTGCTCACGATGGAAGACGTAATTGAGCACATTCTCGGTCGCGAAATTTTTGAGAAAGACGACCTCGCCGTGGACATGCGCGAACTCGCTCGCGCGAAACAGAAAAAGCAATCGCGCGAAATCGGTGTCACTGACGATCACGGCAAATCCAATCCTCCCCTCTGATGTCCGCCCAACTCGCGTATTGGACGCACGATCTCAGTCCGTTTCTCATCCGCATCGGTGATAACTTCGGCATCCGTTGGTATGGCGTAGCCTACCTACTCGGATTTGTCGTCGGAGCTTGGTTGCTAAGGCGCTACGCCCATGCCGGTCGTTCCCAACTGCCGGCCGTCATGGTCATCGATTTCATGACCTCGCTCGTCATCGGCGTGATGGTCGGCGGGCGGCTCGGCTATTTTATTTTTTACCAACCTAGCGTGCTTTTTCACGACCCGCTCGTGATGCTTCGCGTGTGGGAAGGCGGCATGGCCAGCCACGGCGGTTTCATTGGCGTAATCGCCGCGCTCGCGTGGTTTGCGCGCAAGCATCGCATTCCATTTTTGCATTTGGGCGATTTGGTCGCCGCGTCCGCCGCCGCCGGATTGCTGTTCGGCCGCATCGCGAATTTCATCAACGGCGAGCTTTGGGGAAAATCCAGCACAGTGGCATGGGCCGTGATTTTTCCCGACAGCCCCTATCCGCTCGTGCCGCGCCATCCATCACAACTTTACGAAGCCGCCCTTGAGGGCGCGCTGCTGCTGGCCTTCGCCCAATGGCGTTTCTGGCGCACCAACATCGTAGCGAAACATCCCGGCGTGCTCGGCGGCGAGTTTTTGGCCGTTTACGGTTTCGTCCGCATCATCGGCGAGCTTTTCCGCGAACCCGATGCCGCGCTGATCATGGGCCTCAGTCGCGGCACATTCTATTCCGTCTTCACCATCTTCGCCGGCGTAGTCCTCATCATCCTCGCCAAGAGCCGCTCAACGCAGCGCTCTTAAAGATAGTCAGCTTCAGCCATCAAAAGCGGCAGACTTTTTTAAGTCACACCACCGTTCCGGCGGGGATGCTTCCGCCCTTGGGGACGATGAGCACGCCGTCGCGAATGATCACGGCACCATCGGCGTAACGTCCATCGAGTTTCCCTTCGGCGATCAGCACGCAGTTGTCACCGATGCGTGCATTCTTGTCGATAATGGCGCCGCGGATATTGCAGTTCTTACCAACACCGAGATTGGGACGGCCGTCGGCCACATTCTTGGCCAGTTGTTCGGTGGTCTCGTAATAATCGGAGCCCATCAGGACAACGTCCTCCATCGTTGTGCCGTCGGAGACAAACGAGCGAATGCCGAAGACACAGTGCTTCAGTTTGCAATCGCTGATGATTGAACCGTCGCCGACGACGATGTTGTCCACATCGCAGCGGTTGATCTTCGACGCCGGTAGATAGCGGTCCTGAGTGTAAACGGGCGCGGTTGGATCGAAGAAGTTGAACGGCGGCAACGGCTGCGCCAGCGCGAGATTGGCCTCGAAGAACGCTTTCACCGTGCCGATGTCTTCCCAGTAGCCTTCGAAAATGTGTGCGAAGAGTTTCTTGCGGCCGAGCAGGCTCGGAATGACTTCCTTGCCGAAATCGGTCATCGTGTTGTCGAGCGCATCGGCCAGCACCTTGCGATTGAACACATAAATACCCATCGAGGCGAGGCAGTGCTTCTCGCCGCTCGGTGAGCTCAATTGCTTTTCTAGCTTTTCACTCAGGGTTAGCCCAGCGATGACCGCGGGGTCCTTGGGCTTTTCCGCAAATTCCGTGATCGAAAGATCGTCGGCGACCTTCATCAGACCGAGGCCCTCGACCTTCGAAACCGGGAACGGAATCGCCGAGATCGTCACGTCCGCGCCGCTCTTGATGTGCGCGTTGATGATCTCGCGGAAGTCCATCTTGTAGAGCTGGTCGCCCGACAGGATGAGCACGAGATCGTGATCATACATGCGGAAGTGGATCAGGTTGCGCCGCACAGCGTCGGCTGTGCCTTGATACCAATCGGCGCTCTTCTCAGTCTGCTCGGCTGAAAGAATATCCACAAATCCTCCGCCGAATGGGTCGAAGTGATAGGTGCCCTGAATGTGCCGGTGCAGCGACGCGGTGTTGAACTGAGTCAGCAGGAAGATGCGGTTGATCTCGGAATTGATGCAATTGCTGATCGGAATGTCCACGAGGCGATATTTGCCCGCAAGCGGCACTGCCGGCTTGCAACGCTCCATCGTCAACGGATGAAGCCGGGTTCCTCGTCCACCGCCCATGATCACTGCCAGCACACGTTTTTGAGTCGTCATAAGAGATCAGCCTATTGCCTTGCGCGATGTTTGGACCGTTGGGTAATTTCGCCAGCTCAAATCTCTTACTATGTGTGGAATTGTCGGTTACACCGGAAAACAAAAGGCCGCGCCTCTCATCATCGAAGGGCTTAAGCGGTTGGAGTATCGCGGCTATGATTCTGCCGGCGTGGCCGTCCTCGCAAACGGCGCGTTCACTGTCGTCAAGAAAACGGGCCGCGTCGCCAATCTGGAAAAAGAATCCAGCCGCCAGCCGCTCGCCGGCTCTTGCGGCATAGGCCACACGCGCTGGGCCACGCACGGCGGCGTGACCGACGCCAACGCCCACCCGCACGTCAGCAGCGACGGAAAAATCGCCCTCATTCACAACGGCGTGATCGAGAACTTCGACTCGGTTAAAAAGTTTCTCATCGGCAAGGGCTACACCTTCAAGTCCGAGACCGACACCGAAGCGCTCTGCAATCTCATCGCCTACCACTACGCGAAAGAACCCGCGGTCGAAGGCGAAAACCGGCTCTTGGAAAGCGTGCGCAAAACGCTGCGTCATATCGAAGGCACCTACGGCATCGTCGTGATGAGCGCCGATTCGCCGGGTGAACTTATCAGCGCCCGCAAAGGTTCGCCACTGATTCTCGGTATCGGCGATGGCGAAAATCTCGTGGCCAGCGACGTCTCCGCTATCGTTTCGCGCACGCAGAGCGTTGTTTATTTGAAGGACGGCGAACTCGCACGTCTTACCCCGACATCATTCGAACTGAGCAGCTTGAACGAAGATTCCGTCGAGCCCGTGATCGACAAGGTCACGTGGTCTATCGCGGACGCCGAATTGGGCGAATACGCCCACTTCATGGAGAAGGAAATCTTCGAACAGCCCGCGGCGTTGGAAAACACGATGCGTGGCCGCTTCTCGGAAGACGGCAGCACGGCGCAATTCGGCGGCCTCAACGTCACCGCCGCGGAATTCCGCCAAATCGACCGTTTCATGTTCTGCGCGTGCGGCACCGCTTGGCACGCCTGCCTCGTGGCCGAGCATTTGATCGAGCGATTTGCGCGCGTGCCCGTCGAGGTCGATTACGCTTCCGAGTTCCGCTATCGCAACGCCCCGCTCCATCCCAACTCGCTCTTCTTCGTGATGAGCCAGTCCGGCGAAACCATCGATACGCTGGCGGCGCTGCGCGAAGCCAAGCGCAAGGGCTACCGCGTGCTCGCGGTCAACAATGTCGTCGGCTCCACCATCGCGCGCGAAGCTGATGGCGGCATTTATCAGCACGCCGGCCCGGAAATCGGCGTCGCCTCGACCAAGGCGTTCACGTCGCAACTTCTCATCGGAGCGATGATGGCGCTCTACGTTGGCCGCATGCGCGACATGAGTTTTAGCGACGGCACCGATTATGTCGCCGCGCTCAAGGCCACGCCGGATTTGGTGCGCAAGACTTTGCTGCAAGCCTCGCACATCAAATCGATCGCTGCGCGCTACGCCGATTACACCGACATGCTTTTCCTCGGCCGCATGTCGCTCTTCCCCATCGCGCTCGAAGGCGCGTTGAAGTTGAAGGAAATTTCTTACATCCACGCCGAGGGTTATCCGGCGGCGGAAATGAAACACGGTCCCATCGCGTTGATCAGCGAAAAGTGCCCGAGCGTGTTTTTCGTCACCAAGGGCGAGATGTTCAGCAAAATCGTCTCGTCGATGCAGGAAGTGAAAGCCCGCAAAGGCAAAATCATCGCCATCTGCACCGAAGGACTCGAATTGCCCGCAGGATTGGCCGACGAGATTATTCCCATTCCGGACTGCCATGAGGCCGTGCTGCCCATCATCGCCACCGTGTCTGTCCAATTGCTCAGCTATTATATTGCCGTGGCCCGCGGTTGCGATGTGGACAAACCGCGCAACCTCGCCAAATCCGTGAC